>WBZM01000665.1_pt1 | contig 43936 bp, 43 predicted proteins | sample 5204271 | NCBI WGS metagenome assembly WBZM01 (sample SAMN12344346, study PRJNA552823) | activated sludge metagenome | biome: Activated sludge suspended growth; feature: Nitrification reactor; material: Wastewater; isolation source: activated sludge from nitrification reactor of wastewater... | reverse complement strand
CAGATAAAGAAAATAAAAAAATGAATGTACGATTAAAATTTGAAAATATTTCTATTGAAAATGAATCTATGAAACTAAGACCACTTACACTCTAGACGGTGGGGCGAAGCTCTATAGGCATTGAATTAAAAGGTTTGCGCGAGATTCGGAAAATTCCTGGTTATCATGACGAACCTTTAAAGGGAACTAGACAAGGTCAACGCTCCATACGTTTAAGTAAAGGCTATAGGGCAATTTATACTGAAGAAGCTGACGGTAAGATTAACTTAATTATCATTGAAGAGGTAAATAAACATGAGTACTAAAATGGTAACAACAAAAGATATTGAAAAACAATTTGGTCCTTTGACTTTTGATAATTTGGTGAAAGCTCACAGAGAGGCTGAAGAGTTTACCCAAGTAGAAATGGCTAAGAAGTTACAGCTTTCTAAGCAGGCCCTTAATGATATTGAAAATGGACGCAAAATTCCCTCAATATCAAGAGCCGTTTCCTTAGCAAAGAAACTAGGTATCTTGCCTGAGCTTGCCGTTGAGCTTGTTCTTCAGGATCAACTTAAACGGGAAAAATTAAAAATGACCGTTAAAGTAAGTCCTGAAAAGAAAGCAGCTTAATTATCACCATGAAACGAATGAAGAAGGACTCTATTCGCAAAGTTAAAGATGCAGATATTGATTATTCAGATATTCCAGAGCTTAGTGATGAACAACTTAAAAAGTTTAGGCGTGTTGGTCGTCCTTTAGTTGAAATAAGGCAAAATAGTCAATTATCTATTGGCTATATCAAAATTCATAAAGGAAAAGTGACTAAGACTATACCTATAGGATCAAACGCTTTGATTGACGTTGATAAAAATGGTGATCTTTTAGGAATTGAAATTATTTCACTTAAGGAAAAGCCGCCGAAAAAATCCATAGTGATTAACGAGGTTGAGCTTTTGAATCATGATCCATCAAAAATTTTTGGGAATCATAAAGGAATTAAACAAGCTCTGTCTGAAGCCTTCATGGATGGGGATAAGGAAGCTTTTCTGGATATTTTATCTGGGTATGTGCGGGGTCATAATATTTTGGAAGACTGTCGAAGAACGGGATTAAGCCGCACTGTGGTTTATGAGGCCATTAGTGGTAATGGCAATCCCTCATTGGACACACTTTTTAAAATTATGACGTCCTTTAAATAGGCGGCGTAATCTCAAGGAAAGTGGTTAACTGATTCAAATTTCTTGACCCTGTGGTGACTTTTTAACCCCCTATATGATGTGGACAGATTCAGTGCGAACATCTATATAGGGGGTTAAAAAGGTCTAATAAAATGAGATGCATGCGCAAACAAGCTCTTAAGGAGTTTTCAAATAGATCTTGCGTGTCAAAAGTTTTCTCAATAATTTTGGTAATTCGTTTCTTTTTGGCCACCTAAATTCAACAGTGAGTTTCTCTAATTTTCCCGGAGTACTTGAAGAAAACAGCTGTTTAGATAGACAATTTTGTGCGACATCAAATTGAATACCAAGATATAAATATAATGCACATGCTTAAGAGGTTGACAGGAAGCTAAGGAATACTGAAAGTGAAAAAGTGGATAAATTGAACAGTACATTGAACTACAAATTGAAATTCAGAACAATTGTTCTGAATGTGCTTGCCATTTTATATCTCATCGTTCGATTTGGATTTACATCGAATTTAGATTCCCTAGGAGAATTTGCTTCTTACATTTTTGAGGTTCTTCTCGTTGCTTCTTCTATTCTCCTTTCTTGGAATACTTTTTGTGAACTTTTTAAATTTCATCGATCAGCTTTTCTTGGCTCTATAGGTAGTTTGATATTTGGATTTGCAATTTTTAAACTTGCAGCTTTTTCAAATATTCTGATTCCATTTGATTTGCATGGAGTTCAAACAATTGTATTTCTTCTTTTAATATCTCCAATTCTTGAAGAGCTTATTTTCAGATTCTTTCTATGGAAGCCCTTTGATTCTTTAACTCAGCGACCATTTTTGACTTGGGTACTTACTTCTATAGTTTTTTCTTATTCACATCTGCACGCCCTCTGGTTCTCACCAAAAGAAATACATCCTTTTGTTATCTATCAAACAATGTATACTCTTATTCTTGGTTTTTGTTGTGGGTATTTTGTTTATAAACAAAAATTTGTTTTAGGGGGAATTCTGGTACATTTTTTCTTCAATCTGGGCTTTTATCTCGCTTTCTTAATGCCATTATGAAATTTTTTGTGCTAAATTCGTCCCATGAGCACCATATAAATGTGGATGAAAAGAAGAAAAGGAGCCTTTATGAAAAAAAATGTTGGTGGAATCGATAGAATTGCAAGAATTGTTATTGGATTGACCTTATTAATATTTGCGTTTGTTGGACCTGAAGATTTAAAAATGTGGGGATTTGTTGGAATTATTCCTTTGGCAACAGGTTTGTTCCACTTTTGCCCTCTATATACTCTATTTGGTTTGAATACTTGCCCTCTAAAGAAATAAAAACCATCACCCATTTATTGGGCGTTTGATCTTCGCTAAGGTTTTTCGCGAACAAAGGATTCCAAATAAATGCTTGTCGTAAAATAGAAAAATAAAATAGCTGAGTCTTGAAAATTTCCAGAGATTCTTTGGCCAAAGCTAAGCATTATGAATAAAATTAAAACGAAAGAAAAGGCGAATTTTGAAACGACAAGCTCTTTATTGCCTTTAAGAAATAAGCATAACAAAAAAAGCAATCCAATTATCAATTCGAAAATGCCAATCAAGTAAAATGAGGTTGGAATTAATTCTGGAATTAAATTTAAAAATGTCTTCTTAAATTGATCAACAAACCAAGAGGGCACTTTGGGTTCCATTAATTTTGTTACTGACGAATGGATCATAATAATAAAGTAAAAAAAATTAATCAACGAATTACGAAGTAATTTTGAGAATAGGATGTCTGTTTTCATCTTAGCTCCTTTCAAAGAGTGGTTGTCATTAACTGACTAACTAATCAAACAAACAAAGCAACTAACTAAGGCTGTTAAATTCAGTGAAAATATCTTTCCCTAAAACCTGTATATCTTTTGTATCAAGTTTTAGACGGTTAGTAAAAGACCTGTTAAGGTAAATGCGATTTTTATTTCCTCCAATGATAACAGGGGCTAAGGAAATAAAAATTTTATGAAATAGTTTTTTATCAAGAAAAAAACAAAGAGTTTTGGCTCCGCCTTCGACTAAAACCCGTTCGATTTTTCTATTTTCCACTTTAGAAATAAAACCAAACACTTTAATGAGTTCATTTTTAATTTTATTTTGATTTGATGAAAAATTAAAATCACATGGAATAAAATAAACTTTTTCATTCCAACAATCATTTTCATTTTTTTCAGTGGAGAGGATGTAAGTGTTTCTTTCACCCTTGAGTAATTCTTTTGCAATTGCTTTGTTTTGTATTTGCTTTAACAAGGAATTATTTAAATCCAAAATAATCCTTACAGGTTGTTTTTCCTCACTTTCTAACTCTACTTTCCTGACTGTTAATTTAGAAAAATCTTGAATAAAGGTATTCGCCCCAACGAGAACCGCAGCATATTGCTTTCGAATTTCATGAGTGCGAATAAGTTCTTTATCACCGGTTAGCCACTTTGATTTGTACTTATCATCACACAACTGACCATCTAGAGATTGAGCCCACTTTAAATCAAATTGTAATTTCATTTTAACTCCATTGATTTTTTAAAATCTATAATAGAATTTAAATCCAATTTATGGTTTCCCTTTTTGGCCTTTGTCATTAAATAATTAAAGTTCTCTTTTTTAAGATAGACGCCTGTTCTAACGACTTCCTGAATTTCAACGCCTAATTGAGTCAATTGGCTGGCTTTTTCGGGATTATTTGTAAGTAATTTTATTTTATGAATTCCTAATGCTGACAACATTTCTTGCGCTACAAGGAAAGATCTATCGTCAGCCAAGTGTCCCAAGGCTTCGTTGGCTTCAAAGGTGTCATAGCCCTTATCTTGAAGCTCATAGGCATCAATTTTTGAATATAAGCCAATCCCTCTGCCTTCTTGCCTCAGGTAAATGATGATTCCACCGCTTTTCCTCATGGTTTCAATGGCTTCATCCAATTGATCTCCACAATCACATCGGGAGGATCCAAAAATATCACCCGTAAAACATTCAGAATGGATTCTCACTAGGGGAACAACCCCTGAGGTTCTGAGTTCTTCTTGTTTAAAAATGAGTGCTATATGTTCTTTCTGATCGGAAAGATCGTTAAAGGTGACAAATCGAGTGTCCCCTCTTTTATTGGCTATAAGAACATTTCTTCTAACGCTTGCTTTTGTCATGTTTCCTCCTGTCAATACTATTATTCCCTTAAACTTTCTTTGCATAGATGGTAAATATGGAAACGGGTGTATCTAATTTGGAAACATCTATTTTAAAAATAGAAACTTATTGGTAATCACAGCCAAGCAAGCAAGCAAGAAAGCAAGCAAGAAAGAAAGAGAGCCATCGAGGATGCAAGATTCCCTATACAAAATCACTCTGGCTGAAATGGACTTATTTATTGAGCTTTCGAACATTAAGTCCATTCGAGAGTTAGCTAGAAGAAAATCTCTTCACCCCGGGCAGATCTCAAAAGTAATAAAGAGTTTGGAATTGAAATTACAAACGAAATTGATAGAACGCTCTTTGACTGGAATTTTACTAACGACCCAGGGTCATGAATTCTTAACCTTAGCAGATAAAATTATTAAGTTTTCAGTGCAGTTTCAAGATATCCGACACGGACCGTTTTCAAAAAAAAGCAAATCCATTGTTTCCATTGGTAGCCCCTCATTTATTTCGTCCCATTTAGTTGCCAATGCCGTTTCTAAAATGTCGCTCGATTCTAAAAATGTTGAAAATTTTCGAATCATCGATTTTTCCCCAGATCAACTGATCATGATGGGCCTCAAAGGGGCGTTCGAAATTGCCATACATATTGGGAAATTAGATTGGCCCAAAAGTTGGCAAAGTGAACTACTTGGCAATCTGGAGTGGCATCTTTTTGCAAGAAAAAATCATCCCTTAATTGAAGACCTACCCCTAAATTTACAGAAAATTCTCAAATTTCCTTTTGTGGTTCCCGTTTACTGGACTCAAGAGGGATTGTTTTTCGGAAATGACCATTTCCCAGTTGCTTTTTCAAAAAGAATTAAGGGGATGGAAACAGCTACTGCGGACGCGGCTATCACGTTGGCAACAAATACAGACCAGTTGGTATTTCTTCCAGAGATTCTGGCACGAAGTCATGTCTCATATAAAAATTTAGTGGAAATAAAGGTGAAAGGTCTTTCAAAGGTGACGAAACCTATATATGTATCTATTAGAATGGATTCTGTTTCGCAATTATTATACAAAAAATTGCAATTCCATTTGCGAAAAGTATTGCTCTTTGAAAGCTAAAATAAATGGGGCAGAGTTCTGCCCCAAACGCAGGAAACAGATCAAGTAAGCTCTAACACAAATTGTGCTTTTCGGGATTCTCATGAGGGTGATCTTGATCTACAAGATCGATCAACCGGGTTCATTTAATTCCTAATAAACCTAACTAAAGGATTAGGAATTAAATGACTTGTTCAAGAGTTGAAGCGCGACATTAGCTTGTGAATTCGCTTGGGCTAATACCGAAGTACCAGCATTTAATAAAATATTATTTCGAGTCATCTCTGAAGTTTCTTCAGCCACGTCCACATCTCTGATTCGAGAATTGGCGGCAGACATATTTTCAACGTTGACTTGAATGTTACTAATTGTAGATTGCAATCGATTTTGAATCGCTCCAAAATCAGCTCTCATCGCGGAAACACTGACAATCGCTGTGTCAATCGCTGCCAGCGCATTTTGTGCAGAGGCCTTGTCCGCAACGCTCGTCAGATTGACTCCGAGAGCAGCTGAATTCGCATCGGCTTTGGAAGCATCAAAGGAAATTCTATCAATCTCTGGATTGTTTCGTGTTCCCACTTGGAAATCAAGTATGGACCCAACCCCTGCCAGTAACTGAGTTCCATTGAACTCGGTACCTTCGGCAATCCGATCGACCTCGGAAACCATTTGATCATATTCCACATTTAGGAATTGCCTTTCAACGGGCCCAATCGTGTCTGAAGCGGCCTGAACGGCGAGTTCTCGCAGCCTGATGAGGATTGAAGAAACTTCGTTCATCGCACCCTCTGCGACTTGCACTAAGGAAATACCATCTTGGGCATTTCTTGAGGCTTGTTTCAAACCTCGAACTTGGGCTTTTAAATTTTCTGAGATGGCCAAGCCCGCGGCATCATCTCCGGCTCGATTAATCCGGTAACCTGAAGCGAGCTTTTCCATGCTCTTATCAAGTCCCGACTTCGTGCCCCAAAGAACCCTTTGGGCGTTTAAAGAAGCCGTATTTGTATTAATACGTAATCCCATAAATTCCTCCTCCTTGAGTTAATCCCTCTCCATCCTTAGAGAGCGACGGAATCTTTATGATTCCTATGGGTGTTTTTTCTCTTAAATCTCAGATCGGGACACTTAAAAAAAACTTGAGCCATTATGAGAAAATCTAGACCTTTAATTTTCATCTTGGCAACTAAATCTAATATAAACACTTTGAAGCTTAGAAATCTCATGATATTTAAAACGATTTATAGAATCAGACTTAAAGACTATTTATCTGAATGTATCTATCGAGGAAGTAATTTATGGAAATTAGAGATCCCCTTCATGGTTCGTTGTTCTTTTCAGAGGCTGAGGTGGCCATACTGGATACTCCAGAATTTCAACGACTGCGCGCTATTAAACAGCTTGGTTTTTCTGAGTTTAGTTTTCCGGGAGCGACTCATAACCGCTACTTACATTCCTTAGGAGTTTGTCATATCTCTGGACAAATTTTTGATGCTATTTTTAGAATTTATCCCTTTTCAAAATCGACAGTGAAATCCACCGCAAGATCGACAAAGAAATTACAATTACGTCAGGCCTGCCGGTTAGGTGCTTTGTTACATGACCTAGGCCACGGACCCTTAAGCCACACCACAGAACAAGTCATGCCTAGAATTGAAGACCTCAAAATTAAAGTCTATACCGGCGAAAACAATCAAAACCGAAGAGCTAACCATGAAGATTACACTTTAAAATTTCTAACAGATTCAAGCATCACGGAGGCCATCAAAAATAATTTTGATTTTACGCCTTACCATGTGGCTTGCTTGATAGATAAGACGTTGCCAGCAACAGATGATTTTTTTATGGATGGACAGATGGACTTCAGACCCATCTTAAGTCAAATAATTAGCTCAGAACTGGATGCAGACAGAATGGATTACTTAGAACGTGATTCTTACTTTTGTGGAACCAATTATGGAAAAGTGGATATCGAATGGCTTATTCAAAACTTAACTTTTCACATTGTCGATCAAAAATTATATTTAGCCATCAGTCGCAGGGCTTTATATTCTTTTGATGATTTTTTGATTTCACGTCATCACATGCACTTGATGGTTTACTTTCATCATAAAAGTATTATTTACGAAGAAATGTTAAATAAGTATTTATCCTCAAAGGAATGTCAGTTTTTCTTACCTGCTGAAATTTCCGAGTACTTAAAATACAATGACTACAAACTTTACGAACACCTTTCTAATTCAGAAAATCCTTGGGCTCAGAGAATCTCGCAAAGAAAGCCATTTAAGGTCTTGCTTGAACTTCATAATATAGGAATGAATAAGCGCTGTGAAAAGGCCAAGAAAATCATTGAAGCTCAAGGAATCGAAGTCATCTGGGCATCCTCCCATGCTCGGTTATCTAAATACCATTCTGGTTCAGTTGAGGACAAAGCCATGGATATTTATGTGGTAGACCCCTATGATAAATGGACAAAACCAACACCCATAAATGATTCCACTGAAATCTTCAAAAAATATGAAGGTACCCGAGTTATCGATCGATTGTATGTCGCTCCTGAAAATTTCTCTGAAGCCAATCAAATTATTCAGAATTTGTAGTGTAAAAGAGCTGTCTAAAAATATAGAAATGGGGGGCCATTAATGAAGCTAGATTCTTTCAATAATGATAGATATTCCTTGGCCACCACCGATACAAGCGCTGCCTAGGGCGAACTTCCCCTGGCGACGGTGTAATTCATATGCCAAATGATTCATGATACGAGTGCCGCTAGCTCCCAGTGGATGTCCCAGGGCAATAGCCCCCCCGTTCACATTGGTCTTGTCGGGATTTAATCCCAATTCCGCCTGTACCGCTAAGTATTGAGCCGCAAAGGCCTCATTGACTTCAACAAGATCCATTTGGTCGAGTTTTAATGAAGCTTTTTGCAAAGCCAGTCGTGAAGAATAAGCTGGACCAATTCCCATAATCGATGGATCACAGCCTACGGAGGCCCAAGAAATAATTCGGGCCATTGGTTTTAACCCCAGCTCTTTGGCCTTGGTCTCGCTGGTAAGGAGACTCATTGCCGCCCCATCTACGATTCCAGAAGCCGTAGCGGCTGTCACTAGACCTTCTTTTTTAAAAAGGGGTTTGAGCTGGCCAATTTTTTCGAGAGTTGATTCTGGTTTTGGATGTTCATCTTTATCCAAAATTTGCGTGGCTTTTTTGTTTGTTATCGAAATGGGGGTAATTTCTGTTTTAAAAAAATCCTTCAACAAAGCAGCGTTGTATCTATTTTGTGAGAGTATCGAGTAAGCATCCACCATGGCTCGAGTAATATGATATTTTTCTCCTAAATTTTCAGCAGTGATAGCCATAGATGTCTGAGAATAGGCATCAGTGAGGGCGGAGGTCAGATAATCCTCAAGTTCAAAATTCCCCATGCGAATTCCGCCAAAGCGTACCCCTCTGGCGATGTAGGGAATTTGCGACATTTGCTCTACTCCGCCAGCCAAAACCACAGAAGCTTCACCGGTAAGAATCATTTGCGCAGCGCTGACCCAAGACTGAAAACCACTTCCGCATAAACGGTTTACTGAAAAGGCCGGGGCGGCCATGGGCAATCCCGTTTTGAGTGCAATATGTTTGGGTATATAAGCCGCATCGGCTCCAGATTGGACGACATTGCCTAAAATTAAATGTTCTACTTTTTCACCTTGCAACTGAGCCTGTTCCAGCGTCGCTTTCGCTGCGGCTACGGACAGGTCTGTTGCTGAAATATCCTTTAAACTTCCACCGAAGGCCCCAAAGGGTGTTCTTTTTCCTGATATAAATACTATTTTTTCCATAAAAAAAAGGGTAGTTTGTGTTTTTTCCAGAGTAAAGGAGAGATCGTGAAAATTTTAATTCTAGGACAAGGCGGCAGAGAACATGCATTTGTCAAAGCCTTTAAAAACTCACCCCGAGTGACAGAAATTCATGTTGTGCCTGGCAATGACGGAATGAAAAAAGAAGCCATTTGCCATTCATTTTCTTATTTTGAAATTGAAAAAATAATCCAACTTTGCCTTCAATCTGAAATTGATTTTGTTTTTATCGGACCAGAGGATCCCTTAGTTGCAGGGGTTTCTGATCGCTTAAGGGAAAGAGGAATTCTGGTAGTGGGCCCAAGCCAGCAAGCAGCCATGCTTGAGGGAAGTAAGATCTTTGCAAAAGAATTTATGATGGCGGCTACCGTCCCAACAGCTCCCTATTTTGTTGTTACGAGTGTTGAAGAAACCCTTACTAAAGCAACTTGTTTTGAACCTCCTTATGTCTTGAAAGCGGATGGTTTGGCTGCTGGGAAAGGAGTTTTTATTTGTAAAACTCTTAAAGAACTTGAACAGGCAAGCCAAGATTTATTTGTAAAACAAATCTTTGGTGAAGCGGGAAGAAAGGCTCTGTTAGAAAAATTTGAACCCGGATGGGAGTTAAGTTTTATAATATTAACCAATGGAGAAAACTACGTCTCCTTGCCATTAGCTCAAGATCATAAGAGATTAAACGATAACAATGAAGGACCTAACACGGGAGGGATGGGAACCATTGCCCCTCTCCAAATTTCACTCGACCTCCGTCAGCAAATTGAAGAACTCATTTTAAAACCAACTGTGAACCACCTAAGAAAAAATCAATTTTTATTTAGAGGAGCCCTTTTTATTGGAATTATGGTTACCGAAGATGGACCTAAAGTTATAGAATACAATGTTCGATTCGGCGATCCAGAAACTCAAGTGATTCTTCCCTTAATTGATGAGGACCTTGCTCTGATAATGAGTCATCTTTCTCAAGGAAAGTTAGAACCTATAAAATTAAAAAAACTTCATGCCGCTTGTGTGATTTTAGGTAGCCCTGGTTATCCAGAAAATCCAAGAAAAGGAATTTCTATCGAAGGCCTAGCTCAAATTAGCGATTCTTCTACCTCTTATGTTATCCATGCGGGAACCAAGCTTGACGGGCTGACATGGAAAACCAACGGAGGCCGTGTTCTCGGCACGGTAGGCGTTGGAAACACCAAAGAAGAGGCCTTGCGACAGGCCTATGATCTTAATGAAAAACTCCACTGGCCAGGAAAATTATTTAGAAAAGATATTGGTAATTACCTACCATAGATCTTTATAGTGTGGGACTAAGGTACTACCAAGCCATTTGCTGCATAACAAGCATTCAACTTAACTTTGGTTGTCAGAACTACCAGCTCCAGCGCAGTCCCATGGTGCTATTATTTTCAGTCGCATTTTTGGTGTGAGAGATTACAAAATCTTTATTTTTAAATATTTTTTCAGACACTTCGACGGCAGTTTCATTTTTACCAGAATCAATTTTAATTTGTGCGTTGGTGTAGCCCTTGTATTCCATTTTTGCTTGGGACTGCAATGCAAGATATTGAAAAGAAAATTTATGATCAATAGGGTTCGCTCCTGAGGAAAGAGGAGCTGTTTGTACAGTCGCCTCTACTTTCATTGCCTTTTCAACCTGAGTTGCGGCCTTACCAAAACTTGAGTTTCTGACTGCAGGTGAGTTTAACCAGTTTTGAATAGCTTGATCGCCAAAACGTTTTAAAACCTCTCCCTCATTTTGAGAAGGCCCTAGGTTTCCTGGAATAGTGCCATTTAAAGTCTTAACATAAGTTGATTCGATAGCTATAGGCTTTGGCGCGATAATTTTTTTAACCTGAAAAAGTTCAATTTTTTTGAGATCAATCTTAACTTTATTTGAACTCATTTTGTTTGGTTGTTTCGCGTGAGATTTCTTTGCATATTTTTTTTTCAACATTTTAAAATAATTTTTGTCATTGAGAGGTGAAAGTCCCCTCAATTGCAGAATTTGTCCATTAACAGAACTTCCAAATAGGAGTGCAAAACTCACAAGGAAGCTGAAAGCGCTTATAGTTTTAAAAAATATTTTGAATTGTCTCTGACCCATTATTTCAATGTTGCTACAAATTCTTTGCCATCTGAAAATGGCTATATTTTCAACTATTCACGATTAGAGACTAAAGTCTCAGAATGATTCAATAAAAATTATACATCAACGCTATTAATTTCGTCACTTTGAGTCCCTCTCTATCCCATCGCTATCCCAGCTTTATCCACTCTATACCACGCTCTAATATCCCTGAGATTGAATATTTTTCATTAATTCATAAAATTTTGAAAATCAAAAAGTCATCATGGTCTTTTAAAAGACTTAATGTTAATAACTAAAAGTCCAAAAACGCCGTTGGGAGGATTGAAAACCATGAATTTATCCAAGCAATCGATAATCAAAATTTTATCTAAAATACTTAAATTGATGATTTTTTCCCTCTTTACGTTAAATGTTTCCCAGGCTCAAACTGGGTCGACAGGCGGTCCTGATGATAATTTGCTCCCCATAGTTATTACCAACCCTCAAAGTCCAACTAGTCCCACATCTCCAAGCACCGATCCTATTTTTCCTGTTTTGCCTAATGACCCGGTCATAAACCCCATCTTTCCTACAACTCCTGGAATATCTCCTTTACCTGGAGGTGGTGGTTCTTTGCTTCCATCTATTGGAGGAATTGGTGGAATAGGAGGTATTGGAGGAATTGGCGGCATCGGCGGCTTCGGGGGAAACACTCAATTTCAATTGGCTCAAGTGCCTAATGAATTTTATTGCCCATTGTTCGAAAGCAACCCTTACGATTCTATTTTTAGAGGGTTGGATGCCATGAACCAAGCGATGAAAACAAACTACGAATGCATGCAGCAACAGCAATCTCAGTATACTGATTTTTATTCCGATAGTGAAAAAATTAGAAATATGATCATTCAGATCCAACAATTTTCGCAGAATCCTGATTATATCAACTCTGCCAATACCAGGGACATCGAAAGAGTTGTTACTGATGCCGTTTATGGAATAAACTCCATTGCGACCAATTTAAGTAGTAACAAATTATTCAATAAAAACTGTAATTCGAGCAAATCCTCCTTAGCTAAAGCCGCACTTTCTTTGAATGATGTTTTAAATAACTTAGCACCTGTGGCTTTGGTCATAGCTTCTGTCAACCCTGCTATTGGAATTGCTACCAAGCTGGCTTTACTTGGCGGAGTTTATGCGACCACAGCCATCAAAGGTTTTCAACAGTTTATGGATGCAAATTCTTTGGATCTCACTAACCCCGAGGTACGAAAAGCAATATTACAAAACACCTGTCAATTTGTAAAAGTAAAACAAAAAATCGATTTTCTACAGCTCGGCGAAGAAGGACGATTGGGGGAAATTAAAAATGGTTTATTTAAAAATATTGAAGCCTATCGCGCCAGATATAACAATCCTTCAAGTCAGTTATTACCCTTAATGCAATATAAATATCAAACTGAAAAAGTGATTACAGATCTTGAAGCGCGCATCGTTGAGGACAAATTCAATCTCAATTTATATCAAGCAAAACTGAAAGCTGCTGGCGAAGACAAAGAAAGAATTTGTCTCATGGGCTCTAGCTTAGTCAAAAGAAGTAAAGACGGCGAAACATTTCCAGCAAGTGTGATGCGAATATTAGAAACCTCTGTGGAATCGACAAAGCTCAGTGGCAGTCAGGTTGATCCTCAAGTTCAAACAGAATCGGATGAGTTTAGTATTGCTTTTGGAAAATCTAGAAACCGCTTAACAGCCTTATCTGCAAAGGTCTTAGCCGACGATAGCGAAGAAACCTATAAGGCCATAAATTTCTGTGCCGAGGAAACTAAAATTTGGATTAAACGACTTGCTGACACCATTACTTATTCTAGCAACCTTATAAACAAAGAGGTCAAGGAAATAGAACAGGCACTAAGTCAAAATTCAGAATTTCAAAATTGGAATGCGGAATATAAGAAATTGAAGGCAGAAGGAAAGTCCTTGAATCGAGTTGTTAAAGTTCTAAAAGAAATGTCCCGACCTGATGCCGTCTACATTCGAAGCGAATTAGATCAAAGATCACAAGAGCTGAAGGCGACTCTTTTCAGAAATCAATATTTTTGGTCTAAGTCTCCTGTTCTGGCTTGGTTGGATAATAATATAGAAATGCATCAAAGATCTATTAATCGATTCTCTGATTTTGTTAAGCTCCTTCAGCAAGGAGCCTACGCAATGACCGCTATGGGGCAAGGAAAATACGAAAACATAAAACCAGATTCGACGAAAGCACCACAACCGATTAGTCAATTGAACAATTTGTCTCGATTAGAAAACTTAAATGCAACGACACTTCCTTTTGGTAGCAGAGAACATGAAGTTGCTTGCCAACAAATGCGCGATGCCTACTTAAAGTTTAAAGCTGCAAAAGATTATTTAGGTGCTGCTCAATTTATGTGTGATATGATTGATCCATTTCTGAATGATACGAGCGATCCTATAATCAAGACTTGTCGTGGGGGCAAAACATTTAATTCTCCACAAAAATCAGAGATCACTTTAAGTTTTGATAAATTAAAGTTTAAGTCTCATTCCCGTGCTGTGAGTCTTGAAGAGTATGCCAATATCATTAATCAAAAAAGAATCACCCTTCTATGTCCACTTCCATCAGTAGATGTAATTGAATGAAACGATGTCTCTTTCTAATCCGTTTTATTGAATAATTTTGATACAAACTGGTTTGATTTTTTTTAAATTATACTTATTTTGAATATATTTTTCATTTTTCTGTAAAGCTTTACGATAGTCGAGCCGAGAGTATACAGGTGAGGTGAAATATGAAGATAAATAATGTAACCAAAATTCTTTTAATAACACTTTTGTTTGTGGCAGCTTGCAGTCAGAAAAAATCAGACGAGGTTGCCGCCAGCACAACTCCTCCTCAAACAGAAGAAACAACAAAACCAAGATATCTTTATGTTACGTCTGGCACCTGTTACTCTGGAACTGGAAATACGACTTTTACGGCAACAACAGCATCTAATCTAGTTTATAGATTGAGCTTGGCTACTGGAAAAAAAGATATGACCATTGCTGATTTTAACTCTGCCCCAGCCAATGCAGGAGACTCTCCTATATACGCAATTGAGCAAGATAAAGATAACATACTCGTTGCTGTAGAAAATACCACAGGCAGAAGAATTGAGAAAGTAGCAAAAGCGGAAACCCCTTCTAGGGCCATTTTTTCATCGAATTCCTCAGCTTTAAGTGCTGTCTTAAAATCTATAATTAAAACCCCAGATAATGGCTATTTAATCGCTAAGACTGCAGGAATAGAAAAATTCTCAAGTCAGGGAGGAAGAATCGGTAGTGCTCCCTATGTTGGAACGAATCTTGGAGCAACTTGTGGAACTAACACGAATATAATCGGCGCCGTAACTAATTCAAGTGGTAAGATTTTTTTCATCAATTCCCTTGCTGCTAACAACAGATGGGGTGTTATTGTTTCAACCGGATATACTGGCAGTTCTGCCGAATGTCTGGGCGTAAAATCAGCTCCAAATGCAAATTCATATCCCGTGGCTATCGTTTACCTTCAAGCTGTAAATCAGGTAATGGTAGCCTATGCTGGAAATGCAATTACCACGGATCTTAACTCTATTTATGTGTATGATTTTGACGACACCACAAACGCCATTGGCACCGGAGTCAAAATTTATGATTCGAGCAATTATGTGACTGCTGGGTACTTGCTATATGGAATTTCAGCTATGGCCTATGATTCTGTGGATAACAGTTTGTATGTAGCTACAGCTATTTCTTCAGCTACAACGGTTGTAAATTACTCTATAGAAAAACTAAGTTATAATCCAAGTTCTAAAACGCTTACACGCGTTGCAAGTGATGTACCTTTCTATAATTACGGAGTAGATACTAAATGTATCTCTTCCTTATCCATAGCTGAATAATTCGGTATAAAGTGATTGATGAAATCACTTTAGGGTCTGTTATAAAACAAAATAGACTTTATTTTGTTTTGTAACAGACCCTTATCCTTATTCATCAAGAATAAAATTAATGGGATCCACAGGTACTGAATTTATCCTCACCTCATAATGCAAATGGGGCCCCGTCGATCTTCCAGTATTTCCTACGGCCGAGATAACATCCCATTTGCTCACTCTTTGGCCCACATGAACATAAATTTGAGCGTTGTGACCAAATCGTGTTGAAACCCCGAAACCATGATCAATACTAACAAGTTTTCCATAACTTTCATCATATGAGGCAAAAACAACTAAACCATCCGCTGGAGCATACACCGGCGAACCAGGAGTGGCTGCGATATCAAGCCCAGCATGCATGGTATTCTTTCCCGTAAAAGGATTTAGTCGGTATCCAAAACCGGAGGTCAACCAACCCCTGGCGGGTTTAATATTGGGAGTTGAATTTAATAAACTTTGTCTTTCTGAAAGACTTTCCCAGAGCTCAATAACACTTTGTTCTTTCAACTGAGTTTCTTTCACCGCTTTATCTATTCGTACGACCAAAGAGGCATAATCTCTATCGGAGGCTTGTGAAATAAGCTCACCATTTTGATCGTTCAATTGCTTATTTGACACAAATAATTTATCCTGCTCTGTCATTCCCTGGGTATTGAGACGTTGATCCATAGGTTCATAATCTTCGTTGGCTGCACCATTTGTGGGTGGCTTACTTCCCATGGTCAATTTAGCAATTCTATCTTCAGCATCCACATTGGTAATTAATTTTAATTTGGCAGTAAAAGATTTAACTCGTTCCAAACTGTTTTCAAGGGAACTGACCTTCCCCTCCACCACTTGAAATTGTTTTAATAACTGGGCGTTTTCAGATTTTAGTTTTTTATTTTCAAGTGCTTGAACCAAAAGTCCAAAATAATCAATTATGCCTGTTGCAAAAATCAGAAAAACTGTAGAAAAAATAAAAGCTATTATTTTAACTTTTGTTGAAGAAACAACAATTTTTCTAGTTTGCCCATCTTGATTAGAAATTAGAAAAAATGTATAACTTTTTTTGCTCACAATAAATAATCCTTACTCAAAGTGTAAAATCAAAACACTGACATTATCATCTCCACCATTGACTAAGGCCTGTTCGACGCAGTTTTTCAAGGCAATTTCTGGATTCGAATTACTTAATATTTCAGATATTTTGTCATCAGGAACTAAACTAGATAGACCATCGGAACATAGCAAATAGGTTTCTCCAGAAAAAATCTCGCGCTCAAAGATATCAGCTTCGATGTCTCGTTCATAGCCGACACTCCTGGTAATCACATTTCGCGCTATAATCTGAGAGGCTTGCTGTTCTGTTAAAACACCAGCCCTGATTTGTTCATTGATTAAGGAATGATCTTCTGTCAATTGCCACAAGTAGGGTTTCTTAAATAAATAACATCGAGAATCGCCGACATTCCCGATATAAATATAATTCTTACGTATATAACAAAGCACCATGGTTGTGCCCATTCCTGCGAGTTCTGGATTTTCCTTGGCCGCCTTGTCAAATATAGAGTGTGAAGCTTCTTCATAGGCTTTTGCTATCGCCTCTCGCGGAGAGCGCACCAAACATTCAGGATCTTTAAACACACTCTCTGCGGCCTTTACTGCCATAGAAGATGCTACTTCCCCACCGGAATGTCCACCCATCCCGTCAGCCACAATAAAAATACCCAATTCAGCGTTAATCAAAGTAGAATCCTGATTGGTTTCGCGTTTTCTTCCCTTATCTGAAATTACCCAAGCATCAAACTTCATTGGACTATTATGTCATTTTAAATAAGAGACAGTCAAACGGACTATTGGCTTTTTTAATCAGACACCAGGACTCAACTTTAAGCCAGATCTGGCCAAACAGAATTGTTTTAAAAAAATTTATTTTTATCTACATTTTTTGCAGTTCATTCCGATCTTCTATTAGAGGCAAGCTTCGATGAAAAAAAATTCACTCTTTGTATTTTTAATGATTTCATTTCTAATTCACGTATTTCTTTTTGGTGGAATTTCCTTTTTCCCAGTACCTGAATCCAGGCCCCGCCTTGTAGATATTGATTATGTTTCGCCACCTGTGTTGGATCGAATCAAGTCAGAGACCTTATCTGCAGAAGAAAACCTAAAACGTATTGTGGATCAAGCTGATAAAAGTTTTAATAATGAAGAATCGAAAAATGCGAAGTACTTAAGCAAAAACACTCAACGTGTAGAAAAAGAAACCGTTGCCAAAAACCGTGGGGAGTTTAGGAATTCTGCACAACAGGAGCAACAAACACAACAACAACGACCCCAACGACCACAACAGCAGAAGAACCAAATGGAAAAGGCCGTAAAACAAGCGTTCGATCCCTTAGCAGAGACAAAGAAATCTTTTAAAAATAAAATGGTGGATACCGTTTCTGGAGAAACTCCTTCAAATCCAAGCGCTTCAGGTTCTCCATCTCAAACCCAAGATTATTTAAAAAATACAGATATAGGAGTTGAAACTATTCTCAATACTAAGGAATTTAAATATTATACCTATTTTAATCGAATCCGACGTCAGCTTTCTCACTATTGGGAACCAAAGGTCAGAGAAAAACTCACAAAAATGTTTCGCCAGGGGCGCAACATTGCTTCCAATCAAGATAGAATTACTAAACTTCTTATCATTCTGGATCCAGTTGGGCTTTTAGTAAATGTTCAGGTTCTGAGCGATTCTGGCGTCAAAGATCTGGATGAAGCGGCCATTGAAGCCTTCAGGTCGGCAGCTCCTTTCCCCAACCCACCCCAAGGCATTGTTGAAGAAGATGGCACTGTTAAAATCAGATGGGATTTTATCTTAGAATCTTAAAATCTTAGAGTCTAAGACTCTACGAGCCCTAGAGTCTAAAACTCTACGAGCCCTAGAGTCTTTTGTCTTTAATTTATTTTTCTTGAAATTTAGTCTTTTTCGATTAAATTCAAGGCGAAAATCAGTTAAAGGCGGACACATGACAACATCATCAAAGACGGCAACTATGAAGAACTCTCCTTCAAAGTCTACATTAGATAAGATCGCATTAAGGGCTCATTATTTAGCAACACAAATGATTTACCAGGCCAATCACCGAACAGATAAGGTGAAAGGTGATCCAAAAATTGGCGGCCATGCCGCTGGTTCCTCAAGTGCCTTACATATTATGGGAGCATTGCATTTGCTGGTTAAAACTAGTTTTGATTTTATTGCGAATAAGCCGCATGCCTCTCCTACAGATCACTCTTATAATTATTTATTGAACTTATTGTTAAAAGACGATTTTTCTAGATACTCTTTAGAGGATTGCAATACTGCGATGATGGGCCTGCGAAAATATTCTCAAAATGGGGAGCCGGTGTTTCAATCCTATCATTCAGCTTTTGATCCAGATCACCATAATTTTTTTCCTTCTGGAACTGTTGGTATCCCACCCGTACAGGCCGGTTACTTGGCTTTAGCTTATCGCTATGCTCAAGAACATGATTATGAAGTCCCTAAGGCCCATTTCTGGGCAGTGACCGGAGACTCAGAATTTCGTGAAGGAAGCATGTATGAAGCGGTTCCTGATTTTGCAGAAAGAGAAATTGGTAATTTAACGTGGATCGTAGACTATAATCGCCAGTCTTTGGATGGACATCGTATTACAAATAATAAAATCATGGACGGTACCGATGCTGACCGCATTGAGCGAACGATGGCTGCAAATGGCTGGGAAGTCATTCAAGTCAGACATGGTCATAAAAGAAAAGAACTTTTTGCCAAACCCGGTGGTGAAGCTTTTAAAAACTTATTAGAAAATATCTTGGCTGATTTTGATATTCAAGCTTTGCTGTTAGTTAAAGACATGAAGGCTTTAAAAAAAGGACTCGTCAAAGAGCACGCTAATCTAAAAAAATTCATGGATCATGTCACCGACGAAGATCTTTATTTGGCGATCAGAGATTTTGGTGGCCATGACATTGTGGCTTTAGCTGAAGCCATGGAAGAATCAAAAAAATCTAAACGTAAGCCGACCATAATTATTGCCCATACTCTAAAAGGCTGGGGATTGAAAATGGCTGCAGCTCCTGGAAATCACAGTGCCCTTCCAAGCGAAGAAGAAATGGAAGATCTCAGGAAAAGACAAAATATAGCGGGAACTGCTTTATTTGCTCGTTTCGACGAAGCGACTCCTGAAGCTAAGTTTTTGAAAGACCGGGGAGAGGAGCTTTACCAAGAAATATTAAGCCAACACTCTCTTAAAGAAAAAAATAAAAAGTTTTTTACGACCAAGTTATTTGAACATGGCAATATACCAGACTCTTTAGATATAAATACAAAATTAACCAGTTTTCCCCACACTCAATGGATGCTTGGACAGCTAACAGCCAAGTTAACTCGGCTAGCAAATACAGCAACAACTCAAAAAGAAAAACCATTAACTGATTTTGAAAAAACCTGGAAACTCCCAGGGGAATTAATGATCATGATGGCTCCTGACGTTGGAACGAGTACGAATTTAAATCCTGCTATGGATGGTAAAATTTTTGGTGCTCCTGTAATGACGGATGCGGAAACAGAGCTTGGAGCTAAAGAAGACAAAACCCCTGATTTAGTTCCCGGGGAAGAAGTTTCTGATCGGTATTTACGATTTGAAATAGCGGAAGGCAACGTGATGAGCTGTGCCGGCTCCTTTGGTAAATTAAGAGATCTTTTAGGAATTCCAATAATTCCATTGATGACCGTATATGATTTCTTTATCAAAAGGGCTCATGATCAATATTTTTATAATCTGTACTGGAAAAGTAGTTTTATTGTTGTGGGCACGCCCTCGGGAGTCACCTTATCGCCGGAAGGAGCTCAGCATGGATGGAAATCAGATTTCCAAATTCCTAATCAAATTACCTGGGAACCTTTTTTCTGTTTAGAATTGGATTGGATTTTATGTGATGCGATTAAAAGGCATTTAACTTTTGATAACGAAGGTCGTAATGGGGTCCTTATTCGTGGAGTGACCCGCGGGATTGAGCAAAAAGACATGATGACTTATCTTAAAAAACAGTCTCGCTTTAAATCTCAAAAAACATTGCTTTGTCGTTCTGAATACGCTTTAGACGGAGCAACCTCTGAAGATCAAGTTGGAAGTTTATCTGATTCCGAAATCTTAGAAGTCATCAAGAAAGAAGTTCTTGCCGGGGGCTATTTTTTAATAAATTATCAAGATTATGCCGGTTATGTTCCTGGCGAAAATGTAATTAATATTTTTGTTATGGGAGCTCTAGGAACTGAAGGAATTAAAGCCTCTGAAATCTTATTATCTAAAGGTATCTATGCCAACGTCATCGTGGTGACTTCTTCAGATCTCTTATGTGGAATTCAAGGTCATATAAATAATTATGACTATTTACGAAATCATTTAGGCATAAATGCTAATCTGTATCTAAATCAAAAAGGTGAACTTAATTCCGAAGATCTAGTCATGATGTCAGGCCAAAGAATCCCAATTGTTTCATTACATGATGGAGAGCCTGGACTTTTAGACAATCTTGGCTCTATCATCGGTACACGACAGGAATCCTGTGCCGTTCGAAGACATTCAAAATGTGGACGACCAGAAGACATTTATCACCTTCATGGACTGGATGCTGAATCTGTCGTTGATGCCTGCGGAAAAGTTCTTTCAGAAACAACATTAGAAGGTGTTATTGTAAGCAAAAAAGTTCTTCTCAACGCACAGCAATCTCAAGTTCCTGAATCAACTAACTGGAGTGAGTTGTGGCCCAATAATAATCACACCCAAAGACATTAGGATGAAGGATAAGGTTCAAAAATTAACTTCCTGGTACCACCAAAACAAAAGAAAATTACCTTGGCGTCAAAATAGAGATCCTTATCTGATTTGGATCTCTGAGGTAATGCTTCAACAGACAACAGTAGTCACCGTTATTCCTTACTATGAAAAATTTATTTCCCAATTTCCAACGGTTCAAAAATTGTCAAGTGCCCCAATTGAAAAGGTTTTAGAATACTGGTCAGGGCTTGGATATTACTCAAGAGCTAGAAATTTACATAAGAGTGCGCAGCTAATTGCAGGAAGTGGTTTTCCTAAGTCTTTTCTGGCTTTGATGGAACTCCCAGGCTTTGGTCCCTACACCTCCAGAGCGGTCTCTAGCATTGCATTTGATGAATCTACAGGGGTTTTAGATGGCAATGTGATTCGTGTTTTATCTCGAAACTATGGTCTAAAATCAAAGTGGTGGGAGAATAAGGTCCGAGTGCAATTTCAGAACTTAGTGGATCAAATTGTATCCCACGGGAAATCAAGCATTATCAATCAAGCACTTATGGAATTGGGAGCCACGGTATGTACTCCTGAAAAACCCCTATGCTCTCTTTGTCCTTGGAACAAGGATTGTTTTGCCTTTGCCAAAGATCAAACAAAGCTTTTGCCATTGAAAAGACCTAGAAAGCCAATAACATTGTGGTCCTTTACGCCCCATTTAGTTGAATATAAAAATGAGCTTCTACTAGTCAAAGATCCAGAGTTCCCATTTTTGAAGAGGTATTGGTTTTTACCTGGGGAATTAAAAAAAATTTCAATAAAACCAAGTCATTATAGATTTAAGCACTCCATTACCAATAACTATATCTATATCCAAGATCCTGAAAGACTTTCTTATAAATTTTATTCTGATTTAGACAAGAAGAACAAACTTTGGACAAACAAAAAATCCATTTCCAAGCACTCCCCCTCATCCATGACAAAGAAAGTTCTCGAACTCCTAGAATAAGACCCTATCTCTTCTAGAATAAAACCCTATCTTATGAAAAATTCTAGTTTCTTTAATAAAACTATTCTAGGATAGAGTATGGTCATTAGTTTGATTTCCTTTTTTTTCTTACAATTTTTCCTTTCGAGCTGCCAAAGTAAGATCCCAAAAGTTGCTATGCCTCCCAAAGAAATTGCAATGACCACCTCCTTAAATTCACCGGCAGCATCACCCTCCATTGAAAATATTTTTGAATGGAACTGTGATGAACCTTCTTTTTCTGATACAGGTGAACAGGTGATATTCTGGTGTTCCATGCCTGGATTTTTGAAACAACAACAGGTATTTATTAAAGATCTGTCGACAGCTAAAGTGAGACAGGTCACCTTTGTCAATGGAAGGATTACCGGCCCAATAATGGTAAAGCAGGACATCATTGTTTTTTCTTCAGATACGGATAAAATAAAAGAAATTCTGACTCTAGATACTCATGATTTGGAAAAAGAAAATAATTTCGAATTATATATGTACAATTTAAGCAAAGATGAAATGATTAGATTAACAAATGATTCCCTTGCTGAAGGTAAAATAAACTTCATTAATCATATTGATCCTAAAATTGTCTATGTAAAAACAACCAACAAAAAAAGTGAACTCATTCTTAAAAATTTGCAAAACTTGAATGAAAAAACAATATACTCTACTGATTTCCCCATCCTCGAACTTAGAGTGAATACTTCGAATCAGGTGTTAATTACTGAAAATTTTAATGGTAAAAAAATGATTAAACTTCGTCCTATTGAGAACCAAAAATCTTCTTTAGAGGCTGACTCTACCTGGCCCTTGTTCGAGGCCACTCAATATAATTTCTATTTCAACAGCAACACCAATTCATTAGAATATCTTGAAAAAAAGGGAAATAAAACCTTTTTTAAATCCTATAATTTTTCAGAAAAATGTGAAACCGATTTATTTATTTTTCAAAATGAAAATGTAAGTCTATTGCAAAGGCTTGCAAATGACTCGACAACTTTTGCTTGGGTTGAAAGAACAAATGGAATTAAAAAAATTAATTTGGGGTCCTTATCCTTAAATTCAAACACTTCTTGTCAAAGGGTTAACCAATGAAAAAAGTACTCTTTTTAGTTTTTATCTTCATTGAATTTGTTCATTCAGCACCCTTCCCAGCCACCTCGACATCCCTAATAACGGATCCTACAGAAGGAAAGTTTTTTTCTTTTCACGGATTTTATTTCAATACATCAAAACTTCCTTGGACTCTTGTTGATGATGCAAATACTTCCCTTTTTGAATCCTTTAAATTTGCTCCTATAGACTCTCAAAAACGAGGATCCGCACAGTTAACCCTCAGAAAAGACACTTTAGGACTAAATAAAAATTTACAGCAATATGCAGTCAAATGGATGAAAGAATACCCACAGTTCGGATTTGAAGTCTTGACAACCAAAAATATGATCTTAGGAGGGGGAGAAGCCTTTTTGATAGATTTTATTCATAAAGGAAAAGGCCAGCAAGTTAGGCAGATCGTTCTACGTAAAGAAAAAAAAGTGGTCATCATGACCTGTTCTGATGAAATACAAAAATTTAAATCGACAGTAACTGATTGTAATCAAATGATGACTTCCTTTTCGTGGCGTTAATTGTTCCCCTCTTTTAATGAAAATTTGACAAAATTAATGCCCTCCAAAAGTAATTCTTAACAAGTACTTTTAATTCTGTTAACTCCATGTCCTATGAAATTAAAAATAATATTTGGAGCTTTTTTTCTTTTAATTAGTAGCTTTGCTTTTTCCGCAATTAAAAAACCTGATGTCATCGTTGAAATTGCAAAAAGCATAGAGCTTGAAAAAAAAATCACTTTTCCCGGCGTCACCAAAAGTCAAAAGCAATCAACCTTGCTGGCAGAAACCAGTGGCGTGATACGAAAAATTAATAAGCAACTAGGTCAGTCTGTCTTAAAAGGTGAGATTCTGGCTTCAATTGAAAATCCAGACCCAGTTTATCAATTCAAACCCCTTGCCATCAGATCTCCCATTTCAGGGAAACTCACCAAAGCACTGATTCTTGAAGGTGGTAATGTCGAAAAGGGAATGCCCTTATTTACGATTACAGATCCGCAATCAATTATCATTGAAGTTCAAATTCCCGCCAGAGATGTCAATCTCTTAAAAATCGGATCAACTGCATATTTTACAAGTGCATTTATTAATAGCGATGCGATAAAAGATGATCATGGGAAAAAAGAAGTGAAGCTCGTAGGGCTTTCTCCTTCTCCTGATTTAGGTACGTTGACAGCTTTAGGACTTTTTGAGTTCACAAAAGAGAAAGATAAAGGCCTTCCAGGGATTCAAGGATTTGTTGATTACACTGCCTCTTCAAAAAGAATGATACTTCTTCCAGAGTCCATCTTAGTTCGAAAAAGTGATAAAATTTTCATACGTAAATTTCTAGATGGAAAAATGAAACTTGAAGAAATCAAGGTAGGTGATCGATTTGAAAATCAAGTAGAAATTACCGCAGGTTTAAAGGAAGGCGACGAGTATATTTCTCGAACTTCCCAGCATTTAAAGGATGGAGACGAAGTCCAGAAAACCTCAAACAAAAGCACTAAAGAATAAAAAGCAGAAATATGATCAGTTTAATTAAAACACCCCTGAGAGTTTATTTAATTCTTGGTACTTTAGCCCTACTTGGTTTATTCTCTGGCTGGAAATTGCCAATTTCCCTTTTTCCAAACTCATCAAAGGTGACTGTTCAAGTTCGTATTCCTCTTTATTCCATGACCCCTTCTGATTTTTTTGATCAATATGGATACAACATTGAAACCCAACTTCGTACTATTGATTTAAAAATAAATAATTTTACAGCTGATTATAGTTTTGGTTCTATTAAATTTCGACTTGATTTTGATTGGTCTGTTCATGGAGACGAAGCTTTAAGCAAAGTGAGAGAAACCATGTCTGGACTGAGCGCCTCTTTTCCAGAAAATATAAGGCGCGGCTACTATGTACACAAATGGTCTGAAAATCAAACATTTCTTGCCCTCTCTTTTTTTAGTGAAACGAAAACCACAGATGAAATTTATAATTTACTTCAGCCGACTCTTGAACCCGAGTTGCAATCTATTAAAGAAGTTCAGCAAGCTTTTCTATATAATCCTCAAAGAAAAGAAATCATGATTGAGCTGATTCCAGAGAAAATGGCTCAGTTTAATTTACAGCCCCAAGATGTTGAATCTTTCTTACGTAGTTCCATCAGAGAATACCAAGGCGGGCGAATTGAATACCAAGAAAAGAGAATGCAAATATTTTTTGATCGACAATTAAAGACTTCCATAGATTTAGAAAATTTTTCTTTTTACACAACAACCAAACAGATTGTGTTTCTTAAAGACATTGCCAATATTAAAATTGGAGTTTCAGAAAACTCTCAAAATGTTTTTAGAACCTCTGGCTCTGAATCTTTAATTCTTTTTGCTGAACCAAAAGCTGGTGCCAATGTCAAAATAATGTCTGAAAACATTATTAAAGTAGTTCTTGATCACCAGGCTCTTTGGCCTAAGGACATCCAATTTAAGTATCTAGTAAATCCTGCTGATTTTATTAACTCCAGCGTAAAACATCTGGCAATGGAAGTAGCCATTGCCGCATTTTTGGCGGTGTTTATTCTTTTCGTTTTTATTGGTTCTTTTAAAAACGTAATTACAGCTGCGATTGAAATACCCTTAAGTATTGTTATGGCATTTATACTGATGAAACTGTTTGATATGAATATAAATCTGATCTCTTTAGGTGGGTTGGCTTTATCTGCTGGGATGAATGTAGATGCCTCGGTGGTTGTGATCGAAAATATTTTCCGCCATTTTAAATTAACTCCTCATCTTTCAAAACTAGAAAACATTGTAGCGGCCCTTCAAGAGGTTTATAAACCCATCTTAGTTTCCACATTAGCCTCTCTGATTGTCTTTTTTCCTATAATATTCACAACGGGGTTAACAAATTCTATACTTGGAGATTTGGCTAAAGCTGTTATTTTTTCTCATGGTCTGTCAGCCATCGTCGCTTTGGTATTGGTCCCAACGGTTCGTCTTCATCTGTCTTCTTGGTTTGATGAGGATATGGAATCGCCCATTGAAAAGTATATTCATAAACTAGAGTTATTCTACGAGAAAACCTTGATTCAGTTTATAAATAGCAAGTTCAAAGTCATACTCACTTCTTTGGGTGTTGTTGTCCTGTTGTTAGTGATGGTTTTTTATGCCTTACCTAAGTTACCAAAGGAGATTATTGGAAAACCAGAAACAGATTGGTTAATGCTCTTTCCTTCTTCCAAGGATTGGCAAAGCGTTAATGACATGGATGAAGGAACCGCTCAAATTGATTCACAAATAAGAGAAAAATATGGAGATAAAATTTTATATACCTTTTCTGAAGCTGGTCGGGGCTGGTGCCAACTGATGATTCGATTAAAAGACAAGAGTGATCTTCTGCCTCTAAAAGAGTTGATCGAAGCGGATTACCCTGATTCTCCCAATTTAAAAGTGAATGTGGATTTCTGGAATCCTTCTGAGTTATCCATCCCTAATCCTCCTGATTTTAAAGTTAACATTATTGGCCCTGACGATAAAGAAAATCAAAAAGTTGCCGATTTGATTTACAATCAGCTTTTAGATTTAAAAGTTTTTTCTTCTACAAGTATTTACCCAGAATCTGAACCATCGGAAGCTCTTTTTATCAATACAATTCGTCCCCAATATGATTCTCAGTTGATTTCAAATTACATTAATTTGTCTTCTGAAGGACATTATATTTTTGATGTGGTAGATCCAACATCTAACAAGAAAATCAATGTAAGCTTGCAGTTTCCTAAAAAGTACACTCAAAGTATTCAAAATTTAAAATCGATGCCTTATCCACATATGGAAAAAATAGTTCCCTTATCTGCAACGGGAGTTTTTAATTTTCAAACTGAACCAAAAGGCTTTTTAAGAGAAGATGGAATAAAGCTGATTTCAATTTCTGGCCGAGTTAAATCAACGGATCCCAAAAAAGATATAGTCCTGCAGGCTCAAAATTTAATAAAAAAGATTCAAAAGGAACAAAAACCTGAATCAACTACAGGAATTGAAATTAAAAATGCATCTGAAGAGCTAGATAACTCAATTAACCAATTACTTTATGCCATTGGTTTATCGATTGGTTTGATTTTTATTTTAATGGTTCTACTTTTTGGAACTTGGATTGATGGCTTCCTCATTTTATTAGCTATTCCTTTTGGAATTTTAGGAACGCTTATTTCTTTAACCATCTTTAAAAGCAACCTATCATTGAACTCCGCACTAGGGGTGATTTTACTAAATGGAATTTCCGTTGCTAATTCCATTATCTTAGTCGATTTTATGAAAGAGCTCAAGCGCCGAGGTCTTTCGCCCAAGGAAGCGGCCACTTATGCAGCAAGGGCACGACTACGCCCCATTCTGATGACCTCTTTAACCACAGTTTTAGGAATGCTTCCAATTGCATTTGGCTTAGGGGCCGGAGGAAAAATCCTTCAACCCCTTGGGATCAGTGTTGCTGGTGGATTATGGATTTCTATGATTTTTACTTTGTACTTTGTCCCTACTCTTCAGACTTATTACTACGAATGGAAGGGAAAATAGAATGATTTTCATTTATATTTTTTTATTACTACTTTCTTTTTTAATTCAAGCAACTCCTATTAAAGATTCGATGGTTTTAACTTCAGAACAAAGTATTCAAAAGTCTGGCTGGAAGCAAAAATTAGAAGAAAGAATCGCAGCCGATCCAGAATATTTAGAACAAAAAGTAAATTTGAAAATTGCTGAAAAAAAAGAACAACAAAGCTTCTATTCTTTAATTCCTGATTTACAATTGTACGGGTCCCAAACAGCAACCCAAGATTTAAAGTCTTTTTCCCAAACCCAACTCGGGCTATTGGCTCAAATGAATTTGTTTCGTTTTGGTCAGGATTATTTTTTACTTCAATCTCGAAAGTCAGCCTTATTAGAAAAAAAACTAGAGTTCGATGAAAAGTTTTTAACTCTTGAAAATCAATATTTACAATTATTGTTTAAGAATATCTTTCTTCGAAAAAAAATTGAATATTATGATGAAATCAGTCTTCTTAAGAAAAAAACCTTAAAAGTTGCTGAACAGCGTTTTGAACATGGAAACTTACCCCGTCAGCAAGTAGAAAAAGTCATTATTGATATGAATAATTTTGATTCGCAAAAATTGAGTTTAGAAAAAGAATTAGAAGCCAGTGAGCTTCTTATAAAAAAGTTTGACCTCCAGTCTTTTCATCGAATTTGGCCATTTCTTGAGTTAAAAGATTCTCTTTTTCAAAAAAATTTCTCGATAGAGAACATGGAGTTTAAAAAAACTCAGCTTGAGGCCCAACAAAATGCTGATTTACTTTCGTCAGTTAAGTCTCAGTACTGGCCTTCCCTGGATTTGACAGGAAAATACTATAAATATATGGAAGACAGTAGCTTACCGAACCAATGGGAATTGAACCTGATGATTTCTTGGAAAGTTTGGGATAATTATTCACACCGATTAAACTATTTAGAAGCTTATAAAAATCAATTAGCTGCAGAAAATCGTCTGTTACAATTGAAAAGATTTTCAAATGAGCAAAATAACTATATTTTCTCGCAGTTAACATCTGCACAAAAAAAATTAAACAAATCCTACTCTAGCTTAAAACTATTAAATGATCTCTATCAAGATACAGAAAAATTATTTTCCCAGGGACGTTTGACTGTCAATGAGTTGTTTCAGGATCAACAATTGCTCATGGAAACAAAAATAAATTTTGAAAATGATGTTTTGGATTTTCATCAAAGTTTGCTAAACTATTGCCAATACAAGTCTGAAAGGGTCTGGAATTGTTTTGAAAACAAATGAGAATACGATTTTTTTAAATTTATCTAAAAAAATAAACTCTCCTAGAAAAGTTCAACAATTCCTAAAAAAATTTAACTATAACAAAAAAGATACCTTAAGATCGGCTGTGAGCTGCCTTCAAAAAAAAGAAGCCCATTGCATGGAAGCGGCTATGCTCGCAGCAGCCATACTGGAGCCTTTAGGTTATCCTCCCCTAGTGCTCAGTTTTGAAAGCCAAGACGAGTTGGACCATGTTCTTTTTATTTTTAAGGAAAAAGGCAAATGGGGTAGTATTGGAAAATCTAGAGATATTGGGCTGCATGGCCGGGCTCCTCAATACTCGAGCCTTAGATCTCTTGCTATGAGTTACTTCGACCCTTACATCGACAAAACTGGAAAAATAACGGCCTTTCAGATGGCCCACTTAGACAATACCAAATCAGATTGGAGATTCTCTAGAAGAAATGTTTGGAAAGCTGAAAGGTACTTGCTAGAAATCAAACATATAAAATTGAAAGCTAATCCCACACGATACAAGAAAGTCAAAGCTCAGTATTTAAAAAATGGACCTCTTAAATATGGAAAAAACTGGTGGTGAAAACGATCATCACCAATTAATTTCTGATTTATTGTGTTTTTTTAAATATTCATTGGCTTGAGAAAAGGGTTTGCTCCCAATAAAACCTCGGTGAGCAGACAAAGGCGATGGATGTACCGATTCGATGACCTTATGTTTTTCTCTATTTACAAAGCTTGCTTTTTTTTGCGCATAGGCACCCCACAAAATGAAAACTAAATTTTGTGATTTATCATTTAATAATTGAATTATTTTATCTGTAAATCGCTCCCACCCTTTTCCCTGATGAGAGGCTGGTAAACCTGCTTCCACTGTTAAAACACTATTTAGAAGTAAAACTCCTTGATCCGCCCAGGAAGAAAGATCCTCTTTTACTGACGGTGGTCTTCCTAGATCAGAATGAATTTCTTTAAAAATATTCATCAAAGAAGGCGGAGGCCGTACAGAGGCAGGCACACTGAAACTCAATCCATGGGCCTGCCCAGGCCCATGGTAGGGGTCTTGGCCCAATATCACCACTTTCACTTTATCAAAGGGAGTTCGATTTAAAGACTCAAAATAATGAGCCGCCTTGGGAAAAATCATCTTGTTTTGATTTAATTCAGTTTTAAGAAAAGAACGTAAGTTCTTCATATAATCTTGCTCAAACTCATTGGCCAATAGCGTGTCCCAAGAAGGATGTAGCTTTCTTCGTGGAGATTCTTGAAGTTCAATCACTGTAACCCCTATTCTCAATATGAGATAACGAATCTATTTATTCACATTAATTTAGTCTAGGTAAATATTTATTTAAAATAGACTAGTCGAAATTTAACCCCATATATAATTATGATATACTCATGCTCAAGGAGGCAATATGTCGACGTTAAAGGTAAAGAAGAGCGCCCCTCACTCAAAGCGATCTAAATTGAGACTTGTCAATGATTCCACGAATTACATACTAAGAACTGAACAAATGATTCAGAACAACCCTGATGTAAAGTCTTTTATTTATCAACAAATTGCAGAATTTCAACCTTTTGTCACCCCAACGACTGTCGCTGCTGTCGTTGCAAAAGATCCATTAAAATTGAGCCGTATTGAGTTGAATATAGCTCATCCTACCGCCGATTCCAATTTGTCTAATTTACATCGAATTTCTATTCATTTACGAGATAACGACTCACAAATTCATGAAGAGGCAATCCACGAGAATATTTTTGAAGCCATTAGATTAGCCAAAGTCAAACTCCTAGGCCGTTTAGTTGAAATACAAGATAAAGTGATCAGCAAAGAAGACCGCATAGAAGAACTTCATTTAGCGTTACAAAATAATCAAAAGCATTAGGAGCGCATTGTTTTACGAGTCCGTTCCCAAATGGTCCAACGAAGCAGATGACCATTTGGGTACAGACTCTTTGGGTGCAGACTCTTTACATTTCATGCTTTACAAGGGAACCGATCACATCCTGAAGATCCTCTAGGGTTTTGTTTGTCGCTGGAAGCGAGTCTTTCAATTCCATAGTTAGTACCGGCGTTTTTCTTTCTGACCACATGTAACGTCCTAGGCTTCCAGGAAAATGCCCTAAGGACCTCCATGGCAAATAAGAAAACTTAGGAGGAGATACTTTCGGTCCATCAAAATCTAAAACATTTAAGGGGGTATGAATTGAAATAATAAAATCAGGTTTAAAATCTTCTATATGCTTCAAGGCACATTTTGTTTCTGGCTCACTCGCTGAATTTTCTCCCGGATATCTTCTAGGATTGCTGTTAGAACTGATTTTCCAATACTTCAAAGCTAGATCATCCCAATCTTTTGTCGGGAAGTTTCTATTTAAATCAATCTTATTGGCATTGTATCTGGTTTTCACCTTAACACCATCTGGATTTAAAATAGGGACAACACGCCAGTGGTTTCTGGGTTCTATGGATTCCAACCGATTCAACCAAAATCTTGCAACGGTTCCAGCCGGAGTTTCATCTCCATGAATCAAAGAAAAAACAAGAATCTTTTTAGTCTCATTGGTTTGACCTTTCTTTTCATAATGAAAAATCTTTTCTCCCTGAACGCTGGTACATTCTGGTAATTGTAATACTTTTTCGCAGGTACTTTTCAGTTTCAATAGATCATTCTGTCCGGGAAACTTTATAAGAGAATCAAAGCAAACTTGTTTCAAATCAAGTTGAGAGTTCTGTGGCAAAACCACTTTAGTTTCGTTCGCAAATACGAAAGTAACAGTTGCCATAACAATTAAAAAAGAAATAAGTGTAATTTTGATATTCATAGCTTCCTTGCGCGCTTGAAAGTTCATAATATCCTGCAAACTTAATAAAGTGATAAGAAAAAATAACAACTATTGACACGTTGAATTCAGAAGGGGGTGCCGCGGCCCATGATTTAACAGGAACTAGTTCTAATAGTGTAAACTAGCAGCTTTATTCAATCTTTCTAGAAACCCTTCCCAGGCTTCTGTTTCCATATAGGTTTTTTTTTGAAAAATAAGAATGTCGTCATTTTTTTCTGAAACTTCTTTCAAGGTACTATAAAGTTCTCTACAGGCTAGGACAGGGTCTTGATTAAACGTAATTTCGGTCCAGTTTTTAATAGATCCCTTGGGCTTTCTAATTTTTACTCCATCGATCTCATCAGGAATTTTATTAAAATCTTTTTCAATCTCTTGGATCATTTCTGTAAAATCTAAACTCTGATTTAAAAAAATTAATGGTGTCTGAGGCATATAATGGTGTTTCATGTGTCCTGGGGAATTTCTTTTATCCGTTCCTTCTACAAACTTAAATATTCCAGAAACATTTTTTAAAGAACTTTCTATCATCGACTTGGTGATAACACCTTTTCTCAAAATACAAATTTCAATTTGATTCGTAAGTTGATTTACCTCTAATTTTATGACTGTAGATTCGATGCCCACTTGGCAATCTCCTCCATCTAAAATGAGTAGCGACTCAGAATTAAATTCATTTTGTACGTGGAGGGCTTTCGTTGGGCTAGTATGACCAAAAAGATTTGCACTTGGAGCGGCCAAAGGAATATTAACTTCCTTTAAAAATTGAAGAGCCAAGGGATGATTAGGCATTCGAATCCCAACCGAATCCAATCCGGAAGTGATCAATGGATTAATTTGACTCGTTTTGGGAAGTACCAAAGTGAGAGGTCCAGGCCAAAATTTTTTGATTAATTGATCTAAAATAGGCGACTCAAAATGAGTCAAACTTTTTAATTGATCGGCATGGTAAATGTGCACAATCAAGGGATCAAAAAACGGTCGTTGTTTAAGTGTAAAAATTTGCTTAATTGAGTCAAGTTGATCAATTCTTGCTGCCAGACCATAAACTGTTTCCGTAGGAATTACAACGGGGCTTCCCTCATTAATTGTTTTTAACAGTTTTTCAAAGGCTTTTTTGTTCGGACTTAAAATCATCATTTTTTGTAACATTTTAAACAATCTCAATCAAGAGCAACTTCCAGAGTCAATTTGTGTTTATAAGCGTTTTCTTCTACAATAAAAACAGCCAAGAATAAAGTTAGGAGCCTTGAGTGAAGTTTATAATTCTTTTTTTTGGATTGATAATTTTTTCATACACAGCAATGGCCGATCAGTTTTCTTTTAAAAACAGAATTCATTTTACTCAGGGCCGTTTTAAGATTGATAAATTGAAATATAAATATATTAATTCTAAAGCCATCAGTGTTTTCAAAGGAAAAAACAATCAATCCTTTGAAATCGAGGCCATAAAATCGAAAGATTTAACTTTTTATACGTTAACTGTAAAGCGAGGGGATTCGATCTTATTAATAATAAATGATTTTGCTGTCATGTCTAAAACGTCTAAAATTAGAATGCTCAAAGAAGGTTGGATTGAAGATGTTAATAATGATGGTTTTTTTGATATCGTTCAAAGAGAAAAAACATTTATTTCTAATAGAAATCCGGCCTCTACTGACTATACAAACGATAAATTAAGAATCAAAGTCTGGGATACCAATGAAAATATATTTATTGAAACGGATCCCACCGATGCCAAATATAAAGCAGCTCTTAAAAAATATAACTTTAAGTTGTACACCCTAAATAAAGGAAAAATTATTTAAGGCTCATCCCATTATCTTTTGAGCCCTTCTTGAAATAAATTAAACAGAACCTAACCTTCATTTAAAATACGACTTGATTTCTCTTTTAAAATTTTAAAACTAACGGCCCAACAAAGAATAATGCTAATCAAAGATAGTCCTAATATTAAGAAAATGGAGTCGGCTATTTCAAAAGTGAATGATGTTTGAAACAGCACCTTTACAAGAATATAACTTATCATAAAACTGATGAGCACTCCTAACAGAGCAGCTAAAAAAGTGATTAAATTAAATTCTAAAATAACATAAAGTAACATATCCCAAAAACTAGCGCCTAAAATTTTTAGAAAATTCATTTCCCATCTACGTTCATGCAGCTGTAAATAAATAATTGATGATAAAATCACCAATCCGGTGATCATTGTGAGTAGAGACATCAATTGTATGGAAAAAGTCATTTGGTCGGCAAGACTTAAAACATCCTTCACAAGCATTCTTACATCAAAAATAGATAAATTTGAAATATTCGTTGAAATTTCAGAAATTAATTTATTTGTGGTTGTTTGATCCACATTATTTACAATTCCTATAAAGGACTTAGGTGCATCGTTTAGCACACCTTCATCAAAAGTAATAAAGAAATTAGGCTGAAATGAAATCCATTTAATCCTGCGAAAATTTATGATCTTAGCAACGATCTCAACTCCTTGAATATCAAAAGTAATCCTGTCATTAATTTTTAGACCAAGACGATCAGCATATTTATATTCTACAGACAAACCAGGAATCTCACTCTTGTACTCACTGAACGAAACTCCCTCAACAATATCCTCAACTTTCGAAACTTCATGTCGGTAAGTTAGATTCACGCCTCTATTCCTAAACCGAGCTTCTCTTTCTTCCTCCCTAGTTGCAAAAACTCCAGAATTCAGTTTTCTTTCATAGGGATTATTATTAATCTTTAGGATTCGAGCTCTGATGAGAGGTGACAGGTTATCTAACTTTTTATTGTTTTTTGTCAAAATATCTTGCAATGGTTTAATCTGCTCTTCTTGAATATCTATGATAAACATTGACGGCAACATAGAATTTTCAGAAACCATAAATTCATTTTGAATCGATTTTTTTACTTGCGGCAAAATATTTAATAGTAAAGCACTCAAAGTAATACAGCTAAAAATAATGATCGAAGATGCTTTTTTCCTAACAATTGATTTGACGCTGTATTTTAATATCCAATTTTCAAAATGAACAAGATTTAGGATTCCGATTCCAAAAAAAGCTAAGGCCATTGAAATGAAGGTAATTCCTATAAGAGACAATATAAAAATGCCACTCAAGTAAAATGATCTAGTTAAATAGAAGGAAAGCGTTCCTATAAGAAAAACGCTTAAGAATTGTGGTATTCGAGAGCGAAAACTAATATTCAAATTCATTTTTTCTTCACTGAATAATTTGGCGGGACTTATTTTCTCAAGAGACAATAAGAAAGGAATGGCAACCATAAAGCATGTCAGAAGAACAATGAGAAAGCTAAGGGCAATCACATAATTTGGAATTGATACCGTTAAATAGATGGATAGTGTCTTTTCGAAAAAAAAACTTAATACAGGAATAAAAGCTTGGGCGCCCAAGTAAGAGAGTAAAATGGTTATCATGCTTAAGAAACAAATTTGATACCCAAATAACTTTCTAAGGTTCATCTTGCTAAGTCCAAGACTTTTACAAATGGCGTAATCTTTAATTTTTTTAAATATGAAAACTTGATATAAAAAATTAGTTCCTAGAGCTGAAAGCAGAATGGAAACAATAGCTATTAAATTTAAAAAATCTGTTAAAAATCCTAATTGCCTTGCGGAGTCTTTAGACGCTGTTTCTGATGTTTCGATCTGAATAGCCGGGTCTTCTATGGCTTTCAATAATTCATTCAACAAAACGTCTTTATTAAATGGTTCCTTCAGTTTAAATAGATAAGATTCACTAAAGGTACTACCGAATTGTAATAAATCCGATTTGTCTAAAAGTTTTTGATGAATAAAAATTTTTGGAGCAATTCCTACAAACTTAAAAGTCTGGGTCGTATCTTTAACAATGAAATCTTCAACGTGAAGACTTAATTTACCCAGCTTGACTTCTTGAAATCTTTTTAAAGAAAGAATTTCTTGCAATTCACTATATAAAAGTGTTTTTTCTTCAAGCATTAAGTTTTTATAATTGGAAAATGGACCCGCAGCGTACTTTAATTCTAAGTCACCATATAAGGGATAATTTTCGTCAATCGCTTTGACTGATACTAAACGCGATTTGTCTTCCGTTTTAAGCATGGCTAGAAATTCTATAAAATAAGAAGTAGCTTCTGTTTTTATTTCCAATTTATCTAATACTCTTTTTGCTTTTTCAATTTCAACGGGGCTGATTTTTTTTCTTGAATTTATAGAAAGATCTGCAGAAAGAATTTGCTTTGCGTTTAATTGTATTTTGTTTTCTATGGAGTTTTGAAAAGACAATAAGCTAATAAACCCAACAAAACCAAAAGACAAATTGAAACTAAAAATCAAACCCCACTGCCATTTTCTTACGATTTCTTTTATTGCGTAGACAATCATTTAGTTTTCTCGAATTTTCCTTGGTTTAACCTGTAAACTTTATTACATACTTGCGCGAGCTCCATATTGTGGGTAACTAATAAAGTAGTGATGTCATATTTTTCCACAATTTGCATAAATAGACTCATTACTTTGGCTCCAGTTTCCTGATCTAGATTCCCACTGGGTTCATCAGCAAGTATCACTTTAGGGGTTGTCACTAAAGACCTTGCAATAGCCACTCGTTGACATTCTCCGCCGCTAAGTTGAGAGGGGAAATGATCCATTCGTTTTTCTAAACCAACTTCTGTTAACAATTTAACGGCTTTCTCTTTTGCTACATGAGATTTTGTTTGGATGATTTCAAGGGGAAGCATCACATTTTCAAGCGCTGTTAAATGAGAAATCAAATGATATTGCTGAAAAACGATACTTAAATTTTGGGATCTAAATCTGGTTAGCTCTTCCTCCGTCAATGAAACTATATCTGTACCATTGATTCTAATATTTCCTGAGTTGGGTCTTTCCAAGCCAGCCATGAGAGTTAAGAAAGTAGTTTTTCCACTTCCAGATTGTCCAACAATTCCTATCTTTTCGCCTTTAACTGCGGTCAAATTTAAATTATTTAATATGGAAATGACATTTTGATTTTGAATAAAACTTTTGTTTAGGTCGACGACTTCTATCATTGGAACATGATAGCATCATTATTTTAAATAGGGACGAATAAAAGCATAAACTTCTTCGGAAACTATCTGATGACCTTTTTCGTTTGGATGGATTCCGTCTGGCAAATTCAAATCAGGTTTTCCAGCTATCTTTAGTAAAATAAATGGCATTAATATTATGTTATTCTTTTTTGCTAACTCAACAAATATTTTTTTAAAGTTGTCTGAATATTCTTTACCATAATTTGGAGGAACAAAAATTTCTCCGAGGATAATTGGGATTTTTTCTTTCCTTATGAGATTGATAGCCTCTTGGATATTGTTCCTTACTGATTCAACCTTGTGGCCTCTGAGGCCATCGTTTGCCCCTAAAATGACCACGAAAAGAGACGGCTTGTTTTTATCTTTTAATATCCAGCTAATACGACCTTTTGCTGAAGCTGTTGTGGATCCACTGATACCAGCATTAATCACTTTCCAATTAAGTTTTTCAGATTTTATCTTTTCTTGAAGAAGATAGGTATATGTTGAACTGATCTCAACACCATACCCTTCAGTCAACGAATCCCCCAAAAACACAATTTTTTTTTCAAAAGAATCTTGAGGAATATTTTGGGCATAAATCAAATTTAGAAGTGGCCAACAAAGGGCCACAACTAATCGAGATAGAAATGTTAAAAATTTAGTAATCACCTGATCTTGGACCACGGCCACCGCCGCCTCCATATCCTCCACCGCGACCGCCGCCGCCTCTTGAGCCACCAAAGCCACCACCGCCACCACCTCTGCGGGGTCTATCTTCTTGTGGTCTTGCCTCTGATACATTCATGTTTCTGCCACTTAAGTCAGTCCCATTTAACTTCTCAATAGCTTGATCTGCTTCAGAATCCACTGCCATTTCAACAAAACCAAAACCTTTGCTCCTGCCAGTTTCTCTATCTGTGATAATTTTAGCTGAATCAACGGCTCCGAATTGTGAAAATGTTGATGACAGCTGCTCTTCGCTCACGGAAAATGATAAATTACCTACGTAAATTTTTTTCCCCATGAAACCTCCCTTTCTCTTTCTTACCTTTTTTTAGATGCACGTTATATACATTGCACCTTTTTTTCATATTGTTTTTATTGTTTCACTTTGCTTATTTTTTTTAAAAATAAGCTTGCTTAGGCTACACAAATACATTTGAAATGTCTATCGCTTTTCAACACCCTAAGACCTCATATTATTAAACTGCAAAGGTATGGAAAAATTAGAACTTTTAATGACAGCCATACTTGCTTGGAGCTCATCAATGCTTTTTGATGTGACTCGTACTTTTTCGTCAACAATCTGAGGCTGGACTTTTAGCTTGGCATCTTTGATGAGTTGCACCAAATCTTTTGCCTTTTCTTTTTCGATTCCCTGAATCAAAGTAATTTTTTGTTTTAACATTCTGCCCCCCGCTTCAATGATTTTGTCGAATTTCAGGGCCTTAATATCTATTCCTCTGCGAAGCAACTTTGTCTGCAAAATATTCTTGATGGCCTCAACCTTGTATTCATCTTCCGCTGAAATATTTATTTCCTTTTTTTCCCAATGAATTTCTGCCTTGGACCCTTTAAAGTCATAACGTCCTTCAACTTCTTTTCTAGCTTGGTTTACAGCATTGTCAATTTCTTGGATTTCAATTTCAGACACAATATCAAATGATGGCATTTACTTCTCCTTGATTTTCCTAATAACCTAAATTTAATGATGACTCTCATTTCCATGTAATCCATGAGCGTGCTTATGAGTGATCTCTTCAGGCGTTGCCTCACGCACAAGTACTACTTCGATATCAAATTCGAGTGATTGTCCAGCAAGTGGATGGTTTCCATCAAGAGTGATCTTTTCGGGAGTCATTTTAATAACTCTAACCACTTTAATTTGATCTTTTAAATCTAACTGCAAATAAGATCCAACTTCTAAATCAGGTATATGGGCAAATTCAGAACGATCCACATCCATAACTAGATTTTCTTTTTGTGGTCCGTAGGCTTCCTCTGTCGACAGCATGATTTTTCTTTTATCTCCCTCTGAAAGAAGTAAAATTTGACTTTCCAATGCTGGAATAATTTGACCGGCGCCTTCTAAAAATGGCAAGGGATTGTTTTCATCTGAGACATCAAGAACCTCGCCATTAGCGGATCTTAGCGTGTAACTAAAAGCAATAACTTTAGGATTCATAAATTTTCCTTATCGACAGTCTATAAATCATAGAACCCCCTTGAAATGCAATAGAAAACAGCAGTATAATTGAGTTATACTATGTCTTGGGGGTTTAATGAACTTTAGGTCTTTGTTATTGAATTCCAGTTATGAGCCAATGCGTATTGTGACATGGCAAAAGGCAATTGTTCTTTGGTTTCAAGAAAAAGTAGAGGTTTTGGAATACCATTCTTTCTACGCTAGATCCGCAAAATCTAAATTTCCTTTACCCAGTGTTTTAAAGTTGAAATCCTATATCCGACAAAAAAATAGAAATACGGTTCGATTTTGCAGAGAAAATGTTTATTTGCGTGATCAATACAAATGCCAATATTGTGGAGATTTGTTTCACCCGAAACAGTTGACTTTAGATCATGTCATTCCCGCTTCAAAAAAAGGAGAAAAAAGCTGGACCAACGTCGTAACAGCTTGCAGAGAATGCAATCAAAGAAAAGCAAACCGTACCCCTTCTCAGGCAAAAATGCCTCTCTTAGCAGAACCAAAAATGCCACATTGGTTACCTTTTGTAGATTATGAATTCAAGCGTGGACAAATTCCAGATAATTGGCTTCAATATTTAAATATAGAATTATCTTTCTAAAAATTCTATATTTAAGAAATGATATCAAACTACAAAATTGATTTTATCACCAAAGAACAAACATTAGATCTTCGGCAAAGAAGCTTGAGACCTTTTTTAACTAAGCCAGAGTGTCAATACCCCGAAGATGGAAGTATTGAGACTAAGCATTTCGGTTTGTTTTATAATGGGAACATTGTTTCTATTGCAACTATTTTTCCCCAGTCTAATTTCGAGTTTTCGTCTGGAAATCCCTATCGTCTTAGGGGGATGGCAACAGATTCGAATTTTAGAGGACAAGGGTTTGGAAGTTTTATTTTAATGACCGTCTTTGATTATTTAAAAGTAAAACGCAGTGACCTGTTGTGGTGTCATGCCAGAATAAGGGCAACTTCTTTTTATAGGAGCAATGGCTTTCTTCCCCACGCTCAGGTTTTCGATGTTCCTCAAACTGGTCCTCACCAACTGATGTATAAAAGAATAATCCCAAAATAGGAAAAACGATGAGAACACCCCAACAAATTTTAGTTAAACATCTCACTAATATTATCGGAGAAACTAATGGAGTGAGTCTGAAAAACACTTTAGATTTACTGCTTACTTCTAATTTGCAAAAACATCATGATGCCTTTAATTTGGTAAAAGAATTTAGAGAGCTTATTGATTTATTTCAAATTAATAAAATTTCAATCACACAATTACTTGACCACCCCGTTTCTGATGCCTTGTTTGATTTTTTCAAAAATTTTCCCTTAAAGTACAAGGAAGAGCATATTCATTTAACGGGTGCCATTACTGCAGATTTTATCTTTCCTAAAATTGAAAAGCTGTTAGACGGTCCAAATAGAAAAATTTACGAAGATAAGCTCAAAGAAGTTTATGGCTTACAAACCCTTTCATTAAATTCTCCCGGAGATATCGACAAGCTCATTCGTCTAAAGGAAGGCGAGGGATTTTCAACTTACTTAAAAATATTATATTTACCACAGTTGATTTTTATTACCAGGGAAGTACATGCGGAAGCTGCTTTCCATTTAGCTACTGAACTTTATACGAAATATAATGTAGGCCAAGTCAGGCTCAAATTTTCATTATCCAGATCTTCTTCGAGTACGTCAGAACAGATTCCTGGTGTCCAAAATATAACTCCTGAAGATGTGGTTCTGGGCTTATATGATGGTTTTATGAAATTCAAATCGACGCATCCAGATTTTAATTTTATTTTGTCGCCTTCTTTCAGAAAAGAATTACATCACTTTGATCCTTTGCGATTTAAATCCAGGAAAGCTCATTTTATGGCCCAAGTTAATGAGTTAGTGCATATGTTGGATAAATATCCCTTTTTAGAACCATTTTTAACTGATGTTGACACCGTTGGCGACGAAAAGGAGCTATATAGAAAAGAACATTTTAACGAATTACAGTCTGGATTTAGAAAACTCCAATACCGTGGCTTCAAAATACGATCCCATCATGGAGAAACCTTTCATACCCTTAAGAAAGGGATTCAAGCTGTAGATAATGCCATGAATATTTGGCACATTGATACCTTGGAACACGGAATAAGTTTGGGCATCAATCCAAATTACTATTTTCATCGCCTCTACCAAGAAGTGATCAAAAAAAATAAATCGTCAGAAGCACTTGATAAAACAGATTCTGTCGCTCATGAACTGGCAGAACTTGATTGGGGGAGTAAACGCACTGTTTTAGATAAACTTATCAATGGAGTTCCTTTGTCTCCAGAAGACGAAATTTTATTTTTAAAAGCAAAGTTTCACACCGCAAGAGAAGTTGAACACTATCAGCATGATGTTTTAAATCGACTCTTACAAAAAGGTGTTACGTTAGTATCACTGCCTTCCTCGAATAATAAATTAACTGGAAGATTTACGGACTATAAAGACCATCCCTTTTCTTGGTGGGAAAAAAAGGGTGTCCAGTTAGGAGTCGGCACAGATAACTACATCACGTTGAATACAAATTTTATTCAGGAAATGCTCATTTTGCTTTTTACTGATCCTGATGATCTTAAAATCACAAAGTTATTAATGGTCACAACCGGTGAGCAAAGAAGACCTTACATCAGCCATTTGTTGTGGAAAATGCACAAAATAAATCACCTACAAGCCATCCATTCAATTTAAGGGAAAAAATGTCAGCTGCAAAAAAAAATATTATCCAAGAAATATTTAGCAAAAAAATGTTGATCTGTTTATTGCTTGGATTTTCCAGCGGTCTCCCTTTGCTTTTGACCGGAGGTACTTTGAAACTATGGCTTGCTGAAGCCAAAGTAGATATTACTACTATTGGCTACTTTAGCTGGGTGGGCATGATGTATTCATTGAAATTTATTTGGTCACCCTTACTTGATTCCCTTTCCATTGGGAGCATTGGCCGAAGAAGATCCTGGATATTCCTAATGCAAATAGGGCTAATGGCATCGATATTCATGCTAGGCCAGCTAGATCCAGCAAAATCAATTTCAACAATGGCCTTTATGGCTCTTCTGGTTGCCTTATGCAGCGCCACTCAAGATATCGCCATTGATGCCTTTCGTAGGGAATATCTAGATGAAATTGAACTTGGACTTGGCTCAACAATGACAATGTATGGTTACCGAATTGCCATGCTGGTCTCTGGGGGGTTAGCGGTTGCGATGGCCGACCATTTTAGTTGGCAAATCGTTTATTTAATCATGGCACTGTTAATGTTATTGGGAATCGTCGCCACTTTTTATGCCCCAGAACCTCCTTCCTTTGAAATTAAGGATAAAAGTTTCTATAATTCAGTCATAGGTCCATTTAAAGAATTTATTTCCCGAGATGGTTCCCTTGTCATTCTTCTCTTTGTTTTGCTTTTCAAATTAGGTGATGCACTCTCTGGCTCGATGTTAAATCCCTTCTATAAAGAAATGGGTTTTGAAAAAACAGATATTGGTTTAATTGCCAAGACATTCGGATTAGCTTCTTCACTCGTTGGGCTATTTATCGGTGGAGTTGTTATTTATTATATTGGAATTCTCAGATCCTTATGGATTTTTGGAATCCTTCAGGCGCTTTCTACTGGTTCATTTGCGCTCATCACTTATGTAGGTCCAGAACGCTGGGCCCTGGCTTTAACAGTGATTTTCGAAGATGTCTCTTCAGGTATGGGATCTGCTGCTTTTGTGGCCTATATGGCTTCCATTACGAACCGACAATACACAGCAACTCAGTATGCCATCTTATCGAGTATAGCCACCCTCGGAAGAAATTTCTTTTCAGGATTTTCTGGCCATATGGTTAAAGCCCTAGGCTGGGGAAATTTCTTCTACACCTGTGCCCTGATTGCCCTTCCTGGACTAATTTTCTTAGTAATTATGACTAAAAAATATCCAAACAATGAAGCAACTATTCTTAAACGGTTATAAATTAAAACTTGTCTTTTTTTTTTGCTAAAGGTAACTACTAAGACTATTTCAATCGGAGGGTTGGGAGAGTGGCTGAATCCGTTCGCTTGGAAAGCGAATTTACGCCAAAAGCGTAACGCGAGTTCGAATCTCGCATCCTCCGCCAATTTAAGTCTCTAGTGAACGTCGCAAGTTATCTAAGTATCGAAAATCACAAACCAAAGGTTTCAACGAGTTAGCAAGATCAGAAATCAGTAACGATCACGAACCATCACAGAATATCACGGTATTGATCTTACTAAAATCTTACTGAAGTCTTAGTCAGACGCAGTCTTCTCGAGGGTTCCATGTTCACTTTTCCTTGTCGAAAGAGCCTCACACTTAACGGAGGTTCTTATGAATCTAGTCTTTCGAATCGTTTTAGGGCTTCTGCAATTTGCATTAGTGTTGGGTCTCAATGGAGGGCTAATTGACCTCACTCGGACTATAAGGGACGAAGCGGCTAAAGCACACAGCCATGGTCTCATCAGCCTTCGAAAACTGAATCACCAGTTGACGAAGTGAGCGGCCAAGAATTCACTTTCAATTTTAGACCCTGCCCCGAGGGTTCACCTCGGGGCAGCCAGCCTCGGATTTGTCTCAGTGCCTGGTGGTGAAAATGAGATCTTCACTTTTTTAAAGGCCTTGAATCGAAGAACTGCCGCCCCAAACGAAGTCTTGAAAACGGACTGTGTTCAGAATTCAAACCCAAATCGGTGGATAAACCGAGTCAAACTTCGATTTTTTCTATTTTAGTTTTTTTAAAATTTATTCCCTGCCGTGAAAAACGGCGGA
>WBZM01000664.1_pt1 | contig 44102 bp, 22 predicted proteins | sample 5204271 | NCBI WGS metagenome assembly WBZM01 (sample SAMN12344346, study PRJNA552823) | activated sludge metagenome | biome: Activated sludge suspended growth; feature: Nitrification reactor; material: Wastewater; isolation source: activated sludge from nitrification reactor of wastewater... | reverse complement strand
TCAACTTTTGTTGATGTACAACCATTAGCAGAAGTTATGGTTAAAGAAACATTATAACTTCCGGTGTGATTATAGGTGTGAACAGGATTTTGTTGTGTTGATGTTTGTCCATCACCAAAATTCCATTGCCATGAAACTGCATTTAAGGAACTGTCTGTAAATGTTCCAATAAAAGGCGGACAAAGTGTTTGGTTGTATGTAAAATCAGCAATACCACCACCGACAATGTAGGTGGCAAAATTGCTGATTGTTTGAGAGCATGTTGAGCCATTGCTTTGTGTCTGAAGACTTACTGTATATGTCCCCGGAGTGTTATAAGTGTGAGAGACATTTTGTGCTGTACCGGTACTGCCATCACCAAAATTCCAAAGCCATGAATTTGCACCTGATGAGTCGCTTAATGAAACCGTAAGTGGTGCACATCCTGAAACGGGTTGCGGATTACTGAAGTTGTTTACGCTTGGTCCTGGGTTAATGTAACCTTGTTTGCGTAATGAGTCTTTACAGCCATTGCCATCAAAGACAATTAGTGTAACATTAAAGCTGCCTTGATTCTGATAGAGATAGGTTGGACTGTTTGCTGTTGAAGTGTCACCTGTACCAAATTTCCATAACCACGATGTTGAGCCTATACTGGTATTTGCAAAGTTTACCGTTAATGGATTACATCCTGTTACTTTATCTGCAAGAAAGCCGGCCTCAGGTCCGTTAACAGTAATTCCGTATGGAAGATTTGATGTAGCAGTACATCCGTTTGCAGCTGTAACGGTTAATGTAGGATAGAATATCCCTGATTGAGTGTAAGTATTATTACCATTGAATAGGGATGAGCTATTGCCATCACCAAAATTCCATTGATAACTGCAACCGGAACAAGCATTAGTCTGAAATGAAACATTCAATGGCTTACATCCTGTGGTATTTGATGTTGTGAATGTTGAAACCGGTGATTGTAATGCATGTATAGTTAATGGTGCAGACTGACTTGAACAGCCGTTTGGATAGGTTGCTGTTAAATATGGATTGTAGTTTCCTGCATTATTATATAAGACGCCAACTGTTGATAGTGTAGAAGTCTGACCATTGCCTAAACTCCATTGAATGGAAGATGTCCCGATAGCATTAGTTGAAAGAACAACTGTCAGCGGATTGCAACCGGAGGCGATATTTGAAGTAATTACTGGAATAGGATTGTTAAGTACTGTTACTGGTGATGTTAGATTCACAGTAGAAAAGCAACCAGAAGCAGTTGCAGTGACAGCTACCTGAAAGTTCCCTGGTTGTGAATATTGATGTTGCACATTTGAGCCTGATGCTGTTCCTCCATCACCAAAATTCCATTGGTAAGTTGATGTTGTATTAGCGGATGCATGAAAGAGAAATATCTTGTTGATGTTGCAGGTGCTGAATGTGTCAACTGTAGCTGTTACAACAGGAACAGGCTTTATAACAACTATATTGTTTTTCGTCAATGTTTGCGTGCAGCTTGAATTGAGTCGGAACAGAACTAAAGTAACATTATAGGTTCCGGCTGTTGCATAAATATGTGTTGGATTCGTTTGATTACTAGTAACACCATCACCAAAATCCCATTGACAACTGTCATAAACCGCACTTTGATTGGTAAAGTTTACAACTTCACCCTGACATGCTGAAGATTTGTTTAGTGAAAACTGTACAACAGGTTTGTTTTCTATATGTATAGGTTGCGAAGAAATTATAGAGTCACTGCCTGATGCATTTGTTGCAATAAGTTTAACAAAGAAATCGCCCGGAGTGGTAAAAGTAATTACAGGACTATGCAAAACAGAAACCACGCCATTGCCAAAATCCCAATGATAGCTTGCTGCATTAGTACTTGTATTGTTAAATGAAACAGTTAGAGGTGTACAACCTGATGACTGACTAATTCCAAATGATGCTACAGGTATTTGTGCAAGACATTGGTGTAGTGAAGTAATAATCACCAGAGCCGTAAGCCACAATCCTGACACTTTATTTAAAGCTATATTTCCTCCCACTAAAATGTTGATTTTGGCAAGTTTTACGGAAAAGTGCATTAAAAGTTATATTTCTTACATTTTAATTTTACTTCTTTGTTTTTCAATAGATTTATTTTTCGTTATTTTAGAAATATTGAAACCCTGAGGCTGTTATTTATGTTTAATATTTTTATTTTTATTGCGTTAAAAAACCACTTTTATTATGTCAGCAATTCAGGAAAAAAACCAATCGGTTAAAGGCGGAGAATTTATTATTAAAGAATCAAATGCAGAGAACACTTTTATACCTGAAGAGTTTAGCGAAGAGCATTTGATGATTGAGCAAACAGCCAACGATTTTTTAAAACAAGAAGTGCATACTGTGCTTGATCGTATTGATGCAATGGAAGCAGGACTTATGCCATCATTATTAGATAAGGCAGGAGAGCTTGGACTTCTTGGTGTATCGGTTCCTGAACAGTATGGCGGATTTGGTAAAGATTTTATTACAGGTACATTGCTGACAGAAACTTTAGGCGCAGGTCATTCATTTTCTGTTGCAATGGCAGCACATACAGGCATTGGGACATTGCCTATTATGTATTTTGGTAATACACAACAAAAAGAAAAGTATCTGCCGTTATTGGCATCAGGCAAATGGAAAGCATCTTACTGTTTAACTGAGCCCGGTTCCGGTTCTGATGCACTTGCAGCCAAAACAAAAGCTGTTCTTTCTGCTGATGGAAAGCATTACATCCTTAACGGACAAAAAATGTGGATTACCAATGCAGGCTTTGCAGACGTGTTTGTAGTCTTTGCACAGGTTGACGGAGATAAATTCACAGGATTTATTGTAGAGAAAACCTATCCCGGACTTTCGCTTGGTGAAGAAGAACATAAGATGGGAATAAAAGGCTCAAGTACAAGACAGGTTTTTTTCAGTGATTGTAAAGTGCCGGTAGAAAATGTCTTGGGCGAAATCGGCAAAGGACATCTTATTGCTTTCAATATTTTAAATATCGGACGATTGAAGTTATGTGCAGCTGCATTAGGTGGCGCAAAGCATGTAAGTACACATTCTGTTTCCTATGCAAACACACGTGAGCAGTTTAAATTGCCGATTGCAAAATTTGGCGCCATCAGATATAAGCTTGCACAGCAGGCAATAAGAATTTATGCTTGTGAGAGCGCTTTGTATCGTACAGCTTTTATGATTGACGAACTCGAAAAGCATAAACTTGCTGACGGAATTGAGTACTCTCAAGCATTACTTCAGGCTGCCGAAGAATATGCTGTTGAATGTGCCATTCTTAAAGTTGATGGTTCGGAGGCACTCGATTATGTTGCTGATGAAGGTGTACAGATTTATGGCGGCTACGGCTATAGTGCAGATTTTCCTATGGATAGGGCATATAGAGATTCACGCATCAACAGAATTTTTGAAGGAACAAATGAGATTAACAGACTACTTACTGTTGATATGATTCTTAAGCGTGCCATGAAAGGTAAGATTGATTTAATGACACCGGCTATGAATATTCAGAAGGAGCTTATGGCTATACCTGATTTTAGTGAGCCTGATATGTCATTGTTTGCTCAGGAGAAAAAGTTTGTGGCTAACTATAAAAAAGCATTACTGGCAGTTGCAGGTTCAGCTGTGCAAAAATTAATGATGACACTTGCAAAGGAACAGGAAATCCTGATGAACATTGCAGATATGGCTATTGCAATTTATATTTCAGAGTCAATTTTATTGCGGACGGAGAAACTTGTAAAATTAAAAGGTGAAGAAAATTGCAGTGTTCAGCTTGACATGATGCGGGTTTATGTAAACGATGCAGCAGACAGAATTGCCTTAGCAGGGAAAGAAGCAATCAATTCCTTTGCAGAAGGAGATGAGCAAAGAATGTTACTTATGGGATTAAAGCGTTTCACTAAGGTTCCTGCATTTAATGTTAAAGAAGCAAGAAGAAGAATTGCAGCCCGCTTAATTGAAAAGAACGAATACTGCTTCTGATTGGTAGTGCAATTCTAAGCAGATGATCAGGAAGGTTTTCATTCCGGCACTCATATTAATTTTATTGATTTTAGGATTTTATACCCGTCATTGGTTAGTTTATGGGTTTAATCAATTAAAGGGACAGTTAAATATTATTTACAACGCACAGCCTATTAGCGAAGTAATAGAAAATCCATTAACTCCCGATTCAGTAAAGGCAAAACTGATTTTAATCCGTGAGATAAAAAAATATGCTGTTGATTCTTTAGGATTGGCAGAAACCAACAACTACGAAACTTACTATGATCAAAAAGGGAAGCCTGCATTATGGGTTCTCACAGCTGCTCCTGAATTTAAAATGGAGCCATATAAATGGAAGTTTCCATTTCTTGGATCATTATCGTATAAAGGTTTTTTCCAAAAACAGAAGGGGGTTGATGAATTACAATTGTTGAAGAAAAAGGGCTTTGATGCAGATTTGTCAACAGTGTCAGCATGGAGTACTCTTGGATGGTTTGGTGATCCTGTAATGTCGTCAATGATGAGAAAAAATGTTGGGTCACTTGCAGAATTGATTATCCATGAAATGACTCATACAACACTTTATGTCAAAGGCAATGTTGAGTTCAATGAAAACCTTGCAACTTTTATTGGAGAGATTGGTGCTGAAAAATTTCTGACTCATAAATTTAAAGATGACAGCAATGTTCTGACAAATTATATCAATCATCGTAAAGACAACAGAATATTTTCAGAATATGTAGTTACTTCAGTTGCGAAATTAGACTCATTGTATAAAGATGTAGATTTTATTTCGTTGACATATCCGGATAAATTACGTCTTAAATACCAAAAAATCGCATTAATTGTTTTACATATATCGAAGTTACCACTGAAAAATCATCAAAGGTTTGAATGGAATCTGCAGGATAAAAGACTGCCTGACAACACCTGGTTTCTTTCTTATTCCGATTATCATGCTTTGCAGCCTGAAATTTATCAGGTGTATTATGATTCCTGCAATAGTTCAATTCGTGAGTTGATAAATCACTATAAGAAATAGGAAGTAACCTACTTATAATGTTGCAAGTGTATTCAGAATATCATTTTCAGAAACATCCTGAAGATTAAAGATAATTTGCTGATTGGCAGCAATAGTAAAATTCTGCAGATCTAAAACGTATTGATTGTTTTGTTTTTTACCAAATACTACCAACGTTACGTTTTCGCCAACAGGAAAGTTTGTACCACTTAGGTTTTGTATTTGCATAACACCTTTAAAACCCTTGAATGAAACATAGACCTGTAAGTTTTGTGTATTTGTTCCTGTGAGGCTACAGGTAATTGATGTAGTGGATGATGACTGATGTAACAATGCAGGCGAAAACCAACCTGTTGTTGCAGGTGTAGTAACATAGCTGTTAGAAGTAGGAGAAATACTTGATAGTGTATCAACAAAACCAGGAATAAAATCAGAAATAGTATTGGTCCAATTGTTAGCATTGTTGCCGCTGTTATAACCATAATATGACTGCATGGCTGAATTTATAGATGGCAATGTAGCTGTTTCAAGAAAATATTTTTTACCGGGCTTAAGAAAGATTTCATTTCCGTTTTTAAATGCTCTTACTCTTATTTCTGCACTTGTTTCAAGTGGGTTGCCTGAAGCCACCGAGGGAATTCTTCTTAGAATCATATCTTTTATCGAATACAGCTCGATTACTTTTAGCTGAAATGGATAAGTGACCTGACCACCACCATTTAACTCAAACATTTCTGCATTGACACAAATTTTAGTTCCTTTTTTGCAAACTAAAGGACAAGTGCCATTGGTGTCAATTGTATATTCCTGTTCTTCTTCTTCGTGGTCGCTATAGAATGAATCCATGTTTTGATAATCATCTTGTGGCACACGATCTTTTCTGCATGCAGTTACTGCAACTAATATTATTGCAGTAAGGTAAATGAATAGCTTGTTCGATTTCATATTACAAAGTTTGATTAAATTCCTTTAACGGTTGGGCACTTTTCTCTTCTTGTACTTTTTCTGCACTGTCCGGGATAATAATATATGCCTATTCGCAAATTGTCTTCTTTCCATTTAAAGTCATAGCGATTCTCAATAAATGGACGCCAGCACCCTCTGTTTCGTACCAAGCCACCACCAGCTTCAGGAGCAAAATTGTGTTTCTTTTTTCCTTCAGGGGCATAGTCATCTGCGTTAATCCAGAAATTGTAATAGGCAGCACCAAGTAAATAAAGATTATAACTTCTTATTCTTAAAATATCATATTGCAAAGCTCCTCCGGCATACAACTCATGATAGCGATTAAAAGGAGGATAATATGAAATTTCGGGAACAACATAAAGATTATTTACCGGTGTTGATATTCTGACACGCAAATCTGCTCCAATGCCTTCAGCTTGAAAATTATAGATTGCGCTGGCACCGTAGCCTATAGGTTTCCGTACTTTACGTTGTGCTGAAGCATTAAACGCAAAGAGCATTGCAAACAAAATAATGGATATATGCCTGACCTTTAACATGGAAATATTTTGGGATTAAAGATGTTAACTTAATCTATTCCCAAAACGGCATTACTGAAAAATTATTATTTGATTATAAACAGAATTACAGTCTGTATTTATAGCTAATAAAGCCTTCTGCACGCTCTACATTCACCATTAAACCATAATTTGATGTGATGTTGTCGTGATATTTTCTCCATATACCGCCAATCCGTTTCATCTCTGACTCGTAGCATTCTAATGCTGCCATTTTTTTAGAATAGGTGTCGCTGATGTCAACGAAAAAATTAGGATTAAAAGGGGTACGAAACACATACCAGTTGCACATGCCCATGAGTACACGTGGCACGCGTCTACTTGCGCTGACAGCAATACGTGCAGTCATTTCATGATCGTGATGCAAATCGTCAATCCATGGACATATTATGGTGTCTGCATTTATTTTGTCAATACGGTTTAGTACCTGAACTACTAATGCATCTCTGAAATTTACATCAAGACAAGGTTCGTCTAAATGTTCTATTGTGTAGCCTAAAACTGAAGCGGCTTTTTTTGCTTCGCTGATAGCAATATCTTTATCACGATAGTAATTTCCGGAGGCATCTTTCCATGTCCCATTGGTTAAAGTTATCAAATGGACTTTACCTCCATCTGAAACGATTTTGGCAACAGTGCCACCGGCCATCCATTCCAAATCGTCAGGATGTGCGCCTACCACTAAAACATTTTTCATGTTGTTATTGATTTTAAATTCAAAAGTAAACTATCAGTAAACATCAGAATCACACATTGTCAAATACCAGTTTGTTGGTATCCTTAACTCATCTAATTTTTTTCCGGGGTTGAATGGTTTGTAACCTAAGTAAGTTATATGTTCTTTGGGCAGATAGCCTGATTTTTCAGCAAGATTATACAGTGGCGTATTGTAGGGAATCCACATGTTTGCTGTTTTAGCATCTAATTCTGTTGCTAATTGTGCAATAGAATTAAAGAATGCAGTTGTATCAAAATCGTGAGTAAAAAGAAAGTCAACAACATCAATTTCTTTTGTTGATGCATTAACATATTCCTTAATTACAAAATAGCCTTGAACAGTATTATTGTTTTCAAATACAAATAACCGATACTTTTTATCAGGGCGATTAAAAAAGCGCCAGTTAATAAATGTGCTGTTTCTGACATTGGCATAAAAACGATCTGTCTTCTGTGTGTGTTGTTCCCAAAGCTTGTCAAATCGTTGGTCGGCATTAAAAATCTCAGTATAACTTTTATCTCCCTGCACAGTAGTTGTAAAAGCTTTCTTCATTGTTGGAATCATATACACATCATTCCAGGCTAATTTTTTTACAAAGCTGTAATGCGAGTTGGTATTTGGAAACCCATAAACCAATTGAATATTTTCTTCGTTGAAAGAACGCTCGTAAAGTTTTGCTGCAAGTTTTGGAAACAGCCCTAATGATTTATATTCAGGATGTGTCATGGTGATGAGCGAAAGCTCGCTAAGTGAAGTTTCGCCATTGTAAAAAGATTTTACCGGACACACAGCATAATGGCTTATGATTTTACCATTGTCATTCTTAAATAAATCTACTAAGTTTTTATTTACAGGTGTGTCTAAAACCCGCCATTTGTAATATTCCGGAGAGAGTTCTAGCCCGTTAAATGAAAGAGAAAATAAAGCAAGTATTTCATCAAGATCTGATGGAGCGTAGTGATGATAATGATAATTTTCTGCCATAGCGTATGTGATTAGTTAATAGATCTGCGTAGCAGTAAAATATCGTCAATTGTTTTCTTTAATCTTTTTATTGCTTTAATACGTGTGGTTCTAATTTCTTCAATCGGCATAGATAATCCAATCTCAGTTACTTTTAAATTCTTGTCACGTGAAGCTCTTATGCAAAATTCACTAGGCCAAACAGCATGCCGCGTTACACAACCGTTTGTGATAGGTGCTAATTTACTTTTCTTAAAACTTTTCAGTCCATGCGTTTCAGTTAATTTATAGTTGAATGCAACTTTAAGTCCTGTATTGTAGAGCCATGTAAAAAGTTTTCTTTTAAATGGTCTTCTGTCAAGATCACCTGAAAGTTTTTTTGATCCGATTACAAGATCGTATGTACTAAGCAACTCATTGGATTTTTGTAAAAAGACCATATCTAAATAATCAAGTTCAAATATGGTGATATACTCAAAACGTGCACGATTTATTCCATTAATCAAAGCCTGGCCATAATCGGCTTTTTCATCATCAATTTCTGCAACAACCATATCATACTTTTCTGCAAGTGTTCTGATAATAGATTTGGTGTTGTCAACGCTTCCATTTTCAGTTAATACGATTTCAAAATCTTTAAAACGCTTCTTTAAATCTTCAACGAGCAGGTGTATTCTTTTTTCAAGAATTTCTTCTTCGTTAAAAACGGGTATTACTATTGAACAATTTTCTGTCATAATGATTTTAATTTTTCCGACAACACTTTGCCATCCATAATTGCATCCTGCATGCCTGCATATTCCCACTTTCCATAGCGGCCTGACTGATAAATTCCTGCTTCTTCCAGCTCATTTATCAGTTTGTTGATAATTGCGGGGCGCTTAGGTTCGTATATGCAATAGGCTACCGGAATTTTAATAGAGTGAACAAATACCAGTTCATCAATTTTAAAAATCGGCATTTGTTTAATCTCTTCAACAACTTTACGTTCTATTTCTTCAATACTCAAATTATGATTGCGGCTTCCTACTTCAACAGCAATAATTTGTTCGTCAGCAGGTGTTGATTTTTTAAAATAGTTTTTTGGGAAGCTTATTCTGTAAAATGAAAGATCTTTATCAGGGAAATACATCCAATGTGTGTCAGGCAGGGTTCCTCGGATAACTAAATTTACTGTATAAACAGAGGTGAAAACCAATTCTTTTGCCAGTGATTTCAAATCATCTCTGTCGCTGTTTAGTATGATGGTTTGTAGCGGAACAGTTGAAACAGCTTTGTCATACTTTACAATGCTTCCATCAGAAAATTCAATAGTTTTATTCCTTGTATTAAAAAATACTGCAGAAGTATTGAACTTAATATTAGTGAGTTGTTTTGCAAAAATGTCGGCTAAATCCTGAATGCCTTTATGAATAGGATAATAAAACTCTACATTATATCCAAAACTGTCTGTATTGTTTTCGAATGCATTTTTTCTGATTTGCTCTTTGTCAGCAGTAATAATATGCGACATAAACTCACATGTCATGTCAGAAGGTTCAGTATCCCAAATTTTTCTGTTGTAGGGCAGTAAGTAATGATTGGCAATACCTTTTCCGAAGCATTTCAATGCATAGTCTCTGTAAGAACCTTTTCTGATTTCTGTTTCTTCTTCCTTACTGTATGATTTTACTTCGTCAAGTCCTTCAAGACAATCTTTTTTGGTTTGCTCACACAGATTTAAAAGATTGAGTTCAAAAGGGTAGGGGATGATGGTTTTGTCGTAGTAGATGTGTGCTTTTCTTCTGTGATTTTCAACTTCAAGACCAAGTTTCTCAAATACAAGTTCTCTAACGTAAGGATTCCTTAAATGCAATAGGTGCGGAGCTAAATCAAATTTGCAGTTTTTATATTCAATAGTTCGCACCAAACCACCAACTGTGTCAAGGGCCTCAAAAACCGGTAAATTCTTGTCAAAATGATAGGCAAAACTTAATCCTGCCAGACCGGCACCCACTGCAATTGTGTCGTGATGAATCATATAGAAAAGTAAGGAGATTTAAAAGGTTGCGAAATTAAGGATTTTTATCCTTCATTCAAAGCCCTACAATTACCTTAAAAGAGGACACTTTATCTGAGGTCAACCACCTCTACACCCGGATATTTTTTTGAATCAAAACTAAAATCGCTATCCTTAACAGCAGGGTTTGGTGTGAATTTTACAATAGTGTAAGTTATAATAGAGCCATTGTTGTTATGAACGGTGGCTCCTGAAATTGTTTTTTCGGATTTGTTGATTTTTAACTGGATCTTAAAATATGGTTTTCCTTTATCAAGAGGTTTCAGGTCAATATATTGAAAGGATTTGCCACCTTCGGTTTTCTCTTCTGCAAATCGTGAATCAAATCCTTTCTCATAAATTGAGAAAATATTGGTTGGGGATATGCCATCAACTTTATTTTGTGCATCGTTAACCTGTACTTCGTTGGCATCTTTTAAATAGGTCCATGATGTCTTGCCGTCAGAAATAATCTGTTGTCCTGTAATACTCAGATTGTATTTGTCACCATTAATCAGAATCGAACCATTTTGTGTCTGATTGGTTTTGGATTTTTTGTCGTCAATTTGCAGCCTGAATGTTGCAGACACAGACTTGAAAGTTTTATATTTAGCAGATACTGATTTAAGAATTTCCTGAGAGCGGTTGTCTTTTTGAGCAAAAGAAATTTGGGTCAACAGCAAAAGGAAGATGATTATTTTTTTTGTCATTTCTTAAATTTTAATTGTGATTAATAAAAACAATGCCACAAGGCTAAACGAAGTGAAATGCACATGAACAATTGCAAATATAATAATGTAGGAGGATTAAAAACAGAATTATTTCAGATTAGAAAGCAACGTTTCAAGTTCCATTGGATCTTTAAACTTTACTTCTCTGGCTTTGCTGCCTTCAAAGGGGCCAATAATTCCTGCTGCTTCAAGTTGATCTATCAGTCTGCCGGCACGGTTATAGCCAAGTTTAAGTCTTCTTTGCAATAAAGATGCAGAACCCTGCTGATGTTGCACAACCATACGTGCAGCATCTTCAAACAATGGATCACGGTCAGCTAAATCAACTTCGCCTGTGTTGCTTTCGTTGTCACCAACAAATTCCGGTAACAGAAAAGCATCAGGGTATCCTCTTTGTGAGCCAATAAAATCTGTAATTTTTTCAACTTCAAAAGTTTCAACATAGGCGCACTGCAAACGAATAACATCAGCACCGAGTGACAATAGCATGTCTCCCTTGCCAATGAGTTGGTCGGCACCGCCACAATCTAAAATTGTGCGACTATCAATTTTTGATGAAACCCTGAATGCCAGACGTGCCGGGAAGTTTGCTTTTATTGTTCCTGTGATGATATTTACTGATGGACGTTGAGTTGCTATGATGAGATGAATACCAATGGCACGGGCTAACTGTGCTAGTCGGGCAATGGGTGTTTCAACCTCTTTTCCTGCTGTCATAATTAAGTCGGCAAACTCATCAATAACTAAAACAATAAAAGGTAGAAAGCGGTGACCTTTATTGGGGTTGAGTTTTCTTGCAACAAATTTTGTATTGTATTCTCTTATATTACGAACCTGAGCATTTTTAAGTAACTCGTAGCGCTGATCCATTTCAACACATAAAGAGTTAAGCGTGTTCACCACTTTGCGTGTATCGGTAATGATTGCCTCTTCTTCACCGGGCAGTTTGGCTAAAAAATGTCGTTCAATAGTTTTAAATAAAGTAAGTTCTACTTTTTTAGGATCAACCAATACGAATTTTATTTGCGATGGATGTTTTTTGTAAAGTAATGAAACCAGTATTGCATTTAGGCCAACAGATTTACCCTGACCGGTGGCACCTGCCATGAGCAAGTGTGGCATCTTAGCTAAATCGGTAACATACACCTCGTTGGAAATGGTTTTTCCAAGTCCGATGGGCAGGTCCATATCGGAGTTGATAAATTTCTCTGAACCTAAAACAGCTTTCATCGGCACCACTTCAGGCGATTGATTTGGAACTTCAATTCCAATTGTTCCTTTGCCTGGAATAGGAGCAATGATACGAATACCTAAAGCTGAAAGACTTAAAGCAATATCATCTTCAAGATTTTTGATTTTTGAAATACGAACACCTGCTTGCGGTACAATTTCAAACAGTGTCACCGTAGGCCCAACAGTTGCTTTAATTTTTTCAATACCGATATTATAATGGCCGAGTGTTTCAACAATTTTGTTTTTATTAGTTTCTAACTCTGCCTTTAACTCTTCGTGCGTAAGTTTAGATTTGCTCTGATAATTTTCCAGTAAATCCAACACAGGATATTGATAAGAAGATAAATCAAGTGTAGGGTCATACTCGCCAAGTGTAACCTGATCGGGAAGATCGCTGCTATCGTTTTCTTCTGAATCACCGGTAGTTTCTTCTGTGCTATTCAGATTTTCTATTGCAAGTGGAATGTTACTTTCTTTTACAGGTTCAACTTTTTCTATAGTAGGTGTTTCAATATTTAATTCCAATTCAAGGTTATTAGAATCAGATTTTTGATTTTGTTGATCTTCAGGTTTCATCAAATCAGAAATGGCTTTATCCATATCCGGTTCTATTTCAAAATTTACGGGAGAAGTGTTTCTTATTTCTTCTTCTTCATTAGGAATTACATCTGCAATTGTATTTATATTATTTTCTGATTGTACTTCAGTTATTAATACATCTTTCTCCTCAGGTTGAATATTATTTTTATTTAGTGCGGGAAGTTTTAATTTAAACTTAAATGTTATGATTGAAAAAGCAAGAAGGGTAAAGCCAAGTAATAGACCTGTTCCGGCATTTCCTATTGTAGATTGAAGCCATTGTGATGTTTCAAATCCGAATGTGCCACCTGTAAATAAAAACAAACTGGTGTTTTTAAAAATATATCCACATGCAATTGAAATAAAGAGCAGTGAAAAAATCGCAATTCTTATAGTACGTCCAAAAGGAAGTAGGGCATGTCGGAAAACCAATTTAAATCCTGATAAGAACAACATAAAAACAAATAAGAAACTGCTTAGCCCAAAAGCATTGTAAAAAAATGAATTTGCAGATAATGCTCCTGTTTTGCCTAACCAGTTTTCAACCTTTAAATCCCGGTCTGTAAGTAATGCCCACCATCCATTTTTTACTTTGTCAAAATCAACTTTCCAGGTAAAAAGATAGGAGATGAAAGCAATGGTCAGAAAAATACTAATCAGAATACAAAACAGTCCGATAATCTGGTGTAATTGTTCATTTGCTAACCATTTAAAGTTAAATTTTTCTGTTTTTGGTTTTACAGTTTTTCGCTTAATATCCGGTTTGCTTTCAACCGAGTCTATGGTATTTACTTCAGCCTGTAAGTTTTTGCGTTTGGCCATTTTATTTTTTATGTGAAAGAAGTAATTTGAATGAGCTAAATTAGGCTTAATGTAAATCAACTATTCCTATAAGAAAACCATGTAATAAACATTTTATTGTGGATAAAAGGGTTGCAGTGTTTGTAAATTTCATTAAATCACCCCGTTTTGTATTGCATTTTTGTAATACTAAAAGCATTAGAGAAATTGTATATAAAATGCATCCCTAAAACTTTAACCAATTTAGTGTATAAGTAAGTTAATTCTATTTAAATCAAATATCCGCATACAAAATGAAAAAGTCAAAATCAACACTAATTAAAATGAAAAAAATCTTTCTGATTTTAATAACAATTGCTGCAATGAGTATTAATACTTCATCAGCACAATGCCCTCCTTTAGGATCGTTTTCAGGAATGACTGGCGATCTTCGCGCATGCCCTGGCATGTCATTAACTTATACGTTAACACCTGTTACAAATGCAATTAGTTACACTTGGAATTTGCCTCCCGGTGCAACCATCAGTGGTCAGAACCCATATACTACAACAGCAACTGTTGTAACAGTAGATTACGGTCCATTATTTTCTGCTCCGGGAAACCTCTGTGTAACTGCTTATAACGGTTGCGTTAATTCAGCACCATATTGTAAAGCATTAACACCTGCAGGTGCACCATCAGGAGCATCACTTATTTCAGGATCTAATTTTGCATGTCCCGGAAATACTGAGACTTATTCAGTAACTAATCAGGTGAACAGAGTATTTGATTGGACCATTCCCAATAATGCAACACTGCTAACAGGGCAAGGCACCAACAGTATTACTGTTCAATACAATGCAGGTTTTAATGGTGGAAATATTTGTGTGCGTGTCGGCAACGGATGTGCATGGAGTGGGTTTCGATGTATGACAGTGAATGCAGGTGTTCCGGGTACACCAACAGCAATTTCCGGTCCTACAGAAATTTGTACAGGAACAGCAACTTATAGTACTAGTCCATCTAATGGCGTACCGGTTACATCTTATACCTGGACTGTGGCTCCTGGAGTAACACTTGTGGGACAGGGTAATGATACTGTTCAGATAACTTTCCCATTAAACTATAATTATACCGATATTTATGTAAAAGCAAATAATGGCTGTGGTTCAAGCTCTAACAGAAGTATTCGTGTAAGAGCAACTCCGGAAACTCCACAACCTATTAGTGGTCTTGCAGCAGGAATTTGTAATGGAACAACAAGTTATACTGTTACTTCAAGCCCAACTGCAATTTCATACAACTGGACTTTAACAGGCCCTGGAACAATTCTAAACGGACAAGGAACAAATAATATTGATATTGATTACCCAAACACATTTGTTTCAGGTAAAATTTGTGTTACCATTACAAATGCTTGTGCTACCGGCAGTCCACGCTGTTTGCTTACCTCAAAAAATATTGCTATCAGTACTCAGCCTCAGGATTTCGAAACCTGTAACAGTACACAGGCCATGTTTTCTGTAAGTGCTTTAGGAATGAATCTCCAATATCAGTGGCGCAGAAATGGTACACCTTTGAGTAATGGAGGTAAAATTTCAGGTGCAAATAGTGATACATTATATATTACCGGTGCAGATAGTACAGATGCTGATCAGTATGATGTTATTGTATCAAACAATTGTGGGTCATCAGTTACTTCGAATGCAGCCACACTTGATATTAAACAAGTGCCGGCTAAACCGGGAGCAATTAGTGGCGTACAGGCAACTACCTGCCCTGGAACTTCAGGTATAATTTATTCAGTTCCTTTACAAATGGATGCAACAAGTTATTTATGGACGCATTCTGATGGCGTTCAAATTTTAAATGGTCAGGGTAGTGATGCTGTTACTTTAGCTTTTGATTCAACAAATAATTCAGGATATTCAGTTTATGTTTATGCAGTAAATGAGTGCGGTAATAGTTTAGACTCAGCCAGATCATGGACACGATATAAATTATCAACACCTACTATTACAGGTCTTGCAAGAGTTTGCGAGAACATGCTTGGTGTAAATTATACAGCAGCTGCAGTAGTTGGAGCTTCTTCTTATACTTGGACTGTTCCTGCCGGAGCAACTTTAGTTATCGGTCAAACAACAAATGCAATAGTAGTTGATTACGGGCCTACATACACAGGAGGAGATGTTACTGTAACAGCTTCAAATATTTGCTTCACCACCCCAGTAAAAAAACTTGCAACGGTTATTGATATGCCTTCTGTTCCTACTTCTTTAAGTGGACAAGTTTATGGTACCTGTAAAACACAGTTAGCATATACAGCAGGAATTTCTAACCATGCAACTAGTTATTTATGGACATTACCACCAAACGCATCAATAGTTCTTGGAAATTTCACCAATAATGTAACTGTTGACTTCCAGAATGCCGGAACCGGTACATATAGCCTTTGTGTTGCAGGAAAAAATTCTTGTAGAACCGGCACCGCACGTTGTATTCAGGTACGTGCTATCCCAGAAAGACCAGCTGTAATTGTTGCAAATCCTTCTGTTTTCTGTGCTAACCAAACTGGTGTTGCTTTCTCTACTGCCGGAGGTGTTGGTGCTGATTCTTACACATGGGCACTACCCAGTGGTTCAACAATCACAGCCGGTCAAAATACAAGTAGTATTTTAGCTGATATTGGTACCAATAATGGAACCATAACAGTAAAGGGTGTTAATTTATGTGGCAACAGTAGTACACGTGCCTATTCAATGACACTTAACTGTCGTGAAGGCTTTGAAGAATCAGATATGCTACCATCAGTACAAGTTGCTCCAAATCCTGCAAGCAATTGGGTTAAGTTGTCATTTAATTCAGCGGTAGCAGAACAATATACTGTAACTATTTTTGATATTTTAGGTAAAAGAGTACATAGCGAAGGTGGTATATCTTCTTTAGGACTGAATGAACATTCAATACTTTTGAATGGACTGGTTAAAGGAATATATATCGTTTCATTGCAGAGTAACTCTGTCTCGAGCAGACAAAAACTTGAGATAAGATAATCTCTTATTTATTGGAGGTAATTGCAAAGTCGCTTATTTAAGTGACTTTGCAATTTTAATAAATACATATGATTATAAATATTGTAAAATCTGTTGCAAGTGTAGTTGGTTTGATGGTAACAAGAATACCTAAGACAGACTATAAAGATTACCTTTATAAAAGTTTATATAGTAATGATAGCCTTGCAAATAGAAGGTTTTACAACGTTGGTGCAGGTCCGTTTAAGCATAAATTTTGGACGAATATTGATTATATAAACGATTGGTATGCCGATAATACAAGCAATACATTAGAGGGTATTAACTATGATTTATTTTCATTAGAACCATTGCCAATTGAAACAGATTCAGCTGAGATGGTTTATACCAGCCATACCATTGAGCATGTAAATAATGCAGCTGTTCAGAATCTGTTTAACGAATCTTTCAGAATATTGAAGCCCGGAGGAAGATTGCGGGTTGTAACGCAGGATATTAAGTTGTCGTACAGAGCGTATAAAGAAAACGATAGGCATTTTTTCTTTTGGATAGATTGGTTCAGTAAGCCGGAAAATTATAAAAGAGTAAACCTCAGACAACCTTTAAGCCAGGAAAGCATAGCACAAATTTTTCTTGAAGATTTTGCAGCACAGGCATCAGAAATTCCTTTACATGGAGCCAAACATCGTATTTCTGACAGTGAATTAGAAAGATTATTTGAAGAGAAGTCTTTTGAAGAAGTGCTTGATTATTGTACTTCATTATGCGATATTGAAGTGCAGAAAAAATACACAGGTAATCACATCAACTGGTTTACTGTGGAAAAGCTAAATAGCATGTTAAAAGTAGCCGGATTTAAAAACATATACCGTTCAGCTTATGGACAAAGTTACTCTCCTGTTATGCGAGATCTTCATTTTTTTGATGAAACATTGCCAGGAGTTTCACTCTATGTTGAGGCACAGAAGTAAAGTTGTTAAACTTGTTGCGCTACTAATTTTTCGAAAAGAAATTTTCCTGTAAAAGATTCATTGCACTTGCTCAAAGCTTCCGGAGTTCCGGCAAAAACAATTTTACCACCTTCATTGCCGCCACCGGGTCCCATATCAATAATCCAGTCAGCACATTTTATGACGTCCATATTGTGTTCGATAACCAATATTGAATTTCCATTGCGTATTAATGCCGTGAAAGCATCAAGTAGTTTTCTGATGTCGTGAAAATGTAAGCCCGTTGTAGGTTCATCAAAGATAAAAAGTGTTTTTGTTGTTGCATGACCTATGCCAAGATACGATGCTAATTTTATTCTTTGTGCTTCACCACCACTGAGCGTGCTGGAAGATTGTCCTAAAGAAATATAGCCTAAGCCAACATCTGAAAGTGGTTGTAGTCTGGCAATAATTTTATTCGTAAAAAGAACATAGCGCTCATCAGTTTCTTTAGAAAAAAAGCTAATGGCATCATCAACAGTCATTGAAAGAATATCGAAGATATTTTTTTCACGGTAAGTAATTGCCAGTATTTCATTTTTGAAGCGTTTACCTTGGCATGTTTCGCACTTTAACTGTATGTCTGCCATAAACTGCATCTCAATAGTTACAACTCCTTCGCCCTGACACATCTCACATCTTCCCCCATCAACATTAAAAGAAAACAATGAAGGTTTCATCATTTTTTGTCTGGCAAAAGGCGTGTCGGCCATCAATGCTCTAATCTCATCATAAGCTTTTACATAGGTTACAGGGTTGCTCCTTGATGATTTACCTATAGGGTCCTGATCAATAATCTCAACCCCATTCAATGTTGTGAAATCACCAGTTAGTTTTTCGAACTGTCCTGACTCATCATCATAGCCGCCTAAAACTTTTTTAAGTGCGGGATAAAGAACTTTTTTTACCAAGGTTGACTTACCCGACCCACTGACTCCTGTAACAGCCGTCAGAATACCAAGTGGAAATTTAGCATCAATGTGTGCTAAATTATTTTCGCTTGCACCGGTTATTTCAATGCTGTTAGTCCAGTTTCGCCTTTTACTTGGCACATGAATAAATTCTTTGCCGGTAAGATATTTGGCTGTCACACTTTCTGCACTATGCTCTAATTGTTCAAAGTTGCCCTGAAAAACAATTTTGCCTCCATGAGTACCTGCAAACGGGCCTATATCAATTAGCTCATCAGCATTACGCATAATCTCTTCATCATGCTCAACTACAATGAGTGTATTTCCCGCTTTTTGAAGTGATTTTAAAACATAAATCAAACGTTGTGTATCACGTGGATGCAACCCTATGCTTGGCTCATCCAATATATACATGCTTCCTACCAAACTGCTGCCTAAGGATGTTGCCAGATTAATACGTTGAGACTCGCCTCCTGAAAGTGTTTTTGAAAGTCTGTTCAATGTCAGATACCCCAAGCCCACATCATTTAAATATTGCAATCTGTTTCTTATTTCAACTAATAATCGCCCTGCAACTTTTTGTTCATAGTTGTCTAAAACAATGTTATTAAAAAATTCAACACTGACATTTACCGGCATTAATACAATATCGGTAATAGATTTATTATTCACTTTTACATAATTAGCATCGGCACGTAAACGAGTTCCTTTGCATTCCGGGCAAGTTGTTTTTCCGCGATAACGGCTAAGCAAAACTCTATATTGTATTTTGAAAGATTGCGATTCTACAAATTTAAAAAAATCATTGAGGCCTTTAATAGTTTTATTGCCTTCCCATAACAATTTGATGTCCGTTTCATTCAATTCATAATAGGGACGATGTACAGGGAAATTAAATTTATATGCCTTTAAAACAAATTCCTGTTGCCATTCATTCATTTTTTCACCACGCCAACAAGCCACAGCTCCATCAAAAATCGAAAGTGTTTTGTTCGGTATAACTAAGTTTTCATCAATACCAATTACACTTCCAAAACCCTCGCAGTTTTTACATGCCCCATAAGGATTATTAAAACTGAAAAGATGAGTTGAAGGTTCTTCAAAACGTATATTATCTTCTTCGAAGTAATTACTGAAGTTAGTAAAGTGCAAAGTTTCATCTGTTATATCAATTAAAGAGCAACGACCGTGGCCTTCATTATATGCAGTCTGAACTGAATCTGCTGTAGATGATTCAAATTCTTCGTTGATATTTTCAGGTATTAAAATTCTTGAAACAACTATAAAGATGTTTGAATTAGTTATTGGTTCAACGGGTTCAATTTTCTTTTTTCTTCCTCTTGTTTTAACTTCAGGGGGTACATTTGTTTTTCCTATTTGTTCAGCATATTCATCTATTCGCAACATTTTGTCATCAACAACAATCCTGCTAAATCCTTTTTGCATCAATGCATTTAATTCTTCATGTAAAGATCTTCCGGGATGAAATTGCAATTGTGCTGCAATGATAAAACGCTTGTTTTGATTTTGTGTTTTTAAGAAATCTACAACATCAGCAACGGTATTCTTTTTGACTAACCTACCGCTTACAGGCGAATATGTTTTTCCTATTCGTGCAAATAGCAATTTAAGATAATCGTAAATTTCTGTCGAAGTGCCAACAGTTGATCTTGGATTTCTGGTATTTACTTTCTGTTCTATTGCAATAGCCGGAGCAATTCCTTTAATGTATTCTACTTCGGGTTTGTCTAAGCGTCCCATAAACTGACGGGCATAACTTGACAAACTTTCTACATAACGTCTTTGCCCCTCAGCATACAATGTATCGAAAGCTAAGGATGATTTACCCGAACCGGATAATCCGGTTATTACTGTAAAACTGTTTCTGCTTATGGCGACATCTACCTTTTTCAGGTTGTGAACAGATGCACCTTTAATGATTATATATTTTTTGGGATTTAAACTTTCAATTTCCTGCATAATGATGCTACAAAATTAATGGCTATTGTCACACAGAATGCCATTGTAATGTTATTGTTGAAAACTCCTTTAACGTAATAAGGTCACTGAGCCACGCTTGTAAAACTTGCTGTTGTCAGGATACCCAGTATAGGTGACAACGTAAAAATAAACGCCAAGAGGTGCAGGTTGACCCTGATAACTGCCATCCCATTGACGATTAGCCTCGTTGGACTCAAAAATCAGATTACCCCAACGATTGAAAATTTTAAGATTATAATTTTTTATGAATGAAGATACCGGTGACCAGGTTTCATTCAAACCATCGCCATTGGGTGTAAATGAGTTGGGTGTAAAAACTGATGGTTCCTGAATTAATGTAACTTCATTACTGGTAGAAAAAACATTTAAAGTGTCGTGAACAGCTTTTATGTAATAAACAAAGATGCCATTATCTTGCGGAATTTGTGTGTCTGTAAAAGTTAATATATTGGAAGCTAATTGTGCAATTTCTGTGAATGTATTTGAGTTATTTGATCTGCGATAAATAGCATAATAACTTACACCACCGGGCCATTCTGTATAAGCTGTCCAGTTTAGAATATGTTGCAAAGGCAAGCTTTGCCCTGTGAGTAAAATAGAGCATGACTCATTACTTACCGGGCTTTCAATATCACATTGATTTTTCTTTGTGATACGGTAGCAATATGATTTTTCAGTTACATTTTGAAGCGAGTCTGTCCATTGTGGTATTGCAAATCCTTGTTGTTGAAAGTAGTCTGCATATATTGCCGAAAATGAGTTTTCGCGCTTTTCAATTTTAAACAAAGTGAATAAATTATCAGGTGGGTTGTTAAAGTCAAGCACGATGCTATTGTTGTTTTGAACCTGAGAACTAAAAATAAACGGGGCATCAATATTTTTTTGAGTATCTGAGCAAATGGTGTCTGAATGTGCTCCTGTTTCATTGCAAGTATTTACGGCAACAATGTAATAACAGTAGTTGTTCAGGTTAAGATCTGCAGCAGTAGTGTCATTGTAAAAATGATTTGCAGGATTATTAATAGTTCCGATATTTATATATGGACCACCATTGGTACTTCTGAAAACAACATAGCTATCAATAAATCTTGGCATTGCAAAAGTGTCTGTGAAAGTTAGTTTTATAGTTCCTTCAGTAGCAGTGTTCATGCAAATGATAAGTGGTGCGGTAATTTGAGGAACCGGAAGTACATATATTTTTAATGAGTCGGTAGATGAAAATGGTTGCGGGCAACCATTATCTGTTGCTTTAAATGTAACACTGTAAGGTTGTGTTCGACCCTGATCGCATGATGTGTACCAGCAAAAAGAACTTGTAGCAACACCATTGCCTGAAGCCGCAGATGTTACCGCATAAGGTGGGTTAATACTGCCGCCAGCAAAAATATCACCACTGTATGAAAGCTTAATTGAATCGGAATCAGTAACACGAACGGTAAAACACAACGTGTCTTTTTCGTAAATTGTAAACGTTAATCCACTTTGAGGAGCAGTTGAGTTCTGATAGCTGATTTGTGGTGCTGTATTGGCTGCACAGTTTATTACAGTAAATTCTATTTCACGTCTTATCTGGCCAATCTGAACACCATTTCTGAATTCTTTAATTACAACAGCCATTGCATAAAAGCCTACTTTATTTGCTTTTACTTTCATAAGACCTGTACTGCTGTTCAAAGACAAGGCAGGAAAGCTCCCTGTAATATTAGCTACAGAATAACCGGGAAGCCATTGGACTTGCTGATAAGGTCCGGGAGTGGGATTAGACCAAACAGGGGAAATAGTTGAACTTAATGGATAACCGAGTTCACCGGCTAAAGGCGTTTCAAGACTATAAGTCAGTAAATCACCATCAACATCATAGGCACTATAATCGAAATCAAAATCTTGACCGAGACACATAAAAGGAAACGGGTCGTTATTAAAGTTGGGTGAGTTGTCAATAATTGCAGGGTCAGGAATTTCCATGTAATAGGCAATGCCGGTATCACCGGGTCGAGTAAGGTTTACGATGGCATTATTACGGCAACAGCGTTCCCACGACACATAATATCCACTTGGGTTGTTGGGCAGTGAAATTGTATCTACATAAGTACATTTATCCATACAAACACCTGTTGGTGGAGTCAGGCACGAAGTTCCGGTTAGTGTCAGTGTACCGGAGTCTGTAAGTGCAACGGTATATGAGTTGACTAACGTATTGGTTCCTTTGTTAAATACACCAATTAAAATAGCATTGTCAAAAGCTACAAAATCAGAGCAGTCACGAAAAATTTTAAGTGTAATTTCAAAGTTATTCCCATTAAGTCGTCTGTAGGTAAAATCGCCACCGGCAATATGTTTTGCATTGACTTCGTAACCAAAACCAAACATAAGCAGCAAGAATAACAGTAAACGATGTTTTAATGGCATCTAACGCAATTTCTTAATTATAGCAAAAATAGTAAAATACGTCATTGTCAGGATATTAATTTGGGTGAAATGACAAAAAACGAACACTAAGAAGTTGTTCTAATAATAATATTTTTGCCGCAATGACAAAAAGAATTGAAAATCTTGAAATTACGGATATTGCAGACGAGGGTCGCGGACTTGGTCGCATGGATGGGAGGGTAGTCTTTGTAAATCATGTTGTGCCGGGTGATATAATAAATGCTGATATAAAACGTAAGAAGAATAAATTTATTGAAGCTGCCGTTACAGAATATTTGAAATATTCGGACCATCGTACAAACCCGTCATGCAAGCATTTTGGTGTTTGTGGAGGATGTAAACGTCAAAACATGCAGTACGAGCAGCAACTGTTTTATAAAACAAAGCAAGTGAGAGATGCTTTGGTTCGGATTGCAGGAATTGCGAATCCTGTGATGGAAGAAATATTGCCTTCAGCTCAAGTTTATCAATATAGAAACAGACTTGATTTTGCTTTCTCTGAAAAGGAATGGTTAACAGCAGATAAACTTCAGAATAAGGAATATCAGATTCAACCTGCATTAGGATTCCATATAACCGGGCGCTTTGATAAGGTTTTAAATATTGACGAATGTTTGTTAATGCAGGAGCCCACAAATCGTATCCGCAATTTTGTAAAAAGTTTTGCTTTAAAAGAAAACTATACTTTTTTCAATCGTATCAGTCAACAAGGTGATTTGCGAAATATGCTGGTAAGAAACACTACATCAGGACAGTGGATGGTAGTTATAATGTTTGCAGATGCCGATGAAGAAAAGCGAAGTAGAATGCTTAATGCAATTAAAGAAGAATTTCCCGAAATAACTTCACTTTATTACTTTATTAACCAAAAGAAGAACGATACATTTTTTGATTTGCAGCCGGTTTTATGGAGTGGCACAGAGACAATAACGGAGAGTATGGGAGGTTTAAAATTTACTATAGGCCCAAAAACTTTTTTTCAAACAAATCCTGTTCAGGCAAATGAGTTGTACAAAACGGCATTGTCATTTGCAGCATTGCAACCACAAGAGTCTGTTTATGATTTGTACACCGGAACGGGTACCATTGCGAATTTTTTGGCTAAGCAATGTAAGAGGGTAATAGGTATTGATAATGTTGAAGACTCTATTGTGCAGGCAAGGTTAAATTCAGAAAGCAATGCAATTTATAATACAGTATTTTTTGCAGGGGATATGCGTGAAACTTTAGATGCATCTTTTTTTGAAGCAAATGGTTTTCCGGATGTGATAATAACCGATCCGCCTCGCGCAGGAATGCATCCTGATGTAGTGAATAGAATCTGTAATAGCGGTGCCGGAAGAATTGTTTATGTTAGTTGCAACCCATCAACAATGGCTCGTGATATTGCGCTGATGAAGGATCATTACACATTGGTGAAAGTAAAGCCGGTAGATATGTTTCCACAGACAGATCATATAGAATGTGTGGCATTGCTTGAAAAAAAGTAGTTTATTAGTATTCAACTCCTTCATATGGAGAAATTTGAGTGACATTAATGCAATAAATTAGATGATTTGTATATTGCTGAATTCTAATTTGAAGTTTCATACAAAAGTACCTCTTTAGGAGATTTGAAGTTGATTTTTTTCCTGTTCTGTTGTTCAAGTCATTTTTAATTTGTTTGAATTGATAATGGGTTGTATCTATTTTTTTATATTTGAAATAGATATATAGTTGCTGATATATTTTCACATATTACTCCTTCTTCTGTAAGTATAAATAGAATTATAGCAATAATTATTTATAGAAAAGCCATAAATCTTTCTCCATTTCAAAATTTATTCCTATACTTGTAACCACAATTTTAAACCACTAAAAAATGACATAAAAAAAGCATACATAAAATATTGCGTTAGCAAATTCTTGAATGGAAATCCGCTAAATCTTCAAAAGTTGTCAAGATGAAACTAATGCTCGCGTTAGCGCGGGTATTGTTCATTTGACAACAGGTTCTTAGCGGAGCCTCCATTCAGATAACTATATGCCGCGCAATTTTTTTGGTACTGCATACGAAATTCTAATAATCACTGTACTTTAGTCAAACCCTTTAAAACCAAACATGATGAAAAACCTAATTTTTACCACTGTAACAGCCATCGCACTCTGCATGACTGCTTTGTTTACACAGGCACAGACTACTTTATACTACTCCTCACCCGACACCATCAGGTCATGTGATGTAAACAGGTTTACGGTTTCTATCTTAAATCCTGTTACCGATACAATTATCATTACCCCACAACTGAACTTTCCAAACGGCACCGCTGCAAGCTGTACCACAAATAACAATGGCGTAAATTATATTTTTGAAAGTGTGACAGGTGGCACTGCCTCAACATTGCAAACAGGCAACACGCTGCGCTTTGTGCTGAACGGAACCGGCACGGTGACCTACACCTATCGTGCTGAAATAGATTGCCACGTGATTATGATTGATTCAGCAGCAGGTTTGGTTAAACTGCAACAGGATTTTACCGGAAGCAATACCTATGTTATTCATCCGGGTAATAGCAACAGCACAGAACAGGTTGTTAATTACACCAAGCTAACAGAGTTAAATGCAGGCAACAACTTTTATGTTAACTATCAGCAAGACACTACCTGGCTGTTCTATTATAAAAATACGCTCTCGCACAGAACAAACATCGGCTTTACTTTTAATGTTAATACGGCATTGCCCTGTACAGGACTTCTTTTTGACCCTGTGATTCGCTTCAGCAACGGACTGTATGGTCAGTCTTTCGTTTACAGCAATAACCCTGCGGCAGATACCATCCTGTTGAATGCAGCCGACACATTGGTGATTCGTGTAAAAGTAAAAGCCACAGATTGTGTGTCATGCAGTGGCATGGCAGCAGCATGGAGTTACCGGTGTAACCAAAGCCAGAGCGGTTGCAACATTTGCGAACACAGTTTTATTCACGCCTACACGGCAAACATGAACGATAAGCCTAAGATAGATGTGTTGCGACTGACTCCGCAGCAGGCTATCTATGACAACAGCTGCATTAACGATACTTCACAAACAACACTATGGAGTTATAATATTGTAAACACAGGCAATTGCGCTATTGACAGTATTCAGTTTGATCTGACACAACTTGGCGATGCAGCGTGGGATGTACGCAGACTGATGCTCATGCCGCGTAAAAGCTTAGTGATTGAAAAAACTACGTTGTCGCATTGTACTATTGATACGGTGATGGAACTGAAAAGCCAGCATCTGTGTGTCGATTTGGTGGACACTGCCGTGTATAGTTGCTATACAAAGATTACTGATTTTTTTCCGGGTGACACGGTTCAGATACGCTTTGCACTGCTGCGCTGCAGTGAGGACACAGCCGTGCTGATGAATGCTTATAAATATTACAATGCATGGATGTTTAAAAATTTAAAAACAAAAAGTATTTGTGGTGTTGAGCAATTTGTGCCCACAGCAAGCGGCTTTGCTGCAGGCACGCTGCTTGCCGGACAGGCAGGTGGTGGCGGATACGATGTGCATCTGCAACATCAGTTCTACCCTTCGGTGTCGGATATGAGTGTTTCAAATTCAGGTACTGGAGAGAAAGCCACCTTCAATGTAAGGCTGCTAAGCATGCTCAACAACGGCAAGTCTTATGTCTATCAACTGCTGGGCTGCAATCAGCCGCAGCCACAATGCACCACTTTAAACGGATGGCTGCGTGCTACTGTGGTGTGCGACACCAACCTGACTATTCCCAATGCTTATAGCGATGCCTTTATGATAACCTTGTCGGCCACTGGCGACACTACTTTTTATAAACCCTATTACTACAACATTACACAGGACAGCCTTAGCTGCCAGGCAAAAAAGTATCACTACTATTTTAACCTTGCCGACAGTGGCATGCGCACAGTCATTGACAGCGGCAGGTTTGTTTATACCCTGCAGGCCTGCTGCAACAGCGACACCGACCCCACGCCCTACAAGGCAGAATTTCATTTGCTTGCCGATGCAGGCAATTGCTTTACTATCAATTTACCCTCAGCAAGTGTTTTTCATTATCAGGAGCCTACTTTTAGCGCAACCGATGGTATAGCGCAATGGCTGCCGCTGAGCCATGCAGGCAATACTATTAGTGTGCATTGTCCCGGGTGTGTCATTCCAGGTATTATTGTTGACCATTACCGCATGGAACGCAACACCTACGGCCTTCAGGACAGCGACAACGACCATCGTGCCGACAGTGCCACTGCTGTTATAGATACAGGCAGTGTGTGGTTTGCACAAAACAAAAATAACCTGAGCAGCACCACCCTTGCCTTTGGCGACCGATGTACAGACTACCTGCGTGCTCATGTGCAGCCGGGCGACCCCGGCAATGACGGCTACAGCTATGCACAGATAAAACAATTAGGGCTGCGCTTGAATGCCCTGCAACTAAGCCGCATCATGCCCTTGGCATTAGACACCATGATGGTGGTGCCCGACACACTTACATTTTATATTGACGACCCTACTGATAGCATTGGTGGCTGTCTGGAATGTGAGCCTTTTGGTGCAGGCAACGATGATTTTATTACCCTGCTTAAAATTGTAGTAACGGGGACGGATATTGCGCAGTTCTTTCTAAACACCAACACCAATCTTAACGAATACCTGTACAGCTTTACCAGTTTTTTTGACAGCACGGCAGTGAGCGATACCGGCAACCTGCACAACACAACATGGCACATCCCCACAGGCAGCAGCCGCAGTTTCCACGGCTTTGAAGAAGGGCAGAGCATCAGGCTTAAAGTGAGCTATCATGTTTGCGGCAACTTTAACCCTCCGGGCGACCTCACACCGGAAAACACTTTCAGGCAAAGCCACATACAAAATACGGTATGGCTCAGTGGAAAAAGACAGCAACACTCGCAGGTGCCACAGATGGAACAAAGCCTCACCCTGCTGCAAAACAGTATGAACATTACCATTTACGATACCCTGTCACCACCCTACAATCTGATGGACACAAGCTATGTCAACAACCGGTTGTTTTTTTGCGAAACAAGAGGTAACTTTGCTTACTTTGCAGCTACCACTTTCAGAAACAAAACCATCATCACCAACAAAAATAATTTTCAATGCCTCAAACGTATGGAGATAAACATGTCATCGGGCTATTGCAACAATGCACTGCTCTATGATGCCTATCCGTTTGAATACCGCAGTCCACTGATGGCGGGGCAGTCTGTTGCTGTTAATGTACCACCGGGTTATGAAATTGTACAAGCCACCAGCAAACATAAAGTGCCCATAGGCAACAACTTTTATCAAACACTGCCTGTTGACATCACAGCACTGTTGCCAAACACAACAGGCAACATTTCTTTAAATACCACACCGTTTATTGCAGCCCACTGCCTTACTCATGACACCACAGCACAAAACGTTACCACAGGCACCACAGCCTACATGGGCGATCAGTTTTATGAGCATACTATTACCTTAGACATGATGCCCGTTAGCTGCACCGATGATACGGCACACAACAACAGCAGCAGCACAGTGGTAACTTTTGGCAATCAGGCAGCGCCCTGCCAGAGTTTTTATGGCTGCCAAAACACAACTACTACCATGACCAATGCAAGCAATACCATTGAGGATTTTACTCTTGGCGCCAACCTGATGGCTACAGGCATTGGCAACAGCCTGGCAACAGGCATCAGCGACACGGTGTGCTGGAACAATCTGGTTTTAATAAACACCACAAAAGACAATGCAGACCATGTGTTTCTTTCTGTAGCCAATGCCCCTGCCTATCTGAGCCAGTGGCATTACATCAGCCACCCTTCGGGCATCATCACACAGGCTAATGGCCATGTGATAGGGCTGACACCCACCTTGGCACAAAACATTTTACTCAGCGGCAACGTTTGTGCCGTGATGGACTCCTGCCCGCCATTGCAAGATACGCTACAGTTTTATCTCCACTACGGATGGAACTGCAAGAACTATCCGGGCACTCCATTTACTGTTGACAGTGTTTGTTTTACCGACAGTATGCCGCTCAGGTTTACAAGGGCAGCTTATGAATTGGTAACAGCATCGTGGAGCCAGACAAACAGTTTTAGTTTGTGCGACACCCTTTTTGCAGAAGCCAAATTCCAAAATGGCAAGGCAGGTTTTGTTTATCCTTTCATGGTGACACTACCAAGCTACGATCCAAGGCTACAGATTATTGTAGCTATGGCATGCAGCAATACCGACACGGTGGGACTTACACCCACAGCAGCACCCGATGTGTGGACACTGACAACAGACAGCCTGATGGCCATGCTGGGCAGCACAGGCATTCACAACAGCCAGTATGTTACCATACGTTTTTTGATGGTGGCTTCCTGTGGCTTTGGCATGAATGTTTCTGATATGCTTCCGGCCATACAGATGGCTGCACTGAGTATTTGCAACGACACACTCACTGCCACATCGCGGCAATTGGGTTTTGCCATGCCTGCATTTGCATGGGATTCTACCAGCCACTGCCCCGACTGCTGGAGTATCACCAAAACCGCAAGCACAGACACGGTAGCAGCCGTTACCGATACGGTGACCTACACCATCACCGTATGCAACAACAGCGTAAATACACAGACCGGTACCCTTGCAGATAATACCCCTGCAAACTTTATGATTACCAACAGTACACTACCTGCAACAATAACGCTAAACTCCATGCAATGCGATACGTTTACCGTATCAGGATATTTTACCTCTCCGGGCAGTTGTTTTTACAACGTAGCAAGCGTTACTTCGCCAGCGGGCACTAAGTGGAAGGATAGTGTTTGTGTGAGTGTGAACTATGCTTGCACAGACAGCAGCACGTTCATCATTTACGACAGCACCTACAGTACTACCCTAAATTACAGATACGATACCTTAAACCTCTTTGTTGAAGGCACACTGTTTGTAAACGATACCTTAAAATTGATGCGCTGCAATGTATATATGAATGCAGGAGCACATATTATAGTGCAGGCTGGCGGCTACTTGGATATTGACAGCAGCCTGGTGATGGGCTGCACCAATATGTGGCGCGGCATAACTGTACTTGACTATGGAGAGATAATAGTGCATGAAGGCAGCACCGTTGCCGATGCTGACACAACAATATTGGCTAACAACAAAGCAAAAGCTACCTTGCAAAACTCTTATATCAAAAACTTTGTTCTTGGAGTGTACATGCCGCCATCTGCAAATGTCTATTACAACGGCACAACACTAAAAGTAGAGCAGACAACTTTTGATTTTACAACATTTAAACCAAACTACACAGGACAAAACACACATGGAGTAAAGCCGGAGTGCGGTGTTTTATTGAATGATTGGATAGGGACGATTGGCGGAACATTGCCATTACAATTAAACAGTTTTAACAATCTGAACACAGGCATCGTAAGCATTGGCAGTATCATAATTGTAAAGCGCAGTGTATTTAAAAACATAAATTACGATACATTCTATTCTACTGCATATATAGGAACAGCCATCACAAGTATTAAAAGCAGTTCGCACACGGGTAAGTTAACCATACTACCCGAAGCATGGAGCTACACAACCGTTGACAGCAGCTATAGAGGAATTTACACTAATGGCTCTGAACTAACAGCAACTTATTTACATTTGCTTAATGTAAGAACAGGGGTTGAACAAATGAACGCGCCAATGTTGAGTACTAACACAGTTTCTAACTGCACTATTACGGCAAGTCATATAGCAATAAAAATGGCAACCAATCCGTTTGCGCGGTTCATGTATACAACTAATAATGATATAACCATTAATGGCACATCACAGGGCGGCAGTGGTTTGACATTGGCGCATTACGGAATATTAATGAGCGAAGGCAATGCTAATACCTTTGTGCGTTATACGGCAAGCAACAATATACTAAAACTTAACAATGCCTTACATGGCATTTATGCAGGAGCATTGAACACTGCAAAAATAAAATACAACATGGTTAAAATTAATGGCAATGGAAGCGGCATTTCTGTTTTTGCAAACCAGCGAAGTAGTGTAAACTGTAATACCGTAGAAGGAACATTCAGCAGTGGAATAACAGGAAATTCTATGGGCTACACAATAGGAAACAGCAACAATAAACTTACGGTTTCCTGTAATTTGGCTGATTCCACATACAGAGGTTTTAATTTTGGAGGTTCTAATCCAAGTACTTTGTTTAAAGGCAATGAAATGAACATACATTATATAGGCTTGTACCTGAACACAGGCAGCCCGACTAATCCTACATACATAGGCATACAGCCTCACCATGGTAATAGGTGGAACACATCCTCTGTTAGCAGCTTTGGTGGAATTAATTTAACAAGTAATCCATGGGTACAAGCTTCACGTTTTGATGTTAATCCGTTATCGGGTTCGATTTATAATCCGGTGGTAACACCATCAAGTTGGTTTCACCAAGACACAATAGGCACTACATTTGACTGCGGTTATTCCACTATATGCAGTACGCCTCCTCCTGCAATGGCTGACACCACCATTCGTGATTTAATTGAATTGGGGATTTTTGATTCCGATGAAATTTCAACAGAGGCGAAAGCCATAGCGACAGAATATATTTACAAAGAATTGGCTGATGATTCTGCATTATGGTATAGTGATTCTACTTACATTCAGTTTATGTATGAAAACCAAAGTGAACCTGTGGCTTATCTGTATGATGCCGAAGAGTATTTGCGTGCTGCATACACTTATGATTCTACCTTAATGGCATTATTTGACAGTTGTAATTTGCAAATAACCACATTAACCGATAGCATTGAAAAGTTGGATGAAAACCACCCTGCCGGATGGGAAGTCATAAGAGATCAAGTTCTTTACACCATAGAATTTCTGAATCAAACAATATATAATTTACATTTACAGAGAGAGGCCTTATTTAATGATAATCTTACAAATGCAGAACTGCAAAACAGTTATGTGGTCAACGGTGAATTACCTGAGTTGAATAGTGCTTACATGAATGAGATGGAGATAAACTATATGGAAACAGATGAGGATTTACAATTCCTCAGAGATAACTATTCAGGAATATTTGCAATTGCAAGCCAATGTCCCTATGTGGGAGGCAAGGCAGTGGAAAGAGCACGTACATACATTGCTTTAATAAATGATTCTATTTCTTATGATGATGCTAATATTTGCCTTCAAAGTGGTGTGTACCGATTTGCAAATGATACAACAGAAAATATAAAAACAACTGAAATTAAAATAATTCCAAACCCTGCAAATGATAAAGTAACAATTCAACTAAAAGGAATAGATGACGGAATATGTAAAATTCAAATCAGAAATGTTTTAAATGAAATAGTATATGATGATGTATTTGATTGCAAAAATCAAAAACACATAATCAATGTTTCAAATTTAAGTCAGGGGGTTTATTCTATTACCATAAATGCCATTGGTAAAAAATCAATCATTAATAAATTATTTATTACACGATGAAAATTATTAAAAACAACAGCATTTTTAAAATGCTGTTGTTTTTAATACTACTATTAGTATTAAAAACAACAGCATTTTCGCAAGGCAGAAACTCAATTTTTTTCTTGGGGGATCAAGCAAAAGCAAGAATAAGTTTTACTGGCACTTCTTATAGTATCCAAACGGAAACAAGAACAATACCTTTTATGGACACACAGGGAAATATTGCTGATGAAAACGGAAATATTTTAATGAGCAGCAATGGAGTTTTCATAGCTGATGCCATAGGAGACACCATGGTGAATGGTGATAGCTTAAATCCCAATTCCTTTACAGATGATTTTAAGCAATACGGCTTGCCAATGCCCTATGCTAATTTATTTTTGCCAATGCCTGATGATTCAAATAAATATGTTTTGTTTCATCAGGTTTTAGATTACACAACTGCTAACGTACCTAATATTTTTTATACAACGGTTGATATAACATTAAATGGGGGATTAGGTGCTGTTATAAGCAAGAATAATATTATTGCTACTAACGCTTTTGGTGTAGGAATGGCTGCCTGTAAACATGCCAATGGTAGAGACTGGTGGGTAGTGGCATTATCTTTTGACGCAACTCTTGCTCATACTTTTTTAGTAACACCAAATGCCGTTCAATATATGGGAAGTCAAAACCTGCAATTAGCAGGTTTTCCATTAGGGTTTGGTGGACAACCAACCTTTTCACCTGACGGTGAAAAATTTGCTTTTTCATGTAGCAATATTGTTGGAATGAGTTACCAATCAAAAGTTCAGTTGTTCAATTTTGACAGGTGTTCAGGGGTTTTTAGCTTAGACACCGTTATTGACTTTACTGATGGAAATATATCATTTGCTACTGCATTTTCACCAAATTCAAAATACCTCTACTTTGGAACAACAGAAAATTTATATCAAATTAATACTGATACTTCGGATATTGGTGCAACTTTTCAGTTAGTTGCAACCAATGATATTTTTCCTTCGTCTGTTCCGCCTTTTTATACTAATTTTTATTTAATGTATCTTGCTGCAAACGGCAAGATTTACATTTCATCAACAAGTAGTGTAGAGCATTTGCATGAAATAAATTACCCTGACAATGCAGGCGTAGCTTGCGGTGTTCAGTTACATAATGTTTTTACGGATTGTTATTTTATTGGTGTGCCCAATCATCCCAATTATTATTTAGGGTGTGATACTACGCAAACAACTTGCCCATGTTTGATAACTGGCATAAATGAAATTAAGCAGCATGATTTTAAATTTTCTGTTTCACCCAATCCATCAAACGGCAACTTTAAAATAATGTATTTGTTGCCGCAGAATAGCAAGGGAATTTTTGAGGTATTTGATATTACAGGCAAAAAAGTTTTTAGTTATTCATTGCCTCAATGGTCAACCTTACAAAACTTTGATTTGAGTTTTTTGAGTAATGGGGTTTACGCAGTTAAAATAACATCCGGTAATTTTAGTATTACAAAAAAATTAATAGTATATAAGGAATAAAAATGCGATGCCTCGTGCCTGCATGGAGTTTAATGATGTGGTAATGACTATTGGCGACTACCAGTACAATGAGTTTCGTAACAGCAACTGGGGCATTTACGCAGTGCGTTCTATGCTGAAAGTTCAGAAAGGACGTTTTTACAACATGAACAAAGGCGGCAGCCTTTACGGCAGTGCTGCACATAAAGGCTCGGCCATTGTTGCCGAGAGCAAGACGGCTGCCAAGGCAGGAAAATTGCAGGTTGCCGACTGCCTGATAGATACCTGCGAGCATGGCATTTACACAGAGTGGACAACAGCAGACATCAACAACGTAAATGCCCTGCACGTTACCGGCAACGGCAGCTACCATTTGTACTGCAACAGTGTCAACATGAGCACCTATGTTGGAGCTTGCAATATAGTAGCGGGCAAGTCAGGCATTGTATTTCAAAACAGCGAGCAGGCAACCATGACGGCTAAGAACAACACAATAAAAGTAACCACAGGAGGCAGCTCTGTGGGAATAAAAATAATAGCTACCAACAGCAATGCAGGCAACTATGTGTTAAAAGGCAATGTGATTGAAGCAGCCAACGGCAATGGCATAACGGTTAACTTTGCCAAAAACGCTACCATCTTTGACAACATGATAAAGCTAAGTGGCAACACCATCAACGGAATTGCCCTCACAGGTTGCGATAGCAGCACGGTAAGTTGCAACACTGTTATCGGACGTTATCCTGCTGTAAATTATCAGAACAAGGGCATTTATGGAAGCATGAATCAAAAATGCTACATCAGTTGTAATATTACAGACAGTTTGTATAAAGGAGTTCATTTTAGCAGTAGTAATATAGCCACAAAATTCAGAGGTAATGAAATGAAAAAGCACTACATAGGTTTGTACTTGGATAATACGGCAGTTATAGACACACAAAGTCATGCAGGTAATATGTGGACAGGAACATACAACAGCACCTATGGGGCTTGGAATGAGAATGATTCTTTAACATCACAACTATTTGCATCCTTATTCATCGTTGACCCTGTATTAGGTGCTTTTTACAACCCCAATATACCATTGGGAATTAACCCAGGAGAGCCAAATGACCAGGGGTGGTTTGATCAAATTGTTGGAGGAAACACCTACAGTTGTACAGGATCTTTATTATGTGCCGATAAACCTATTGAACGCAGCCAGGGATCAGGTAATTTAAAAGAAGCGATAGCATCTGGCGATGTGTTGACAACAGACTATATTGATGAGTCAAAAAGTACGGCAAAACTGTTTTTGTTTGAAGATTTAAAAAAAGATTCGTTATTATTTAGCAATAACCCTGTTTTAATGCAATTTTTAAGCAACAATGCAACCTCTGTTTTTGGCAAACTCAATAATACAAAACAATTGATGCAAGAATCTTTCACCATTGATTCGCTATACATATTACAAATAAATGAAAAGGACAGTTTGCTAAAAATACATTTGAATAATGTGAAAACATTAGATAGTCTTGCTGCTGCTGACAGCACGATTGAAAATTTAACGGTAAGAGAAAATGAAATAGATATTATAGCTAATATACAACAAGACATTAACAATATTTTGTCCATTACTATTGCAAACAAAGTGGCTAAACTTAACGATGCAACCACATGGAACAATGCAGTGCAGCCGAATGAAATTCCTGAATATAATTTGAAACAAGTAAATGATATAAATATTATTTATGAACAAACAAATAGCAATGATTCTATTATACAATTTTACGGCACATTATTAAATATTGCCGAGCAATGCCCTCAAAGTGGTGGTATGGCAGTTTATGTGGCACGCAGTTTGGTGGCCTTGTTTGGCGATACAATTTTTTACAATGACGAGAATGTTTGTTTCCAACAAGGGTATTACAGAATAGCCAATGAAACAAAGAGCAACAAAACAGAAAAGGAGGTAGATTTAAAACCAAACCCAGCCAATAACTATGCAGATGTGATATTGAACAAATCTTTTGAAGGAATTTGCAGGATTAAAATAACTGATATGTATTCAAAAATCATATTTGAGCAGTCATTTGATTGCCATGAAAAGCAATTCAGAATAAATACAACTGATGTCTTAAATGGAATGTACAATGTGCAAATTACTATAAATGATAATACTCAGGCTATTGTAAAACTCATAATTGTAAAATGAAAAAAGTGATATTCATATTGTTCATGCCCTTGGTTGTTCAGGGGCAAATGAACAGTACATGGCTAATTGGATATGGAAATTGGGCTACTAGGGCAAGAATGGTTTTTGATTCGACAAATTATGTATTAACACAAGAAAATCGTAAAATGGGGTTCGAAGGCACCGAAGCCACTATCAGCGATGCCAACGGCAACCTGCTGATGAGCAGCAATGGTGTATGGATAGCCGATGCCACTGGCGATACGATGATGAATGGCAGTGGTTTGAATCCTGGAGCAGAAGTAAATGCTTATCCGAAAGGATTATTATTACCTTATGCGAATATAATTTTACCTTACCCTAATGACACAAATAAGTATGTTTTATTTCATCATACCTGTGAGTGGGATGGTATATCTTATCCATCATATCAAGTGTTTTATTCCGTTATTGACATGACACTCAATGGAGGTTTGGGCGGTGTGGATTCATTACAAAAAAATGTTATTGCTTTACAAGATACATTAGGTTGGGGTCTTGCTGCTTGTCGCCACGCAAATGGTAGAGATTGGTGGATTGTGGTACAAAAACAAAACACTGATTCTATTTTTAAAATTCTTTTTACTACTACGGGCATTGCTAGTATTTCAGCACAAAAATTAAACGTGCCAAAAAACTGGTATGATGTTACGCAACCTACTTTCTCACCTGATGGTACACAGTTTGCATATTCTGTTAATTTAATTGATAGTGATACCACATATGTGGATAATTATGTTTTACTATTTGATTTTAATCGTTGCTCGGGTATGTTCTACAACAGCAGAGCTATCCTTGTTTCAACATTAACTTTAAACGCTATTTGGGGTTTGACGTTCAGTGCCTCGGGTGATTATGTTTATGCAAGTAAATCAACAAAATTATTTCAAGTCAACACTTCAACATTATCAGTAGATACGGTAGCTAATTATGATGGCTTTTGTTATCCCAATCCTCCTTGGTGTACTACATTTTTACACATGTACTTGGCTGCTAACGGAAAGATTTACATGACATCAGGCAATGGTGTTCAACATATTCATGAAATGAATTATCCAGATAGCTCAGGTGCAGCTTGCGATTTACAGCAGCACGCCATTAACTTAGGCGTGTGGAGTTTTAGGGCTGTACCCAACCACCCTAATTATTATTTGGGGTGCGATACTACAAGCGGTTGCCCTTGTTTGATAACAGGTATTAATGATATTAAGCAATATGATTTTAAATTTTCTATTTCACCCAACCCTAGTAACGGCAATTTCAAAATCATGTATTTGTTGCCGCAGAATAGTAAAGGTGTTTTAGAAGTGTTTGATTTAACAGGTAAAAAAGTTTTTTCTTACAACCTGCCGCAATGGAGTACGTTACAAAATTTTGATTTGAGTTTTTTAAGTAATGGCGTTTATCATTGTTCAATTAAATCGGGCAATTATTATGTACAAAAGAAACTTGCGATTATCAGATATTAAACAATCCGAATATTGAAGTGGTAAACGACAGCGCTATAGTAGCTAACAATGCAAAAAATGCCAATGTGATAAATAACTTTGTTGAACTATCAGGCAATACCAAAAACGGCATTTCTTTAACCGGTTGCGATAGCAGCACGGTAAGCTGCAACACTGTAATCGGACGCTATCCTGCGGTAAATTATCAGAACAGAGGAATATACGGAAGCATGAATCAAAAATGCTACATCAGTTGTAATATTACAGACAGTTTGTATAAAGGAGTACATTTCAGCAGCAGTAATATAGCCACCAAATTCAGAGGTAATGAAATGAAAAAGCACTACATTGGTTTGTACTTGGATAATACGGCAGTGATAGATACACAAAGTCATGCTGGCAATAGGTGGACAGGAACATATAACAGCACCTATGGTGCTTGGAATGAGAATGATTCTTCGTTTACTTCTTTAAGGCAATCCTTATTCATCGTTGACCCTGTGTTAGGTGCTTTTTTCAACCCCAATATACCCATGGGAATAAACCCAGGAGAGCCGAATGATCAGGGGTGGTTCGATCCAATTGTAGGTGGAGACACCTACAGTTGTACAGGATATTTATTATGTGCTGACAAGCCTATTGAACGCAGTCAGGGATCTGGTGATTTAAAAGAAGCAATAGCAACTGATGATGTATTGACAACTGACTACATTGAAGAGTCGAAGATTATTGCAAAAATATTTTTGTATGAAGAAGTTAAAAAGGATTCGGCAGAATATAGCAGCAATAGCGTACTAATGCAATTTATTAATGACAACACCTCAGGCACTTTAGGTAAGTTAAGCAATACAAAACAATATATTAAAGAAGCTTTCTCTATTACTTCTCTTACTGAATTACTTTTAAAAGAAAGGGACAGCTTATTAAATATCCATTTGAATTATGTATTGTCATTAGATAGTTTAGTTGCTGCCGACAGCAACATTACTAATATACAAATCAGAGAAGCTGAGATTGATGAAATTGATATTTTAAAGCAAGAAATTAACAATATAATAGAACTATCGAAGGATACTCAGAAACTGTATTTGGCAAAAGCAGTAAATGAGAGTATTCAACCAAATGAAATTCCCGAATACAATTTAAAACAAGTAAATAGCATTAATTTACTTTATGAGAAAACAAACAGTAAGGATTCCATTAGCGGCTATTATGCAACATTGTTAAACATTGCCGAGCAATGCCCTCAAAGTGGTGGTATGGCAGTTTATGTTGCACGTAGCTTAGTAGCGTTGTTTAATGATACTGTTGTTTATGAAGATGATAATGTTTGCTTGCAGCAAGGCTATTTCCGCAGGGCTCATAAAGCAAATAAAAAAAGCATCCCCTATGACATTACTATCGTTCCAAACCCGGCTGATGAAAGCACACAAATAATACTAAATAAAAAACAAGAGGGAGTGTGCAAAGTAAATATCACAGATGCTTATTCAAAATGTGTTTACAATAACGAATTTGATTGTAAAACACAACAATTAACAGTTTCAACCAAATGGTTGGTGCAAGGCATCTATTTTGTAGAAATCAAAATAAACGGTAGTACTGTTAAAACAGCTAAGTTGATTATTACACGATGAGAAAGATGATAGCACATAAATCGCTAGTGTGGGTATTCCATACATTTGTTTTTGTAGTGTGCTACTGTAGCGCCTATTCACAAATGAACAATACTTGGTTGATCGGGAACCAACCTTTGGCAAATGTATTAAAGGCAAGAATGGTTTTTACAGACACTTCCTATAGCTTTAACACAGAACTAAGAAAAATGACATTCGAAGGCACCGAAGCCACCATCAGCGATGCCAACGGTAACCTGCTGATGAGTAGCAACGGAGTATGGATAGCCGATGCCACTGGCGATACCATGATGAATGGCAGTGGATTAAACCCGAGTTGGGATGTGAATGCGCATCCAAGAGGGTTGTTAAATGATGGCAGTAATATTTTTTTGCCTCTACCTAATGACAGCAATAAATATATTCTCATCCATGAGGCTTACTTTGATACTGTTTTTAATTATTCGTATGGTGGAGGGGTGCATCTATCTAAAATTGACATTGTTGCAAACGGTGGACTAGGTGCAGTTATTAGTAAGAATGATACTTTAATTGATGATAAGTTAACTATGGGTCTTACGGCTTGTCGCCATGCCAATGGTAGAGACTGGTGGGTGATAGCTCAAAAAGACAGCAGCGACATAGTGTATAAAATTTTGATTACCCCCAATGGTGTGGACACAATAACCACACAGAATCTTGGTTATAATCAATTCTTTTATGGTAATGGTTCTCTGATACATTTTTCACAAGATGGTACCAAATTTATTCAGTCAAACTATCATTACGTAGCAGGCAACCTGCACCCCAGCTTTGTTATTCTTGCCGATTTCGACAGGTGCACAGGTATGTTTTCCAACACACAAACCATACAATTAACACAAGACAGCTACTTGTGGGGGCTGGCATTTTCTCCCTCGGGCAAATATGCTTATGCTTGCTCATCATTATATTTGTTTCAGATAAATACCGATAGTTTAACGGTTGATACCGTAGCTACCTATGATGGTTTTTATTCTCCCTATTCATGGTGTTGCGCAACAACTTTCTGGACAATGTATCTAGCCGCCAACGGAAAGATTTACATGACATCAGGCAATGGTGTTCAGCATATACATGAAATGAATTATCCTGACAGTACAGGTGTTGCGTGTGATTTACAGCAACACGCCATTAACTTAGGGGTGTGGAGTTTTCGTGCTGTTCCTAATCACCCTAATTATTATTTAGGTTGTGATACGACTCAAACAACTTGCCCCTGTTTAGTAACAGGAATAAAAGAACTTTCACAACATGATTTTAGGTTTAAAATCATGCCCAATCCCACAAACGGTAATTTCAAAATCATGTACTTGTTACCGCAGAATAGTAAGGGCATTTTTGAGGTTTTTGATATTACAGGCAAAAAAGTTTTTAATTACAACCTTCCACAATGGAGTACGTTACAAAATTTTGATTTGAGTTTTTTGGGTAATGGTATATATCATTGTTCAATTAAATCGGGCAATTATTATGTACAAAAGAAACTTGCGATTATCAGATATTAAACAATCCGAATATTGAAGTGGTAAACGACAGCGGTATAGTAGCTAACAATGCAAAAAATGCTAATGTGATAAATAACTTTGTTAAACTTTCAGGCAACACCAAAAATGGTATTGAACTAACAGGTTGCGACAGCAGCACTGTAAGTTGTAATACCGTGAGCGGACGTTATCCTGCGATGGGGTATCAAAACAAGGGTGTTAATATATCACACAGCACCACTAATTTTTTGAACTGCAATAATACAGATTCAACTTACTATGGCAACTACTTTGATGGTGCTTGCACAGGTACAAAATTTAAAGGCGCAAAAATGAATAGGCATTTTGAAGGACTGCGGTTATACACCAATGCTGTAATAGACACACAGGCTCATGCAGGGAACCTTTGGTACGGACCCTTTAGCACAGGTGGCTATGGTGCGAATAACTTGAATAATGGTAATCCGGCTGCATTACAGCAGTCTCTATTTCTAATTGACTACAGCTATGGTGGAGCATTTATACCAACTATACCTGCTAATAATACAGGATGGATTATTCCTGAACCGGGTACTGAATTTAACTGCTCAGGATACATACTTTGCGAGGATATTTCTCATGACGGAAGGGCGGCTTCTCAATTGCAACTTACAATTGCAGAAGATAGTTTGAGTACTGCAGAGTTCTCAGATGAAACAAAAATAATGGCAAAGAACTATTTATACAAAGATTTAAAAGAAAACGACTCTTTGGTTAATGGAAACTTTTTGCTCACTTCATTTTTAGTAGCAAATGAAAACACCGCAACTGGGCAGTTGTATGATGTAAATAATTCAATGAAAGAAGCCGACATCATTGGTGGAGTTGAAAGTCAAACCTTGAGCATAGTGAGCAGTTTAACAGATTCCGTTATAGGAAACATTGATTATTTAGACATTTTGACTAATGCCGATTCAACATTAAATTTAATTAATCAAAGAGATAGTTTAATTCAACAATTAAATTTCGCACTTCAAAATAAAGCCAACTTGCTTAATCAGATTAATACAATAAAAGAACAAACATCAATAAGTATTCAGACTGCAAACAGTTCTATCATTGCGAATAATACTCCTGACGAGTACGAACAAATAATGAATGAAGTAGAGATAGCCTATCAAACAGGAGGAATATCAGTATTACAAAGCAGATATAACGATGTGTTGTCAATAGCCGTTCAGTGTCCTCATGTTGGCGGTAAGGCTGTTTATAAAGCAAGAAGTCTTATGGCTTTACTGAATGATACTATTGAGTATGACGATGCTTCTGTGTGTACACAAGCAGGATATAGAAAAGCAGCTAATAATAAACAACAAAAAGAGGAAACGAGAGGGGATATTAAAATTGTTCCTAATCCTGCCAATGATAAAGTTACCATTACATTAAGTAATAATATGAGTGGAATTTGTGAAATATTGTTTTACGATGTTGTAGGAAAATTGATTTTATCAAAAGAATTAGATTGTAATCAAAAAATACATTCATTTAATATTAAGAATTTAAGTGAAGGAATGTACACTGTTAAAGTAAAACAAACAACTCACGTATCGGAACAGTTTAAGTTAATCATAGCAAGATGAAAAAATTAAAAATAAAAATCATAAGCACTGCAACTGCGCTGCTTATGATTTTCTTTTCTTTTTTTAGTTTTAGTCAGGGTTATAATCATAATTGGCTTTTAGGCTATGATTACTCACCTAATTACATAAAAGCAAGAATGACTTTTAGCAGCACGGTGGATAGTATATTTGCAGAACAAAGAAAAATACCTTTTCAGGGATTTACCCAAGCCAACATATCAGATGCCAACGGAAATTTATTAATGAGTAGTAACGGTGCATGGATAGCAAACAGCACAGGTGATACCATGTTGAACGGAAGTTTTTTAGGGTACGACTCATACATAAATGCACATACAGATGGGATTTTAATTACATACGCAAACATTATTATTCCTTATCCAAATAATACAACCAAATATGTTTTGTTTCATCAATCAGCAGATTATAACGGTATTTCTTATTACAGTCCTGCTATAAATTACAGTATTATAGATATGACAAAAGATGGTGGTTTAGGTGCAGTGGATTCTACTCAAAAATATATTGTTGCTATTCAGGATACTATGAATGGTGGAATTGCCGCCTGCCGCCATGCCAATGGTAGAGACTGGTGGGTGGTGGCTCAAAAACATGATACAGATACAATCTATAAAATTCTTTTTACGCCAACAGGCATTGCAAGCATAACTACTCAAAAGCTAATTGTTCCGAAAGCAGTGTACAGCATTTCGCAATTAACGTTTTCACCTGACGGTAAAAAGTTCGTTTATCAAACCTATATACCTTATCAACCCGATAGCAGCTATATTTTAACTTTTGATTTTGACCGATGTTCGGGGTTGTTTACAACGCACAATCCTGTATTTGTAAATAGAGGATATATCTGGGGTTTGGCATTTTCTCCCAATTCACAGTATGTATATGCCTGCACCGCAGATAAATTGTATCAGCTAAATTTAAACACATATAACTTAGATACCATAGCTACCTATGATGGTTTTAACTCGCCTTTTACTTGGTGCTGTCCTACTACTTTTTTTAATTGTTATCTTGCAGCAAACGGTAAGATTTATATTACATCAGGTAATGGAGTACAGCACATACATGAAATGAATTTTCCTGACAGTGCAGGAATAGCCTGTGATTTTCAACAACATGTCATTCCTACTCCAATGGGTGCTATTCACAGAGGCTCGGTCCCCAATCATCCTAATTATTACCTTGGTTGCGATACCACACAAACCACCTGCCCTTGTTTGATTACAGGCATTAATGACGTTAAGCAGCATGATTTTAAATTCTCAATCTCACCCAACCCAAGCAATGGCAATTTTAAAATCACGTATTTGCTGCCACAGAATAGCAAGGGAATTTTTGAGGTATTTGATATTACAGGCAAAAAAGTTTTTAGTTATTCATTGCCACAATGGTCAACATTACAAAACTTTGATTTGAGTTTTTTGAGTAATGGTATTTATCATTGTTCAATTAAATCGGGCAATTATTATGTACAAAAGAAACTTGCGATTATCAGATAATGAACAATCCGAATATTGAAGCTGTGCAGGGAAGCGGTATAGTAGCTAATAATGCAAAGAATGTTAATGTGATTAATAACTTTGTTAAACTTTCGGGCAACACCATCAACGGAATTGCCCTCACAGGTTGCGATAGCAGCACGGTAAGTTGCAACACTGTTATCGGACGTTATCCTGCTGTAAATTATCAGAACAAGGGC
>WBZM01000662.1_pt1 | contig 44148 bp, 32 predicted proteins | sample 5204271 | NCBI WGS metagenome assembly WBZM01 (sample SAMN12344346, study PRJNA552823) | activated sludge metagenome | biome: Activated sludge suspended growth; feature: Nitrification reactor; material: Wastewater; isolation source: activated sludge from nitrification reactor of wastewater... | reverse complement strand
GTCTGAGACCCGCCCCTACACATGCCCCTACACATGCCCCTACACACGACGCCACCATACAACCCCTTCCCGGAGCAACCGTCTTCCCGCGCTCAGGCTGTCGCGTGCGCCGTCACGTTGACCGATCGTAGGCGTAGGCCGGTAGGGGCGGGTCTGAGACCCGCCCCTACACATGCCCCTACACATGCCCCTACACACGACGCCACGACACCCCCTGGCGCGTGGCCTGGCCCGTCTACTCGGGCTTCCCGACTGGGTATGATCCCAGCACCTTCAGGAACGACGCGTGTCGCAGGATGCCCAGCAGCGCCGCCTGAATCTCCTCGTCTTCCTCATGCCCCTCGAAATCGACGTAGAAGAGGTAGTGCCACGGCCGGTTGCGGCGCGGACGCGACTCGATCTTGGTCATGTTGATGCCCCGCCGCGCCAGTTCGCCCAGCGCTTCGTAGAGCGCGCCGGGCACGTGGCGCGTGGTCAGGATGATCGACGTCTTGCTGGGGTCTTGCCGCGCCGGGTAAGACGTGCCCAGGACGAAAAAGCGCGTGTAGTTGAAGTCCTCGTCTTCCAGGCCGTGGATGAGGATGTCCAGGCCATAGGTCTCGGCGGCCAGGGCCGCGGCGATGGCCGCCGTGCCCGGTTCCGGTTGCGCAGCCAGGTCGCGGGCCGCGCCGGCCGTGTCGTAATACGCCACCGGCTCCAGCCCCAGCCGCCGCAGGCTCGTCTCGCACTGCATCAGCGCCTGCGGGTGGGAGCGGGCGCGGCGCACGCCGGCCAGGGCCGTGCCCGGCGGGGCCATCAGGCAGTGCTCCACGCGCAGAATGACCTCCGCCTGCACGTGCAGGTCATAGTCCACCAGCAGGTCATAGGCGGGCACGACCATGCCCGCCAGCGAGTTCTCCACCGGCAGCATGCCATAGGCGGCGCGGCCGGTTTGCAGCGCGTCGATGATGGCCGAGAAGGTGCGACAGGGCAGCGTCGGCACGTCCGGCCCGAAGTGACGGCGGACGGCCTGCTCGGAGTAAGCGCCGTGCTCGCCCTGGAAGGCGACGCTGGAGGGCGATGGGTTCATGGAGCGAAGTGTAATGGGCGGGGGGCTGGTTGGCAACCCGGCCGCGGCCGCGCGACGTTCTGTGACAAGTGATGGGCAAAACATGACGAAGATCATGTCGAAAAGGTATCAAACGCAACTAGGACATGACACGCGGAACGAGTATAGTGGCAGAGTAGCGGATCGGATCACGATCCGGTCTGTTGCCGCATCTGCCGACGGGAGGCCGTCACCTGCCCGCAGGGCGTCATCGCGCTTTACATTCTCCGTGCGCTGACCGGCTATCTTCCGCCCGCTTGGGCCAGGTTGCTCGTCGGGCGACGGCGACATCAGTTGAGAGAAGGAGATTCAATCCCATGAGCCTAAGTTACTCCGATAAACCCTGGCTGAAGAGCTATGACAAGGGCGTCCCCACTAGTATGGATGTGCCCAACTACCCCGTGCAACACTTCCTGGAAGAGGGCGTGCGTCGTCTTCCCGATAGCACAGCGATGATCTTCCAGGGGCGTGAGTTTAGCTACCGGGAGCTGAACGATGCCGCCGATGCCATCGCCGCGGGGCTGGCCGCCAACGGCTTCAAGAAGGGCGACCGCGCCGTCATGTTCATGCCCAACCTGCCCCAGTTCCTGATGATCTACTACGGCATCCTCAAGGCCGGCGGCATCGTCATCGCCACAAACCCGCTCTACACCGAGCGCGAGTTGCAACACCAGCTCAAGGACTGTGGCGCGGAGACGGCTTTTGTCCTCAGCCGCTACTACCCGCTGCTGAAAAAGGTACAGCAGAGCGGCGAGACGAAGGTCAAACGCGTCATCGTCACCTACGTCAAGGACTTCCTGCCCGGCCTCAAGAGCGTGCTCTATGGCCTGCTGAAGGAAAAGAAGGCCGGCGACCGCGTCGACGTAGCGCCGGGCGACCTGACGCTCAAGGACTTCATCGCTCTGGGCAAGCGCAGCCCCAAGCCAAACGTCACCGTCACCGGCGACGATATCGCCCTGCTGCAATACACCGGCGGCACAACCGGCCTGTCGAAGGGCGCTATCGGCCTGCATCGCAACCTGGTGGCCAACGCGCTGATGGTGTCGAAGTGGATCACCGACTGGGAGTACGGCCGCGACGCCCTCCTGGGGGCTATCCCGCTCTTCCACTCCTACGGTATGGTCACGGCGGGCATCTTCCCCTTCTGCGCCGGCGGCCGGGTGATCATCGTCCCCAACCCGCGCGACCTCCACGACGTGCTGGAGAACATCAATAAATACAAGCCGGCCTACTTCCCCGGCGTGCCGGCCATGTATGTCGCCATCAACAACCACCCCGATGTCACCGCGGGCAAGTATGATCTTAGCTCCATTCGCGCCTGCATCTCCGGCTCCGCGCCGCTGTTGCAGGAGACAAAGCGCAAGTTCGAGGAGTTGACCGGCGGCAAGCTGGTCGAGGGCTACGGCCTGACCGAGTCGCACGTGGCCACCCACGCCAACCCGATCAACGGCCTCAACCCGCCCGGTTCCATCGGTCTGCCCCTGCCGGGCGTCGAGGCGCGTATCGTTGACCCGGTCGAGGGCGAGCAGGAATTGCCCGTCGGCGCCATTGGCGAGTTGGTCATGCGCAGCCCGACGATCATGGCCGGCTACTGGAACATGCCCAACGAAACGGCCGTCGCCCTGCGCGATGGCTGGCTCTACACCGGCGACATCGCCCGGATGGATGAGCAGGGCTACTTCTACATCGAAGACCGCAAGAAGGACCTCATCATCTGCGGCGGCTATAATGTCTACCCGCGCGAGGTCGAAGAGGTGCTGGTTCGCCACCCGGCGGTGCTGGAAGTGACCGTCGCCGGCGTGCCCGACGCCAAGCGCGGCGAGACCGTCATGGCCTGGATCGTCAAACGGCCCGGCCACGAGGATGTCAGCGAGAAGGACATCATCGAGTGGAGCAAGAAAGAGCTGGCGGCCTACAAGTACCCGCGCCTCATCGAGTTCCGCAAGGAGCTGCCCAAGACGACGGTCGGCAAGATCCTGAAGCGCGAACTGGTGCGCGAGCACAAGGAACAGTCGAGCAACGGCTCCGGCCAGCGCGAGAAGGCGGCGGCGTAGTTCCGGCCCGGGTGGGCGCAACCCACCGCCATTGCTGAGTAACGCCAGGGGGCGGGTTTCGCCACCCGCCCCTTTTTATTTTGCGCCCAGTAGCTCCAGCAGCCCGGTCGGGTAGACCGGCGGCGCGCCGGGGGCGGCGCACTCGGCCAGGGAAAGCCAGACGGCGCGGAATGGCGCGCCGTTGTCCTCAGCGCCCTCGATGACCGGCCGGTCATAGAGCGACGAATCGGCCAACGCGCCATCGTAGACGACGACTATCTCATGCCCGCGCTGGCCGTTGTAGGTGAAGACGTTCTCCAGCGTGCCCAGATAGCGGATGTCTGTCAGCGCCACGCCCAGCTCCTCCTGGAACTCGCGGACGACAGCCTCGGCGCTATACTCGCCGAACTCAATGGCCCCGCCCAGCGGCCGGTAGAAGCGCTGCTGTTTGATCGGGTCTTCAGATTCAGCGGCCAGGATGCGCCCGTCGTGGCGGCAGACGCAGATGGCGATGGGGCGGATGGCGTTGGGTTTCATTCGCCTTCAACTTCGCGCCAACTGAGGATCAGCGCGCGCTGGTCGGGCGTCTCCGGCGAGGCGCGCCAGCCGTCGGGCGTGTGGGCACGCCATTCAGCGATCCGGTGCAGGGCCTCCTCGCCGCTCAGGCCGTGGCGCACCAGCCAGCAGCCGATGACCGTGCCCGTGCGGCCGATGCCGCCGTAGCAGTGGACATAGACCATCTCCCGCGCGGCCAGGGCCGTGTCGATGGTGTCCAGAATGTCGCGCATCGTCTGTGGCGCGGGCGTGCCCAGGTCGGGGATGGGCCGTCGGTGGTGGGTGACGGAGCGGCCGCTCGCCGCGGCCAGCGCGCGGATGTCGCCGGCGTAGGGGCGCAGGCCGTGCTCGCCCTCTTCGGTCAGGTCGACGAAGGTGGTGACGCCGAACTGGACGAAGCGGGCCAGCTTGATCTCCGCCTGGGCGGCATCCTTGGCGCTGGGGTACTCGCCGGCGACAAGCTGGCCGGCCGGCAGCCGAGGCTCCCTAATCCAATAGGAATCGAGGGTGGGGAGGGCGATGGGAGTGGTCACGCGCTGGTTATCCTATCCATAGTGAACTGGCTCAGCCAAGGATTTGCTCGACGGCCAAGCCGGCCTGGGGAATCGCCCGGGCGCGGCCGGCTTCCACCACATCATTTTCGGTCAGCACGCCGGCCGCGGCCATCGGCGCGTATTCGCCGGCGGTAAAACGCTTACGGATGACAGGCGAGATGACTATAGGCGTCATTATACCTCACTCTCAGACGCACTTGCCCGCGCCAGTCTTCGCGCGTAGCACAGCCTGTTAGGCTGTGGCCGGCGACAACAGCCTGACAGGCGGTGCTACTGCCGTTGCATAGCATGCAGCCAGTCACGCCTCAAGTGTATCCCGCGCCGGTCTTCGCGCGTAGCACAGCCTGTTAGGCTGTGGCCGGCGACAACAGCCTGACAGGCGGTGCTACGGCCGTTGCACAGCATGCAGCCAGTCACGCCTCAAGTGTATCCCACGCCAGTCTTCGCGCGTAGCACAGCCTGTTAGGCTGTGACCGGCGACGACAGCCTGACAGGCTGTGCTACGGCCGTTGCACAGCATGCAGCCAGTCACGCCTCAAGAATTGGTGACAACTGAAATGCCGCGGACAAGCGGCCCCAGCGCCCGCCACAGCGGCCCGTCCTGGCGCTGGCCGCGCCGGTCGAGATCGCTGCTGGCCAGGATGATGCCGTCGCGGCAACGCGCCGTCAGCCCGCGGACGATGCGCGCCAGCAGCTCATTGCGTACGGCGAAGTCCTCCTCGATGGTCCACGGTTCCTCCGGGGCGCGGCTCTGCACCAGGACGAAAGCGTTGCTCAGCGGTTGGCGAGGGATGTCCCACCAGCCCTGGGCAGCCGTCTCCAGCCAGACCTGCACGCGCGCCGGCGGCCCGGACAGCAGGTAGGCGTAGATGGTCGCCAGGACAATGCCATTGGGGTCGGGCGGCTCGCCCCAGTCGGGCGGGTTGGCCGTCACCAGGCCCTGGTTGACGGCGTCGATGAAGGCCGCGCCGGCCTCGGCCTCGCCGGCCAGCCCCATCGCCGGCGCAGCGCGCCGCAACCGGGCCGCGGCCTGGCTCAGCCAGTCGGCCACGGCCGCGCCAGCTAAATCCGGCTCCGGCCGGAAGCGCGGCTGGGACAGCAGCTCGTCGAAGAGGCTGTGCAGAAAGGCGTCGATGCTCTCGTCCCGATCGCGGCCGGCCAGCCACAAGCGCAACTCCTCGGCCAGCGCGACGTTCTCCGCGCCGGCGCGGGCGACGATACGCTCCGGCAGGCCCTCGGCCGGGGCCAACTCGGGCACGTCGGTGCGGTAGAGGTTGTCCACCAACAGTTGCGCCCGCGCCGGGTCAAGACCGGCGATGCTCAACGTCAGGGCCTCGGCCACGTCGAAGGGCGCGGGATGGACGCCCCACTCCGGGTGGGCCAGGGCCAGCCACGTCAACCAGGCGCGCACGCGCGGCTCCTCGCGCGGGCTGGTGCGGCGGCGCAGCAGGCGATAGGGTAGCCCCGCCTCGGCCAGTGCCTGGGTCAGCATGTAGCGCAGCGCGCCGTCCATGTAGGGCACGATGATGGCGATGTCGCGCGGGGCCACGCCCTCGTCGTAGACGAGACTATGCAGCACCGGGGCGAGGTTGTTGACCATCTCGCGCCGGTAGCGGCCGCCGATGACGCCCAGCAGCCGCCCGTTCGTCGCCGCGTCCGGAACCGGGTGTCGCGTGCGCAGCAGGGCGTTCTCAACGACGTCGGCCAGTTGGCCCATCTCTGGCGGGGCGACGAAGCTCTCGGTGAAGTCGTAGACGTGGTCGAAGCGGGCGCGCAGGGCTTCCGCGCCGTGGGGGTCGGCGGCCAGGAAGCGCTTATAGCCGCCGCCGGCGTCGCTGGCCACGGCCGTGGTCTGCGTCTCGCCCATCAGCCCGACGACGAAGTTCTGCCCCGCCGGCGTCTGCTCCTCCAGGTTATCGACCAGCAGATGGCGGTAACGCTCGCGGAAGTAGCGGTGGAATTCGGGATGCTGGACAAGCTGGGTGTCGAATACCTCGACCGTCAGCGACAGGTCGAGGAGGCTATTGGCCAGACAGCGGCGGCGGAAGGCGCGCGCGGCCGTGGCCGCGTCATCGAGATGGAAGCGGCGCTCCGGGTCGCCGGCCCAGGTGCGGGCTTGCCGGGCGATGGCCTCTTCCAGCGTCAGGGCGTTGAGAGCCGCCCGGTTGAGCGTGTCCAGCAGTTGGCTGACGATCTGTTGCGGCCGCAGGCGCAGGTTGGCAAACGCGCCCTGCCCCAGAAGCGGGTTGACGACGCGCCACATCAGCACCTGGGCCAGGTCGTAGCTCAGGAAGGTCGGCGGCTGGTAGGGACGGGCAAAGCCCGCGTCGCGCGCCACCAGCGGCCAGAAGAGCGAGACCATGCTCTGGGCCAGCCGTGTGTAGTGGGTGACGTTCAGTTCGGCGTAGGGGCCGAGGCCGGAGGTTTGAAGCGCGTCGAAGAAGGCGTCGCGATGTTCCGGCTCGGCCACCAGGACGAGGATGGTGTAGGCCGGCTCGCCCTCGCGCAGCAGCCGCAGGAGGCGCTGCTGTAGCGCAGTCGTCTTACCCGTGCCGGCCGGGCCATAGAGGTAGCTCGTCCCGCCGGCGGCCACGGCCTCACGCTGGACGGGGTTGAGGGTGATTGGCATCATGGGCCAATTATACGACGGAAGGCGGCCGAGCGCCGACCGCGACCCTGTCGGAGCCGGGGCAATCGCAAGTTCGTTGCTGGACGGATTGTCCTACAGTTGCCGGTAGCGCAAATGCACCGCGCCCAGCTGAATCTCGTCGCCGTCGCTCAGTTGCAGGCCGTATTCAGGCACCTGGCGGCCGTTGACGTAAGTTCCGCTGGTGCTGCCCGCGTCGTAGATGCGGTAGCGGTTGCCCTCCAGCCGCAGAACGGCGTGGAAACGGGAGACAGTGATGTCGTCGCGGAAGGCGATCTGGCTCTGGGCGGGGGAGCGGCCGACGCGTACTTCCAGATCGCCCAGCGTCAGTTCCTCCGGCATCATCGTCTGGGCGTTGATGACCTCCAGATGGGCCATGACGAAAGGCGACTCCTGCGCGCCGCCGGCGTAGGCCACATCTACGGGCGCGTCGAAGCCGCCGGCCATGTTGGGCACGGGCGGGGGCGGTGGGGCGTCCGGCGGCGCGCTGCGCCGGCGACGACGGGGGCCGGCCGCGGGCGCTTCGGCGGCGACACGGCCGCGCCGCGGTCGCTGGCTTTGCTGCCATAGATAATAGCCCAGCCCCGCCAGCCCCAGCAGGAGCAGCGGGATCAGAAGCCACCAGATGTTGAAGCCCGATCCCGACGGCTGGAGGTCTTCCGGCAGCACCTCTTGCTCGCCCTGCGTCACGCTCAGGATGACCGGCGCGCTCTTGGAGGTCAGGCCCTGGCTGTCGGTGACCTCCACTACCAGCCGGTTGTCGCCGAAGCTGAGGTTGCTGATGGGCATGGTGAAGCCGGCCAGGTTGCCCACGGGAATGTCGCCGGCGGCGACATCATTGACCAGCAGCCGGGCGGCGGTCACGTCGCGCGTCTCGCCGTCGAGCCAGGACACGGTTGTCGCCAGGCGCAGCTTGATCGGCTCGTCGAGGTTGGTCACAGTGATGGCCCGGCTCTCGCGCGGCAGGTCGATGACGACGCTGGGCGCGGCCGTGGAGATGGTCACGTCGGCCACAGCGCGCGTGTCGCGGTTGTTCAACAGGCTTACCTCGACCGGGAAGGTGCCGCTGGCCACTTCGGGCGCGGTATAACGGATCAGGTAGTGGTCGCGGAAGCCGGCGATGCGGCTCCAGATGGCGGCCAGCCCCTCGGCGTTGGATAGATCGGTAGTCAGCCCGCGCGAGCCGACAGCTACGTCGCGCATATACTCGCGCCCCAGCTCCTGGCCGATGTTCAGCCCGGCGTTGTCAATGACGATGGTGTGGATGGGAATGCCGGCCGCGGCCGCCCGCGAGGGAACATCGCCCGGCTCCGTCTGCGACGTGCCCGGGTCCGTGCCGTCGCTGATGAGGACGATGGCCGCGGCCATCTCCGGCCGCGGCTTCAGGCCGGGAGTCAGCTCGACCATGCGCACCGCGGCTTCATAGAGCGAGGTCGCCCCCTCTTCGGCCGCCAGCGGCGTGGTGATGAACAGATTACTGATGCCATTATAGAAAGGCGTGGGAGCCAACAACTCCTGCGGCCCGGCGGCGCGGTTCTGGTAGATGGCGACGTAATCGACCTGCTCCTGCATATTGCCGGCGCTGGCATACTGGCGGATGGCTGCCTCGATGGCCGCCATCGGCTCGGTGATGCCGCCGGCCGCGTCGATCAGGAAGACAGTCAGCGTACCCTCGGTCACGCGGCCGTCGGGTACGATCTCATCGACCGGGAAGTTGTTCTGGCTGACGAAGAGCGGCTCAGTGGCGAAATCGATGGGCGCGCCCGTGCCGTCCATGCCGTAGACCTGCAATTGGACGCTGGGGAAGCTGTCGGTGTTGGAGCCGGTGATCTCGATATGACCGATCTGGCTCGTCCCCTGCGCCCGGGCAACCTGGCCAAGAAGCAGCACGCCAAAGAGCATGACGGACACGGCCAACAGGCTACGAAGCGGGCGACTCAGAGACACCATGACACTTCTCCCTTCCATTAGAAGTTATGTTGATATAATAGCAGACCGCGAGTGGAAAAGAAACAATGATCGGCCCACCGAGACGCATGAGCCTACTTTTTTACGCGCTGACGTTCGCCCTCCTGGCCGCGCCGGGCGTGTTGGCGCAGGGCATCGCCCGCGAGGCGCTGGGCGTGCGCATCACCGCCGTGGACACGAGCCACTTCCCCACCGTGCGCGTCCGCGTGCTGACGACCGGCCCCGGCAGCGCGCCCGCCGGCGACCTCTCGCGCCTGTTGCTGCGCGAGAACGGCGTGCCCATCCCGGAAGCCACGCTAGCCAGCGTGCCCGTCGGCGTCGATCTGGCCCTGGTTATCGACGCCAACGTCGATTTCCAGGTCGCCGACGAGATCGGCGGGGCCACCCGGCGCGAAAAGGTCACGGCGGCCATCAGTGGCTATGCCGGCACCGCCATGAGCGCCGCCGGGCTGGACCGCGTATCGGTCATCGTCCCGGACGCGACCCGGCTGGAGCCGCTCTTCCTCGTGGAAGACGCGCGGACGCCCGACGCATTGACCGCGCCCGTGACCGCCTTCGACTTCGCGCCGCCGGCCGACCAGCCGCTGCGGGCGACGCCGCTGCAGGCGATGCTGACCGCCGCCCTCGATCATCTGGCGGGGCAGGCGGGCGAGGGGCGCTTCCGGGCCATCTTGCTCTATAGCGACGCGGCGCGCATGGGCGGGCAGTTGGACGCGGCGACGCTGGCCACGGCGGCGCAGACGGCCGGCGTGCCCATCTACGTCGCCATCCTGGGCGCGGAGGCTTCGCCGGACGAATTGGCCAACGCCGCCGCGCTGACCGAGCCGACCAACGGCCTCACCATCCACATGCCCACACCGGAGGCGGCCACTCCACTATACGAACTGTTCGCCGCCCAGGGCAACCAGACCGAGATGGTCTACGTCTCCGACCTGCGCGCCAACGGCCCACAGCTGGTAGCCGTCAACCTGGGCAACGTCCGCGACACGGCCGAGTTCCAACTGGCCCTGGCCGCGCCCGAAGTGACGCTCGACCCGCCCCCGACCATTCGCCGCGTTGGCAACGCCGTGGACACGCCTCTGGCCCTGCTGCAACCGGCGGCGGTGTCGCTGGCCGCCGTCGTCGCCTGGCCCGACGGCCTGCCACGCGCGGTGACCGAGGTGACCCTGCGTGTGGATGGCGCGACCCAGCCTCAGGCGGCCCTGCCCCAGCCGGACGCCGGCGGCCGCCTGCTTCTGCCCTGGGACATCAGCGAGCGCGACGCGGGCGACTATGCGCTGACCGTCGAAGTGGCCGATGCATTGGGCTTCCGCGCCACGTCCGCGCCGGTGAGGGTGACGATCGCCGTGGCCCGGCCGCAGCCGCCGACGCCAACGGCCGCGCCGACGCGCGCCGCGCCGGCGGCGACGTCTATCAGTGGCGCGAGCCGCTTCTGGCCGCTGGCCTTGTTGCTGCCGCTGGTTCTGCTGGCCTTGTGGGCTGTCCGGCGAGCACGCCGGCCGGCCCCCGCACCGCCCCCGCCGCCGGCCGCCCCCTTGCCGCGGCCGGCCCCGCGCGGCGAGTACGTGGCCGTGCTGGAGTGGGCCGAGGGCGACCGCCGCGAGCAGATCGAGCTGCTGGCCGATAACGTCACCCTCGGCCGCCAACCGGACGCGGTCGATATCGTCCTGGACGATCCCGGCGTCTCGCGGCTGCACGCCCGCATCCGGCGCGACGACGACGGCCAGTACTGGCTCTACGACGAGGGCAGCGCCGCGGGCACGTTCCTGAACCACGAGGCCCTCGGTCTGGCTCCGCGTCCGCTGCAACACGGCGACACGGTACAGTTGGGCCGGCTGACCTTGCGCTTCCGGCTGGAACCGGCCGGGCCAACCCCAGAGGAGAAGGAGTTGTGATGAGGATGAACCGACGCCCGCCCTTCCGCCATGTGGCCGCGGCCGTGCCAGTCTTGCTGGCGGTTCTAAGCGCCTGCTCCGTGCTGGGTCCCGGCCAACTGCGGCCGGCGACCCCTGACACGACGCTCGGGCCGACGGCCGTTGTTGCGACGACCGCCGCCCAGCCGCCCGCCCCCGGCGAGACGCCGCTGCTGATGTGCACGCCGCCCGCCTGCGCCCCCGGCGAGGTCTACGCCTGCCCCAGCGGCGACTGCCCCGGCGGCTGCGGCACCGTTTGCGCCGCGCCGACGGCCGCGCCCGGCCGCCCCGTCACTGGCCCGCTGGCCCCCGCGCCGACGGACTGGGAAGGGCTGGAGACGTGGATCACCGAGCTGTGGCGCAGCAATGTCAACCCGGCGGCCGTCCGCGCGGCCTTGCAACAGTCGGGCATGCAGCGCAGCGACGCCGACTGGCGCGCCGCCGACCTGGACGGCGACCTGCTGGACGAATGGATCGCCATCCTCTATGACCCGTCGCTGCCCGGCGTGCCCTTCGGCGCGGCCGGCGACCTGTGGGTCGTCAACGGCAATGGCGTCGTCTTCCGCTACTACGCCGCGCCCAGCAGCGACATCTATAGCTTCCTCGCGCCAACGCTGATTGCCGTGGCCGACGTGACCGGCGACCATCTGCCGGAGATCATCGCCGACGCCCACTTTTGCGGCGCGCACACCTGCACCGGCAACTATCGCGTCATCGGCCAGACGGCCGAGGGCCTGCGCGACCTCGTCCAGCGCGCGCCTCTGGCCGGCGACGATCCGGGCACAACCATCGTCATGCCCACAGCCGACATCCAGGTGATCGACATGAATGGCGACGGCACGGCCGAGGTGGTCGTCCACGGCGGCGCTATCGGCTCGGCCGGCGCGGGTACGGTGCGGACGCGCAGCGAGATATGGCGCTGGGACGGCGCGGCGGTGACGCTGGCGGAGACGCGCCTCGACCCGACCAACCTGCGCCATCTGCTGCTCTACGAGGCCAATGACCGTATGGCCGCCGGCGACCTCGATGGGGCGTTGGCCCTCTACGAGGCGATCATCAACGACCCGGCTTTGGTGACCGACGGCTTCGCCTACGCCCGGGAGCAAGTCACAGCCGACATCAACCGCTTCGCCGCCTTCCGGCTCAGCCTGATCGATCTGTTGCAGGGCAACCCCACTCGCGCCGCCGGCCGGCTGGAATGGCTGCAGGCCAATTATCCCGACACCCCGGCGACGGCCGCCGCGGCGACGCTCCTGGGGGGTTGGGCGGGCGCGAACGGGCAGGCCGCCCTCTGCGCTGCCATCGAGAGCGAACTGGCGGCGTTGGATAACCCGACGGGGACGCTGAGCGATATGGGCTATGGCAATCCCAGCCTGGGCGCGGCCGATTTCTGTCCCTAGGTCACGCCCGGCTCAGCGCTCGTCCAGCGACACGAACCCCTCGCCGACGACTTCCTTGGCCGGAATGATGGTGATGAAGGCGTGGGGGTCTTCCTCGCTGACGATCGCCTTCAGGTGCGCGATCTCGGTCACGGTCAGGGCCACCAGCAGCACGTCGCGCTCCTGCTGCAGGTACATCCCACGGCCGTGCAGCGCCGTGACCCCGCGGCGAAGCTCGGCGATGATGCGGTCGGCCAGATGTGACGGATTGGCGGCGACAACCAGGGCCAGCATCTGTGGGCGGCGGCGCTTGCGGCGGCTGAGGCGCGACCAGGGCGAACCATCGGCCGTGCCGGTCACGCCGGTTGCAGTGGCGTCGTCGCTCTCGCTGCCCAATGGCCAGAGGTCGCCCAGGAAGTCCTCGATGTCGTACTTGGGCAGCACCTCGCCGCTGGCCTCTTGCAGCCCCTGCGACACCAGAGTGACGAACACCAGCACGAGCATAAAGGCGCCCAACCCCGCCAGCACCACGCCCCCCTGCAACGGCCCCAGGTGGGCGCGCTCGATGAACATCTCCGCCGAGCGTGCCTCGAACGGGTGCAGGTAGAGCTTCAGCACGACACCCAGCGTCAGGATGGCAAAGATGGCCAGGTAGTTGTTGCGCAGGCGGCGGCCGACCGCTTCCAGCCGCGAGATAGGGAACTGGGGCTGCAAGAGCGACTCGGCCAGCGTCTCGTCCCAGCCGGCGTGGGGGGCGAAGGGGGGCACGAGCATGGCGGCGAAGAAATCGGTCTCCATCAGCCGGGCGCGCAGGCTCCACAACTCGTAGTAGCGGTAGCGCCGCGCCTCGATGAAGAGGAATAGCATCACCAGCAACATCACCAGCAGGAAGACGCCCCAGTGGTTGCCCGGCTCAGCGAAGATGAAGGTGATCGCCGCGGCCACGGTGACCACGGCCCAGTTGGTCGTCGTGTCCAGCCGGCTGCGCCAGACGTTGGAGCGCTGGATTTCGGCGCGGTAGTAGTGAACCATGGCCGTGTTGAACTCCGACGGCCGCATCTTGTAGCCGCGGAAGGTCCACACTGGCTCATAGCCGGCCCCTTCGCTGTCTTTGGCCCCGGCTTGCGGTCGTGGGCCCGGTTGTTCTTCTTCCATAGCTCGCACCTTGTCAGTCCGGCGGCGGCCGGTCGTCGGTGGCGTCTCCGGTTGGCAGGGCGATGCCGCCCTGGCGGACGATGGCCTGCACCAGCGCGTCGGCCAGCGCCGCCACTTCCCCGTCGCTGTCCGGCAGGTCGCCGTAGGCCACATCGATGCGGCCGTCGCGCGTGGGCACCGACAGGGCGACGACGTATTCCGGCTCCGCCTCGGCCACGTGGTACTCGCGCTCGGCCGGGATGCCGCGCTCCTTCAGGGTGGCATACAGCCGGTCGACATATGGCCCGCCCTCGATGAACAGGTCGTTGATCTCCCGGGCCTCCTGGAAGCGATCCCAGGTGGTGTGGATGAAGGTCAGCCGCCGCCAGCGCAGGCTGACGATGGGCTGGGCCAGTTGTTGCAGCGGGCCAAGTTGGACCTTGTAGTAGATGTCGTCGGCACGCGGGTGGTCGGGTTCGTCGGGCAGCAGGTCGCGGCGGCGGGCCAGCTCATGACCGGCGTTGCGGGCATAGTAGTGGATGGCGTACTTCTGCTCCCCGAAGGCGCGGCCGAAGTAGAAGGCGATGACTTCGGCGTGCAACCCCTTGGGCGCGCTACGCTGGGGAATGCGATACCAGGCATCGCGGCGGATCAGTTCGAAATCCGACGGCCGGGGCACATAGGCCACCAACACGCGATCTTCGGGATACATGGCCGCAAGTGTACCCCGCGTGGCGCGATGGGCAACGGGGAAGATGGCGGGATAGGGACAAGGGGACAAGCAACCAGGGCACACGCGCAGGTGTGCCCCTACTCGTACCGGAAGCGCCACAAGCCGACGAGGAAGAAGACGGCGGCGAAGGCCAGCAGGACAGCCGCTTCGGGCAGAATATCGACCAGCCCCTGGCCGCGCATGGTGATGTCGGTCAGCGCGCTCATGGCCCACGTCGTCGGCAGTACTTTGACGATCTGCTGCATCGTCGTCGGGAACAGTTCCATCGGCCACCAGCAGCCACCCAGCAGGGCCATGGACATGCCCAGCATGATGCTCAGGTTGTTGGCCTGGCTTTCGGTCTTAATGAATGTACCCAGCGCCGTGCCCAGGGCGACGCCAGCCAGGCCGAAGCTGGCCAGGATGACGATCAGCGCCACCGGGTCGCGCCCCCAGGGGACGTGCATGACCAGCACGCCGAACAGCACCAGTAGAGCCATCTGCACCAGGGCCATGCCATACTGGCTGCCGATGGCCCCCAGCAGGAAGGTGGACTTGCGCGTCGGCGTCGTCATCAGGCGGCGCAGCGTGCCCAGGACGCGCTCCATGGCAAACAGGCCCGACGCGCCCAGCAGGGGGATGAAGACCCAGGTGATCAACTGTCCGGCCGACGCCTGCGTCCGCTGGTCGTAATTGTTGCCGCCGGCGGCCGTCTCGTGGGCAACACGGGCCGGCGGCGCGGCCTCGGTCTCGGCCGCCGCCAGCGCAGCGGCGAAGAAGGCCGCGCGGTCGGCCTCGCCGGTGAAGGGGCGGGCCGTGGCGACACTCTCCGTGGCCTGGCGGGCGACCATGAGTGGCCGGGCCAGCGCGTTGGCGGCGCGGTTGACCTCGCTACGCACGACCTGGCCGACGTTGCTGGTGGGCAGCGCCAGCAGGGTCACATCGGCCGGCTGCCCGGCAGCCAGGCCCTCGGCCGTCAGCGCCGCGCCGAAGCCGGCGGGAATGACCAGCACGGCGGCGACAGCCTCGTCGTCCAGCAGCGCCTCGGCGTCGGCCCGAGCGATCACCTCCGGCCGGACGGCGTCGCCCTCGCCCAGCGCAGCCACCAGAGCGGCCGAACGCGTCGTGCCGTCCTCGTCGGCCACGGGCAGGTAGATGCGGTTGTCGCCGCCGCTGGCCGCGGGCATGCCGCCGCCAATGAGGAAGGTGAACACCAACGGCAGGATCAGGAAGAAAAGCAGTTCCGAACGTCCCTCGAAGCGGAGCAGCGTGTCCTTGTGAATGATTGCGGCCAGTCTGTTCAACATCGTTGTCACCTTATGAGCACGGGCATCGACCACCCGCGCCGGAGCGTTAACCCGTGAGGAGCGTCCCTTGCCGGCGGCGGAAGAACAGCGCCGCGACGGCGAAAAGCAGCGCGGCCATGACCAGCAGCGCGACCACGGGCACGAAGACGGCCGCCCCGCTGTCGCCCGCGGCCAACGCCACGAAGCCATCCAGCGCCCAGCGGTTGGGCGTGATGTGGCTGAGCCAGTCGAGTACCGGCCAGGCGTTGTTGAGGGGCACGAAGCTGCCGCCCAGAATGCCGAAGAGCAGCGTCATGGCCATGCCCAGGCTGGCGATCTGCCCGGAGTTGGCGGCCAGCGAGGCAATGAGCAGCCCCCAGCCAGTGGCGGCCAGCGCCGCGGCCACGACCAACAGCGCCACGCGGAGCGGATTGCCCCAGTTCAACTGGAAAAGCAGCGTCGTCAAGACGATCAGCGCTCCGAGTTGGATGAAGCCCCCCAGAAAGATGCCGCCGACCTTGCCGCCCAGCACCTGCGCGCTGCTGACCGGCGCGGCCAGCATGCGCGCCAACGTGCCCTCGCGCCGCTCCGACAACAGCGTCCGCGCCCCCAGCGTGACGGCGTACATCAGGAACAGCAGGGCCATAGCGGGGGCAAAGTAGGCCAGCGGGTTGAAAGGTTCGCCGTTGGCGGTCACGTCGCGCGTCTGGATGCGGATGATCGGCGCGGCCGTGACGTCGCGGCCGGCAAAGGCCGCCTCGCCCATGCTCTGGCCGATGGCGGCCAGTTCTGACGGCGGCACCGCGCTGCTGGTGGCCAGCTGCGTCAGGCCGATCTGGATGCCGGATACGGCCGTGTCGACGCGGGCGGCGAACTCATCGACGATACTGCGCACGACGGCCGCGCCAATCGGCGCGCCGGGGTCACCGACAACGATGGCCGCGACGGGCGCGGGCATCTCGCCGCTGGCCCGGTCGGGCATGAAGCTGTCGCTGAAGCCGGCCGGGATGAGCACGGCGGCGCTGGCGTCGCCGGCGGCCACGCGAGCGCGGGCGGCCGCCGCGTCGGTCAGCGTCTCCACGGCCAGCAGGTCGCGCAGGTCTTCGCTCGCCAGCACATCGGCCAGGGCCGTGGCCAGTTGCCCGCCATCCTCATCGACGAGGACAACGGGAATGCGGCCAATCGTCGGCGCATCGCCGCGGTTGAACGCGCCCGTGACCAGCCCCATCCCCAGGGCCAGCACCAGCGGCCCGGCGATGATGAGCGCCACCGCGGCCCAGTCCTGGAACAGGACACGGACATCTTTCCACATGATAGTGAGGATCTTGTTCATGATCGCGCCTCAGTTGCGCAGGCCGCGGCCAGTCAGGTGCAGGAAGACGGCCTCCAGGTTCGGCGCCTCGATATCGACGGAACGCACATGCAGACCCAGCGTGTTGGCCCGGCCGACGACCAGCGGCAGCGCCTCGCCGGCGTCGGCGACGTTGACGACGATCTGGTGATCGACGGCCGAGGCACGCAGCACGCCCGGCAGGCCGCTGAAGAGCGTCAACCCGCCGTCGGGCGACAGGGCCGCGCCGTCGCCGCCCACGGCGGCGACTTCGAGCGCGGCCGCTTCGGCCAGGTGCAGCCGCAGCGTCTCCTGCTCGCCGACGACCCTGGTCAACTCGGCCTGTGTGCCCAGGGCGATGAGCCGCCCCTGGTCGATAATGCCGACGCGGTCGGATAGCTCCTCGGCTTCCTCCATGTAGTGGGTCGTGTAGACGACGGTCATGCCGCCTTCGCGCAGTTCCTTGACCAAATCGAGGATGCGCCGGCGGCTCTGCGGGTCGATGCCGACGGTCGGCTCGTCCATAAACAGCAGTTGCGGCTTGTGGAGCAGCCCGGCGGCAATGTTGATGCGCCGCTTCATGCCGCCGGAGAAAGTCTTGACCTTGTCCTTGGCCCGGTCGGCCAGCCCGACCTGCTCCAGCACCTCGTCGATGCGCTGGGCCAGGGCCTTGCCGCGCATGTCGTAGAGGCGACCCCAGAACTCCAGGTTCTGCCGGGCGCTGAGCGCGTCGTAGAGGGCGATCTCCTGCGGCACGACGCCAATGGCGCGGCGGACGCCGAGCGTGTCGCCGGGGATAGCGTGGCCGGCAATCTCGGCCGTGCCCGCCGTTGGCTCCAACAGACAGCTGAGTATGTTGATGATCGTCGTCTTGCCCGCGCCGTTGGGGCCGAGCAGACTGAAGATCTCGCCGCGCAGAACGCTGAACGAGATGCCTTTAACCGCTTCAAAATCGCCGAATGTCTTGCGTAGGTCTTTGGCGATGAGAATAGGCGTGGTCATAGGAGCCTCCGAGGAGGAAGTGTCGAACCGTGGATGGGCGTCCAGAGAAGAAGGTGCGTCGCACTTCGGAAAGTGCGACGCACCAGCGGGCACAGGTCTCAGGCTTTTTCGACGAATTTCTCGCCTGTGTCGGCGGCGTCATGGCGACGCGACCGCCGGCCCACGAAGAGGACGTAGAGACCGGCAAGGATGAGGACGACGGGCCAGAGGTTGCCAAGCAGCGTCAGCAGCGTGGCGAAGATGCTGCCAAAGCCCGCGGCCAGGCCGATGAGAGCCATGATCGCGCCGGGGATGAGCGGCCACCATTGCGTCTCGTCGGTGAAGAGCGCCGTCAGGACAGGGATCAGGAACCAGCCACCGGCGAAGGCGAGCATGAACAGGCCGCCATCATCGCCGGGCAGCAGGTTGGCGGGCAGCGTGTGGGCCAGCGGGCCGTCCGTCAGGGCGATGCCCGCACCGATGCCGGTCAGGATGCCGCCGGGGATGAACCAACCCGCGGCGCGGGTCAGGATGCCGACGATGATGAAGGCCGCGCCCAGACCCAGCAAGACCAGCAGACCAAAGCTGAAGCCCCAGCTGTCGGGCACGAATTGAGCGACAAGGGCCAGAATGCCGACAGTGATGAGCAGCAGGCCGCCGAGCACAGGATTGCGCTTTTCGTGATGACCATGGGGACGGGTGGACATGGTAACTCCCTCTCTGCGTTTAGACTGTTGAACCCAAAGCAACTGTCAAAAGAATAGCACGCCTGGGGTCATAGAGGGATGTGCTGGAAGTCACGTCGAGGTCATGGTGAAGTCACGGCCGGCGCGGTGGGTCGCTCTTATGTGCGGCTCATGTGGCCGGCCGCGCCCCCTCTGTCGACGCGAATTTGCACGCCATTTTCACGGCGCGCGGCCGGCACAGGACTACAATGCTGAACAGGGTATGGTGGGTGGATCGGGAAAGGCCGAGGGACAACATGACAGACGAACTGCCTTCGAAGCCGACGCTGCGGATTCGAGAGGCGCTAAACGAACTCTTGCAGCGCAACGATCACACCCACGGGCGCGAGGTTGGCGACATGTACCTCGGCCCGGAACTGTTCATTGCCCGCCTGCGCCACCCCTGCGTCATCGAGGGGCAGTGGGAGGATACCGAACGCACGGTAGACCTCTTCGACCTGATGGACGACCACCAAAAAAGGGAAGAATAGGCCACTCCGGGCTATAATCAGCCCATGCCCGAGTTGCCCGAAGTTGAAACCTTTGTCCGCGCGCTGCGGCGGCCGCTGGTGGGCCGCACCATCGTCGGCATGCGCAACGCCTGGCCGCGCCACATTGTCTTGCCGTCGCCCGACGAACTGGCGGCGCGCATCGCCGGCCGGCGCATCGAGGCCATCGACCGCCGCGGCAAGTACCTGGTCTTCACGCTCAGCGACGACGAGACGCTGGTCATCCACCTGAAGATGACCGGCCACCTGTCGGTTGTGCCCGGCGACACACCGCCTGATCCCTACGCCCACACCGTCTTCCCCCTCGACGACGGCCGCGAGTTGCGCTTCCGCGACCCGCGCAAGTTCGGCCGCGTCTACCTGCTGCGCGACCCCAGCGACGTGCTTGGCCCGCTTGGGCCGGAGCCGCTGGCCGACGACTTTTCGGCCGAGGAGCTGGCGGCGCGGTTGGCGGGCCGGCGGCGCGTGCTGAAGCCGCTGCTGCTCGATCAGACCTTCATTGCCGGCATCGGCAACATCTACGCCGACGAGGCGCTGTTCGACGCCCAGCTGTTGCCCACGCGGCGCAGCGACACACTGACGGCGGAGGAGATAGGCGCGTTGCACGCCGCCATCCGCAAAGTGCTGGCTTTGGGCATTGCCCGCGAAGGGGCCAGCATCAGCACCTACGTCAAGCCCGACGGCCAGAAGGGCGACATGCAAAACGCCGTGGCCGTCTTCCGGCGCACGGGACAGAGTTGCTACGCCTGTGGCGGGCCGATCGAGCGCATCGTCCTGGGCGGCCGCAGCACGCACTTCTGTCCCAATTGCCAGCGTTAGCGTCGATGAAGCCCGGCGCGATCGTCCACGCCCGCCTGGCCAACCAGCGTCTGACGGCCAGCAACCTGGCCTCGCCGGCCGAGGTCGTCGCCTGGCTGGTAGCTGTCCAGTCGCAGGACTACGCCGCGGCCCGCTGGGCGCTGGGCGCACGCCTGCAACTGGCGACCGACGCGGCCGTGGCCGCCGCCTTCGACGCCGGGGCCATCCTGCGCACCCACGTGCTGCGGCCGACGTGGCACTTCGTCGCCCCGGGCGACATCCGGCCGCTGTTGACGCTGACCGCGCCGCGCGTCCACCAGGCCAACGGCAGCATGTACCGGCAGCTGGGCCTCGACGCGCCCACGCTGAGCCGCAGCGCCGGCGTCATCATCCGCGCCCTGCAGGGCGGCATGGCGCTGACCCGCGACGAGTTGAAGGCCGCTCTCGACCGGGCCGGCATCACGGCCAGCGGCGGGCCGGATCGCGCCGGGCAACGCCTGGCTTACATGGTCATGCACGCTGAGCTGGAGGGGCTGATCGTCAGCGGCGCGCGGCGCGGCAAGCAGTTCACCTACATGCTGCTGGACGAGCGCGCCCCAGACGGGCGAGTGCTGCCACGCGAAGCGGCGCTGGTGGAGGTCAGCCGGCGGTTCTTCGCCAGCCACGGCCCGGCCACGGCGGCCGACTTCGCCAACTGGTCGGGTCTGACGCTGACCGAGGCGCGGCAGGGGTTGGACGCCGTGGCCAGCGAGTTGCACAGCGAAACGCTTGACGGGCAGACCTACTGGTTCGCCACGTGGCCAGAACCGGCGCCCTCAGCGCCGGCGGCCTTGCTGCTGTCGATCTATGACGAGTATAGCATCGGCTACCGCGACCGCAGCGCCATCGTCAGCGCGGCCGACGCGGCGCGGCTGAGGGCGATGGGCAATGCGCTGCAAGGCATCCTCGTTCTCGATGGACGGATCGTCGGGACGTGGCGGCGAGAACTAAGCAAGACTACGGTACGCATCGATCTCAATCCGTTCCGCAAGTTGACAGAGGCGCAGCGCGCGGCGACCGGCGAAGCGGCCGAAAGGTTGGGGGCGTTCCTTGGCCTAACCGCAGATTACGCAGATTGAAGAAGGAATCTGTGAAATCTGCAGCGTTCTTCTCGTTAATCTAATTGCGGATTTCTGTCACTTGAGCCAGGCCGTTGAGTGTCACGATCAGTTGATTCAGCACATCGCGGCCAATCACTACCTCGTTCATTCCCTGTCGGCCAATGACTTCTAACGGCATCATCAGCGGCACCAGTTTCAATCGGACAGCATACATCGAGACGCTATAGCGAACCCCCGCAAGGTCTTGCACCCATCGCCGGTCAGTTTGGCGAGCACCAATGGATCGCAGAATAGATAAGGGTAGTTGAGTCGCGTCAGACCCCGAATCGATTAGGCCTGTAATCGGTAGACCCCGCGCCGGATCAGTTCCGATGGCTTGTATCTCCAGAACTGGAAAGGCGGGATCGTAGACACTATCATACTCGAAGGAGAGGTTCATTTATCTGGCTAAGTCCAGTGAATAGAACGATGACGATAAATAATTTCAGGTTCCCTCTGGAGGGGGCGAATCAGCACGAAATCATCTGGATAACGCGTCTCAATTCGCGCTAACAAGGCTCCGAAGTCCAGGTCATGGTCGACAAGCTCCCCCTGATAGACGGCCGCATACTCGCCTGTATATTGCTCTTGCCACGTGGCGTGCATGGCAAGAAAGGTCTTGGCTTCTTGCTCCCACCGGTCTGGCACAACGGCAGACTCCAGAAACGGCAATCCCTGTTCGAGCGCCGCGACGACAACCTCCTGCACCTGGCGACTCTACCGTTTGGCAATCTGTCGCGCTCGTTCGAGCAGACTACGGGGGATGAGAAGGCGCTGACCTGATTCCATACTGTTGATTATAGCAGGAATCGGCCGCCATAAGCGACAAGGCCCTTGCGCAGGACGTTCAGGAGCAGGGGTGTTGGGTGTCGCGGATTCAGCGGCCCACCTGGAGCAGTTGCCTGACCCATGGGGCAGACGCCGTGGCGCAATTCTTCAAAGCGAGGTAGGTCAATCAAAGTGTAATAAAAAGGGCAGTCGAAACTGCCCTTTAAATGAGTTGAAACCGCTACTACCGTCGCGCCTTCTTCTTCGACGGCTGCGGCTTCTTCCTGGCCGCGGGCTGGGCGGCCGTCTGGCCGTTGCCGCCGGCGGCCGCGCCCACGGTGGCCATGCCCGGCCGGCCGTGACAGTTCTTGTATTTCCGGCCGCTGCCGCACGGACAGGGATCATTGCGGCCGACGTCGGGGCTGTCCTTGCGCACTTCGGTGCCTTTACCCTTCTCGCGCCTGACGGTCTGATAGCCGGCATCCTGCGACTGCAACTTGTAGGCCACCTGTTGCTGTTGCTGCTGGATGAAGGCCTGGTGGCCGGAGATCTCGCGGAAGAAGCGGTCGGCAATGTCGCGGTCGATGTTCTTGCGCATGTCGCTGAACATCTCGAACGAGCGCTTCTTATACTCGACTTTGGGGTCGCGCTGGCCGAAGGCTTGCAAGCCGATCTCGCGACGCAGGTCATCCATGGCCGTCAGGTAGTCGCGCCACTCGCGGTCGATGGCCGACAGCAACAGCAGCCGCTCGTAGTTCTGGTACTCCTCGTTACCGATGAACTCTCGCCACTTGGCCTGCTGCCGGTCGATGTACTGCTCCAGCGCCGCGGCCAGTTGCTCGCCACTCAGCTCCTGCAAGCTGTGCAAGAGCAAATCGCGCAAGACATCGTCTACCTCAGCGCGGAAGTGACGCTGGCGCTCCTCCATGTTCTTGATCGACAGTCCGTCCAGGTTGAACTGGCCGAAGGCGCGGTTGAGGTCCGCCTCGGCCTCGGCCCAGATCGTCTCGCGGTCGGCCTGGTCGATGGTTTCGGCCAGAAACTCGTTGTAGAGCATCTGCACCTGGGCGATGTAGTCGATGCGCTGCCGTTCGCGGCTCTGCACCTGGCCGCCCTTGTGCGTGGCCAGCGCGCCCAGGTTGGGCGCCGGCGGCACCAGCGGTAGGAAGCGGCCCATGGCCAACAACAGTTGTAGCAGGTTCGTGCCCTGTCGCTCCTGCTCGTTGGCCAGCGAGGCCAGCCGCGTCGTCAGCCGGTCAGGCGAGAGGCGGTCCAGCTCGTCGCGGTCCATGTCGGCCAGCAGGGGCAATTGCGGGCTGAGCCGGCGCACGACGGCGGTGACATTTACCGTGTTGGTGGCGTCGGTGGTGAAGTCATTGACGACGCGCTCGACCTCGCCACGGATGTAGCCGGGGTAGTCATCGATGTAGTTCTCAATCAGGGCGGCGATGGCATCATCGAAGGAGGCATCGACCTTGGCGTCCAGGTCCACATCCCCGCCCATGAGGATGGCACGACGCTCGTTGTAGATGGCCTGGCGCTGCTTGCTCATGACGTCATCGTACTCGACGACGTTCTTGCGCATGTCGAAGTTGTACCCCTCGACGCGCTCCTGCGAGCTTTCGATGATCTTGTCGAGCAGACCGCTCTCGATGGGCATGTCCTCCGGGATGTTGGTGCGGGACATGAAGCCTTTCAGCCGCTCGCCGCCGAAACGCCGCATTAGATCGTCTTCGAGCGAGAGGAAGAAGCGTGACGAACCGGGGTCGCCCTGACGGGCAGCGCGGCCGCGCAACTGGTTGTCGATGCGCCGCGACTCGTGTCGCTCAGAGCCGACGACGTGCAGCCCGCCCAGCCGCCAGATCTCTTCCTTGTCGCGGCGGGCCTGGGCGCGCAACTCCTCAATACGGGCGATGTGCTGCGGGCCGAGGCCGGGGATGGTCTCCACCAGCCGCTGGGCCTCCGCCGGCCGGTCGCCCAAGACGGCGCGAATGAGCGCGGCGCGGGCGTTGTAATGGCGCTCGAAGACCTGTTCGGCCAGGAACTGCGCGGCCAGCTTGTCGTCGGCGTGGATATTCTGCCAACGGATCAGCTCCGTCTGGCGGCGCAGAATCTCATCGACCAGGGCCACGTCCTTGTCCAGGCTCTCCACAAAGGCGCGTGCCTGGGCCAGTTCGCCGGTGCGCACCAGGCGCAACGTCGTCACCAGGTCGTTGTAATCGATGGCGTAAGGCTCTTGCAGCACGCGGGCCAGATAGCCCATGACCTGCACCTGCTCGATCTCGGTCATCGCCGCGTCGAAGCGGGCCCGCGTCTCCAGCAGGGCATCGATCAGGTCTTCGGTCAGCCGATTGCTCTTGCGAACGGTGTCGTGAGCGGCCGCTTCCCCCTCGGTCACGAGTTTGAGCGCCAACTGGGTCAACATCGTCCGGTCGAACATCTCGCTTTCCAGCGCCTCGGCGGCCAGGCCCTCGGCGTTGCCACCCAGGAGGATGTCGGTGCCGCGGCCGGCCATGTTGGTGGAGATGGTCACGGCTTGTCGCCGGCCCGCCTGGGCGACGACAAGCGCCTCCGACTGGTGGATCTTGGCGTTCAGGACGTTGTGGCGGATGCCGGCGCGGTTCAGCATCTTGGCGATGCTCTCCGAGTGCTCCACCGAGGTCGTGCCCACCAGGATGGGCCGGCCCATCTCGTGGACGCGCTTGATCTCATTGATGATGGCCTCGTCTTTGGCCTCGCCCGTGCCGTAGACCTGGTCGGCATAGTCGATGCGCTTGAAGTAGACCGGCTCGCCCGTCTGCGGCTTGACGTAAGCCACGGCCTCGGCCCCATCCACCTTCTCGCGGCGCGTCTCTAACCCCATCTGGCCCGTCTCGATGATGTACTCGACATTGGTCGGCAGCGGCGTGACGCCCAGCTCGTAGATCTTCTCGAACTCCTCGGCGTCGGTCAGGGCCGTACCGGTCATGCCGGCCAGCTTGTCGTAGAGGCGGAAGTAGTTCTGCAGGGTGATGGTCGCCACCGTCACCGTCTCGCGCTGCACATCGACGCCCTCCTTGGCCTCGATGGCCTCGTGGAGGCCGTCGGAGTAGCGCCGGCCGGGCATGAGTCGGCCGGTGAAGTCATCGACGATGATGACCTCATCGCCCTGGACGACATAGTCCACGTCGCGCTTGTAGAGGTATTGGGCGCGCAGGGCGTTGTCGAGGTAGTAGGTCAGGTGGTAGAAGCGCGGGTCATAGAGGCTGTCGCCCGCGTCGGGGTCCATCTCCTCGATACGCTTCTCGATCTCGCTCAGGCCCATCTCCGTCAGGCTGATGCTGCGGCTCTTCTCGTCGATGTCGTAGTGGCCGTCCGGGTCTTCGTCTTCCTCGGCCGTGTTGGGGCGCAGGCGGCGGACGTACTCGGCAAAGCGAGAGTAGTCCTTGCCACTGCGCGCCGCGGGGCCAGAGATGATCAGTGGCGTCCGCGCCTCGTCGATGAGGATGTTGTCGACCTCGTCGATGATGGCGTAGTTGAGGCCGCGCTGGACGAGTTGATCCAGGCGCACCGCCATGTTATCGCGCAGGTAGTCGAAGCCGAATTCGGAGCTGATGCCGTAGGTGATATCGGCCTGGTAGGCCTGCTGGCGGCTGCACGGCCGCCAATGCACCAGCCGCTCATCCTCCAACTCGGCGCCGGGGTTGACGTATTCCGGGTCGAACAGGGCGGAGAGCTGCAACGGGCCGATGACGCCGACCGACAGGCCCAGGGCGTGAAAGATCTTGCCCATCCAGCCGCCGTCGCGCCGGGCCAGGTATTCGTTGACCGTGACCAGGTGGACACCCTTGCCGGTCAGGGCGTTGAGGTATAGCGGCAGGGTGGCCACCAGCGTCTTGCCCTCGCCGGTACGCATCTCGACGACTTCCGCCTGGTGGAGGAGCATGCCGCCCATGAGTTGCACGTCGTAGGGGCGCAGCCCGATGGTGCGGCGCGACGCCTCACGCACCAGGGCAAAGGCCTCGTCGAGCACATCGTCCATTTCGGCCCCGCCGGCCACGCGCTCCTTCAGCGCCAGCGACCGCTCGCGCAGGGCCTCATCGGACAGCGGCGTCAGTTGCGGCTCCAGCGCGTTAACGGCGGCCACGCTGGGCTTCAGATTATTGATGATCTTCTTGTTGGCATCGCCTACGATGCTGGAAACAATTTTCTTGAACATGGCAAGACCTATTATAGTGAACCACGCAAGGACGAGGCAGCTTTCTTAACCCGCGTCTTGCCTGAGGGTGAGATGGCCCGTCTGGACGGGCGCGCCAGGCAGCCAGGCGGCCAAGCCGCGGCGCAGGACGGCCGCCGCCGCGCCGCCCGCCTTATTCGTTGAACAGCTCCCCGACGCTGCGCCCCTCGTGCGAACGGATGATGACCTCGCCCAGCAGGTCGGCCACCGTCAGGACGGTCATATTTGGCAACCGGTCTTGCGGGGCAATGGGCAGGGTGTCGGTGGTGATGATCTCCTTGAGGCCCAGTTCGCTCAATCGCTCGATGGCCGGCGGGGTCAGCACAGCATGGGTGAAGGCCAGATAGACATCGCGCGCGCCGTTGGCCCGGACGATCTCGACCGCCTGCTGCACTGAGCCAGCGGTATCGACCAGGTCATCGACGATGAGAACATCGCGGCCGGCCACGCTGCCAATGAGCGTTAACGCCTCGCGCGTGCCGCTGCCGGCCAGGCGGCGCTTCTCGACGAAAGCCAGCGGGAAGCCCAACGCCTCGGCGTAGTTGCGGCCGCCCTTGGCGAAACCCAGGTCGGTGGTGACGACGGTGCCATCGAGGTGCTTGGCGCGGATGTGCTTGCAGATGATGTGCAGCGCCGTCAGCGAGTCGCCGGGGATTTTGTAGAAGCCCTGAATCTGCCCGGCGTGCAGGTCGATGGTCACCCAGCGGTCGGCCCCGGCGACCTCGATCATGTCGGCCATCAGACGGGCGGTGATGGGCACGCGCGGCTGGTCTTTCTTGTCGCTCTGCGAGTAGCTCATGTAGGGAATGACCACCGTCACCCGCCCGGCCGAGTCGCGCTTGAAGCAGTCGATGGCGATCAGCATCTCCATGATGTTGTTGTGGACGGGCCGGCTGTGGGTCTGGATCAGGTAGACATCCTGGCCACGGACACTGCTGTTGAGGCGGATGAAGATGTTCTCATTGGGAAATGTGGTGATGTCCCAGCGGCTGAGACGGATGCCGATGTGGCTGGCCACGCGCTGCGCCAGTTCAGGGCAGGCGGAGCCAGCATAGAGTTTGATGTCACCGTACATAAATGCTCCAGAGGATCAGGCGCCGGCCGAACCGGCAGCAGGGGCCGCCTCGCTCAGGGCGGCGGACACGCCGGCGAAAAGGTGGTCGGCGGCCGTATAAGGGTCGAGGCGACGCTCGGCAACGGCGGCGATGAGCGCGGCCCGTTCTTCGGAGGGCACAACCGCCGCCAGCCGGTCGATGAAACGGTCGCGCAACAGACGCTCGATCTCGCCGCGGCTGCGCGTTCGTTCGCGCGCCGCCCAGTCACCCGAAGCGCGCAGGTAGTCGCCGTGTTGCCTAACGGTCGCGGCCAGTTGCTCGATGCCCTGGCCGGTCGTAGCGATGGTGGGCAGGACGGGCACCGCCCAGCGGCCGGCCGGCGGGTCAGCGTGGCCGTCGGGGGCGGGGGCGTGGTGGTCGCTGTCGCCGGCCGCGGCCAGGCCCAGATGCAGCATCATCTCCAGCGACTTCATCGTCCTGTTCGCGCCCAGCAGGTCGGCCTTGTTGACCACCAGGATATCGGCGATCTCCAGGATGCCGGCCTTGATGGATTGCACGTCGTCGCCCATGCCCGGCGCTTCCAGCACGATGACCGTGTGGGCCGCGCCGGCGATATCGACCTCCGCCTGGCCCGCGCCGACCGTCTCGATGAGGATCAGGTCGTAGCCGGCGGCGTCGAGAACCTTGACGGCGGCCGAGACGCCCCGCGCCAGCCCGCCCAGGCTGCCGCGCGAGGCCATGCTGCGGACGAAGATGCCCTCGTCGCCGGACAGGTCGCGCATGCGCACGCGGTCGCCCAGCAACGCCCCACCGGTAAACGGGCTGCTGGGGTCCACCGCGACAATGCCGACGCGCCGGCCGCTCTGCCGGAAGACCTTGGTCAGCTCGTTGACCAGGCTGCTCTTGCCGGAGCCGGGTGGGCCGGTGACGCCAACAATATGGGCGCGACCGGTGGCCGCGTAGAGAGCACGAACGATCGTTTGCGCCTCAGCGGCTCCGCGTTCGACCTGGGTGATGAGCCGGGCAATGGCCCGTGGGTTGCCGCTTTGGGCCTCGGCGATCCAATCCATAGTAATCTTTCCCGCAAGCACCGCCGGATATTATAGCTCTGGGGCAGATGTTTTACGAACGGACGCGCGCGCGGGCGCGCCGTGCCCGTGAAAAATGTGATCATATTGTTCGCCGCGCCTTTGCGGACAGCGCGCCCGCCCCTATACTGCAATGGTAGAGGGTTTGGCAGTATCGATAAGCCCCGAGTCATCTGAAGAGTCGTATTGGCCATGAATAACACAACCCTCTCCCGCTTCCGGTTGCCGCTTCTCGCCGTCCTGGTGCTCGCCCTGGCGCTCGCCGGGCTATCGCTGGGCTGGCGTCACATCCAGGCGCAGGCCGCCCAACCGGCGATCGCCCCCGCGCCGTCCATCGAAGCGCGCGTCAACGTCAGTTCGCTCAACCTGCGCACCGGCCCCCATGTCAGCTACACGGCCGTCGCCTACCTGATGGACGGCGAACAGGTGAAGCTGGTCGGCCGCAACCGCGCCGCCACCTGGGCCCAGGTGGAGCTATATAACGGCTACCGCGGCTGGGTCAACGCCCGCTACTTGCAGCCCGGCATCAATATTGCCGCGCTGCCCGTGGCCGATGTGGCCTTGCTGGGCATCACCGCCTTTGTGACCAACGATCCCATCCCCGTCCATGCCGGGCCGGACGCGCTCTATCAGCGCGTGGGCACGGGCCAGCCGGGTGATGTGCTGGCCCTCAACGGCCGCAACGCCGACGCCACATGGATACACGTCTATCTGCCCGACGGCCAGGCCGGCTGGGTCCGCGCCGATAGCCCATTCCTGCCCTCGGCCAGCCTCAATGATCTGCCCATCATCACCCCCTTTCTGGATGCGCCGCCGCCGGAACTGGCCGCGTTCTATCTCGTCTACACCGGCCCCGGATTTCTCTATGAGCCGGTCGATAGCGTCGTCGAGGGGCAGACGCTGGGCATCCGCGGCCGCACCGACGACGCGCGTTGGCTGCTGGTGCGGCTGGGCAACGGCCGCGAGGGCTGGATCGCCGCGGACATCCTCCAGGTGGACATTTCGCTGGCGGCCGTGCCCGTCATCGAGGGCATCGCCCCGCCGCAGGTCGTCGGCTGGCAGATGAGCAGTCCCAGTAGTGGCGCCGCAACGGCGACCCCGACGGCGACCGCGACCGCAACTGCGCCCCCAGCCACGGCCACCGCCGCCCCGCCGACACCCGCCGCGACGGCCACAACCGCGGCCAGCACCGGCGGCAAGGGCACCACCGGCGGCAACACCGATACGCCGACACCGGCGGCCCAAGCCACCAGTAGCGGCGGCAAGGGCACCACTGGCAGCCCGCCCACCAGCGCGGCCGTCACGGCCACGGCGCGGGCCACTGCCCAGGCTACCTCGACGCGGCCGGCCACGCCGACACCCCCGCCGACGGCAACGGCCGAGCCGCCCGCCTCGCCCACGCCCCCGGCCACGGCGCGGGCCACAGCTACGACGCCGCCACAGATGACCGGCGACGCGTCGCCCACCGGCCTGCCCGTGGTCTATGTCTACGCCACGCCGTCGGACGCCAACGCGCCCATCCTGCGCGTCGTGCCCGGCCAGAGCGTCGTCCTCCTCGGACGGACGGCCGACAGCGAATGGGTGCAGATCTGGCTGCCCGGCAATCAGCAGGGCTGGATTCGCGCCTCGGCCGTGCAGGCCGAGATCGATCTGGCCGTCTTGCCGGTCGTCACGCCGTAAGCACCCCCAGTTTCGCCAGGCCGCCGGTAGAACAGGACGCCGTACCATTCAGGTGCGGTGTTTTTTCTGTCGCCTGCCTTTTTCCGGAAAGAGAAGAGTAATCCCAATAGAAGTCATTCTCATAGTATCTTATTTAGTAGTAGTAGTAGGGGCTGTGGAAACGTGGATAACCACCTCTCCTGCCCATATGCGGGGGCGGCCGGGGCATTTAGGCGACGGATGGGCCTTATCTGGCGCTGTAGGGCGAAATGGCCAGGGATGGGCTGTTGGTAACTGGGGACATGTGATTGTCCGACCAATTGAGGGGGTTTTCAGGAGCGAGAGGCATCTTTTGTTCCTATGCCCCTATATGTGGCCTTTGGCAGCGGCCGGAGGCCTATATAAAGATGAATGACCGCCGGCGCAACTGCCGGACGCCCGTCCAGATGTCCCCAGCGGCCGATCGGTTTTCCACAGCTTTATGCGAGTTATCCACATACCTTCGCCAACAGTGGGCGCCGCGCCGCGCCTGGTACGTTGTTCCATCAGTCCGCCAATCAGGCGCGATGTCCTGCCGGCCGGGCAACGCCGCGGGGGCTGGCGACCTAGTCGCCCGTGCTGTAGCGGGCTTGCAGCTGGCTGAGGGCCAATTTGCGCACCATCTGTTCGCGGCGAGCCTCCAGCAGCGTCGGCGGCGCGGCGCGTAAGGCGCATTGCTCCGGCGTCAGCGGGCAGCGCTCGCACGTCTCATGGATGATGTCGCGGGGGATGCTGGGGTCGTCGAGGAAACGGATGGTGGCCCGCAGGTCAGCGTCGACGCGGAAGCCAATGACGACGCTGCTGGCCACCTGCGGCGAGAGAACCATGCGCCGGCCGAAGCCCAGGCAGAGGAACTGTTCTTGCGTGGCCAGAAACTCGGATAGTTGGATGCCTACCGGCAGCGGGTCGGCCGTCTCGCCGCGCGTGTCGGGCAGCAGACGGATGGACAGCCAGCGCCGGCAGTGGTGCTCGAACAGGCCGATGCCGCTGGGCACGAGCAACTGGTTCATGTTGAGGTGGCGTACGAGGTGGTACTCGTCGGTGCCCGCCGTGTGGTGGAAGCGCAAAAAGTGGAGCTTGATGCCGAAGAACTCGGGGATCAGTTCACTGAAGCGGTAGAGCAACATCTCCGGCGTGACCTCGTAGGTGGTCAGCAGGGCCGAGAAGCGCGCCGGTTCCCAGGTGGGCAGGGCGAAGAGGGCTTGCAGGTCAGCGAGCAGGCGGCCGCGGGGCATCAGCAGCGCGCCGCCGAAGTAGGCCGCGCGGGCGTCGTTGAGCAACTGCTGGAAGGAATCGACGCGATCGGGGGTGGAGAGCAGCGAGCGCTCCTTCAGGCGCAGGAAGCGGTAGCCGACCTCGCGGGCCAGGATGAACTTGACCTGCCGGGCGTAGAGGCGGCTGTTGATGAACAGTTGCGGCCGGCGGCCGGGCAGCAGCAGCGAGCGAAAGGCGCGCAGCTCCTCGGTGTTGGCCAGGGCACGGTCGTCAATGGTGTAGTCGTATTCCTGACGCAGGAGCGTGCCCAGCGTGTCGAGGGTCGGCGGCGTCGTCTCGTCGAAGTCGTAGCGCGGGCCGAACTCGGCACTGAAGCGCAGAGCGGCCTCCTCCAGGTCGGGGAAATAGTTCTCGTGCATCTCCTGGTAGGAGCGCAGGGCCGCGCGCAGGAACTCCTCCTCGCGCAGGTCGTAGCGGCGGGCGATCTCGACGACGGCATGGAGCAGCGCGCTGGCCCGCTCCGGCTCGCGCGTGATCAGGCCGAGCACGTCGGCCGGTTCCAGCCCGAACTCCTCGAACGGGAAACGCTGCATCGTCGTCGAGGACAGCGTTGTCTCCAACTGCCGCAGCGACGGCGCGAGGCGGATGGAGACCAGGTCGTCGTAGGGCTTGCCCAGCGCTTCGGCCATCTTGACGATCTTGTCGGCGCGGGGGTACTTGCGGCCCTTCTCGATCTCGGTCAGATAGGACGGCGACATCTCGGCCTGGCGGGCCAGGTCGGTCAATGTCAGCCCGGCCTCCAGGCGCGCCTGGCGGACTTTCATGCCGAAGATGATGTTGATGAGGTCAAGGGACATAGTGGTCGATGGCCGATGGCCAGCGGTCAGTCTCAATCACGGACCGCCAGGCTCACATATGACATTTATCACTTTACAAAGCATGACACTCTGCGTTATAATGACGCAGTGCGTTAGTTGTGACGCGGGTACATGGGAGTCATTCTAGCGAATTTTCGCTGATTGCCAAGAAACAGCGGCCGCCTTCTTGACAAAGTGCGGCCGTTCCTCCTATACTGCTTGAGTCTATAGCGAATTTTCGCTGACAGTGAAATTTATCTCGATTCAAGGAGAGGCTCAGAATGGTTAAAGAAGACAACCTTCTCATCCAGGGCGAGGTCTCAGCGGAATTCGCCGATATTCTGACGCCCGAAGCGCTGGCGTTTGTCGCCGAACTCCAGCGGGCCTTCAACGGGCGGCGGCTGGAGCTGTTGGCGCGGCGTGTCGAGCGCCAGAAGGAGATCGACGCCGGCGTCATGCCCGACTTTCTGCCGGAAACGGCCGCGCTGCGCGCCGCCGACTGGACCGTTGCGCCCATCCCGGCCGACTTGCAGGATCGCCGCGTGGAAATCACCGGCCCAGTTGACCGCAAGATGATCATCAACGCGCTCAACTCCGGGGCCAGTGTCTACATGGCCGACTTCGAGGACTCTCACGCGCCCACCTGGGCGGCGACCATCGAAGGCCAACTCAACCTCCGCGACGCCGTCAACCGCGTCATCACCTTCACCAGTCCCGAAGGCAAGGCCTACGCTCTGAACGAGAAGACGGCCGTGCTGCTCGTCCGGCCGCGCGGCTGGCACCTCAACGAGAAGCACGTCCTGCTCGACGGCGAACCGCTGTCCGGCGCGCTGTTCGACTTCGGCCTCTACTTCTTCCACAATGCCCAAAACCTGCTGGCCCGCGGCACCGGCCCCTACTTCTACCTGCCCAAGCTGGAGAGCCACCTGGAGGCGCGGTTGTGGAACGATGTCTTTGTGCTGGCCCAGGAACGACTGGGCGTGCCGCAGGGGACAATCCGCGCCACGGTGCTGATCGAGAACATCCTGGCGACCTTCGAAATGGACGAAATCCTCTGGGAGTTGCGGGAGCACTCGGCCGGTCTGAATTGCGGCCGGTGGGATTACATCTTCAGCGCCATTCGGAAGTTCCAGAAGCACCCGGCCTTCTATCTGCCCGACCGCGCCCAGGTCACCATGACCGCGCCCTTCATGCGCGCCTATTCGCTGCTGGTCATCAAGACTTGTCACCGCCGCAACATCCACGCGATGGGCGGCATGGCGGCGCAAATCCCGATCAAGAATGACCCCGAAGCCAACGAGGCCGCGCTGGCCAAGGTGCGCGCCGACAAGGAGCGCGAGGCCCGCGACGGCCACGATGGCACGTGGGTGGCCCACCCGGGCCTGGTGCCCATCGCCCGCGACATCTTCGACAAGTATATGCCGACGCCCAACCAGATTTTCCGCAAGCGCGAGGACGTACACGTGACCGCGGCCGATCTGCTGGCCATTCCCACGGGCACAATTACCGCCGCGGGGCTACGCACCAACATCGATGTCGGCATCCAGTACATGGCCGCCTGGCTGGGCGGCAACGGCTGTGTGCCCATCTACAACCTGATGGAGGACGCGGCCACGGCCGAAATCTCGCGCTCGCAGATCTGGCAGTGGCTTCACAACCCCAACGCCCGGCTCGACGACGGCCGCGCCATCACGGTAGACCTCTTCCGCGGCATGACGGCTGAGGTGCTGGCCGATCTGCGGGCCAAGGCAGGTGAGGCGGACTTCGCCAACAACCACTACGAACTGGCCGCGCGCCTGTTCGATGAGATCAGCGTCGCCGATCAGTTCACCGATTTCCTGACGCTGACGGCCTACGAGTACCTGAACTAAGCTTGTAGGGCGGGTTGGTAACCCGCCCTATGAAGAGAGGCGGGTTACCAACCCGCCCTACGAAGAGAGGCGGGTTACCAACCCGCCCTACGAAGAGAGGCGGGTTGCCAACCCGCCCTACGAAGAGAGGCGGGTTACCAACCCGCCCTACAAACAGAAAGAAATGGAGATAAGAGGATGTTCAAACCGTACAATGTGGCCAAGCTGAAGGATGATTGGGAACTGAATAAGCGCTGGCAGGGGATTACCCGGCCCTACCCGGCCGAGGATGTCATTCGGCTGCGCGGTTCGGTGCAGATCGAGTACACGTTGGCGCGCATGGGCGCGGAACGGCTGTGGCGGCTGATGCAGCAGGAGCCGTTTGTGCCCGCGCTGGGAGCCATCACCGGCAACCAGGCCGTGCAGCAAGTGCAGGCCGGCCTGAAGGCGATCTACCTGAGCGGCTGGCAAGTGGCTGGCGACAACAACACCGCCGCCCAAACCTACCCCGACCAGAGCCTCTACCCGGCCGATAGCGTGCCCAACATGGTCAAGCGCATCAACAACGCGCTGACGCGGGCCGACCAGATCAGCCACATGAATGAGGAAGAGGGCATCTATTGGTTCGCGCCCATCGTCGCCGACGCCGAATCGGGCTTTGGCGGCGCGCTCAATGCCTTCGAGCTGATGAAGGCGATGATCGAGGCGGGCGCGGCCGGCGTCCACTTCGAGGATCAGCTCTCCTCGGCCAAGAAGTGCGGCCACATGGGCGGCAAGGTCCTCGTGCCGACGCGCGAGTTCATTCAGAAGCTGGTGGCGGCGCGGCTGGCGGCCGACGTCATGGGTGTGCCCACCGTCCTCATCGCCCGCACCGACGCCAACGGCGCGCAACTGCTGACGACCGACATCGACCCCAACGATGTGCCGTTCATCTACGGCGAGCGCACCGTCGAGGGTTTCCACCGCATCCACGGCGGCATCGAGTGCGCCATCAGCCGCGGCCTGGCCTATGCCCCCTACGCCGATGTCATCTGGTGCGAGACCTCGCACCCGGACATGAAGGAAGCGCGCCAGTTCGCCGACGCCATCCACGCCAAGTTCCCCGGCAAGCTGCTGGCCTACAACTGCTCGCCGTCGTTCAACTGGCGGCGCAACCTGAGCGAGGCGGAGATCGCCAATTTCCAGAAGGAACTGGGCAAGATGGGCTACGCCTTCCAGTTCGTGACCCTGGCCGGCTTCCACACGCTCAACGCCAGCATGTTCGAGCTGTCCGTGGGTTACCGCGAGACGGGCATGGCCGCCTACTCGCAGTTCCAGCAACGCGAGTTCGAGATGGAGCACGAGCATGGCTTCCGCGCCATCAAGCACCAGAGCTTTGTCGGCGCGGGTTACTTTGACGAGGTGCAGATCGTGGTTTCGCAAGGGGAGTCTTCGACCGTAGCCCTCAAGGGTTCGACCGAAGAGGAGCAGTTCGTCGAGGAGACGCCGCTGGTCCACTACTCCAACTAAACCAACCGATCCGCTTCTCCATTCCATTTCTCCTTCAGTGAAAGAAGGGTGGCCGCCCGGCCGCCCTTCTTTCGCGTTGTAGGACGATTTGGCAAATCGCCCTACAGGCCACTGGCCGGTTGCCGAAGACGCGCCGCTTGGCCAATCCCCGTAGCCCAACTTCTCCTGTTGTGGGGCGATTTGCCAAATCGCCCTACAGGCCACAGGCCGGTTGCCGAAGACGCGCCGCTCGTCCAATCCCCGTAGCCCAGCCAGCGCCCTTAAATTCGGGCTTGCATTCGACGCGCCTAGCCTTTACCCTGGATGCGGATACCCTATATGCGGAGGCGAAGATGAATTGTTGCCCACACTGCCAGGGGGCAGATCGATTCTTCAATCAGCGCGTGGCTGAGAGCGATCTGCGCCACTACCGGCAACACGGCGCGACCGGCACGACCAAGCAGCTCCTGGCCGCGCTGACATCGACCGGAGTCGCCGGCCTGACGCTACTCGATATAGGCGGCGGCATCGGCATCATCCAACACGAACTGCACGCCGCCGGGGTAGTCGAGACCACGGACGTTGACGCCTCACGGGCTTACCTGGCGATTGCCCGCCGGGAAGCCGACAGACGCGGCTACGGCAGCGACGCGCACTATATCCACGGCGATTTTGTGGCCCTGGCCGATCGGATCGAGGCGGCCGACATCGTAACGCTGGATCGCGTCCTTTGTTGCTATCCTGACATGGAAGCCCTCATGCACGGCGCCGCTGCCCGGGCCAGGCGCTTGCTGGGCTTGGTCTACCCGCGGGATGGCTGGTGGACGAAGGTAGGCGTGACGCTTCTCAACCTCTACCCTCGCCTGCGTGGTGAGGCCTTTCGTTCCTTCGCCCATCCGACGGCGGCCGTAGAAGCTGTGGCCGCCTCGAACGGGCTGCGCCGGATCACGCACCATGAGGGGCTGATTTGGCAGGTGGTGGTGTTTGCGCGCTGAGGCTTATATGGCGAACCAAGGGATCATGACTTCGGGAACGATGTACCGCTCTGCCCCAATTGCCATGCCATCGTTCACCGGCGCACGCCATGTTACTCCATTGACGAGGTGAAGGGCTTTATTGCGGCCAGCCAGAACAGACTTCCAAAACCCTCTTAGAATATCCTCTGCATCAAAGCCACTTGGCGAGACGACACTCTATAATCGGGTCGATGCGCCGCACCCTACTGCTTCTCATTGCTTGCCTGCTATGTCTGTCCGCCTGCCGCCAGGCGCCCCCACCGGAGCAACCGACGGTTACCCCGCCCCCTGTACCGCCGGCTACAGCGGTCGATGGGAGTCTCGCGGCCACATCCGCCCCGACAGGCCAAATCTTCGTCCCCGTCGCCCCCGGCGCGGGGGCCGGCCAGGCGACGGCCGCGCCCGAGAGCGCCTACCCTGTTCTGCCGGTTGACTCGCCCACACCCGCCCCGCTGGCGGCCACGCCTGAGCCGGAGTACCCCATCTACACCGGCCCGCCCCTCGACCGCGACGAAATCGGCCTCCAGGTCTATCTCCATCGCCAGGACGTGCGCGAGCTGCTGCGCCATTTCGAGGCGCTCAACGTCGGCTGGGTCAAGGTGCAGGTGTCGTGGAAGCTCCACGAGCCGCGGCCGGGCGAGTATGACCAGGAGCTATTCGGCGAGCTGGACCAACTCGTCGCCGGGGCCAATGGTCAGGGCGTCAAGGTGCTGCTGAGCGTCAGCAAGGCCCCGGAGTGGAGCCGGCCGACGACGGAGATGGACGGCCCGCCGGGCGACTACGCCCTGTTCGAGGGCTTCATGCGCGCTCTGGCCACGCGCTATGCCGGCCAGGTGGCCGCCTACGAACTATGGAACGAGGCCAACTTGCAGCGCGAATGGAACGGCACGCCCCTGAGCGCCGCCGACCTCGTCGAACTGATGCGGCGCGGCGCGGCCGGTGTGCGCGCGGCCGACCCGGCGGCGCTGGTCATCAGCGGCGCGCCGGCGACGACGGGCATCAACGACGGCGTCAACGCCATCGACGACCGCGTCTACTTCGGGGCGATGCTGGCCGCGGGCGCGGCCGAGTTCATCGACGGCGCCGGCGTCCACCCCTACGGCTGGGCCAACCCGCCCGACGCCAGAGCTGACGACGCCTTCCAGGCGTCGTCATCCCACAACAACCACCCCAGCTTCTTCTTCGCCGATACGCTGGCCGACTACCGCGCCCTGCTCGTCAACGCTGGCGCGGAGACTGTCCCCCTCTGGCCAACGGAGTTCGGCTGGGGCACGTTCCAGGGGCTGCTGACCGAGACGGGCCAACCCGCCACGCCGCCGGCCGGCAGTGAGTTCATGGCCGATAACGACGAGTGGGAGCAGGCGGTCTACACGCTGCGGGCCTTCGAGCTGGGCCAGGAGTGGGACTGGGTCGGGCCGATGTTCCTGTGGAACCTCAACTTCACCCGCGCCCTGGGGCCGGAGTTCCAGGAGGTCGGCTACAGTCTGCTGCGCTTCGACGATAGCCGGCGGCCGGTGTATCGGGCGCTGGAGAATCGGGGGCAGTGACGCTCCACCAGAAAAGTACCAGGCTCTGGTTCATACGCAGCATGGTGCTCATTGACGTAGGTTTAGAGGGTGCCCGCGGTTGCGCTATACTAACGTAGAGCAGTCTGCGGGAGTGTGCCATATGGACCTGATTGCCTCCGCCACGTCGGATCCAACCATCGTAGCCGCTATTGCTGGCGCAATTGGCAACGGCCTCTTCTTCGTCGGCCGCAAGCTGGTCGAGAAGGCAGTCGTCGAACCGGCCGTTGACATCCCGGCCGCCGGGATGAAGGAGCGCATCCAGCGCGGCCACCGCAAGAGCCGCGAAGATCAGGCCCTGCGCCGGGCCGTGCAACAGGCGTTTGCGGCGATCGAAGCGCCGGACGAGGCGGAGGCGCTGGAACGCTACGCCATCCAGTTGGGCTTCGACCAGTTGCGGGCCGAGGACAACGACGCCCTGCGGCAGGAGTTCGCCCGGGCAATGCTGCTGGTAACCGCGCCCGAGGCCGAGTTGGTTCCCGAGAGCCTCTACGATAGCCTGCGCTGGCCGCGCGACCGGCGGCCGCAACTGGCGCTCTTCCTCTACAGCCTGCGCCGGGCGCTGGCGACGCACGAGAACTGGGGCCCGCTGATCACCTACACCGATAGCGAAGTCGTCCGCCTGCAATTGCGTCAGGCGACGACCAGCCTGGCCCACATCGAGGCCAATCTGCGCGCCCTGCTGGCCGTGTTCGGCGTCACCGACCGCGACGAGGAAAGCGCGCTGCGGGACTACCTGGAACACGTCCTGCGCGAGACGGCGGCCATCTCATTCCTTTTCGTTAAGCCCGCCGGACCGCGCCACAAGCTGAAGACCGAGGCGGAACTGGAGGCGGTCTACGTGCCGCTGCAGGTTCAGGATCCCGATCGCCCGGCCGAGCAAGCCCGCGCTCAGAACCGTCGCGCTGCCAAACTGGCAGCGGATGATTTAGAGCCAGCTGAGGCCCGCACGCCGACGCTGACTATCGACCAGGTTCTGGCCCGCCACGCCATCTTCCTGCTGCGCGGCAAGCCCGGATCGGGCAAGACCACCCTGCTGCGCCACCTGGCCCACACCTTTGCCGCCGGACAGGCGGCCGAACGGCTGGCCTGGACGGGCGAACCGCTGCTACCCATCCTCGTGCCGCTGCGCAACTTCGGCCGCTTTCTGGACGACCACCGCAGGGAGTATGCCAGCCCCGCGCCGCTGGCCCTGCGCAACTTCATCGAAGATTACTTTAAAGGGCATGAGCTGGGCTTGCCGCCCGACTTCTTCCACCGCCGTCTGGATCAGGGTCATTGCCTCGTGCTGCTCGATGGACTGGATGAGGTCGCCGATAAGCCCCTGCGGGCGACTGTGGCCCAGTACGTCAGTAGCTTCCTGAAGCACTACGAGCCGAAGGGCAACCGCTTCGGTCTGTCCTCGCGCGAGAAGGGCTACGACGAGGTGGCGGCCTATCTACCCCGGCCCATCGTCTGCAACGTGCAGGACCTGGAGCCGGACGGCCGCGACCACCTCGTCCGCAACCTGTTGCAGCAGTTCGACGACGACCCCCGCCGCTGTCGCGAGGAGACGGCCGACCTGCTGCACGACATCGCCAACCGGCGGCAGGTCGACAGCCTGTCTCGCAACCCGCTCTTCTGCACCACGCTCGTGCTGGTCTACAAGTACCGCGGCCGGAAGCTGCCCGAACGGCGGGTAGACGTCTATCAGGAGGTCGTCAGCCTGATGCTGGGCTTCTGGGAGACGCAGCGGACGGGCGTGGCCGAGGCGCGCGAACTGGCCCTGATGGACGGCACGGGGCGGTCATTCATGGACGAGTTCGAGGCCATTGAGGTCAAACAGCGCACCCTGACCGACCTGGCCGACTGGATGCAACAGGAGGCGCGGGAAGCGGGCGTTCAGAAAGAGGAGGTGCTGGCGCATCTGGCGACCTTCTTCAGCGAGCGCGAGGGCGCGCAGGCTGACCAGAAGAGCGACTGGGCGCGCGGTTTCCTGGATGTGGCCCACCAGCGCAGCGGCCTGTTCATCGAGATCGATCCCGGCGTTTACGCCTTCTCCCACGGCCACTTCCGCGAGTATCTGGCGGCCACAGCCCTGGTCGACCGCACCGACGATGAGATGGTGCGCGCCGTGCTGGCCCACGCCGCTGAGGGCTGGTGGGAGGAGGTGATCAAGCTGGCCGTGGCCCACGAGCGCCTGTCGCCCTCGCGGCGCGAGCTGCTGCTGCGGGCCATGATTGATGGCGGGCACCTGGTGTTGGCCGGCTGGTGCGCCGTCGACGCCGGTAGTGGCCGCCTGCCCGCGCCGCTGCGCGAGCGGATCAAGTCGGAGTTGCGGGCGCGCATGGTCGACGGCAAGCGTTTGCCCACAGACCGTTTCGCCGCCGGCGAAGCCCTCGACGCGCTGGGCTGGCTGCCGGAGGATTTGAACGGCTGGGTACGCTGCCCGGCGTCGGCCGATGACAGACGCGACCTGCTGGCCGGGCGCTACCCGGTGACCAACGCCCAGTACGAGCTGTTCCTGCGCGCCGGCGGCTACGATGATCCGGCTTGCTGGGGCGGCGAGCAGAGCGACGGCTGGCAATGGCGAACCGGAGGTGAACGCCCGGTGAGTGGCGGGAAGAATAGGGACGAGCCGGAGTACTGGCAGTCAGCCAACTTTGGCCGCGATCGGCGTGGCTTCCCCGTGGTCGGCGTCTGCTGGTATGAGGCTGCCGCCTATTGCGCCTGGCTGACGGCGCTGTTGCGGCGGGCGCGGGCCGGAGAGGAACTGCCGCCGGCGCACCTGGCGCTCATTGCCGGGTTAGTCGACGCCGGGGCGGCGGAGGCCCGCCTGCCGTCGGAGCGGGAGTGGGTGCGCTTGGCCGGCGGCGAAGCAGATGACCGCTACCCGTGGGACGGGCCGGCCGGGGCGACGACAGATAAGGCGACCATCCTGGCCCGCGCTAACACCAGCGAGTCAGCTATCAACAACACCTCGCCGGTAGCGATGTATCCCCAGGGCAGCAGCCGGCCGTTCGGCTTGCAGGACATGGCCGGCAACGTCTGGGAGTGGACGGCGTCGTGGGTCGACGAAAAGCAGAGTCGCCGCGTGCTGCGCGGCGGGTCGTGGCTCGACTATCGGAGGTTCGCGCGTGCGTCGCTCCGCAACTTCGCGCCGGACTTCGCCAACAACGTTATCGGTTTCCGCCCGGTCGCCCCCGTTGATTCTGGCTCCTGAATTCGACCGCCTTCGGGTGCATCGCACTTTCTGAAGTGCGTTGCACCTTCTGGCGGCGTGGGCAAAGAAGCAGAACTCAGAGACGCAGAGAAAGGACTCTTCCTCTGCGCCTCTCTGCTTCCTGGCTCTGCATCCCTCCGCGTTCCTCTCCTCCGTTTGCCTTACCTGACACTCAAATTTTGCGCAAAAACAGGGGGGTAGCAAACGACCCTGGTAGTGAACCTTAACAATTGAGGTAGAAAGGGACATCTTCAACAGGAGGTGTGCCATGGCGGCTATCGTCCGTTTGACCGAGATGCGGGAGGAGACAGGCTTTGCGCCACTGGGGGTGCTCGGCTACTGTCTGACAAGGACAGACTTTCTGTCACCGGTATGGACAAGCCTGGCGCTCGGACTGAAAACGGTTGACCACAGTCCACAAGCCAAGTTACTGGACCTGCTAGTGAGCATCCTGGTTGGTTGTCGCGGCATTGCCCAGGTCAACACGCGACTGCGGCCGGATAAGGTTCTGGCCCGTGCCTGGGGACGTGAGCAGTTTGCCGAACAATCCACCTTAACGCGAACCCTGGATGCCTTTGATGAGGATGCTGTCGGCCAGTTGCGCCAGGGGAGCGAAGCGTTGTTCCGGCGCGAGAGTCTTAGCTTGCGTCATGATTTCGACCAGGGGTGGCTGTGGCTGGATATCGACCTGTCGCCGCTGCCCATCACACGACATGCGCAGAGCAGTACGAAGGGCCTACAGGCGCAGCGGAATCAGTACGGTCGTCAACTGGCCCGCGTCCATGCCCCTGGATACCACGAGACGCTGTTCTCACGCCTGTATCCGGGCAATCAGGAGAGCAGCCCGACCTATCAGCCGACGGTAGCGGCCCTGGACGCCTTTTTGGGGCTGACACCGGAGCAGAAGCAGCGCACCGTGTTACGCGCCGACGCTGGTTTTGGTAGTGACGCCAACATCAACTATGCTCTCAGCCACCATTGGCAGGTCTTGACGAAGAACAAGGGTGGTCGCCGGCCGGAAGCCTTGGCCAGGCAGATAGCGCCGACCGATTGGCTACCACTCCGTCCAGACCGTTGGGTGGCTCGGGCGCTGCATCCACCGGTCTATGTCCAGCCAACAACCTGCCTGGTCGTGCGCTGGCTAGGGCTGGGGGGCCAACTCAAACATGCGGTCATCGTCACTTCCATTCCCGATTGGTCGATGGCCGACATCATTGCCGGCTACGATGACCGCGGCGCCTGTGAGACCGAGATTCAAGCCGACAAAAGCGGCTTGAAACTAGAACGCCGCCGCAAGAAACGCCTGGCTGCTCAAGAAGTGTTGGTCTTGCTGACCGATGTAGCCCACAACCTCCTGGCCTGGGTATCCCCGTGGATGTTCCCCGACCAGTCGCCGGCGGCTTTCGGCACAACACGGCTGCTAGAGGATGTCTTTCAACTGCCTGGCCGTCTGTTGTTCGACCGCGACCGGCTGGTGGAAGTCCACCTCAACTGTTTTCATCCCTATGCGGCTATGGTGGCCACTGGTATCCATCGTTTGCTAACCCACTTTGGCAATCCTTGAGCCTCCTTTCTCTGAGGGTCTCCCGCAATGCTTTTTGGTAAGGTTCTGTCGCGGCTCGGCGGGCCTTTGATACCCCCCGATTTTTGCGCAAAATTTGGGTGACAGTCTCACGTGAACACAAAGAAGGTGCAACCCACTCCAGAAAGTGGGATGCACCGATTTGCGCGTGTCCACCTCTTAACCCGCCTGCTGCGCCAGCCAATCGAGGATAATCTGCACCGTCTCCGGGTCCAGCACCCGGTCGGCGGCGTTATAGTTCGCCCCATCAGCCGCCGTCAGTTCGCCGGCCGGTTTCTCCTCCAGCTTCAACACATGGTTGGCGTTGGCCGGGTAGCTGAAGGTGACGTTGTCGCCGGCGGCCGCGGCCAGCACCGCGCCGTCGGCCTGCCAGTCAATCTGGATGTCCTTCTGGCCAACGATCACCAGCACCGGCGCGGTTATTTCCGCCAGCAGCGCGGCCGGTTGCGCGGCCAGCAGTTCGGCGCTGAACGGCTGGTTGGCCGGCGCGACCAGCCCGGCGAAGACCTGCTGCGCGCTGTCCGGCAGCGCCGGGTCGAGTGTGGCTGCCTCGCCGGCCAGGAAGGCGGCCACGGCCTCGTCCCACAGCGCCAGCAGTTCGTCACGGTTCGGCTCGGCGCTCAACACGTTCTCGCTGATCTGTTGGTGCAGCACCTCGGTCAGCGGCCGGCCAGGCGCGCCCGTCAGGATCAGCCCGGCGAAGGGCGTGGCCGGGTCCGACGTCTGGTAGTTCATGGCGTGCAGCGTGCCCTCGCTGTTGGCCAGCACAAAGACCTGCGCCGGGTCGATGCCCGGCTGGGCGACGAGATAGTCTACGGCGCTGGCCAGCTCATCCAGATGGCTCTGGAAACTGACGTTGCCCAGCAGCTTGGGCATGTTCTGTTGGGCAAAGGGGCCGGTGAAGCGCTTGTCATAGCGCAGCGTGGCATAGCCGGCGCGGGTCAACACGTCGGCCAGCAGGGCGGCGCTGCCGTTGCGGCCGGGCAGAAGCGGCGAAGTCCAGTCGCGGTCGGTCGGCCCGCTGCCGGCGACGAAGACCACCGCCGGGAAGGGGCCGTCGCCCTCTGGCCGGGTCAGCGTCGCGCCCACGGTCGTGTCGTCCAGCGGCCAGCTGACCTCGGTGACGACGTAGGGCGGGATGGGCGTGGGCGTGGCCGCGACCACCTCGCCGGTGCGGGCGATCTCGAAGGTGCCCGTGGCGCCCGCCTGAGCGAAGGCGCCGCGGATCGTCTCCCCGTCGAGCGTGCCGTCGAACACCGCGCCGACAGAGCCGATGGCGAAGTGGATCGCGTCGCCTTCCAGGCGGACGTCGTCGAGGGGCAGGCCGGCCGCGCCCTGCTGGGGGATGTCGATCGTCGCCGTCAGCGCGCCGCTGGATGCGTCGAACTTGACGATGATGCCCAATTGCTGCCCGGCGATGTCGATGGCCCCTTCCCACTGGCCGTCCAGCGGCGTGGCGTCGACGGGCAGGGCCGGGGCGGTGGTCTCGGTGGGCGCGGCCGTTGGTGGGGGCGATTTGGTGGGCGCGGTCGTTGGCGGCGCGGGTTCGGGCGTGGCGGTGGCCGGCCCCATGTTGTCTGTCTGGGCGCGATTGCAAGCGGCCAGAAGCAAAACGAAAGCTAGGAGGGACAATGAACGTGACATAGTTAGCTGACCTCGGTTAAGGGTAGGCAGTCAACTGCTCATTATACCATGAGATTGAACGCAGACCTGACGGGTGATGGCCAGTCGTTCTCTGGTGCAAGTACGATTCGTGGCCGTTCACTTGTCAGGTCGGTGCGCCTGGGGTGACTTTGGA
>WBZM01000661.1_pt1 | contig 44255 bp, 43 predicted proteins | sample 5204271 | NCBI WGS metagenome assembly WBZM01 (sample SAMN12344346, study PRJNA552823) | activated sludge metagenome | biome: Activated sludge suspended growth; feature: Nitrification reactor; material: Wastewater; isolation source: activated sludge from nitrification reactor of wastewater... | reverse complement strand
GGTAACGGCGAGATGCCTTGAGTTCGCTGATCTCACGGCGGAAATCATCGCGTGTGCGTTGGGCGGACTTCAGCGATTGATACCAGGCGTTTCCTGCTTGATGACTCTCGTGGTGGAGTTGTCGAAGCATGGCAAACGAGGCTGCGCCCCGTACTTGGCGTCGTTCATCTTCCAATGCGATTTTGCGCTTCTCGACATCTTGGCGCATTTGGCGCACTTGGCCACGTTTGGAATCGAGTCGGTGTCGAAGCTCTGGATCTGGCGGTGCGGGGCTATTGGTGGCCAGCAAGAATGCGACAAAGGCGACCGCTAGGACTAGAACGAGGCCGAGTAGCGCGATCACCATCGCTCAATTGCTTTCGTATAGCGGCCAATTCGCAGCGCCTCGATCACTTGCACCAGCCCCTCCCGATCCTGACGCGCTGCTTCGACGAGCTGGCCTGAAAGGACAGGTATCAAACCGAGGAACATCAGGCGTTCATCCTCAGAGATGTAGCTGTCCGTCGATTGCTTGACGACTAGCGCCAGGGCTTCGCGTATCTGGGCTCGATCGATTTCAACGTTTGATGCGATTCGCTGCTGTGTAAGAAACACGCTGGCAACCTCGCGCTGTCGCTGTGCAAGGTATGTAGTGAACGCTTGACCTTGCGCCTGGAGCCGTCGACGCTCTACATCAATCTGGTTGATCTCGACAACGCATGCGCCAATGATCGCCACAGTGTCACGAGCGGCAGCCAGAGGACTGAGCGCATTCGCCACGCGAACCACCGCGGTGCTGAAGGTGACTTCTCCATTGTCGAAGTGAACAAGTTCCCGCATATCGCCCTCCGTTAAAGACAGCCTGGAAGAACCGTATCGGCAGTCACCAGTCTCGCAAGTATCAGCGTCCACCCACTGACCTGCTTGGGAGCCTGCAGCCACTCAATCCCACACCGGATTGAGGGCTGCACCACCCCGAGGAGGTGGCTCACCAACCCTGTCGAGGGGTTGGTGGGACTAGGCCCTCAGAAAGGAGCAACCCGACATGAAGACCCTCGCCATCCGGCTCGAGGACGAGCAGCACGCTCGGCTCTCGATCCTGGCCAAGCTGGCCGATGTTTCGCTCACGGACACCATTCGTGAGGCCATTGAGATCCAGATCGCCAAGCTGGCTGCCGACCCGGACATTTCTGCCAAGGCCGAAAGCCTGTCGGCTGAGATCGACCGCGAAGCTGAGGAACAGCGCAACGCCATCGCTGCACTGTTCTCCACGCCCAACAAGGCACCTTCACGGACACGGCAGTCAAAGGGCTAGAGGCCAACACGGCTCATGCTCCCGTGGGGAGTCAGATCGAGTCACATTACGCGACTCTCTGGCTCCCCACACAATCAAAGTCAAGAGACTCATACACGCACTGAAAATCTAGTTAGGTAAGGCTGTGGAATAGACAACAAAGGTTCCCAAATCGGAACCGATTTTGTAAAATAGGATTTAGAATGAAGAATAGTTCATTAGACATATCCGAAAGTAGTTCGCCCGCGCTTTCTCGCGTTGGGGCGGTCTTGCAGCAAGGTCGCCAGTCGGCGGGACTCAGCTACCGCCAACTCAGTGAGCTGACGGGCTACAGCAAGGGTCAGCTGCACGGCTACGAACATGGCTCACCTCGCCAGATACCCCCCACCGTGCTGGCCAAACTCGCCGAGGCGCTCAAGCTGCCCCTGCACGACCTCTACGAGGCCGCAGGCTACGAGCTACCGACCGAGCTACCCAGCTTCGCGCCCTACTTGCGCAGCAAATACCGCACGCTGCCACCAGCAGCCAAAGCCGAGTTGGAGGAGAGCTTCAAAGCGATTGCTGACAAATATGGCTATGACCCGAATGGGCCTGAGCCAGGGCAAGACGAAATATAACGAGCCGAAGGAAATAGGCGAAGAGGAGGAAGAATAATGACGATACAAAGAATAATGCAGACCTCCTCAGCCAGCCAAGGTGGCATGCGGCCCAGCGTGCTCAAACAGCTGCGTCGCTTCACCCCCACCTGTCGAAGCGAGTTCGCCAGCGCTTTGCAGGTGGCTGAACGTCAAGCGACAGCACTCATCGAGCTACTCGGCGTTGGTATAGGCGGTCTCCAAATCGCTCATCTCCAAGGCCTGCCCCGGATTGAGGTTTGCTACGCCGACCTGAGCGTCAGCGGGACCAGTCACTGGACGGGGACGACGTGGGTGATCTCTATCAACAAGGGGGACTGCAAGGAACGACAGCGCTTCACGCTATTGCACGAGTTCAAGCACATCATCGACCACGGGTCTACCCGTCAGCTCTACACCGGCAGTCGCCGCCATACTGCCGCCGAACAGGCCGAGATGGCGGCCGACTACTTCGCAGGCTGCGCCCTGGTTCCACGGCGTGCCCTTAAAGCAGCGTGGGGGAATGGCATCCAGAAACCGCGACTGCTGGCGACCTTGTTCGGCGTCAGCGAAGCCGCCCTACGGGTGCGTCTGTCGCAAACCGGACTCGACACACCGCTCGACACAGAACCAACGCCGCGCTGTGCTCGACCAGTCGCCACGCCCCGTGGACGAACCCAACGCTTTCAATCCATCTATCCCCGCCGATTCAGCTACGGAGCCGCCCGATGACCACCACCAGCAACGTCGCCAAGGATGGGAACCCAACGGGCACCATTGCGGTCTCCTACTTACGGGTGTCGACAACGAGGCAAATGCAGACGGGTGCCGACGTTGATGCCGAGGGCAACTCCATTGCCACCCAGCGCCAAGCCAACCTGGCTAAGGCCGTGAAGCTGCGAGCCACCATCCAAGAGGAGTTCGTCGAACCAGGAGCCAGTGCCCAAACCATCGAAAAGCGGCCTGTCTTTCGGCAGATGCTGGACTACTTGGCTGAACATCCCGAGGTGAGCGTGGTGATCATCTACATGCGCTCACGGGCCTTCCGCAATCTCGGCGACGCGGTGCTGACCAAGCGCAAACTCGAAGCAATGGGCGTCAAGCTGGTCTCCGCCAAAGAAGACTTTGGCGACGGCATCATGGCCGACGCCATGGAAGCGGTGACCGACATCATCAATGAGGTGCAGGTGCGGATGTCGGGAGAAGACATCAAGGCCAAGATGCGCCACAAAGCCGAACGCGGCGGCACCAACGGCCGCGCCCGCATTGGCTACAAGAACGTCCGCATCGAGCATGAAGGGCGGCAGATCAACTCCATTGCTGTCGATGAGGACCGCGCCCCACTCATCCGCCAAGCCTTCGAGCTGTATGCCACTGGCGACTACTCACTTATGCAGCTGCATGACGAAATGGCCGAGCTTGGCCTGACGACCCGACCGACACGTGCAAGGCCGTCGGCACCGCTCTCCAAGAGCCAGATCCAACGCATGCTGGCCGATCCGTATTACATCGGGCTGGTGCACTACAAAGATGAAGTCTTCGAAGGGCGCCACGACACCTTCATCCCGACCGACCTGTTCGACCGTGTGCAAGACGTGTTGGCTCATCGGGCAAAGCCAGGCAGTCGTGACCGCACCCACTTCCACTATCTCAAAGGCCTGCTGTGGTGTGCGCGTTGCAAGCAGGCTGGACGAACCAGCCGCCTGATCTACACCGAAGCCAAAGGCAAGGGCGGCACCTATGCCTACTACCTGTGTCGCGGACGGCAGAACGGTGACTGTGACTTGCCGTACCTTCCTGTGGCTGACGTCGAGTGGTACGTCGCCCAGCACTACACCACGATGGGACTGCCATCCGACTTCGTAACGATTATCCGCGAAGCCATCTCAGTCACGATGCAAGAAGCCAAGAGCAACATCCAGGCCATGCACACGGCCTACAAGAAGAAGCTGGCACGACTCGCTGCCAAAGAAGAACGCCTGCTCGACCTAGCAGAAAACGGCACATTGCCCACAGCCAAGATCCAAGAACGACTCATGGCGGTGGCCATTGAACGAGCCAGCGCCAAAGAAGGCCTCACCCAGTCTGCTGACAAGCTGGCCGTCGGAGCGGAAATATTGACCACCTATCTCGGACTGCTGGAAACGCCCTACGACCTGTACCAAGGCTCGACCGAAGCGGCCCGACGTGACTTGAACACCCTGAGCTTTGAACGACTGTTCCTAGACGACCACGGTGTCCAAGGTGACCAGAAGACCGACACCGCCCAAGAATTCCACGACGCCGCCACGACCTACCAGACCGTCGGCACGCCATCCCCAGAGACCGTTACGGGCCGTCTGATGGACAGCCCAGCAACGACCGACCAGACGATCGGGGGGACAAACCCCACCGATGAAAACGAAAACGGACAGGCGTGGCGCCTGTCCGATCTTTTCGATTGTGTGGGTTCGAGTAAGAACCGTATGGTGCGCGGGGCGGGACTTGAACCCGCACGACCGTAATGGTCAAGAGATTTTAAGTCTCTCGTGTCTACCAATTCCACCACCTGCGCATATTATTTTATGTATGTTATTTTAGTATACTAGATTTATGAAACAAATCGTACTACTCCATGGTGGAACAAGCTTCAACTCCTACGAACGCTACCTCGAAGACCTAAAAACCAAAAGCCTAGACTATGATCGGCTGCGCCCAAGCAAACGGTGGCGCGATAGTGTAGTAGAAGCTTTTTCGAATGATGATGTACTGCTTCCTAGTTTTCCAAATACCTCGAATGCTCAGTACGATGAGTGGGCACTCTACTTTGAAAAACTTGTACCGCACCTGCGAGACAACGTGCATATTGTTGCCCACAGTCTAGGTGGAGCTTTTATAGCCAAATATCTTAGCCAGCACCCGCTACAAACACCACTTCGCCAACTACTACTCGTTGCGCCACCATACAGCGACGAGACCAGCGAAGATCTTGGTGATTTTACACTACATACTGTTACTCAATTAAATAAAAGTTGCGATGAGGTACATATATTTTTTAGCAAAGATGATCCTATCGTTCCTTTTAGCGAGCTCGCTAAATTCCAGGCCGACCTACCGAATGCCATTTGTCATGTGTTCGAAGACCGTGGACATTTCTTGCAAGACACATTCCCCGAACTCATCGAAATTCTAAAACAAAAATAACCCTGAACCATTCAGAGCTATTTTTGGAGGCACCTACGGGTAACGCTCCCGTCTACACGGTTTTGCAGACCGTTGCCTAACTTCTCGGCCAAGGCGCCAACTCTGTCTATTATAGCGTATACAGATGATGCTTTTGAATATATTGCTCGATACTTGCCAGAAACCTTGCTTGACCACTGCGCACTTGCGACGAGGAGCTATGCGCTGCAGTTGTCTGAATATAGGTGTACCTATCAGGGCTTACTTCTAGGTGCGCCATCAGTGTGTGCATTCGTGCAGCTTCATCGTTCGACCGTATGCCAATAATAAATTTCATCGATTGCGTGATTCTGCTAAACTCTGGCCATGTTTTTAGTGTCAATGCCACATCGCTCCCAATCATCAGATAAAGATCGGGACGTTCTGTGCCGAATAAATCTGTAATGCTCGAAAATGTTGCAGTATCTGTCGTTAATTCTTGCACCAATGCTGGCATCGTGCTTGTTGCAAGTCTTGCCATTGCTATGCGGTGGTTTATAGGAGTAACATTTTGTTTGCCTCTAGGTATTTTTTCGGGAATAAGCACAATGCGTTCAAGCCCCACCTGCTGAAGTGCGCTTTGCATAAAAGCAACGTGGCCATCGTGAATAGGGTCAAAGGTGCCTGTGTATATTCCTACTTTTTTGCGTGTCATACTTACTAGCTAGTATAAACAAAAAGATGAGCATACGCTCACCTCTTTGTTTTGGTGCACTGAAGAGGACTTGAACCTCCACGTCCGCAATGGACACTAGCCCCTCAAGCTAGCGCGTCTACCAATTCCGCCACCAGTGCATAATTTTAATTTGTAATGTGCATTATACGCCTCTTTATGTTTCCGCTTGTGGCCCTCAAGCTGAAATTTCACGAATGAAATCATAGCTTTCATCGGAAATTTCCTTGCGAACTTCCACAGGAAGTTCTCACATCTACCAATTCCGCCACCAGTGCATAAACAGTTAGCCACCCGCCACAAATGCATAAACTTTAGTTTGTAATGTACATGACTGCTCATAAACTCAATATCACGCAGGCGCCACCAGTTGGCTCTATTTTACCTTAGTGATTATACGCACACTAGGGTGTTTTGTAAACATGCCCACGTTCGGCGGTCCAGTAAAGAATGTCTGTGTAGCGGTCGACAGCTGTCGGTAATGTCTCTTTCGTAGATGTACCTTGGGCGGCTTTTGTGTGTGCATAGCGCATAGATGACTGGAACAAGCCAATCGCAGGCGCATCGCTAATCCATTGCTGAGCAAATGCTGTGTACTTACGCGCACGAAGTGTGGGGTCATTGCGCACTCGCGCGCTCGAAAGCGTGTCATCGCTTATACCATTTTGGTAGTTTGCAAAATTATATCCTAACGCCTGGGCCTGTGACGAATGCCAGTACGCGTACACGTCTGCATCACCACCAATCACCAGTTCGTTCACTAGTACGTCGTACATTCGCGGCTGCAGCACTGCTTGCGCAAAGCTCTGTTGGTTGGTAGTTGTGTCAAACAAATCAACTTTTGTCGTAATACCCAGCTGCTTCCATTGCCGCACCAGTTCATCGATCACTACTTTGTATCGTTCGTCTTTAATAGCTGCAATTTTAAGCTCGAGCGGCTTGCCATCTTTTGTTCGTACTTTTCCAGACAGCTTCCAGCCCGCTGCTTCAAGCAGTGCATTGGCTTCTTGCATTTTTATGGTTGGCTTTTGGGGCAAGGCCGTGGCTTCAATTTGGTGGGGTATAAAAGGCAAATCGAGTGGCAATTCTGGCACACCAATATTTTTTCGAAGTAGCCTGGTATCTGTTGCTTTTTGTATTGCCTGACGTATTGTGACGTCGGTAAGTTGCGGCGATGTAGTGTTAAAAATAGCGTACACGCCACTTCCGAGCGGTATGTCATTGACGACAAATTGTTTCGGCAAATCACTTTTTAGAGGAATACCTGCGGCGGCATTAACATCGCCAACTTTTAGCGCCTGTACAAGACTCTCTGGTTTGTCATACGCATGCAGTTCAAACCGTGCCAGCTTTGGAGCGCCCTGATAATAGTCTGTCCATGCATTTAAATGAGCGATTTTCTGGCTATCCCGACCAGGAATTGTTTGCAGTAACCGTATTTTAAATGGACCACTCCCTACTGGGGATACACTAAAGGTATTTTCGCGCAGCGCACTCGGCTGCACCTGTGCCAAAATATGTTTTGGCAGTATCGAAAATGTCAGCGCATGACGAAACGTCGCATAAGGTGCAGGTAGAGTGAACTGCACGACGTGCGTATTGACTTTTTTTACTGCTACTTCATGCCAATTGTTACGCATAACGGCACGCACTTCGGGGTTTTTCATGGTGTCGACAGTATAGACAACATCGTCAGCAGTGAGCTTGGCACCATCATGCCACTTCACGTCGTCTCGCAAAGTAATCGTGTAGATTTTTTGGGTTTCGTCCAAACGAACGTCGCGCGCTATATCGTTACGCAGATGCCCTGTACTGTCATAATCAAATAGCCGAGAAAATATCAAATAACTTGCTGACTGCTCAGCATTGGTCGTTGCAAACAACGGATTCAGTGTGTCTATCGAACCGTTAATGGCCTCTCCGTACGTCCCCCCGCTAGTAGCGGCCAGTGTTTTATATCCCGTCTGATACAAAGTCATCTGCAGGGCAACAAGACCAATAATAGCCCCTACAATAAACAGCCAAGAAGCAATGTGTTGACGCGCATCGCGTAGCGACCGCAGGCGTTTTACAACAAATTTATTGGCGTGTTTTCGAGTAACAACTTCTGCCTTTAGAGCGCGCTGCGAAAGTCGTTTTTTGTCAAACGATAGTTTTTGTAAACGCTTCCACCCTTGTTTCTTTTCCATATGCTACTACGATAGAAGCAGCGCTCCAACAATTGAAAATACAAACGCTACTGCCAGGAAGATTGTGGTATCAAAAAGACTTTTATCGAGCCCCCGACGAGTCGTGTAGAGTTCGCCCGAGCTGCCAAACCCAGCTCCCAAACTTGCTCCACGCTGCTGCAAGAGTATTGTGATAATCATCAGTATACCTGATACCACTGTCACCCACTGTAATAAATTTGCTATATTCATGATTTCACCTCTTTTCTTGCGGGCTCAGGGCCCAGCTCTAGCATGCTACTTACTATATAGTTTAACAAACTAATCACGATTCCGGTAAGCACCGAGTGCCAAAACTTCATATGCAACCCAGGTGCAAGCATGAGAGAGATATACACCATGAAGCCATTAACAATTAGGGTAAATAACCCAAGGGTTAGCAAAATTGCAGGCAATGACAAAATAATAACCAATGGTCGAAGAGTACTATTTATAACTGAAAAAATCAGTCCGGCAAACAAAAAGCCAAATAGTCCAGCATCCACCCCCGACTGAAAGCCTGTGCCAAAAATCTTGATCGCTACCCATAGCCCAAATGTATTAAGCAGCCAACGAACCAGAAAAACGCCAAATTGATGTTTCATAATCTAATCCTTAGTATAGCATGCGCCTACCATGTGGTGGGCAATTTTTTGCTTAGGTTTTCGTACCCTTTTTCGGTAATCAAAATATCGTCTTCGATTCGCACCCCGATTGCTTCTTCGGGAATATAAATGCCTGGCTCGACCGTTAGCACCATGCCAGGCGCAAACTGGCGTGGCCCACCCAAACTATCGTGCACATCGACACCAAGCCCATGACTAATAGCATGAGGAAAGTACCGTCGCAGCGACGCCTCGTCGCTATTAAGTCCCAGCTCATCAAGTGCGTGCTTCATGATTATATCTACTTGTGATTGATACGCAGTAACCGAAAGTCCTGGCGCGAGCAGCGCCACGATCTGCTCATGCGCACGCTCTACCGCAGTATGTACCGCCATCTGACGTTTCGTGATATTACCATATGTATAGGTTCGCGTAATATCAGCGGCATATCCATCTACTCGCGCCCCGACATCCATCAGTATAAGACTTGGCTTTTTCATCCGTGCTGTGTTGGCGGTATAGTGGAGTGTGCAGGCATTTATCCCACTTGCTATGATCGGATCGTAGGCATGCCCCATAGTTCCCTTGCGTCGAAAATCATAGTCAAACTCGGCGGCAATTTCGTATTCATAACGAAAATCGTTTATAGTTTGCTGCACGCGCATAAACGCAGTGCAGGTGATGTCTATCGCTCGCTTTATCGCCACTATTTCTTCGGGGTGCTTGATCGCGCGTAGCATATTAAGCTCTTTATTCGCATCGCGTACATGGGTAAATATACGTTCGAGTTTTTGACGTGTCGAAGCAATACTGGGGTTTAGCACAAAATTGTAATATTTAGCATGAGGTGATTGATCGATGGCATACACAACACTGTGTTTACGACTTAGCTGTCGTAACAACTTCGTACCTTCATCGCCATTAACCACGTGGTCGACACCACTTATAGACTTTGCCCGTTCTGCATCGAGCGAACCATCAAAAAGATCGTGCACAGAATCAACCAGCGGCGCTACCAACCACGATGCATTTGTCGAACCATCATAGATTAATAACCAATCAGGATATTCTATACCGCACAAATACCAAAAATTCGGTTCTTGTTCGAACTTTACCGCCATGTCGCTCATGCGTTGTATTTTACTATAGGCACCCAGCACCACAAGTCCACCCTGCAGTTTTTGGCCCAAATTCTGACGGTTCGTACGATAAAACTCAGTTGTCATATATCTTATAGTACACTACGTAGCTGGACAGGTACCTGATTGAGGATCTTTTACAGTATCAGACACATAGTATTTTATCGTGTTAATTTTGACGCTTGTCGCTTGTATACAAAATTGCATACCGCTCGGTACAGGGTTTGCAAATTCCAGTGTGACTTCTGGGCTTTTTTTGTTCATAAAAGTATCGATATTAGTCGGATAAGCGCCTTTGAAATTTTTATAATTCTGCATAGCCTGGAGCGCAGTTAGCGCCTCTGATTTCGTCAGGTTATCGGCCTGACGCTGCTGCCATGCGCCATACGACACAACAGAAATTCCTGCCAAAATACCAATCACCAGTACCACTGCGAGCATTTCTACGACTGTAAAACCGTTCATTAGACGCCGTGTGTTCATGCCATCATCATAGCATATCGCTTGTGCTAGTGCATAGCGTCGATGACCTTTGCGGCCTTGTCGACTCCGACCACTTTTTCTATGTCTTGTTTAGCCGCTTCTTTGAGTCCTTTTACACTACCAAATGCTTTTAAAAGTTTTTTGCGTGTTGCGGGCCCTATACCAGGTATTTCTTCCAAAATACTCTTAGTCGAATTCGTACGCTTTAGCACTGTATGGTAGCTGATTGCAAACCTATGTGATTCGTCGCGTAGTCGCTGCAACAACTTGGTAATGTCAGTATATTCTGCTATTGCATCACTCCCTCGCAAGTTTTTTGAATGCGCACCCGCGTTACGTTGCCCAGCATGCAAATTCAGCGTCAGATATTTTTCGTCTTCGTGCAGTGTGACGCCTGTTTTGTTTGCGGCAACTGTTTTTGTGATTTCAGTTACTATGTGCGAACCGTTTTTGGCCAGCAACAATTCTTCGTCGCGCTTCATGATACTAAACACTGGGATCTGAATATTGCGTTCATACATAGCTTTGATTGCTGCTTCTAGCTGACCTTTGCCACCATCTATTACTAGCAGATCGGGCATACCCCACGATTTATTTTTATCCGAAAACCGTCGAAAAATTGTTTCGTACATATTGCCCGTATCATCATTGCGCTGTTTGGTCATTTTAAATTTACGATACTCAGCTCGATCACTCACGCCATTAGTAAACACCACCATACTCGCCACTACATTAGCACCCCCATGGTGTGAAATATCGTAGCCTTCGATTCTCTTTAGTGGTTTTTCCGAACCTAGCAATTCACCCAAATCTGCCAGTGCCTTGTCTTTTGAAATATCCAAAAACTCACGGTCACCAAACATCACTCTGCGCTGCAATTCATTCATATAATACAGCTTGTTTCGCAAACGCGCGGCTGTTTCAAAGTCATGCGTACTGGCTGCTTGCTTCATGTCTTTTTCTAGCTCATTTGCCAGTGCTTTGCGGTGACCTTTTATATAACTTATCAGTTTTTTTAAGTTACTTTTGTATGCAGCCGAGCCTTCGCGCGTATTCGGGTTCAAGCCAATTTGCATTTCCAATTTTGAACCCTTGCCGTCGTATGGCTTAATGAAGTATGGGTACACACGACGTAAGTAACGCAGGGCTTTTTTTAGCGCGTAACCATTATAAAATGGTCCATAGTAGTCAGCACCATCATCGCTTGGGTTGCGCGTAAATGAAACTGTCGGCCACTCACTTTTCATATCAATCCGCACGAAACTCTGACTTTTGTCGTCGCGTAGCAGTACATTGTAACGCGGCATATAGCGTTTCACCATTTCGCTTTCTAAAAACAATGCATCGATTTCGCTTTCTGTTTCGAGCCAATCAGTATCGTATATTTCGTTCACAAGCGCAGTTGTTTTGGCATCAAACAACTTAGAGCTTTGAAAGTATTGTCGCACACGGTTTTTTAGTATGGCTGCCTTGCCTACGTAAATAACCTCGCCATTTTTTGCTTTATGAAAATACACTCCCGCACTGCGCGGCAGTTGTTGCAATTTTTCTTCGAGCACTTTATTCACTCTTTTATTATACGCTAGCAGTTACTGCGCTCGGCTAATATTCACCATCCACTTCACACCAAACTTATCAGTTAACATACCAAACTCATCTCCCCACGATTCTTGGCGCAGTGGCATAAAAACATCAGCACCATCAGAAAGTTTTTCAAAATATCCACGTAGTTCTTCAGCGTTTTCGCCACCCAGTGCCATAGCAAATCCATCACGCTTAGCGCCATCATCCATGCCATCACTGGCCATAATTACAAAGTCGGGTCGCGCACGCAACACTGCATGCATTATCCCGTTACTTGGTTGATTCTCAACATGTGCATCACCAAATGTTCGCAGCTCTAGCTCTCCACCAAAAATATTTTGATAAAATTCCATTGCCTGACGTGCCACTCCATCAAAACTAAGATACACATTAATTGTACTTTGCATTATTTCTTCTCCTTCATCTTCAATTCTTTACGAATTTCCATTAGTATTTTCCCCATCTCATTGTGGCCGTTGCCATCTGAGCCACATCCCCAGTAGCTATCGACAGGTGAGTTTTCGACAATCATCTTATCGCCCGTTGCTAACAGAATCTCTCGGGAATCTTCATTCTGCTGTATTTTTGCATATACAATATCGTGCATTACCTCCACTTTAATATTGCTCCAGTCTGGGTGGCGATTTTTGCTTTCTTTAGAGTACTTTTTACATAACCATGGACTAGATGCGCTAGCAATCTTTTCGGCTAGTTCTGGTTCAGTATCAGCAAACTTCTTCCACTGAAATGCATGTTCAGCAGTATAAAAAACTTTGTTCCATATTTTTACTGTATTTGCTGAAAAATTATTAATTGGGTCGAATGCTCCACTAAAAAAGTAGACCGTATCTGCTGTTTCATACGTAAGTTTCTGGTCACTCTTAGGATACATCACTGCCTGCTTTCTGTATCAAATTCATCAATGATAATTTTCTTTTGCTGCATTAGTGTTGCGTATGCATTCGGTTGCTGCAGTAGTTCACCCATGTTTTCAGGGACAATTTGCCAGCTCACACCAAACTTGTCTTTACACCAGCCACACTGCTCATTTTCAGGGTAGCTCGAGAGTTTTTTCCACAAGTAATCTATTTCGGCTTGGTCTTTGCACAGCACAGCAAACGACACTGCTTCGTTAAATGTGTCGCTCTGATCCACGCCAGAATCCATCGCCACAAACCACTGGTTTTCAAGCATACAATCACCAAACATCACTGCACCAGGTACCGCTGGACCAGTTTGTTCTGGGTAGGGCGCTAGCATGCCCAAACGTGAATTCTGAAAAACCGAAATATAGTATTCCATCGCGCCTCTGGCTTGGTTTTGGACACTAGCCCCAAATAGCAATGACGGCACAATAAATGGCCGCAATTCGCCTTCGGGTTTGCTCAAAATTAGCTGCCACGTCACGCCGTATTTATCTTTTATCCAACCATAGCGCTTACTAAATGGGTACTCTTGTAGCGGCATGAGCACCTTACCACCGTCGGCAAGTGCGTCCCACACTCGATCGATATATTCGGCCGCATGCGCATAGCGACTTGGGTCAAAGTTTAGCATAAACGATATTGATGGGGTAAACCGAAATGTAGAATCTGCATTGATCGCTACAAATCGAAAGTTCTCTATAGCAAATTCTACTGTTAATTCTTTGCCCGCCATATCCGCTTGAAAATCAGCCAAACCTTCTTCTTTTGTATCGGGATAGTACTCAGTAGAAAGAATTTTTGCCATTGAAAAGATCGATACATAAAACTCCGCCGCTTCTTTGGCGTTACCATCAAACCACAGGTTTGGAATTATTTTTTGGCTCACAGTAACCACTTTCCTTTCCACACTCGTTCTATGCATTATTATACTAGACTCGTAGGTCGCGCTGCGAATATACTATATATGTCAAAAGCAATGCACCTATTGCTACAACTAGCGTAAGCACAACATAGTGCAGCTTCAATGCATGCGCACTCACAATATACGCAGCATCAAACCAACTAAAAACTGACCCGTAGTGCATCCACCCTAGTGATGGGGAGAGTTTTGCAAATACGTACAAAAGATAACTACCAAAAACAATGCCTGCCACAATTTTTCCATACGCAGTAGCGCTTCTACTAATCGCCACCGCCATAGCGCCCAATGCAAAGAACATTAGTTGCATTAGTGCCAGTGCTATCATGCATATCCAAAAATCACCTACAAAACCACCAAACGTTGCAAACTTTATAATACCAACAGCACTCCCTACCGCGGCTGCACCCCACACTACTGCCAAGCAAACACTCCCCGCCAAAAGTTTTGCCGTAATAATCGCCATACGAGTTCGCGGCTTTACATACAAAAACTCTGTGGTTTTATTTATTTCTTCGTCTGCCAGTACATTGGCCCCCAAAAGCCCCGCATGTACTGCAGCCATCACAGCCAAAAACAAAAAACAGACCCCAAAGTAGCCTGCTACTGTTGTAAGGTCAAGTCCGTTCATGCCAAACACTGCCTGAATTGTATTTGGAAAACTTTTTAGCATTGCCTGCATAGCTTGGCCACCCTGTGCCGTAACAGTTTGGTATTTTGCCATCGAAACAATCATCAGAGCAATCACACAGACCGACCAAATAACCGTACTTTTACGAAGTGCTCGAAGTTCATGCAAAAACACATTCATGCCACACTCCTTGTGTCATGGCGAACATATACTACATAGGCGATAACCAGTGGAATAATAATCACCGCGATGGCCATATATACAAATTGCACCTCGAACGTCTTGTCGGCAACAATTTTCATATAATCAAAAAATTTAAATGGACTTACAAGCCGCAAAATACTGTCGCCCGCTAAAGATTGAATCATGCCAAGCGCAAAAAACCCAAACACTACGCCGAGCGAAATTGCGATGACTGATTTTATACGTACCAACTGTGAAACCAATACACCAATACTCACAAACATCAGTTGCACTAACAAAAACGCCAAAGACAATAGCCCAAATACTTTCATGCTAAAATTACCCGCACCAAATACAATCGTCAACCCCAGCGTCGATGCCACCAATACGATATTTGTGACAGTAATCGCTGTCAGCACAGCCAGCAGCTTACGAACAAATATGCTTGTTCGTGTGAGCGGTTTGGTAAGCAAAAAATCAGTCGTCTTACTGGTTACTTCACGACTAAGCATAGTGAGCCCCATATTCATCCCCTGTACAGCACCCGCTACGCCCACATAGGTAAATGTATACGCATAAAATCCTAAAAACGTAAAAAATGTTTCCATACTCAAGCCAAACATGGCCCGCACCTGAGGCGGAAACCCCGCCAGGAGCTTGCGACTTGTTTCGACATCGGCATGAAACGCAGGAAAAATCGATAAAAACAGTGCCATTACCAAAACAAGCGCCGCAATCCACCCAACCAAAGAGCCACGTGCCATTCGTAGTTCATGCAAATATACATTCATGCCGTTAGACTAGTCCTTTTTGTAGTAATGCATAAAAATCTCTTCAAGTTCGGGTTCTTCTATATATGCGCTTGCGAGCTTCATTTTGGCCAGCATTTTTGTCACTACATTTATATCGCCGCGATATAAAAACGAAAGTCGGTGAGCATTTACCTGCAAATTACTTAGTCCATTTATTTTTAGCAGCGATTTTTCGATTGGTGCCTTTAGGTCGATGTGTACCTTAACGTAGCTATTTTTTCGCAGCGACTGCATATCTTCGACAGCCACTAATGTGCCGTCTTTGATAATCGCTACTCGGTGACAAAGTTTTTGGACTTCGCTCAAAATATGGCTGCTAAACAAAATCGTTGCGCCACGTGCGTTTTCTTTGCGTAGCAAATCAAAAAATGTAGCCTGCACAAGTGGATCCAATCCACCCGTTGGTTCGTCGAGAATTATCAGTTCGGGTGAATGCTGCAATCCTTGGATAATTCCGACTTTCTTTTTATTACCATAACTCAGGTCATCGATTTTTTTAGTAAGATCAAGGTTTAGTAATTTTGCCAGTTGCAACATACGGTCTTCGATGTCTTTTTTTGGCTTTTTATAAAAACTTGCGCTGTATCGCAACAAATCTCGTGCTCGCATGTTGTCATAATAAAATACTTCACTGGGTAAATACCCAATATCTTCGCGAATACTTGGGCCATATTTTACGCTATCTTTACCAAAAATTGTTGCCGTCCCGCTACTTGGTTTGACAAGCCCTAAAAGCGTGCGAATTGTCGTCGACTTACCCGCGCCATTGGGCCCGATAAACCCAAAAATCTCGCCTTTTTCAACCGCTAAATCAAGCCCTGCAATACCGCGCTCTTTACCGTAGAATTTTGTTAGTTTGTTGGTTTCAATAACATTCATGCTTGTTCTTACTATACGCCCAAGGTGCTGTGCGAACAAGCAACTAACTGACAAAAATTCCCGTGCACACTATGTATGTCACCAAAGCAACCGTTCCCGTTAGTACTGCGCCCCACGTCATATCGATTATCACAATTTTCCTCGACCAGCCTTTTAGTGTTGCCCAGTTGGTTAAATCGTAGGTAGCGTATGCCAATAGCCCAAACAGTGCCCCATACCCCAACGCATACTGCCAGGAAGCTTTTTCTATCGCAGGGTTTACGGCAAATACTACAATTCCGATTACGTACAGTATATAAAATGCAATTGCGGCGGGCATATAGGGTTTTTCGAGAAGTAGCTTGCCGATTTCTTTGTAGTATAACTTTTTGGCGACAAATCCCAGCCATACCCAGTCAATTAGCCCCATTACGATTGCCGCTACTGACAGCGCAATGAAAAAATTAGTCATTATTATGCTCCTTTGCTATCAAACGGCTTCCCGCTGTCATCATAATAAACACTGTCATTAGCAGCGTAATACAAATCGTCACGGCAATAATGACCGAAGGATACATGCCTTTAAAGCCTTGGTCTGAAAGATGCTTTAGCAAAATACCGATATACGCCCAAATAAACACTCCTACATATGCGGGGTCTCGATTTTTGGCCGCTGCCAAAACCGCAATTGTCAGGCCAATAAATACAAGTAGTACCATCCAAACACCTGGCTTCAACGGTCCGCCCTTAAAGCCGATACTCACTAGCCAGGTCGTGATATTGGCGATGGTCGCGATTGTAATCCAGCCAAAATAAACGGTAAATGGCAACCGTATTGCTACGTATTCTTTCCATGAAAGCGCATGGTTTTTCACGTAGTCGGTTGTTATTGCGGCAATTTTTATCAGCGTCACCAATAGCGCAATCATCAAAATCACTGTTAGCCACAGCACTTCGTAGTGCCAGCAAACAATCCAAACCGCATTTAGTAGCGACGACGCGATGTAAAGTGGCGTAACTTTATCAAAAAACTCTTCGCGAATTTTTAACCCAAACTTTTTGCGCACCGTGCCAAATTGCATCACTGTATACACAAGTAGTAGCGTATAGATCACACTCCAGATCGAAAATGTAATACCTGCAGGTGCAAACAAATTCAAGTTTTTGTCCGAAACTTCTGCGGTAGAGATCCCGTTCAGTGGCAACAATACCGCCGCCATATTCATCCCTACCATTACTGCAAATGCAGCAACAGCACCCCACTTCGCTTGCATGTTTTCTTTTGCTTTTTTTCTAAACCACATACACCCTTCTTTCGCTTATTTTGTAAAAAGGCTAATCACCCATGCAGCAACCACTAAGTGCAGCAGTGCTTCGCCAGCCATGATTGCAATTTTTTGCGCAACATATTGCGGCTTAGTACCACCAAAAATTACTGCCGATACTTGCGTTGGCAGCACAAACCCTAGCCACAACCAACCCACTAATTCGTATGGCGAAACACTCGGTAGTGCTACGATAAAATGTGCCAATACGTAGGCCGAAACAATTGTCACCAGTAGTTGCACGCCATAAAACGGCCCCATTTTACTTTGCATTTCTTTTTGCTGCTTGGCACTGAGTTTGTCAAACCCATGCATTTCGCCCCAGATTTTTGCAAATGGCACCATATACCAAAATGCGCTCACTGCAAACATCGCGACTGTCGCTGCTAGTACTGCCCACAAATTTACTTCCATGCACTCCTCCTTGTTATAGGATTAGTATACGCTACTTTTTTTATTTATAGCTATCGTTTGTACTGTATGCCATTGTTGGTGGGCTTTTCGAGCGAGAAACTTGCAGCATCTACTTTGTGGTACTGCGGCAATATTTCTAGCAAATATTCATAAATTCCCGCGACGTCTTGTAGTACTTCGCCGTTCTCTGCACCTTCGCGTAGTTCGGCAAGCGTCATCCAGTGAATATCATCCGATTCGCCTTCACCCGCTGGATGTTTCGGGACGTTATTGGCCACAAATCCATAGCACAAATCTGAATGATAATGTTCACCTCCAACATTATGCGTACTACTACTTAACGGTACTGGGTGCGTAATGTTGCCTTTTGTTTGTACGGCATTTTTTGTTGGCTGCAACAACTCTAGCTCTGCCAACGTATAGCCGCTTTCTTCTTCTAGCTCATGCGCCATTGCCTGCCACGGCGTTTCGTTTAGTTCTATATGCCCACCAACCTGCATATACACATCGATCTTTTTATGAAAATGTACCATACATCGCCACTCACTATCAATCTCGCGAACAATATACGCGCTCACTGTCATGTCATGCTGATTTGGTTCGGTATGGATATGTGGCATTTATTTTGCAGCGAGTTTCTTTGCCGTGTGTTTTTCTTTGCATTCTTTTGTGTGAAACAGCAGGTCTGGATTTTGTTTGCAGCCTTCGCATATCAACACCAGATCATTGCATTCCATATGTGCGCAGTTTTCAAAGTTACTGGTTTTGCCCTCGCAGTGGGTACATTCGCCAATAGTTTTGGTATGGTCGCTAAAGTTTACGGTCATGCGGTTGTCGAACACGCGTAGGCTGCCTTCCCACAGCCCATTGTCACCGTATTTTTCACCGTATTTTACTATGCCACCGTCTATTTGGTACACTTCTTTAAACCCGCGCTTTTTCATCATGGCGCTGATCACTTCGCAGCGAATGCCGCCTGTGCAATAGCTAATCACTTTTTTATCTTTGATGTCATCGTACTTGTCACTTTCAAGTTCGGCGATAAAATCACGGCTCGTGTTCGTATTTGGTACTACCGCGTTTTTGAACTTACCGATCTTGGCTTCGTGTTCGTTGCGGCCATCAAAAAACACTACATCGTCGCCGTATTTTTCGACCATTTCGTGTACCTGTTCGGGTTTTAGGTGTTTGCCGCCACCAATCACGCCATCCATATTCACATCAAATTCATCATCGCTATTTTTAAAGCCCACCAATTCGCGTCGATGTTTTACACTCATACGCGGAAAGTCTTCGCGGCTACCATCGCTCCATTTAAATACAATGTCTTTAAAGCCTGCTAGTTTTTTGGTTTCTTTTACATATTGCTTTAGGTCGTCTACTTCACCGCCCACCGTGCCATTCAGCCCATGCTGGCTGACCAGTATTCGCCCACGCAAATTTAAGCTGTCGCATAGCGTTTTTTGCCATAGCTTTACTGCTTCGGGATCAGCAAGGGGGGTAAATTTATAGTAGAGCAATATTTTTTGCATAACAGAGATAATTATAGCACATCTTGTAGCATACTAAGGGTGCAGATAGGCTCTACGTAGGTAAAGAAACACGCTTTTGCGCAACAAGCACCATTGTCATAGTAAGTAAGCTATACGCCAACCCTGCGCTGCACATGTGCAGTAGGCTATAACCCTGCATAACAAGCACGGTACCCGAAAGCAGCGTACCTGCAATGAGTGCGTAGTTTGCGTGTACAATTTTTTGGCTCGGACGTGCCAGTGCGAGCACTGCAGCCGCCAGGCTCGTGAGTGCAATGATGATATGTACAACTAACATGATTATAAGTATAAGCCATAAGCACCACACAAACAACTTGACAAATGTAGTAAATATTTGATATAATGAAAATATAGCCTCTTGTAATTTTTATTACAGCCTTTTATACTAAAAACATTATGAACTTATAAACAAAAAGTTCCTCTAGTCGCACACGTTTGGACGAGCCAAACCAATAGCGATTTCTCTACACAACATTTATACTAATTTCTTAGGAAGGATTTATTTTGCAGAAAAAGACACTGAGCCTATTTTGGCATTATTCGAAAAAATACAAAATTGAACGATTTTTTGCGTTGTTTTTCCCAGTACTGGCTGTTATCATCAACGGGATTATCGCACCAATCGTGCTTTCGAAATTTTTGGACATGCTGCAGCATAGTCATATCACCCTTGCAAATAGCTGGCCACTGATTGCCCTTTACGCAATGCTGGTATTTGTTGGCGAGGTTATTGTGTGGCGATTAGCGCTATATTTTACCTGGACATTTGAAGTCAAAGGGCAGCGTGATATTTATATGGCGATTTTCGACAAGCTTTCGCGCGAAGATATGAAGTTTCATTCCGACCGATTTAGCGGCTCACTCATTAGCCAAAGTACAAAATTTATTGGTGCGTTCGAACGATTTTGGGACATGATTATTTGGAGTATTGTCCCGATGCTGACAACTGTGATTGGCTCGATAGTAACGCTCAGTATTCTTGGCTTGTGGCAATACGGGTTGTTCCTTGTTTTCTATGCGGCTGTATTTACTGTCATCGTCTTCTTTGGTTCAAAATTTTTGACGAATCGCAACAAAGATGAAGCCGCAAAAAGCACCCGTACAAGTGGTTACTTGGCAGACATGGTAACAAACATCGGTACCGTAAAAGCATTTGGCCAAGAAAAGCATGAATACAAGCAAGCACTTCGTTACGACAATAGCTGGCTGGATTCGTCGATGCGTCTGAAGTGGGGCGTTATTGGCGCAACATCAGCCTTTAGTACCATGTATGCAATTGGTGCAGCGGGTGCATTCTTGTTTGCAGTACTTGGTGCGCAGTATGGAATTGCATCTGTGGGGATGATTTACCTAATGTTTGTCTACGCGCTTAATATCAATCGGCAGCTATGGGAGCTGAACAACATTACACGCACCTATAGTCGTACTATTGGCGACGCAAATGAAATGACAGAGATTCTTACAAAACCGTACAAAATCATCGACTCTACTGATACAGAACTTGTTGCTAGCAAGGGAGAAGTGGTATTTAATGACGTGTCATTTACACACGACGATGGCGATGGCGAGCAAGTATTTCATAAATTTAATTTAGCAATTCCTGCTGGCCAGCGCGTAGGTATTGTTGGACATAGCGGTTCGGGTAAAACCACACTAACGCGACTATTGCTACGATTTGCCGATATTGATGACGGCGAGATTACGATAGACGGGAGTGATATCAGTAAGGTTACCCAAGAAAGTTTACGCAAATCAATCGCTTATGTGGCCCAAGAGCCGCTACTGTTTCATCGCAGCCTGGCCGAAAATATTCGCTACGGAAAGCTAGACTCTACAGACAAAGAACTTACCGCAGCTATCGAAAAATCGCATGCGTTGGAATTTATACAAACACTACCGAAAGGCCTCGACACCTTGGTTGGCGAACGCGGGGTAAAGCTTAGCGGTGGGCAACGACAGCGCATTGCGATAGCGCGCGCAATATTAAAAGACGCACCGATCTTGGTGCTCGACGAAGCCACCAGTGCGCTGGATAGCGAAAGTGAAAAACTCATTCAGGCCAGTCTTGGTGATTTGATGAAAAACCGCACGAGCATCGTAATCGCGCACCGTTTAAGCACTATCGCCAAGCTCGACCGTATCATAGTGCTCGACGGCGGCAAGATTGTTGAAGACGGCACGCATGCGGAGTTGCTAAAAAAGAATGGTGTTTATGCATCACTATGGAACCATCAAAGTGGAGGATTTATCGAAGATTAGCGAGTAGCTTTTAGGAATCGCTTTACTGCTAGTGCTGCACCAGCCAGTAATGTAATAGTTGCGGCGATAATAGCAGGATTGGTTAGTTTTGCAAAACCACTATTTGGAGCTTGTGGTGTAACTGGAGTGGCTGCAGCGGCAGGCGATGACGTGGTAGTTGATGCTGGTGTGCATACTTGGTTTTGACGTGACTGACCGTCGGGCTTGAAGCGGAAGAGTAGCTGGGGCGGAGTAGGGTTGGTCCATGGCGTTAAGTCGGTGGTTTCGAGTTTTAGTAGTACTTGGATCTTTTGTGTACTGCCCGTTACGGGAATGCTGCTAATATCGACCGGGGTGTCGGCCGAAATTGGCTGGTTTTCATAGCCTGGGATCACGTTATTGTTTTGGTCGACTATGGTATAGCTCGATGTCAGAATTTTGGCAGAATCTATATTTTGCAATGTCAGTGTATCGTATGCAGCTTTTGAAAGATCGCAATAGACGAGCGCAGCGTCGAAATAGAAGGTACCGCTTGGGTAACAATTAGACGTGAAATCGCGCGAACTAAAGCTCCACAAATACCCTGAATCCCCCAAGCCCCACATACACTGCGTATCGACATCATACGCATAGCCATAATCTTTAGTATTACCGCCATTTACATTCGACCAACTGTGCGAACCATTGGCTGGAAAGCCTGCACAAACAGCACTAGTAGCCCAATCGTAGCATGATATCGTACTACTGGCTGCATTTGGAATAAGCATTCGACTACCAAGCTGTAGCGTGTCGTCAAATACCACGATACCGCCTGCCGAAGTAACAGCCGTTGGCATACCTGTTGGTAACGGAACGGTCGCACTAGTGGCAGGGTTGTAGCATTCACCCGCAAATTGAGCAAATGGTGTCCCTGGTGCAATATAATTAATATCGCCTATAGCACAGATGATACTATTGGGTGCTGATTCATTAGTAAAAAGTGTCGTTACTTCATCATTTTGGGTATTTGCTCCCCGAAAATGCACTCCCGCCGAAGGCCAGTTGGCACAGGTTGCGTTGGTTGCGGTGTCGAAACATGTTACTCGACTCCCCAGAGGCTTTTGTGAATTACTATAGGTTGTTGTTGCGTAGTTATTGTAGTTAATGACAGTATATAATTTTGTGCCCGCTATTTTTGTAGGAACACGGTGCGGTATGCCGCGTATTTTTGCCGTACCATTGCCGACATCGAGCATCTTCATGGCAGTAATTCCTAAGTTCTGACCATTATTGTAACTATAGCCGCTACAAGCAGTGTTTGTTGCTGTGTCAAAACAATATACTTGTGCGGGGTTTGTGTCGCTATATGCGTCATTGACATATCGAACGCCATATAGCTTACCGCCCAGTTCTTCGAGGCCCGCAAATGTCGAAGCATAACCAACAGTCGACAGGCTATTTTCAGCGTAAAGTGCGGTATATCCACAGCTTGTTAGGCTGTTTAGATTAACACATTGCACTCCTGCCGTGGCATCTTTTTGAGCAGCGAAATAGAGTTTTCCGTTGGCTTTGTTGAGATATGTATGAACATAATACGAAGTACCGAGCTGATTAGTCGCATTAGCTGTTGTCGAAAGTGGCACACCTGTTGAATCGTCTATATACGCGGGAAAGTTTGGACATGTGGTAGCTGTTGCTTGGTCGACGCATGACATCGTAACAGCGCTAGTGCCAGTATGGTGAAAGATATTGTAAACTTTGCCATTATACGGAATTGGCACCCAGCCGTCCCCACTTGTTGATGTTTGGATACCTTTACTCGATTTGAGCGATGGAATGTCGATCGCATACCCCCAGCCATCACTTGTGGCTGTAGGTGCAGCGTACGCAGAAAAAGGCTGGACAGCAAGAATAAGCGCTGCAAATGCGCCTAGAAAAATTCTGCCCAAACGAAACTTTTTCATGTTTATTCTTTCTTTTTATAGATATTGCTATGTACATGTGGTGGTAGCTCTATAATACAAACACCTGCCTATAAAAGCAATAGCTTTTTACCAGGACAGGCATTTGCAATGTGGATTTTATTCGAGTTTACTTTGTTGATTCAGCTGGCGCTTCTGCCTCAGACTTTTCAGCCTCACCAGACTCTTCTTCACCTTCGGTGGCTACTTCACTTTCGTCTGTTGCATCACCAGCAGTGGCTTCATTAGCCGCTTGCAGAGCTGCGGGTTCCCAAACACTTGCGACCATTTGGTCAGTAAACCTTGGCTTCTCTTCGTCGTCTTCTTCTGGCTTGCCGTCGTCACGCTCGACATATTCCACTCCTTCGGGCAATGTCGCTTGTTCAAGTGTTACTTTGTCGCCCGCTTCCTTTAGGCCTAGCACTGAAACCTCGATCGCATCAGGCAGATCCATAGGGAGCGCTTTTACTTCAATTTTTTCTAGCACTTGTAGTACTACAAGCCCTGCTTTTTCTGCTTCGCTTTCGCCTTCGTCGATCAAACGAATTGGTACTTCGGCCATTACAGGATCGCTTGCTTTGACAGCATGGAACGAAATATGTCGTGCCAAGCCTTTCACAGGTTCAATATCGACGTCCTTGATCATGGCGATCTTTTTCTGACCATCGATTGTTAAGTAAACTGGCGTATAGGTGCCTGCCTGGCGGTACACTTTTTCAAAAATATTCGCCGCAACCTGCACACTAATCGGATCGGTCGATGCGCCATAGATAATTCCAGGAATCACTCCCTCTTTACGTAGCTTGGCGACCTTTTTGCCATGGACATCTCGCTTGTCGAGCTTTAGTTCAATTTTATTCCCCATATCTCTCCTTTCATTTAGGATACTTTTTCGGAAATAGCTTGTCCTTTTAGTATAGCACATGTGGTACAATAAGAGGTAATGGAAGCACTTTTGCACGCTATATTGCAGTTTGGCTGGATCGCCGTTGTGTTGGTTATTTTTGCCGAAAGCGGACTAATGGTGGGGTTCTTTTTACCAGGCGATAGCTTGTTGTTTACTGCAGGCTTTTTGGTACAACAAAATATTTTTCACATAAACATTTGGCTGTTTGTACTACTATGCTTTATGGCAGCAGTGGCGGGTAATAGCCTGGGATATTTTATAGGCAACAAAATCGGTCCAAAATTGTTCAAACAAGAAGGCTCGCGATTTTTCAGGCCAGAATACTTGCTCCAAGCCGAAGAATTTTACAAAAAACATGGACATAAAACTATTGTGCTTGCCATGTTCGTACCTGTAGTGCGAGCATTTACGCCAGTAGTAGCAGGCATAGCAAAAATGGAGTACAAAACGTTTGTTACGTTCAATATTATCGGCGCCGCACTATGGACAGGGATCTTTTTGCTGCTTGGCTACTTTGCTGGCGATTTTTTGAAAAAAGCGGGCATCAATATTGAAGTCGCCGCGCTTGTCATCATTTTCCTATCGATACTCCCTGGTATTTTGCATGTTCTAAAAGAACCCGAAGCGCGCAGCAAGATCCGTAACAAACTGAAACGGCGCAATAAACAACAGTAAAACTAATCTATTAAAGCATAGGCTTTAGATATCTCCCAGTATAGCTAGTAGGGGTCTTTGTAATTTGCTCGGGCGTGCCTTCGGCCACTACTTGCCCACCACCTAGCCCGCCTTCGGGGCCCATGTCGATTACCCAGTCGGCAGTTTTTATAACATCGAGATTGTGTTCGATAATTATCATACTGTTGCCGCCTTCGATAAGTTTTTGCAAAATTCCCAAAAGTCGCTTTACGTCTGCGCTGTGTAGGCCAGTAGTTGGTTCATCTAGAATATACAGTGTTTTTCCTGTACTACGACGACTCAGTTCACTTGCAAGTTTAATGCGCTGCGCTTCGCCGCCGCTAAACGTCGTAGCGGGCTGGCCAAGTTTGATGTAGCCAAGCCCAACATCGACCAGCGTAGTAAGTTTGCGTGCAATCGTCGGTACGTTTTCGAAAAACTCGGCCGCTTGCTCGACGGTCATTTCGAGCACATCGCTAATCGTGGCACCTTTGTATTTTATTTCGAGGGCTTCGCGGTTGTAGCGCTTGCCTTTACATTCGTCGCACGTCACGTATACATCGGGCAAAAAGTGCATTTCGATTTTTATCACGCCATCGCCCTGACAATTTTCGCAGCGACCACCTTTGACATTAAAGCTAAAACGCCCTGCTTTGTAGCCACGAATGTTGGCTTCGGGCGTACCTGCAAATAGTTCGCGAATGGGCGTAAAGACTCCTGTATACGTCGCGGGGTTCGAGCGCGGCGTGCGTCCAATCGCCGACTGGTCGATGATAATTGCTTTGTCGAGATATTTTATGCCTTCGATATTTTCGTGCTTGCCTGGGACAGTTTGTGCTCGGTGCAAACGTGCAGAAAGTTCTTTAGCCAGAATGTCATTGACGAGCGTGCTTTTGCCGCTACCGCTGACACCGCTGACCACTGTCATGAGTCCTAATGGAAATGCAACATCAATATTTTTTAGATTGTTTTCGGCAGCACCACGTATCACAAGCTCTTTGCCTTGTTCGCGAGTACGACGTTTTTTTGGTACTTCGATTTTTTCACGTCCGCTCAAATATTTTCCTGTAAGGCTATTGGGGTTTTTAGCTACTTCATCGGGGGTTCCTTGTGCTACGATTTGGCCACCATGAATACCCGCCGCAGGACCGATGTCGATCAAATGATCACTAGCACGAATTGTATCTTCGTCATGTTCTACCACCAAAACTGTGTTGCCCAAATCACGTAGGTGCTTCAGTGTTGCGATCAATCGATCGTTATCGCGCTGATGCAACCCAATTGATGGCTCATCGAGCACGTAGAGTACGCCCTGCAAACCGCTCCCAATTTGCGTCGCCAAACGAATACGCTGGGCTTCACCACCGCTCAGTGTATTGGCCGCTCGAGAAAGTTCGAGATAGTTCAGGCCGACATTGCTCATAAACCCAAGCCGAGCCACGATTTCTTTTAGAATTTGTTTGGCGATAAATTCTTCTTGTTCAGTGAGTTTTAGTTTGTTTTGAAACAAATCAAGTGCGTCGTCGACCCCCAAGCTACAGATATCCATAATCGAAAAGCCGTGCATTGTTACTGCCAAAACTACAGGCTTTAGGCGCGCACCACCACAGGCATGGCATTTGCGTTCGCGCATAAAACGTTCAATATCACGACGCATAAATTCGCTATCGGTTTCTTTGTGACGACGCTCAAGATTAGGGATTACTCCTTCGTAGGTCGATTCGTAGCTTCGCCCAACATTCAATTGCACAGTGTATTTTTGTTTACCCGTGCCATACAAAACCTTTTCAAGATCTTCAGGACGTAGTTCCCCTACAGGCACTTGCACGCTAAACCCATGGGCTTTTGCCACTTCAGCCAAACGCTTCATGTACCATGCGTCGCTATTTACACGATTATAAGGACGAATCGCGCCTTCGGCAATCGTGAGTTTTGGATTGAACACAAGGTCAGGGTCGACCTCTAGTCGACTGCCCAACCCCGTACACACAGGGCAAGCCCCAAATGGTGAATTAAAGCTAAATAATCGCGGTTCGAGTTCGGGAATATCAACCTCGGGATGATCGACACATGCATACCGCTGACTATAGGTGCGCAGTTCGTCAGTGTCGGCATCGAGTATCTGCACCTGCCCATCGGCAATTTCGAGCGCTTGTTCGACTGATTGCGTGACACGGCTCGACATGTCACTTCCCATTGCAATTCGGTCAACAACGATTTCGATATCGTGTTTGTATTTTTTATCCAGTTCGGGAAATTCGTCGAGTGCATAGACTACCCCATCTACCCGCGCACGGGCAAACCCAAGTCGCTGATATTGTTCAGGAATATGTGCATGCTCACCTTTTTTTTGGATCACAATCGGTGCAAGTACCATCACTCGTGTCTTTTCTGGCAACTTCATGATTTCATCGATAATTGCCTGCGACGTGCGACGATGCACCGCTTTGCCACATTCAGGGCAGTGCGGAACTCCAATGCGCGCATACAGTAGGCGCATATAATCATAAATTTCTGTGACAGTTGCGACTGTGCTGCGCGGGTTGCGACTTGTCGATTTTTGGTCGATCGAAATTGCCGGGCTCAAGCCGTCGATTTGGTCGACATCAGGCTTTTCCATTAATCCCAAAAACTGGCGCGCATAGCTCGACAAACTTTCAACATAGCGACGCTGACCCTCGGCATATATAGTGTCGAACGCCAGGCTTGATTTGCCGCTGCCCGACAATCCCGTAATCACTACCAATTTATCACGCGGAATATCAACGCTCACGTTTTTGAGGTTGTGTTCTCTGGCTCCTATTACTCTCAGTACGTCTGACATAGTCGAACAATTGTAGCATTTTTGGGCGAAATATTCCAGCCTGTAGAGTGCTCCAAAAAAAGCATTAAGCTTATGATTGCATTTTATTGACAATAGGTCTATATTAGTACAAAACTAAGCGAGGTCACTGACATGAAAAAACACGTATCTTTATTTTGCAACATTGGTTCGCTGTTTTTCATATTGTCGAGCTTTAAAGCAGGAACCGCACTTGTTTATTTTTTGCTGGCAGGCCAAGTTCCAGGTACACAAATTATTGTTCCCGCTACCACCATGCTTGTAGCATATACTGTTTGTGCAGGTATCGTTACCTTGTTTATTGCCATGAATCGCATTGCTTCGTTTCGTCGAGTCCGTCACGCGCAAAAACTAAGCCAACTTCCTCGGCGACGCTACGCGCAGGCTATTTAGTACTCGCTTGGTACAATACTTTCGGCCCACAACTGCAGTTCCTGTAAAAGGAACTGTTTTTCTTCGTCTGCAGTAGACGTGGCGTTGCGCTGCAGGGCAGCAACAAAGGCAGGGAGCTGGCTTTTTAGACGCTCGCTACGCCACTGCTCCCATTGCACCATTTCACTTTCGTTTAAGCTTGTCGGAAAGCTGCGTGCTTTGTAATGAAGCAGTAGTGACGGCAGGCGCTCGTCTTGAAAATCTGGCGAAAAATCTGCCAACTGGTCGATCGATGCATTGCGAACTGCTTCGACACGTAACTTGTCGCGTTCATTCAAAAAACCGTCATACAGTTTTGATTCTGGGTCGGGTAACGCTTTAAATTCAGGTTTGTTTTCAAATAGTTCACGAATACGTTCGGCAAAATCTGGGTTTTTTAGTAGTAGTGTAGTGTGTTTTTCGATAGCTGTTCGGTCGAGACCTATACGCTGCCAGCCGTCACCTTGCTCGAGCACACCAAGCGGCGCCACCGCTGGCGCGCGATTATACTGTAGTTCTTTTGTGGGAAGCTTTACGAAGCCTTCGGCTTTTCGCTCCTCCCACGTGGCATACAATTTTTTGGCAAGTTCTTTGCTATCTAGGCCTATAAAATCTGCGGGGTCATGCCGCAAGTCGTATACCACCACGTTGCCGTTTTTGCCTGCAGTTAGCGGAAAGGCGATTGTTGCTTTATTCCACTCCGCATCGTAGCGGCCGCTCACATACACAAATGGCTTTTTTTCGTCGAGATTGATAAGCTTTTTGATTTCATTTTTGTCGCGTAGCTTTAGCAAATATTCATAGAGCTGAGGCTGCGCTTGTTTGATAAGTCGCGTTACACCAATCAATGCCTCAACATCACTTAGTGCATCGTGGGCTCGTGCATGCTCGAGTCCATTTGCGGCACTCAGGAGCTCTAGACGGTTAGACGCTACCCCGTCTACCGTTGGCCACTCAATTCCTTCGGGGCGCAGCGCTCGCGTCATTCGCACAACATCAAGTAAGTCCCAGCGGCTGCGACCGTCTTTCCAGGCCCATTCATAGGGGTCATAAAAATTACGCCACAGCAGTGCACGAATAAATTCATCGTCAAAACGAATATTGTTAAAGCCGACTGTAATCGTATCGGCAGCAAAGACTTCTTCGACCAAGTATTTTGCAAATTCGGCTTCGCTTAAGCCATCGGTCTGTGTAGATTGTGGCGTTATGCCCGTTACTAGTACAGCATCGGGGCTTGGCAATGTGTCGTCGTTTAATTTTACAAGTAAGTTGACAGGCTCACCAATTGGCTGCAGGTCCATATCTGTGCGCTGGCCCGCAAACTGCATGATTCGGTCAACACGCGGGTTGAGTCCGCTCGTTTCAAGGTCATAAAAGAAAAATGTTTTCACTAGCTCTATGATAGCACGCCTCAGCTAACTACTTGCTGTCGCCTGTGGCGTGCTCTGGTTGTCGGGATTTGAATATATAATGATACAGCAAAAAGTTCCAGGCCGTAATAATAACGATCGCGATAGTTCGCACTGCCATCACCGACAAACTTCCTGCTAAAAAATGTACCAGGAGCTCGGTAAACAAAAAATTCCACACCACCAAGATTCCGTACAATACAGACTGTCGTAGTAGCACTCGTTTTTGGTACTCCTTATTGCTAAAGGCAATGATTTTTTGTAGAACAAATGCCACTATCATACCCGTCCAATAACTTACCGCCACTGCAACAGCAGGAGTCTGGCCAAAGCTACTTGTGAGTAAAGCAAGAATCGCCATTTCACAGACATACACAAATGCACCAACCGCTAAGTAGCGCCCTAATCTCTGGCGATAGCTACTCATTGTCGAATCCGATAGAACGACGAGGATCGACAACATACAGTGGACGTCGACGCACTTCTTGCATGATTGCCGCCACGTAGACCGATAGTATTCCTACCGCCATAAGTACAATTCCCACCAAAAATAATGCAAAATCCCAAGCTGCGCGGTACCGGTAAAATTCCATTTCCATGGGTCGTGTAAAAGATACTGTTCGACAATAATCATCACCCCAAACCCTCCTGCAAGCAATGTGATCAAAACACCAAGCCAACCAAAGACATATAGCGGAACAACACTAAGTGCGATAATCGTACTTCCTGCCAAACCAAAGAGTCGCCGCGTTCCATAGGTTGCGGTTCCTTCTAGACGCTCTTTGGCGTCAAACATAATCTCGGCTCGTTCAAACCCAAGCCAATCTACCAAGCCGCGCGACATTCGCCCCGTTTCTTCGAGTCGTACGAATTCTTGCTGAACACTTTTATCAATCAGTCGAAAGTCTGTCGAACCAGGTGCCAGCTGTTGGCGCGAAATAGAATTGAATAATCGGTAAAACACCTTCGAACCGAGACGTTTGATCATACTGTCGCTTTTTGTCTGGCGACGAACCCCCACTACAACCGAATATCCTTGCTGCCATTTTTCGATAAACTGCGGGATACACTCCACGGGGTGCTGGCCATCACCATCGAGGCTAATAATCGCCTCTCCACTAGCCGCGGCTATCCCCGCGCTCAATGCATATTCTTTGCCAAAATTTCGTGACAACGCGAGCACTTTAACGCTTTTACCATCGGCAACCTGCTCCAGTACTTTTAGGGTTGTATCGGTACTGCCATCGTCACAATAAATAATTTCCACTTTTGCCTGCAGTTTTTCAACTACAGCAAGCAATAGCTCGTGAAACTGCACTATACCTTTAGCTTCGTTGTATACAGGAACGACAATACTGATTTTTGGCTGATTATTCTTCATGCTATTTATGGTGATTTTATTGTATCATTGTTTTAGTCGCAGTAGTCTACGTCACTATTTTTACTGTTCCTGTAGCGTAAACTCGTTACTGCCGATACGAATAATACTGTCACCATAGGCGCCTTTGCGAGTTAGTTCATGGGTAATGCCCATTTTTTTCATAATATCGCGCAAACGATTGATATCTTGCCAGGTACCGTTGAAGTTGGTACGGCGAGCAAACTTTTCAATTTTGCGCCCTAAAACAATATAGCGCTCATTGCCTTCATCATCGGTAGTTTTTTGGACTGTCCATGCTTTGTCTTCTAACCCTTCTGCCAAACGGATAGTCGGGACTCCTGGGTCTTCTTCTGTTTCGGCAGCCAACCGTTCACGCTCTTCGTGAGCATGTTTTACTTCTGCTACGAGCAGCCGCAAAACCTCTTGCAGTCCTTGGTGAGCAAGCGATGAAATAGCAACTACTGTAGCATGAGGAGCAGCCTTCTTTAGGGCTTCTATTTGCATATCGATAAGCTCTTGGTCGAGCCCTTCGCACTTTGTTAGGGCTACAATTTCGGGTCGGGTCGCCAAACTCTCGCTGTACTGTGCCAGTTCGGTGCGAATGGTTGTATAATCTTTTGCAATATCGTTGCTATATGCATCGATCAAGTGCAGCAAAACAGACGTTCGCTCTACATGGCGTAAAAACGCATCGCCCAGCCCTTTACCTTTACTCGCACCCTCGATCAAGCCAGGGATATCGGCAATCAGCAAGCTTGAGCTATCTATATCGGCCACACCGAGGTTTGGCGTAAGCGTGGTAAATGCATAGTCGGCAATTTCGGGCCGAGCATTGCTGACAACACTCAGGAATGTCGACTTACCTGCGTTGGGAAAACCGAGCAATCCGACATCAGCGAGTAGTTTTAGTTCAAGCTCAGCTTCGAAAGCGTCACCGTGTTCGCCAAGTTCGGCTATTTTCGGCGCTTGCCGTGTGCTGGACTTAAAGTGCGCATTCCCAAACCCGCCATCTCCACCGCGCGCTACGATCACTTGTTCGCCATCTTTTGTAAGATCTGCGATTGCAACGCCATCCTTTTTTACTAATGTACCCATCGGCACTTTTACGATCAGCGGATCACCGCTTCGTCCGCGTCGATTCGATTTGGCGCCATTACCACCAGGCTTGGCTTTTAATTCTGGTTTATAGCGAAAATCGAGAAGTGTGTTTAGGTTTTTTGTAGCTTCAAAAATAACATCGCCACCCCTACCGCCGTCACCTCCGTCGGGACCGCCCTTATCGACATATATCTCATGACGAAAACTGACGACTCCATCGCCGCCTTTTCCCGCCTGAACCAAAACTTTCGCAGTATCTACAAACATGTTGTTACTATTATAACAAAAAAGCCCCTGGATTAACAGGGGTCAATTTTGGGTCCAAAATTATTTAGTGGATATATAGATACGCGCCCGCTTGGCCTGCCGATATCGTTCGGCTATTGACGATATTGAAGCCACCATAGGTGTAATTATTCATTTCACTAATCACAATGTCACCGTTGTCTAGTACTGACTCTACCACCCCTACGTGACCATAAAATCCAGCACGATCGACAAGTACTGCACCTGCTGCAGGGGTACGGTTGACCGTATAGCCCGCTGCTGAGGCACTCGAAGCCCACGTGCTTGCATTACCCCAGAAACTTCCCACTGGACGACCAAGCTGCATGCGGCGTTCATACGCATACCATGTACAGTTCCCGTAAGCGTAGCGGTTGCCTGCTGTCGCAGCCAATCGAGTATTTAGGCGCGCACCGCCAAGATCGGCACCGCTACCAGAAATATTACTCGCATTAGGATTGCGCGATACTGCTGCGCGTGGTGCAACATACCCTGGACGTTCATTGTCAGGCAGCACTCCACCTGGAATTATCAAACTCTGGCCTTCGGTAGCCTGAGAAATTTCTAAGTCATTGTACGAAATAATTCGTTCTTTGTTGACCCCATATTTTACCGCCACCGAATCGATACTGTCGCCTGCTTTCATGGTGTATTGAATACCTGTGGTTGGCAAAATCGTCAGTTTTTGGTCGGCACCAATTGCATCGAAAGTGAGATTATTTGCCCATTTTACAGTTTCGGGTGAAATATTATACTGCTTAGCAACTGATTGCACGCTGTCGCCTGCTTTGGTTACATAGTACGTCACGGCGCGGTTGGTAGATGTCGGCTGCAAGATTTGCGGCTTAGCAATGACTGTTTCATCAGTTTGGGCTAAGGCGCTTTTGGCAGTGAGTGACTGTGACATATTAGCAATGTTCGAAGCAATTGGTAGGTTGGCACGTTCGGTCAGTGATGCAGCAACGTCGTTTGCTACAATGTCATCTACTGAAGGTGACTTATCGGGTGTATCGGTAACTGCTACTGTCGCCAAGCCTGGAGCAGCAAATTTTGTTGGCTGCGAAACTTTTGATGCTGACGAATGGTCATAGCCAAGCGCTATCACTCCCACGAACAGCACAAACACCCCTACGTATCCAACGAGAGAGGTAAAATGAATTGACGATTTTTTTCGACGTTTTGAAGAGATTTTTGTAGCTACAGCCGATGGCTGCAGGGGAGCTGCAGTTGCAGTCGTTTTGTGGGTACTAATGACCGTTCTCCTGCCGCTCGGATTACTCCAAGGGGCTTCTACCATACTGGGTCTTACTCCTTTTCTCCTTGGGGAGCAAAGGACAGAACACGTGTATCGACCGATGTTAGTTGCTATTTGTTCTAAAATTGTTCTAATTCGGTGTCCGTATCGACCGTTTTGGCAGGCCCATCTACGAAACATACTGCCCACCCGCAGTCAGAAAACTATCATGAATGATCTTTCTTCTGTAGGTGTATGTCCGCAATGTGCTATTGATTATTGTAGCAATACTTGCAAAAAGTGTCAATACATTTTTTGCTATAGAATTTGACACTTCTTATGGCAGTGATCACGAATATTACGCTGGTGATCAGCATCGGTTACCCCAAAATACGTCACATCGTCATCACCACTGAGGAAAAACAAATAGTTATGCCTAGACGGATTAGCCGCGGCTATCAGAGCACCTTTACCAGGAGAAGCAATCGGACCAGGAGTAAGGCCTGTGTGAATCCGCGTATTGTAGGGCGATTGAAGCCCTGGATCGCGCTGGACCCCTGTTTTGTCGGCAATATACTGATATGTTACGTCTGACCCCAAATTCATACCACTCGCAAGCCGATTGTAAAACACTCCTGCCACCATAGCTTGGTCTTTTTCGGGTTTGCCTACCTCTCGCTGAATAATCGATGCCATAATAATCCCCTGATGTATACTAAACCCACGCTCTTTGAACTTTGCTTCTAGGTTATTTGTGCGGATGGTTTTGTAATACTCATCGAATGTTCGCTCCAAAACTTGCGAGACGGTTGCATCTGATGGCATTTGGTACGTTTCACCATAAATATAGCCTTCGAGATCCGCCTCGGCTGGTTTAGAAGCCAAAAGGGGGTGAGTATATTGCTTTGCAAGCGCCGCATCGACTTGAGCTACACTGTAGCCCGCCTCGAGCAGTACTTTACGGTGTTTTGCAAGCGTTGCACCTGGCAAAAAGGTAATGGTGAAGGTGTCTGTTTTCCCCGTCGTGAGTTTGGCAACCACTGCAGGCACGTCAGACGATTTGGCAATCCGATACGCACCCGCCTGCAGCTTGCCGCTAACTCCTTTTAGCTTTACATACAATTCAAAAGCTTGGGAGTTTTTTATCACTCCTTTTTGTTGCAAGATTTGTGCGACCTTAGTAGTAGTTGTACCTGGTGGTAGCGAAACTTCTACTTGCTGATGGCTATTTGGATCGACTGCAGCCAAATTTGCTGTATATGCCCAATATACTACACCTGCCGTTAGTGCGCCGCTTGCCACGAGGAATCCGAGAATCCAGCTAACGATGCGACGTTTTTTGCCTACGCGAGTTTTTTTGGCAGGAGTAGGTGCGTCGTCATTTTGCATGTCAAAAGGTTGTGGTAGTTGCTCGACTACTGAGGTATCGAGAATAGGCGTTGTGGCTTTTTGCTGCGCCACGGGTGGCTTAGACGGGCGCTTCATTCCATCAATTCGTCGTGGCAGCTTAGGCGGTTTAAAATCACCGTTCATGTATATAACTCCAGATAATCTTGTAATATAATCGCTGCGGCTTCGGCATCGATCGTGCCTGATTTTCGATCCGCCTTTGCGCCCAAGCGTTGCTTTGCCGTCACACTGCTTAGTGATTCATCTTGGTAGACTAGTCGCACCCTACTCGTGTCACACAACTTCACCATATGCTCAACATACTCAGTCTGCTTGGTTGGTTCGCCATTTTGATTGCGCGGGTACCCGACCACAAGCACGTCTATCGCATGCTGTTTTAGTAATTGCTGCACAGCGTGGGCAAAGCTGGCTTCATCAGTAGCGATCGTTTCTTGGGGTACAGCAATACGCACAGCACTATCAGCCAAAGCTACACCTGTGCGCACTGTACCAATGTCGAGCGCCATGTATTTTGTATTACTTCGCGCCATTCAGTTTAAATTCTATAGTAATCTTGTTGTTGTCGCTGGGAACCGAGCTTACCCAGAAAGGAAAATACTTTACGTCGACCGATTCAACACCCTGAATCGACTGTAGCGTTTGCTGCACCTCACCGTAGCGCTTGCCTTTTACTTGTTCGCGCACAGCATCATCGTTGATTTTTGGCCCCACGGCTGCGGTTGCAATCAAGGTTGCTTTTGCGCCGCTTGGGGTTTTTGCCACTTCTTGGAACAGTGCTTTACTGGTACCGTCGTCATAAATTCGTTGGTCTTTCAAGCCATTCGTGTCTTTCATAACATAGGCTTCGATAAATGTTTTTAGGTCTTGCTTGGCTACACCATACATTTTGTAGGTAACTTTTGCTGTTAGGGTGGCTTTTCCGCCCGCTACTTCGGCATCGACAGCAGGAGTTGTCGAAATATCGGTATAATCTACCGCAAAGCTTTGGTCGATCGCTACAGCGCCGTCAGTAAACTTGCCTTTTAGTTCGGCTTTTATGGCTTCGACATTTTGAGTGCTCAGTGATTCTTTGGCTTTGTCGACATCGGCTTTCGTGACTACAGTTACCATTCTGCTCACTCCTCCAGAAGTCGGACCTGTAAAATTGCCCGAAACGCTGCTGGGTGTGCCGCTAACTGCACCCGAAGCTGCGTTGTATTTCGAACCGTTTTCGGCCGCCGTAACACTTACTGTTGCTGTTCCAGGGCAAGCAGTCGGAAAACATCCAGGCCCAAATGAACTCGCAGGAACCGATACCGCTGTATCTGTCGTAAAGGTTAGTCCGCTACTGCTTTGCAGTGGAGTACCCGCGGCCATCGAAACACCCGTGAGCGACTGTGCTGCTAGCTTAACCGTTCCTGTTGCTTTGGTACCGACATCTTTTTGCCCTGTGGGAGCAAATTCAACGGTTTTGGGTGTTTGCTGAGTCTGAGTGGCGGCTGCGAGGGTAGATTTGGCAAAGTCTGTTTTGACATCAGCACCAACCGTCACGGGAACATTGACCGATGAACTTGTTGTTTTGGCCGATATCACCACTGTTGCTCTTGGTGCAAATACCAGTGCCCAGACCAAAAAGCTTATGAGCAGTATGCCTGCGCTCAATCCAAAGAACAATTTTTTGCGGAATGTATCAAAATTTGGAACACTGGGCGATTTTTTGCCTTTTTTGCCCGTGGCTGCTGCGGTTTTTGCCGATTCTTTGGCAGTAGCCGCTGCCAAACCTGCCGCAATTGCTTCGTCAGACGTGTCATCTGTTTCACTGTCTGGTTTAGTTTGTTTGGCATGTTCGCCTACAGGCAATTCTTCGCCGTTTATAATATCTTCTTCGCCCGTTTCTTCTTCGGCCACGGGAGCTTCAGCAAGCTCGGGTTTGGTTTGCAGGTTTTTGGCAACAGGAAGCGCGGCTGCAGCTGCCAACGTTAGCAAGGCATGATTATTAGTAATCAGTACCAAATGTTTTTCGTCTTGCTTTGCTGCGCGCGCCAAAAGTCGTAAATTGACCGCACTCTGCAGCACCCCAATGCGCTTGGGGGGTACCAGTGCAATCACTTTGTGCTTGCTTGCTTTTACTTTGCCTATAATCGACGTAATATCATCTTCGACGTCGATGTACAGTACATCTTTGTGGCCTTCGCTCATATTCGTAGTATTCGATTAAATTTTTCTTTTAGCGTGTCGCTTGTGTTTCCGCTTACCATTGTATCATACCCTACTCTGAGCAACCCCATAGCAGTAATGTAAGTGTGATCATTGGCTTTTTCGGTGCTGTCTTTAATACCCACCACGTCGCTTGGATCGATATGTTGCACCATCGGGCGTTTGGCAAACGGCAGCTCACCGTACCAATCCCGCGTTGCCAGTGCCTCCATCAGAGGTCGCAAGCTTGCACCACCGCCACACAGCAAAATACGATTTGGCAAATGATCTACCGAATCAAATTCGCTCAGCGCGAGCTCTACCCCTGCCAGCCACACTTCGAGTGTTTTGTCGACCGCCTGCTCCATTTCTTTTTTGACGCTCGGTTTGATCTTTTCGTTATCTAGGTTTACCTTTAGCTTTTCGGCTGCTTCGTAGCTGAGATTCATTTCGCTCGCAATCGTACGTGTAAAACTACGCCCACCAATCCCAAACATACGCGTGCCTTCCACGCCACCGTCATTTACCACCGCAATGTCGGTCGTACCACCTCCCACATCGGCCAAAATCGCCGTAAAGTTGCTACTAGCGTCGTTACCTAATACACTGCGGCTCACGGCAAATGGTTCAGCTGCTACCGCTAACAATTCAAGTGCGAGCTCGTCGGCCACACGTTCGAGCGCCCCAATATGGACCATCGGTGCAAAAGCCGTATAAATCTGGATTGCCACGTCTTTGCCCTGAAACCCAATCGGGTTAGAAACTTTATAGCCATCGATATGGATACTAACCAAAGCACTGTTTACCAGTTTTACTTCAACATCTTCGTTGCCTGTTTCTAGCCCAATTTGTTTTTGGGCTTTTGCTTGTGCACGTTCTTGTACTTTTTCGATTATAAAGTCCATTTCGGCTTCGTCGAGCGGGCGGTCGGGCTGTGGACGACGGTAGCGAATGGTGTTTGTCAGGCCTTTTACTAGTTCGCCCGCAATACCAATAATTACTCGCTTGGCCTGCAAACCAGCTTGTTCTTCGGCTTCTGCCAACGCCTGTTCGCAATTTTGCACCACACCTGCAATGTCGGCAATTGCGCCCCCATGCATGTCACTTACTTCTTGGTGCACGCGCCCTACACCAACGATAGTCAATTTATCACCTTCTAGTTTTGCTATTAGTGCCTTTACGTATTCGGTACCAATATCGAGCGCCACGATATGCTCATTATCGTCTGCTTCTTCGCGTGCCTGCTTCATTGCCTTGAGTTTTTCAAATACCATAAGTAGTTTTTATTATAGCATTTGTGGATTGAGGGGCAAAAGTTGCTTATAGTATATAAAGATGTTATAATTAAGAAATGAATGCTGTTGAATCACGCGGATCTTTTCTTAATGACCCAGGCTTATCTGAGAAAGCTGTTGTCGATGCCCTTTATCGTATTGCCGACCAAGTTATGCCAGACGAACAAAGCCAAATCACTCGTCGCTTTACACTCCAACTCGACTCGGTCTTCGAAAATAAGGGACTATACCGATCAAAAAATGCCTTCTCTGCTGTGTTTCGCCATGATATTGGGGACGATGTAACTATTAAGTTCGGAATTGATCCAGCTTGGCACACGGCAATCGCAAAAGAGCTTGAATTTTCTCTTTTGAGTACACGTGATGTGCGAGCAGTTGCTCTCTACGATAGCGAAGCGGGGCAATACTTTACTGAACTACAAGACAAAGATGGCGCATCGTTTGTACGCGATCCGATCGATCCTACTGTCATCGAAGAGTTCATTGCAAACCTTGGTGTACCATCGCGTATTGATACGTCATCGCAGCAAGCTTTTTCTCAGTGGTGCCAGCCAACTTCACTGAACGAAACACACCAAACTGTAACGCAAAGTCATCTTATCTACGAAAAAGAATACGATGATACGCTCACTTTCTCCTACTACCTCGAAATCGAGCAGTCGGTTAGCCCTGAAGAGATAGTAAAAACAGTTCGATTTATCGAATCTGCTAGTAGTGACACAAATTCAAGTGCGCGCATTACTAGTGTGTTTTCTTCAACAACTGGCGAAGTTCTCTCTATCGAAGAGGTTGCTCAAACTATCGACCAGCAGGGAGATACGACAAATACACGTCATCAGGTGGAGATAGACTCAGAAGGTATCGAAAAAGTCCTGAGGCGTCTTCGCAATGTTGAAGTGTTCTTACCTACCGAAGCACAGCCTTAATCCGTCGGATCCCCGCGCTTGAAGATTCTTCTTTGGTAATTTTAAAGGCTTTGCCGCCTTCGGCCAGCTGGCTTGTGTTGTCAACGTGTGGGCCGCCGCAGATTTCGAAACTAAATGGTTTTTCGGCATCGTCGGCGATCATTTTATATACCTTCACCGTTTTGCCGTAGCGATCACCAAACTGGCCCAGTGCGCCGAGTGGACCAGTGGCCTCACTAGTAGGGTATTCTGCAAAGCTTACTTTTAGGTCATTAGCAATCTGTTCATTTACGATTTTTTCTACTTCGTCTAGCTGCTCGCGCGTTACTTTGCCGTCGTGCGAAAAGTCAAAGCGCAGGCGTTCTTCGGTAATATTACTGCCGCGCTGCACCACATGTGTGCCCAATACATCGCGCAGAGCTTGGTACATTAGGTGCGTTGCGGTATGGAGTTTTTTGTGCTCCAAACTATCGCCACCCAGGCCGCCTTTAAACGTACCTTTGGCAGCAGTTTGGCTGCGCGCACGCTGCTCATTCATGGCTTTATCAAAGTTTGCGCGCCAGTTGTCTTCAAGTGGCTTACTCCAGTGAAATGCTTCTTCGACTGATAGCTCAACAGGAAAACCATACGTATCGTACAAAGTAAACAAATCTTGCCCTGTGACTTCAGGTTTTTCCTCTGCAAGTTTATTAAATTCTTTGATACCTTTGCGAATTGTTTGTCGAAAAGCTTTTTCTTCTTTTACAAGTACGGCGATGATTTCTTCACGCTTAGCAGCAACTTCTGGGAAATCATCTTGGTACATATCGGCGATGATCGGCACGACTTCTTGCAGGAAATTCTGTTCGATTCCGAGCTCAAAACTGTAGCGAATCGCGCGGCGCAGCAAACGACGCATGACGTACCCCTGCTCTTTGTTGCTCGGTACGCAACCGTCGACGGCCAGGAACGTAGCAGCACGCAAATGATCGGCGATCACTCGCATGCTTTCAGTGTGGCTTTCGTAGTTCTTGCCGCTGAGTTTTTGCAGTTTTTCGATAATTGGCCACATAATGCTGATTTTGAACACATCTGGGTCGCCCAATTTTGCCGCCGCTATACGCTCTAGGCCGCTGCCATGGTCGATATTTGGTTTTTCGAGTGGCTCAAACACGCCGTCGGCCACTTTGCGATACGCCATAAACACGTTGTTGCCGATTTCCATAAAGCGCCCACAGTCGCAGTTGGGGTGGCAATGTTCGCCGTATTCGGAGTTGTGCGGTATACCAAAGTCATAAAACATTTCGCTGTCTGGCCCACATGGGTCGCCAATTGGTGTGGTCTCGGGGCTACCATTGCGGCTCCACCAGTTTTTGCTACCATCGTAGTAAAAAATTCGTTCACCGTCCTTGATGCCCCGCGCATAACCTGCTTCTTCGCTACCAATTTCTGCCTCGCCGCTACTCATGCCGTTTTCGTCGTAGAGTTTTTTCCATACTTCGGCAGCTTCGGTGTCTTTCGGGATCCCGTAGCGTTCGTCGCCAATATAGCAGGTGATGTAGACTTTATTCATATCAAGCCCCACTACATCGCTCAAGAATTCAAACATCCATTCGATTTGCTGTTTTTTGAAATAGTCGCCCATGCTCCAGTTGCCCAGCATTTCGAAAAACGTCGTATGGCGGTTGTCGCCAATATCTTCGATATCTTGTGCGCGCAAGCAAGTCTGGCTGTCGACAATTCGCTGACCTTTGGGGTGAGGCTCACCCAGCAGGTAGGGGATCATCGGCTGCATACCACTGCCTGTGAATAGGGTAGTCGGGTCGCCAGTCAGCACCAGCGGTGCGCGTGGTACTATAGCATGTCCACGGTCTTCATAAAATTTTAGGTACGCGTTACGGATTTCTTGAGCATTCATATCTGTTATTGTACCATGTCTTGACGGTACTTTACAGGCTAGCTGCGAGTGCGAACAAGACGACGCACGACCACTGCAGCCACGACGCTAGCGCAAACAACCGCAACAACACCACTAAGCCATGTAGCTACCTGCTTTTCTAGGCCGCTATCTGGTGCCGATGGTACTGAAGCTGCCGTAGAGCCACCAGTAGCAGGTGTTTGCTGCGAATTATTTGGATCAGTCGATGTATCAGATGAAGGTACGGCAGCGGGTTTCCAGACAGAAACGATGTTATTGCCAAAATCGCTTACGTACACATTACCGTTTGCATCTGTCGTAATGCCTGCTGGGGTTGTGAATTGCCCATCGCCCGTGCCCGTCGCTCCTATCTGACTCAAAAAATTACCGTTTGCATCAAACTTCTGCACACGACCTTCTGAACCTGTCTGTGAACTTGGATTGAAATCACCAACAAATATATTACCCCATGCATCAACCGCAAAGCCTACCGCAAGCTGAAACTGACCGTCACCTGTGCCTGGCGAGCCGAATTGTGATAGGTAGGTGCCGCTGGCGTCAAACTTTTGCACTCGCGCGTTCGATGAATCGAGCACATAAATATTACCGCTCGAATCGACCGCTATGCCGTATGCTTCAGGCCCTATCTGGCCGTCACCTGTACCTGCCGAGCCGAATTGTGATAGGTAGGTGCCGTTAGAACTGAATTTTTGAATGGTAGTTGATGTCTGTTGGCCATCTGTTACTGAAACATAGATAGTGCCCGATGCGTCTAGAGCAACCGCAGTAGGGGAGCTAGGAACCTGCGCGAAGGCACCAAAATCACCTATAGATGCTACGAATGTGCCATTAGCGTCAAATTTTTGAAGCCCTAGATACGGGTCAGCAACGTACACATTGCCAGTGTTATCGATAGTGATTCCCATTGGCATGGCTAGTTGCCCAGGTGAAGGCTGACCGCTGCCATCCCATGGCATGCCAATTGTACCAAGCAGTGTTCCGCTTGGGCTGTACTTGTTGATTGTGCCACGACCATTATTAGCAACGTACACATTGCCATTCTTATCACGGGCGATACCGATGGCTTGACACAATGAATGTGGGTCGGCCTCTGGTGGTGCTTGGTAAGTAAAGTCTTTGACATAATTACCACTGGCATCAAACTTTTGAATATCTACACCAGTATTGCCACTGTCATCTGTTGCGTACACATTACCATTTGCGTCAACTGCTACACCTACGAGAAATTGGAATTTGCCACCGCCATTGCCTTGACTACCAAAGTCGCTAAGATAGGTGCCGCTAGAATTAAGCTGTACGATACGATAATTATAGGTATCGGCAACGTAAATATTACCACTGGCACCGACTGTAACGGAATATGGGTTATTGAACCCACCATTACCACTGTTAAACTGTGCTACATAGGTACCGCTGGTATCAAATTTTTGTACACGGTTGTTGTCGGTGTCGGCGACATAGATATTCCCGCTAGTATCAACGGCGATACCATGAGGGCGATTAAACTGGCCATCGCCGTTACCACTACCACCGAATTGAGATATATAGGTGCCACTAGTGTTGAACTTTTGAATGCGATCGTTGTACGTATCGGCAACATAAACGTTTCCGCTTGCGTCAACTGCGATACCATATGGACGATTAAACTGGCCGTCTCCGTTACCACTGGTACCAAATTGTAACAAAAACTTACCCGAAGCATCAAATTTCTGTATATAACTACTGCTGCTATCTACAACATAAATGTTACCGCTTGCGTCAACCGCTACACCACTTGGCTCACTAAAACCTTGCCCGTGACCATTAAACCCTAAGAGCGACGCAGCATTCGTACTGTAGATACGCACCTGGCGGTCATCTGTATTTACAACATACACCTTATTCCCAACCACAGCTACACCCCACGTACTACCAGAACTTGTACCGCGCGGTGGGCATCCGCTGGTACCAATATTTTTTTGCCATGTGTAGGTGTCTTGTGGAGCCGCGGCCAATGCGGGCAATGCCGAAGAAAGAACCATTAACGGACTTACAAGCAGTGCCAGTGCACTATATAAAATGTGGCGCAAACTTAACGTGCGACGATGTACTATTTGCTGTATCATACCTCTACCCCTTACTCCTACCTACTACCGCAACTCAACCCTCGCGATACTTTTCAGCTATTCTAGCATAGCCAGTTTGTTACAAACTAGTAAATTTCTTACATTTCTACGCCAGTATGCCACCACCAAGGCACATTTCACCGCTATAGAGTACGGCCGATTGCCCAGCAGCGACTGCGCGCTGCGGTTCGCTCAGCTGCAGTTTCAAGCCATTCAAGGAGTCTCCTCGCAACGAGGAGACTCCTTGAATTGAACAGTTTACTAACGGGGAACGATGACGAATACGAACCTGCAGGTTTTGTAGCTGGTCGTCATTTGGCGACTGGTTGACCCAGTGAATATTGGAAAGCTCGATCTGACGTCGCCAAATATTGTCATCGTTAATATTTTGCGACACGTAGACGATATTGTGCGACATATCTTTCCCTACCACGTAGTATGGCAAACCGCCACCGATATCGAGCCCGTGACGCTGCCCCAAAGTGTAAAAAATCGCACCATCATGTGTGCCCACAACATTTCCCGACTGCTTGTCGACAATATCACCATGCTTGGCCGTAACATATTGACCCAAAAATTCCCGTATACCAATTTGGCCTACAAAACATATGCCCATGCTTTCTTTTT
>WBZM01000263.1_pt2 | contig 44342 bp, 41 predicted proteins | sample 5204271 | NCBI WGS metagenome assembly WBZM01 (sample SAMN12344346, study PRJNA552823) | activated sludge metagenome | biome: Activated sludge suspended growth; feature: Nitrification reactor; material: Wastewater; isolation source: activated sludge from nitrification reactor of wastewater... | reverse complement strand
CGCCGACTACCAGGAAGCGGTGAAGTGGTACCGCGCCTACATCGCGGCCTACCCGAACGACCCCGAGACGGCGCAGAACAACTTCCTGCTCGCCGAGCTGCTCTACGAGGACAAGCGCCTCGCCGAGGCTGCCGTCGAGTACGAGAAGGTCGCCTACGAGTACCCGAACCACGCGAAGGCGGCCGACGCCGGCTATGCCGCGCTGCTGAGCTACGCCGGCCAGGAGAAGGGCGCGCAGGGCGAAGCACTGGTGACGCTGCAACGCGCCAGCGTCGACAGTGCGCTGCGGTTCGCCAAGTCCTTCCCGAAGGACAGCCGCACCGGCACCGTGCTCACCAACGCGTCGGAGAAGCTCTTCACGCTGCGCGATCCCGAGCGCGCCGAGGCGGTGGCCCAGCAGGTGCTGCTGCTCGACCCGCCGGCGGCCCCCGCGCAGCGGCGCGTCGCCTGGACGGTGGTGGCGCACAGCGCCTTCGACAAGGGCCGCTATGCCGAGTCGGAGAAGGCCTACCGCGAGGTGCTGGCGCTGTTGCCCGAGAAGGACGCGGCGCGCAACGACCTCGTCGAGCGCCTGGCCGCCTCGGTCTACAAGCAGGGCGAGCAGGCGCGCGCGGCGGGCGACAACAAGGCGGCCATCGGCCACTTCAACCGCGTCGCAGCGGTGGCGCCGACCTCGTCGGTGCGCGCCACGGCGCAGTACGATGCCGCCGCCGCGATGATCGCGCTGAAGGACTGGGAGGGCGCCTCGCGCTCGCTGGAGGACTTCCGCACGCGCTTCCCCAACCACCCGCTGCAGGCCGAGGTCGGCAGCAAGCTCGCGCTGGCCTACCTCGAGCGCCAGCAGTGGGGCCCGGCGGCCGGCGAGTTCGAGCGCGTGGCGGCCACTGCGAAGGATCCGGCCGTCGCGCGCGAGGCGCTGTGGCAATCGGCCGAGCTGCATGAGAAGGCGGCCGACGCCAAGGCCGGCCCGCGCGCCAACGCCGTGAAGGCCTACGAGCGCTACCTGAAGCAGTACCCGATGCCGCTCGAGCGCGGTCTGGAGGCGCGCTGGCGGCTGGCGAAGTTCGCCAAGGCCGACGGCGACGCCAAGCGCGAGGCGTCGCTGCTCAAGGACATCTACCAGGGCGACCTGTCCGGCGGCAGCGCCCGCACCGACCGCACGCGCTATCTCGGCGCGAGCGCGGCACTGGCGATGGCCGAGCCGGTCGTGGCGGAGTACCGGAAGGTGGCGCTGGTCGAACCGCTGGCACGCAACCTGAAGACCAAGAAGGCGAAGATGGAGGATGCGCTGAAGGCGTATGCGGTGGCCACCAACTACGGCGTGGCCGACATCACCACGGCGGCCACGTACCACGTCGCGGCGCTCTACCAGGACTTCGGCCAGGCGATGATCAAGTCGGAACGTCCCAAGAAGCTCTCCAAGGCGGAGCGCGAGCAGTACGACGTGCTGCTCGAGGAGCAGGCCTTCCCGTTCGAGGAGAAGGCGATCGAGCTGCACGAGGCGAACGCGAGTCGGGCCGCGCAAGGCATCTACGACAAGTGGGTGAAGCAGAGCTTCGAGGCGCTGGCCAGGCTGCGCCCGGTGCGCTACGGCAAGGCCGAACGCGCGGAAGGGGTGGTCGATGCGATTCGTTGACCCGACGATGCGCGCTGTGCTCGTGCTCACGCTGCTGGCCCTGGGCGGGTGCTCGACCCTGTCGGAAGGGGTCAAGGCGGTGCAGGACGCGGTGGTGACGCCGGTGGCCAAGGCGGTCGCGCCGGCGCCGGCGACAGCGGCCAGCAGCGCCACGGCCGACGCCAAGCCGGCGCGTGCCGAGGTCGCGGTGGCGCCCGGCGTGCAGCGTGCCTACGACGACGCGCTGCGGGCGATGCGCGCCGGCCGAACCGAGGATGCCGAGCGCGCCTTCAAGACGCTGGCGCAGGCGCATCCCGAGCTCGGCGGGCCGCAGGCCAACCTCGGCGTGATCTACCGGCAGGCCGGCAAGTTCGAGGAGTCGGTGGCCGCGCTCGAGCGCGCCACGCAGGCGAGCCCCGACCAGCCGCTCTTCTTCAACCAGCTCGGCATCAGCTGCCGCCACGCCGGCCAGTTCGCCAAGGCGCGGGCGGCCTACGAGCGTGCGCTCTCGCTCGATCCGAACTACGCTGCCGCCCAGCTCAACCTCGGCATCCTGTTCGACCTCTACCTGCGCGACAACGCCCGCGCTCTGGAGGCCTACGAGCGCTACGCCGAGCTGTCCGGCGGCAAGGACGCCACGGTGGCCAAGTGGGTCACCGACCTGAAGAACCGCAAGCCGGCCGCGGGTGGTGCGCCGGCCAAGAAGGAGCAGTCATGAAGACCACGACCGCTTCCCTCGTGTTCGCGCTGCTGTCGGGCGCGGCGCTCGCGCAGGGGGCGAAGAAGCCCGCTGCGCCGGCGCCCGCGCCGGCCGCCGCGGCCACGCCCTCGGCCGACCGCGTCGACCTCGAGAGCCAGAAGATCATCGGCAACCGCGAGCTGCCCAAGGTGCTGTACATCGTGCCCTGGAAGAAGCCGCTGCCCGGCGATCTCGCCGGCCGCCCCGGCGGCGGCGTGCTCGACGAGGCGCTCGCGCCGATCGACCGCGACGTGTTTCGCCGGCAGGTGAACTACGACGCGCAGCTCGCACCGAAGGCCGAGTCCGCCGGCGCTGCGCCCGCGCGCCCCTGAACCCCGCATTCCACATCCCCGTTTCGTCACAGGAGCCATCCATGAGCGTGTTCGAGTTTGCCGTCAAGTTCTTCCAGGACAGCGGCGTCGCAATCTACTTCAGCATCACCATCATGGCGGTCGGCCTCGCGATCGCCATCGAGCGCTTCATCTTCCTGAGCCGCGCGCGCGCCGAGAACCGCAAGCTGTGGGCGAAGGTGCTGCCGCTGCTGCAGAGCGGCCGGTTCAAGGAGGTGCTCAGCGTGTCGTCGAGCTCCGATGCCGCGATCGGCAAGATCGTCGCCAACGGCCTGGAGCGCATGCAGAGCCCGGCGCGCCGCGAGGACATCGACAACGCCATGGAGGAAGGCATGATGGAGATCGTGCCGCGCCTCGAGAAGCGCACGCACTACATCGCGACGCTGGCCAACGTGATCACGCTGGTGGGCCTGCTGGGCACCATCATCGGCCTGATCAAGGGCTTCACGGCGGTGGCCGCGGTGAACCCGGCCGAGAAGGCCGAGCTGCTGTCGGCCTCGATCTCCATCGCGATGAACAACACGGCCTTCGCGCTGTCGGTGGCGATCCCGTTCCTGCTGATCCACGCCTTCCTGCAGGCACGCACCAGCGAGATCGTCGACGGCCTCGAGGCCGCCAAGATCAGCTTCCTGAACGTGGTGCAGCGCGTGCGCTCCGACGCCGCCCCGAGCGGGACCCGCTGAGATGACGTACCCCCAAGCTCACATTCGTTCGCTGCCCCCCGGGGGGGCGCAGGCCTCCCTTGGGGCGGCCCGGCGGGAGGCCTGACATGCGAGTCCGTCGCCCGCGCAAGCCGGTTGCGCATCTGGAAGTCACCGCGTTCATCAACGTGATCGTGGTGCTGGTGCCGTTCCTGCTGTCGACGGCCGTGTTCTCGCGCCTGTCGGTGATCGAGCTGTCGCTGCCGGCGAAGAACTCGGGCGTCGAGCAGCTCAAGGTCGACGACCTGAAGCTCGAGGTGGTGATCCGCCCCGACGCGCTCGACGTCGGCGACCGCATCGGCGGCCTGATCCAGCACATCCCGAACGGTGCCGAGGGCTACGACCTGGCCTCGCTGTCCACGCTCATGCAGCAGGTCAAGACGAAGTTCCCCGAGACCAAGACGGCCACCGTGCTGGCGCAGCCCAACACCTCGTACAACGTGCTGGTCCAGGTGATGGACACGGTGCGCGAGGGCGTGCCCGCCGGCATCGACCCGAAATCCAAGGGCGCCTATGTCGAGCTGTTCCCCGACATCTCGATCGGCGACGCGCCGATCAGCGTCGCCAAGAAATAGCAGGGGCTGCACGTGAAACTGACGCCACTCGAGAAGCGCGCTGCCCGCAAGGAGCGCAACCATTCCGGCCTCGACATGAACCTCGTGGCCCTGATCGACATCTTCACGATCCTGATCTTCTTCCTGATGTCGAGCACCGGCGTCGAGATCCTCTCGACGGCGCAGGCCGTCAAGCTGCCGCAGTCCACCGCCGAGAAGATGCCGCGCGAGATGCTCGTCGTCACGGTCAGCGCCACCGACATCCTGGTCGACGGCCGCAAGGTCGCGACGGTGGCCGAAGCCATGGGCATCGACGGCGACCTGATCCCGACGCTCAAGGCCGAGCTCGACCTCCAGGCCGGCCGCAGCGTGCTGGCCAAGCAGGGTGACGCGCCCAAGCAGTCGGTGACGATCATGGGCGACAAGGAGATCCCCTACAGCCTGCTGCGAAAGGTGATGTACACCGCGGCGCGAGCCAACTACAGCGACGTGTCCTTCGCGGTGTCGCAGAAGGCGGGCAAGGCATGAGCGCCCTCGCGATCTCCTTCCGCAACTCGGTGCTCCCGTGGGCGGTCTCGCCCGAGGACGAAGCGCGCTTCCGGCGCATCCTGAACACGGTGCTGGCGGTCTGCGTGATCGTGTGCATCGTGCTGCTGCTGCTGCCCAAGCCGCAGGTCGACCGCGCGGCTCCGCCCGAGGTGCCCCAGCGCCTGGCCAAGCTGGTGCTCGAGCAGCGCGAGACGCCGCCGGCGCCGAAGGCGCCGCCCGCGCCTGTGTCGGCGGATCAGTCCAAGTCTGCCGACAAGCCGGAAGTGGCCAAGCCGCTGCCCGATGCGAAGCCGCTGCCCAAGGCAGTGGCGCCGGAAGCCCGCCAGCCGATCCCGGGCAAGCCGCCCGGCGAGATCGAGGGCGCGCGGCGCAAGGCCGCGGGCGTGGGCCTGCTCGCGATGAAGGACCAGCTCGCCGAACTGCGCGGGGCCCCGGTCGCGGTGCAGCTCAACCCGAACATCAAGGCCGGCCCCGGCGTGGGTGCGGGCGTCGGCGTCGGCGTGGGGGCGGGCAAGGACCCGGGCCTGCCCGACCGCAACCTGATCACCTCGAACGCCACCGGCGGCTCGGGCGGCATCAACACCGCCGCCTACAGCCGAGACACCGGCGGCGGCGGCCTGGCCGGCCGGGCCACCACGCTGGTCGAAGGCGTGGCCGGCGGCGGCGGGGGCGGGGGCCCGGGCGGCGGCGGCAGCTCCGGCCGCGGCGGCAATGGCACCGGCGTGGGTGGTGGCGGCGGCGCCGGCGGCACGCTCGCCAAGGGCGGCGGCGGCAAGGCGGCGCGCTCGATCGAGGACATCCGCCTCGTGTTCGACCGCAACAAGGGCGCGATCTACGCGATCTACAACCGCGCGCTGCGCGACGATCCGGCGCTGCAGGGCAAGGTGGTGCTCAAGCTGACGATCGCGCCGTCGGGCCAGGTCACCGACCTGCACATCGTGTCCAGCGAGCTGAAGGCCGCCGATCTGGAATCGAAGCTGCTGGCACGCATCCGCAGCTTCGATTTCGGCGCGAAGGACGTCAACCCGACGACACTGAACTTCCCGCTGGACTTCCTGCCCTCGTAGCGGAAGTCCTCGCCCGGCTCAGGCGCGCAGCATCAGCACCTGCGCACTGCGCCGCGGCAGCACGCGCGCGTCGCGGCGCGCGGACAGCCACTCCACGGCCCTCTGCAGCAGCCCCGGCTGCGCCAGGGTCGGCAGCGGTGTCGGTGCGGGCATGCGCCGCGGAGCCGGCAGATCCGAGATCACGACGGGAGCGTGAAGCAGGTCGGAAGAGCGGTGAGTCATGGCGGGCGTCCGTGAAGCGATGCCGTGAAGGTAACGACAGGTTACCGCGTTGCCCACCCCCCGAAACAGGGACATGCGCCGAACGTGGCGCGGTTCAGACGCACGCCGGCATCACCGGATGACGCGACGCCTGCAAGGTGACGTGCGCGATGCCGAAGCGCTCGCGCAGCATCGTGGTGGCCGAGCGCAAGAAGGCATCGTCGGCCAGCGTGTCCGGCATCACCAGGTGCGCGGTGAGCGCGACCTCGGAGGTGCCCATCGCCCACACGTGCAGGTCGTGCACCTGCGCCACGCCGGGCAGGCCACGCAGGCAGTCGCGCACCTCGACGAGGTCCAGGTGCGCGGGCACGCCGTCGACCATCAGGTGCAGTGACTGGCGGAACAGGCCCCAGGTGCCGACGACGATGATCGCCGCGATCAGCAGGCTGGCGACCGGGTCGGTCCAGCCCCAGCCGAAGGCGAGCGTCAGTGCGCCGGCCACCACCACGCCGGCCGACACGAGCGCATCGCCCAGCATGTGCAGGAAGGCTCCGCGCACGTTCAGGTCATGGCTGCCGCGCAGGAACAGCAGCGCGGTGGCGCCGTTGACGGCGATGCCGATCGCCGCGACGACGACGATGGTCAGGCCGTGCGCGGACGCAGGTGACTGCAGCCGGCCGATCGCTTCCCACGCGAGCGAGCCCATCGCCACCAGCAGCAGCAGCGCGTTGGCGAAGGCCGCGAGGATGGTGGTGCGCTTGAAGCCGTAGGTGTGGCGGTCGTCGGGACGCAGCCGGCCGGCCGCGGCACCCGCCCAGGCGAGCACGAGGCCGGCCACGTCGCCGAGGTTGTGGCCGGCATCGGCGAGCAGCGCCAGCGAATCGGCTTTCCAGCCGTAGAACGCCTCGATCGCCACGAAGCCCGCGTTCAGCGCGATGCCGATCGCGAAGGCGCGGTCGAAGTTCTCCGGCACGTGCGCGTGCCCATGACCCTGGATGCCATGAGAGGCGTGGCCATGGTCATGGTGGTCAGGGTGGTCGTGGCGGTGCCCATGGTCGCCATGGGCGTGGTCGTGATCGTGGTCATGCGGGTGCGTCGTGCTCATCGCGGGTCGGCATCGGGCAGCTGCCACATCCACGCCGCCACCGCGAGGCAGACGGCGGCCGGCAGCCAGCGCCAGGGTTCGGGCATCACCCACCAGGACCAGACGCTGCCGATTGCCATCATGGTCCAGGCAAGTTGCTTGGCGCGGCGTGGCACCGCGCGGCGCGCGCGCCAGTCGGCCACCATCGGGCCGAAGCGCGGGTGCGCGAGCAGCCAGGCCTCGACGCGCTCGCTGCCGCGCGAGAAACAGAACGCGGCGAGCAGCACGAAGGGCGTGGTGGGCAGCAGTGGCAGGAAGATGCCGAGCACGCCGAGCGCGAGGCTGATGACGCCGGCAACCGTCCAGCTGGCGCGCTGCCAGAGCGGGCGGTGCGAGGGCGGCGGCAGGCTCATCGCGGCATTGTCGCCGCGGCGCCGCGCCGGCCGCGCATCTCCTCGCCCATCGCCCGCAGTGCGTCAGGGCCGAGGCCGGCGCGCGCCGACGGGAACACCAGCTCCTCCTCGACCGGAATGTGCCCGGCATAGAGCGCCGCAAATGCCTGCGCATCGGCGCGGAAGTCGTCCGGCACCGCGCCGGCAGCGGACGCCTCGCTCCAGGCCTGCAGCACCAGCCGCAGCCGCGCCCACAGCTCGCCCATGCGCGCATGCTCGTCGCGAAGGCGTTGCACGGCCAGCACCGCAGCCGCTTCGCCAGACGCGAGCAGGCGGGGGAACACGTGGCGCTCCTCGTCTTCGTGGTGGTGCGGCGCGGCCAGCTCGAAATAGCGCAGCACGTCACTCGCGGCGGAGCGGCTCTTGTCGTCGTGGCCATGGGCTTCGACATGCGCGACGAGTTTCGCGAGCAGCGCGAGGCTGCGCTGCACGCGCTCGTGGCAGGCCTCGAGCATCTCGAAGGGTTCGTCGAAGCCGACCGCCGGGCCAGCATGCAGCAGAGGGTGCGTCATCGCCATGCAAACGCGGGCTGGTCGAAGTGCGCCACGCGGGTGGGCCGGCCGAGCAGCAACCACTCGCGGAACTGGTAGAGGAAGGCCGCGGTCGGCGCCGCGATCCAGCTGCGGCCCACCGGCATGCGCAGCACCGGATGCGCACCGCCGTGCTCGTGGTCGAGCATCGGGGCATCGTCGCGCAGCAGCTCGCTCACCGGAATGCGGTGGATCGCGGCCACCTCGGCTGCATTGGGCCGCAGCTCGTGGGCCGCCCCGGCCCACACCACCACCGGCGTGATGAGGTAGCCGGAGCGCGTGGCGTAGTCGTCGAGGCGGCCGAGCACCGCGTCGCTCGCCAGGCGCAGGCCGACCTCCTCGTCGAGCTCGCGCAGCGCGGCCTGCTCCGGCGTCTCGCCCGCATCGAGCCGGCCGCCCGGCAGCGCCCACTGGCCGGCGTGGCGGTGCATGCGCTCGGCTCGGCGTGTGAGCAGCAGGGCCGGCGCGTCGCTCCAGTCGGCGCGGTTCGGCAGGCCCGGCACGCCGGCGCCGAAGCCGGCCTCGGTCACCGGCACGGCCACCGCCGCGCGCTTCAGGTTGCCGGCCGGCAGCGTGCGCAGCTGCACCTCGGCGAGGCGCCGCCGCAGATCGTCACGCAGATCGTGGCTCGTCAGGACGGCAGGCGTTGTCATGCGTCGAGCATAGGCGCTCCCGCGCGGTACGGGATACTGCGGGGCTTGCGCGAAACCGAGGGAGAACGCGTCGATGTCTTCATGCGCCCGCCGCGCCGCGGCGATCCTGCTGGCCACGCTGGGGTCGGTGTCCGCCTGGGCCGAGTCGGCCGCCGACTGCGTCGCGATGGCCGACCCGGCCGCGCGCCTGGCCTGCTACGACCGGCTCCATGGCCGCGCCGATCCCGCCGTGCGCAGCGCCGCACCGGCTCCGGCGCCCGCCGCCGCAGCTTCCGCCCCGGTTGCCGCCAGCGTCTCCGACGACGACGATTCCAAGCTCAGCCTGCGCTGGGATCTCGACGGCCAGCGCCCGGCCCTGTTCGCGCCGCGCGCCTACAAGCCGGTCTATCTGCTGCCGGCCACCTGGACCGACCGCGTCAACCGCGAGCCCGGCTCGCCCTCGCCCCAGCACAGCGTCGATTCGCCGCTGGTGCTCAAGTCCATCGAGGCGAAGTACCAGATCAGCCTGAAGACCAAGTTCGCGCATTCGGTGTTCGGCACGCCGATCAGCCTGTGGGGCGGCTACACGCAGTCGTCGCGCTGGCAGGTCTACAACGGCGCCGACTCGCGCCCCTTCCGCGAGACCAACTACGAGCCCGAGGTGCTGCTGGTGGCTCCGCTGGACCTGCAGCTGCCCGGCTGGAAGCTGCGCATGGCCTCGCTCTCGCTGAACCACCAGTCCAACGGCCGGGCGCTGCCGCTCTCGCGCAGCTGGAACCGCGTGATCGCCGGCGCCGCCTTCGAGCGCGACGACTGGGTGGCCGAGCTGCGCGCCTGGAAGCGCATCACCGAGGCTGCGGAAGACGACGACAACCCCGACATCTCCAACTACATCGGCCGCGCCGAGCTGCGCGTGTCGCGCTACTGGGGCGAGCATGCGCTGTCGCTGCAGCTGCGCCACTCCATGCGCAGTGCCGTCAACTCGCGCGGCTCCGTGCAGCTCGACTACGTGTTTCCGTTGGCCGGCGCGCTGCACGGGCAGCTGCAGCTGTTCAGCGGCTACGGCGAGAGCATGATCGACTACAACCTGCGCCAGACCAAGGCCGGCCTGGGCGTGACCATCGCCGGCTGGCGCTGACCGCCCGACCGTGAGCCACGACGCCGACGACCGCTCGCCGCGCCCGATCGCGATCGCGCTGGCCGGCCTGGTGGCGCTGGCCGTCGCGATGGGCATCGGCCGCTTCGCGTTCACGCCGCTGCTGCCCATGATGCTGCACGATGGTCTGGTCGACCTGCACGGCGCGAGCTGGCTCGCCACCGCCAACTACCTCGGCTACTGGATCGGCGCGCTGGCCTGCACCGTGCAGCCGATGCTGTGGCGGCGCTGGGGCCGTGCGCCGCTCGCGCACACAGCGGTGGTGCGCGCCGGGCTGGTGGCCACCGTGCTGCTCACGCTCGGCATGGCACTGCCGCTGCCGGCGCTGTGGCCGCTGTGGCGCTTCCTCGCCGGCGTGGCGAGTGCCTTCGTGTTCGTGTTCGTTTCCGGCTGGTGCCTCGCGCGGCTGAGCGCGCTGGGTGCGCCGGCGCTGGCCGGTGTGATCTACGTCGGGCCGGGCCTGGGAATCTCGGTGAGCGGGCTGGCCGCCACGGCGATGGTTCCGATGGGCGTGCACGCCCTCACCGGCTGGGCCGTGTTCGCGCTGCTGGCCGCGCTGCTGAGCGCGCTGGCGTGGCCGCAGTTGCGCGGCGCGGTCGGCGGCGCCGCGGTCAGCGAGGTGCACGACCGCGCGCCGCCGCCCGGCACGATCGCGCTGTTCACGCTGGCCTACGGCCTGGCGGGCTTCGGCTACATCGTCACCGCGACCTTCCTGCCTGTGATCGCGCGCCAGGCCCTGCCCGGCTCGGTGTGGCTCGATCTCTTCTGGCCGCTGTTCGGCGCCGGCGTGGCCATCGGCGCACTGGTGACGGTGCGGCTGCCGATGCACTTCGACCGCCGTCACCTTCTGATCGGCTGCTACGCGATGCAGGCCACGGGCGTGCTGCTCAGCGTGTGGTGGCCGACGCGGCTCGGCTTCGCCGCCGGCAGCCTGCTGCTCGGTCTGCCCTTCACGGCCATCACGCTGTTCGCGATGCAGGAGGCGCGCCGGCTGCGGCCGCACGGCGCCGCGGCGCTGATCGGCCTGCTCACCGCGGCCTACGGGCTCGGGCAGATCGCCGGGCCGCCGATGGTGGCCTGGCTGCTCGGCCGCGCCGGCAGCGCTGCGGCGGGCTTCGCACTGTCGCTGCAGACGGCGGCCGCGGCACTCGTCGCGGGCGCGCTGCTCTACGGCGCGCTGGCACGGCGAGATCCGGCATGACCGGCGCCTGTCGAATCGGCAGGGCGCCGATCGTCGTGCAGGCATTCCCCTGGAGGAACCATGAAGACCCTTGCCCTTCTGCTGCTGTCTCTGACCCCGTTGTCCGCCAGCGCCTCGCCCACCGCCTACCTGATCGACCCGACACACACCTATCCGAGCTTCGAGGCCGACCACATGGGCATCTCGGTGTGGCGCGGCAAGTTCAACAAGAGCAGCGGCAAGGTGCTGTACGACAAGGCCACGGGCACGGGTAGCGTGGAGATCGTCACCGAGCTGGCCAGCGTCGACTTCGGCATGGACGCGCTCTCCAGCTGGGCGCGCGGCAAGGACTTCTTCGACGTGAAGAAGCATCCGCGCGCGGTGTTCAAGGGCAGCCTGCAGGCACCGGTCGACGGCGTGCCGACGCGCCTGGTCGGCGAGCTGACGATGCATGGCGTGACGCAGCCGCTGACGCTGACGGTGCATTCGCTCAAGTGCATCCAGCACCCGATGCTCAAGCGCGACTACTGCGGCGCCGATGCCAGCGGGAGCTTCGACCGCGATGCGTTCGGGCTGAGCGCGGGCAAGGACTACGGCTTCAAGATGAACGTCGACCTGCGCATCCAGGTCGAGGCGATCGCGCAGCCCTGAGACCAGGGCACGCCCGGCATCGCAAGTCCACAATGGCGCGCTCGAAGTGCGAGGAACACGCGATGGTCGACCCTGAACCGCGCGCACCCCGCCCGCTCGACGGCATCCTCGTGGTGGCGCTGGAGCAGGCGGTGGCCGCGCCCTACTGCAGCAGCCGGCTCGCCGATGCCGGCGCGCGCGTGATCAAGATCGAGCGCCAGGAAGGCGACTTCGCGCGCGGCTACGACCGCGCGGTGCACGGCGAGTCGTCGTACTGGGTGTGGATCAACCGCGGCAAGGAATCGATCGCGCTCGACGTGAAGCAGCCCGAGGACCTGGCGCTGCTCGAGCGCCTGCTCGCCAAGGCCGACGTGTTCCTCCAGAACCTCGCTCCGGGTGCCACCGAGCGGCTGGGCATCGGCTCGGCGGCGCTGCGCGAGCGCCACCCTCGCCTGATCACCTGCGACATCAGCGGCTACGGCGACGACGGCCGCCTGTTCGGCCTGAAGGCCTACGACCTGCTCGTGCAGGCCGAGAGCGGCCTCGTGTCGGTGAGCGGCGCGCCCGGCCAGGGTGTCGATTCTCTCGGCCGCATCGGCGTGAGCCTGTGCGACATCAATGCCGGTCTGAACGCGCTGATCGGCATCCAGCAGGCGCTGATGCAGCGCGAACGCACCGGCCGCGGCTCGGCGGTGAAGGTGTCGCTGTTCGGCTCGGCGGCGGAGCTGATGGCCGTGCCCTACCTGCAGGCGCGCTACGGCGGCAAGGCGCCCGAGCGCGTCGGCCTCAAGCACCCGACCATCGCGCCCTACGGCGCCTTCACCTGTGCCGACGGGCGCGACATCGTGATCTCGATCCAGAACGAGCGCGAGTGGGGCGACTTCTGCCGCATCGTGCTGCGCCGCCCCGAGCTGCCGGGCGATGCGCGCTGCGCCGACAACGCCGCGCGCGTGGCGCACCGCGGCTTCGTCGACGGCGTGGTGGCCGAGGTGTTCGCCAGCGAGACCAGCGCCACGATGGTGGATCGGCTCACCGAGGCGCAGACGGCGTTCGCCAACGTCAACTCGGTGTACGACCTGATCGAGCATCCGCAGCTGCGCACCCGGCCGATGCCGCTGCACGGGCGCCAGGTCGAGATGCCGGCCTCGCCCTGGGGCGTGGAGTGGGAGTCGCCGGCCTTCGCGCCGGCGCCCGAGCTCGATGCACAGGGCGCGGCGATCCGCGCGGAGTTCGATGCCGCAGGTGGCGGTGCGGAAAGTGGTGCGCGGCGCGACAATGCCCGCGAACCGGCCCGCACCCCGACCCCGTGACGCACGACGCCCCCCACGCCGCCACCGAACCCCTGCCCGCCGCGGCCTACGCGGTGCTCTCGCCGCGCGCGGTGCGCGCCACGGCGCTCACCCGCGGCCCCTGGGATCCGCAGCACCAGCATGCCGGCCCGCCGATCGCGATGGTGTGCCGCGCGATCGAGGCGGTGGCGCAGGAGCACGGCCTCGGCCACATCGGCCGGCTCACCGCCAACCTGCTGCGGCCGGTGCCGATCGGCGAGCTCGAGATCGAGGTCGTCACCGACTACGCCGGCCGCAATGCCGCGCACTATTCGGCGCGCCTGTGGGGCGGCGGGAAGGAGCTCGCACGCTTCACCGCGCTGGCCCAGCGCGAGAGCGAGATCGTGCTGCCGGCCGAACTCGACGGCCACCCGCTGCCGCAGGCACCGAAGCCGCCGCTGCTGTGCGATGAGCAGCGCATGCCCTTCGGCCGGCGCGCGGTGGGCTATGGCGATCTGGTCGAGAACCGCATCGCGCACGGCCAGTTCTTCCGCGGCCGCTGCGCCGCCTGGTTCCGGCTGCGGCACCCGCTGGTCGAAGGCGAGGCGCCGAGCGGCTACCAGCGCGTCGCGGTGGCGGCCGACTCGGGCAACGGCGTTTCCGCCGTGCTGAAGCTCGACGAGTACAGCTTCGTCAACGCCGACCTGACGATCAACCTGCTGCGCCGCCCGGTGGGCGAGTGGATCTGCCTGGACGCACGCACGCTGCTCGCGCCGAACGGCTGCGGGCTCGCGGAGTCGCAACTGTTCGACGAGGCGGGCCTCATCGGCCGCGCGACGCAGAGCCTCGCGGTGCGCGCGCGCGGCTGAATCCGCCGCGGCAGGCTGTGGCCCGCTTCAGTGCTTCATGCCTTCGTGGCCGGCGGCCAGTTGCTTGACCGGTGCCTTGACCTCGATGGTCTCGCGCTTGCCATCCTTGCCCTCGACGACGAGGGTGACCGGCACCGTGTCGCCTGCCTTCAGCTGCTGCTTGAGGTCCAACAGCATGACGTGGTAGCCGCCCGGCTTCAGGTCGACGGCCTTGCCTGCCGGCAGCTCGAGCCCGGGGATGGCGCGCATCTTCATCACGTTGCCCTCCATCGCCATCTCGTGAATCTCCACGACACCGGCGACCGGTGAACTGGCCGAGACGAGCTTGCCGCCGCCGGCCGAGGTGACCTGGGCGAACATGCCCGTGGCCTTCTGCTGGGGCACGGTGCCGCGGACCCAAGGGTCCTTGACGGCGGTCTGCGCCGACGCCGACGCCGAGAGGGCGACGAGGCCGGCCGCGAGGACGCGTACGAGAGTGATTCGATGCATGGGAACCTCCTGGTGGGTTGGGTGGGGGGACTGTCAATGCGCGTGTGCGCTTCTCGAAACTCGTCGGGGTCGTTGCCGTGGCCTCACATGACGCGCTCCTTCAGCAGGAGCTTCACGTCCGCCGCCACGGAAGCTGCAGTCTCCGCATGCCGGATCGCCAGGCGCAGGCGGCCCGCCGGGTCGAAAGCGTAGCTCAGCGCGGTGTGGTCCATCGTGTAGCTCGAGCCGGTCGGCACCTTCTGGTAGAAGATCCTGAAATCCCGGGCCGCGGCCTCCGTCTGCGCCAGGTCGCCCGAGAGCCCCAGGAAGTCGGCATCGAAAGCCTGCAGGTAGGCCCTCAGGACCGCAGGCGTGTCGCGCTCGGGATCCACGGTCACGAAGATCACCTGCAGGCGACGACCGTCGTCGCCGAGCGCGCGCCTGACCTCCACGGCACGCGCCAGGGCGGTCGGACACACGTCGGGACACTGGGTGAAGCCGAAGAAGATCAGCACCACCTTGCCGCGGAACTCGGCCAGCGAGCGCTCGTGGCCCTCCGGATCGTGCAAGTGAAAGTCGCGCCCCCACTCGGCGCCGGACACATCCAGCGACCGGAAACCCGGCTGGGCATCGTGGCATCCGGCCAGGGTCGCGAGTCCGCCGAGCAGCGCCAGCGCCCGGCGACGGGAGACGCCCGCCGCGGCCGGCGACATGACGGAGTCCCGGGGGTTCACGGTCGATCTCCATGACGGTGGTCGGGCAGGTCCCGGGGCGTCTGGACCCAGACGACGACTTCATGTTCCCCGGCCCGCTCGAAGCGAAGCCACAAGGTGAATCGCTGCCCGTCGCGCAACGGCGATTTCAGTCCGAGGAGCATCAGGTGGATGTCTCCGCCGTGGCGGAGCTTCAACTCGGCCCCGGCCGGAATGTCGATGCCCGCGATGGCGCGCATCCTCATCACGTCCGCCTCCATCACGCTGCGATGGATCTCCACGGATTCGGCCCGTTCGGTGCGGGCGCCGACCAGCCGGTCCGCCACCGCACCTCGGTTGATCAAGGTGCGAAGGTAGACCGCTCCGGTCCGGGCGCCTTCCGGCGTCGGCGTCGCGTACGGGTGATCGATGGTGAGATCGCCGGCCCGGGTCCCGTGGGCCTGCGCCCCCTGCAGCGTGACGCCCGTGACGCACATGACCGCGGCAGCGGCGCACAGCCTGCGTCGCGCCGATCCGCGGACCGCCGACCCGGCATCGTGTTGGTCGGGCACCGTCGTCACCAGGATCCTCCCAGCCAGCGCGGATTGCGCCACAGCGCTCGGAGCGCCACATGCGAGACCCTTCCGCCAACCCATCGTTCGTGGCCGCCCTCGATCGAGAGCGTCACCTGGTCGTATGGCTGGAACAGCGCGGCGGCCGTCACGCGCTCCACCGGTCCGCCGCCGGAAAGGCCCGCCGCATCGCTCAGCAGCACCGTCCCGATGCCCTCCAGCCGGTTGTCCGGGACGAGCCGCTCGAGCCGCGCCGCGAGCGTCCAGCGCGAGGCCGGCCGCCACGCCACATCGGCCCAAGCCCCTGCGATGCGCGAATCCAGCCGTGCATCACCGCTGGTGCCGTACAGCGAGCCCTGGTCGTGCCGCCACATGCCGGCCAGCGCGACGCTCCAATCCCCTTGCGCAGGCTCCCACTGCACACTGGAGCCCACCACGTCGACGGTGCCGTCGAAGCAGACGCGCTGCTGCAGGCTCGCTCGGCAATCGAGGCTGCCGTGCACGTGGCCCGTCGTGCCCAGTGACTGGGCCGCCGCGCCCCGCGCTTCAGGCTGGAAATGCGCCACGGCCAGGTGGGCGTCGAGGTGCCCCCAGCCGGCATGCACGTGCAGCGAGGGAACGGCTGGGCCGGCTGGGCCGCCGGGAAAGGCCTGCCCTCGCCACAGCCCGGCTTCCATCGCACGCAGACCGTCCGAGTCCGGGCGCCGCCACGCGAGCACGACCCCGTCGTCGATCCACTGGTCGTTGAGCACGGCCCGCTTGGCCAGCGGAGGCTGGCTGAACCGGTCGAAGTGCCCGGCGGCATCGACGACAGCACCCATGCGAACCGTGTCCCGCCCGAGCCGCATCTCGATGTCGTCGCCGGCGAGATCGAAGCGTGCCTGCACGTTCGCGGCTTCGGTATGCACCCGTTCGCGATCGTGCCAGCCGGCGGCCAACTGAACGCCGAAGCGCTTGTCGAACCGGGCCGCCAGCTCGAGGGTGCCGTGCTCGGGGCGCAGCCCGCCGCGCTGATCGCGCGGCGCACTGCCGTTGATCAGCACGCCCGGCCACGTCGCGGCGGGCCACCGCTCGTCCGCCTTGGGCGCGACGAGTGCGAGCGCAGCCCCGGCCTGCCAGCCTGGCGCGTCGGGCAATGCATCGGCCCCGGGCTCGTGCGCCCGCACCGCGCTTGTCGACAGCACGCTCAGCGCGGCCACGAACAACGTCAGGGCAGGCTCAGTTCGCCACGAACGGGTCGGCATGGCGCGGGTCGGTGAGGAAGTCATGATCGGTCAGCGTCCTGAGGAACGCGACGATGTCGGCCTGCTCCTGATCGCTCAGGTCGATTCGACTGACGAGGTCGCTCTTGAAGGGGTTGGCTCGGCCATCGCCGGCGTTTGGCCCGGCGGTGATGTTTCGCCCCCCCGCGGCGTAGAAGCGCAGCACGTCCTCGAGCGTCGTGATCGTGCCGTCGTGCATGTAGGGTGCGGTGACCTCGACGTTTCGCAGGCTGGGCGCACGGAACTTGCCCATGTCCTCCGCCCGGGCGGTCAGCTCGAACACGCCGCGGTTCGGCTCCGGGAAGGCGCCCGTGCCGCCGATGTTGTAGAGCCCGGTGTTGCTGAACGGCGTCTCGACGATGCGGCTGCCGGCATGCACGATCTGGTCATTGAAGTTGAAGCTGCCGTGGCAATGGAAGCACTCGGCCTTCTCGCCGAAGAACAGCTTCATGCCGCGCAGTTCCGCCTCGCTCAGCGTCGTCGTGCCAGCCAGCCATTGGTCGTAGCGGCTGTTGCCCGAGATCAGCGTGCGCTGGAACGCCGCGATCGACTTGATCACGTTGCCCCAGCTGATGGGCTGCGCCTCCGCAGGGAAGGCCGCCGAGAAGCGCTGCGGGTAGGCCGAGGCCGCGGTGTCGTCGCGCAGCCGTTGCAGCACCGCTTCCTTGTTGGCGTCGTTCACGCCCATCTCGATCGGCCGCTCGCCGAACAGCGGCGTCTCCATCTGCCGCTCGAGCGTGACCAGCGACGGGTTCGCCCAGGTCAGCGTGGCGTTGTAGACCACGTTGGCGAGGTGCTGCGCGCCGCGCGGATGCACTTCGCCGGTCGAGCCGATGGCCTGCGCAAGCCCATCGGTGAAGGCGAGGTCCTGGCGATGGCACCCGGCGCAGGCCTGCAGCCCGTTGCCCGACAGCCGCCGGTCGTAGAAGAGGAAGCGGCCGAGTTCGACCTTCTCCGCCGACATGGGGTTGTCGGCGGGCACCTTCGGCTCGGGAAAGTAGGCCGGCAGCGACCACGACCAGTTCGCCGACGCACTGCGCGTCTCGACCAGATCGGTGCCGCCGCCACCGCACGCGGACAGCGCGGCGAGCGCCGCGGCAACCACGGCGCCCCCGGCCAGCCAGGGGGTACGGCGCTTCACTTGGCGATCGCCCGGAACAGCGTCTGGGCGGCGCCGCCGTTGAGCGGCAGGCCGGTGCCGGTGCCGTCGCTCTTCCAGTCGATGGCCAGCGACTCGAAGACGTGCAGGCACTCGGGATCGGTGCCGCCCGACATGCAGCCGGGTGCGCCGGCGCCGTTGACCGTGATGTTCGTTCCGGCCACCAGCGCCTTCACGTCCACCGCGATCTTCTGCGTCGAGGGATTGAAGCTCGCGAACTGGAAGTCCATGCGGTTCGGTGCCACGCAGGACACGGTCTCGCCATTCGCGGGGTTTCCGGTGCAGCCGGTCGAACCCAGGTGGAAGTTGAAGGTGTTCGCAGCCCAGGTGCCGGGCACGCCGGCGGGATCGGTCACCTCGATCTTGGCGAACTTGCGGCCCGACTGCCAGCTCCAGGCCATGGCCTGGATGTCCAGCGGCTTGGTGGCCGTGGCGTAGTCGCTGTGGTTGAGTGCGAAGGGCACGCCCATCGTCATCTTCACCCCGACGTAGTCACCCGCCGGCACCGTGCCCTTCACCGTGGCATTGGTGGCGGCAGTGCCCGCGGCGCACGAACCGGTCGCGTCTTCCAGGTCGATGAGCGTGAGGGCATTGCTGCCGGACGTCAGGTTCCAGTCGTCGTTGGCGCCGAGGGCGAGCGGCACTTCGCTGCCGTCGGCCTTCACCAGCTTGACGTTCGAAACATAGAAGCGGAAATCCTTGATCTGCGCATCGACGCTGCCGCTGCCGAGGCCCGAGACGACCGTGCCGCACTTCACCGGCGTGCTGCCGGCATAGGCCGCGAACTCGAGGGTGACGGCCTGCGGGCCGGCATCGCCCCCGCCGCCACAGGCGGCCAGCAGGGTAGAAACGGCGAGCGGCAATGCCGCGATCTTCAGTGTGTTCATGTTCATGGGGAAGTACTCTCCGAAAGTGAAATGAGGGTGGGGTCGCGCGATGACGATTCGTGGCTCACCGGTCTCGCAGCAGAACCCGGCCGTGAGCGTCGAAAGACCAGGGGTGCGCGATCTCGTGAGGCTGCGCGCCAGGCAGGACGGCATCGACCGGGTCCCCGGTCGTGGTCATGGTCCTGGCGAGCGCGTCGGCGACCTGCAAACCCGGCTCGGCGCGAGCGACGACGACCGGGCCCGAAGGGACCGGAGTCGACCGGAGTCCAGCGCCGACCCCGAGTGCCGCGCCGTAGATCAGGCCGACGGCTGCGATGTGGAGGGCAATGAATCGTCGGATGCGCGCCTGCTCGCCGACCCGGACGGCGCCGTTCATGGCTGCACCTCGGTCGGCGCGAGTTTCGGCACCGGCGTGCCGTGCACCTCGTGGTGCGTCGCGCCGACACCCCCCAGCGAGGCGCACACGATCCAGGCAGCCAGGCCCAGTGTGGCGCCGATGTTCAGATGCGTCATGGCACGCATGACGCGTTCGATCTTCTGCACGAATTTCTCCTGATGGCCGGAAGTGCCCGGCACGGACCAGCTCCGGCGGCGGATCAGGACGACCCGCGTGCCGACGGCGTTCAGTCGATCAGGAGAGAGCGGGAGGTGCGCGTGGCTGCGCGCTCACCCACGCATGCAGCGTGCGTGGCGCGGCCAGGAATGCGAGCGGGACTTCGTGGCCACGATCGACCGCCTCGGCGACCGAGACGGTCGAAGGCGGCATCCCGAGCGCAGGCGAGTGAATCGAACAGTAGGGGCAGTGTTCGAGCAGATGCTTCGTGGTCGCGGGCGTGCCCGAATCCCCGGCATCGTCGGCAACCCACTTGGAGCCTTGCGCGGTACAGACCTCGATCCACGACGTGCCCTTCTCGAAGCCCATCGCCTGCGACAGCGACGGGACGAGCGACGCCAGCAGGATCGCGAAGACGGCGATCCAGGAGGTCAGTCGGGTTCGGACGGGCAAGGCACGCATCGCGGTCGATTCTAGGGTCCGACCCTGCGCGGAGCTGACACCGGGTCAGGTTGGGGAGCAACCCCCAGCCTCATGTGCATGGCCGCGACCGTCTCAGCCGCTGGTGACGAAGTGCACCGTGAGCGCCAGCGCCACCAGCTCGAGCAGGAAGTTGAGCCACACACCGAGCTCGGTACAGCGGGGGCGTGCCATCTCCTCCTCGCCGAGCAGACGGGCAACGCGCTGCTGCATTCCGGTTGCGAAGGCGGCCAGCCGAAGGACATCGATGCCCAGGCCTTCTTCGGCACCATGAACCGACTCCACCGGGGCCGCGATCACCTGCTGCTGCGCATCTGCAGCAGCGGGCAGCTTCCCGGGCTGGAAGAAGTTGAGGCAGGGTGTGCGATGACACACCGACCGCTCGAGCCTTCTCCGGCCGAGCGGGACTCCGCCGCTGTGCGCCACGGGAAACCTAGAGTGCAGGCGCATCGTGCTGGAGAAGTCGGCTCCGACTTGAGACGGGGCGCTTGACGCGCCCCGGCATCTGAGTTCCGGCCAAGGCGGCGGCCGCGCTCGACGCTGAATGCTGCAGGATCAGATTCCTCCACTGCACCCGGCGGCTCCGATGGGCGCCTCCCCGACCCTGTCGAGATTCTTGGCCTTCCGGAGGATCGCTACTGGAGCTGGTCCAGCGAGCGCGACGCTCCCAGCAACGCGGGAGAGAGGTCGGACCGGATCACCCAGGTGGGAACCTCTGCGAGGTAGCCGCGGAAGCGCCCCTTGCCCTCGAACCGTTGGCGGAACGGCGAGTACGGCAGGCGCTCGGCGATGCGGGGAACGATGCCCCCTCCGAGGTAGACACCGCCACGAGCTCCCAGGGTGAGTGCGAGGTTTCCGGCGGCGCTGCCGAGGAAGCCACAGAACATCAGCAAGGCCTGGTGGCACAGCGGATCGTCGTCGCAGTACTCGAGGATGTCCGCGGCCCCGAAGGTCTCGTGGGGGCGCGATCCCGCTTCCTCCGCGATCGACCGGTAGAGGTTGACCAGCCCGGGGCCGGACACGACTCGCTCCGCGGACACATGGCCGAATCGCCAGCGCAACCTGGCAAGGATGGCGGCTTCATGGTCGTCCGCCGCGGCCATGGTGACGTGCCCACCTTCGCCCGCGATCGCCACCTGTTCGCCGCGCGCCGTGTCGATCAGGCCCGACACGCCCAGGCCCGTTCCCGGCCCGATGACGGCCCGCGGAGCACCCGGCGCAGGGCGACCCGGTCCGATCTGCAGCAGCTCGTCGGGCGTCAGGGCCGGCAGCGACATCGCCAGCGCCGTGAAGTCGTTCAGCACATGCACCCGCTCGACGCCGAGCTCCCGCTTCAGCGCCGACACCCGGAAGGACCACGCGTGATTGGTCATGCGGATCTCGTCCCCCGTCACGGGGTTGGCGATGCCGATCGCGCAGGCCGCGGGACGCTCCAGGCGGTGATCGGCCAGGAACTGGCAGATCGCCTCCAGCAGCCCGGGATGGGCAGCGCAGGCGTAGTTCGCGTGCACCGTCAGCGGCGCTCCCTCCCGTGCCTGCCAGGCGAAGCGCGCATTGGTGCCGCCGATGTCGCCCAGCAGACGCGGGAAGCTCCTGTCGCTCACGGTCGTCCGACTCGGAAACGGTCCCTGCGAGGGGCAGCGCTCAGGGGCGGAAGCTGATGCCGCCGGTGAGTGCCAGGGTGGTCGGGTAGACACCGCCGGCAGCCACGCTGAAGTTCGCGCCCGTCGTCTTGCCACCCACCGTGGGCAGCGCGGCCGAGCCACCCGCGGACTGGAACGCCACTTCCGACACCGGCGAGGCCGCCAGCGCCGCAGCCACCGTGCTGATGCCGCTGTTGCACGCCTGGATGATCGAGAACGAGCTCAGCGGCACCGCATAGGCCGTGGCCGCGCCGTTGTTCAGCGGCGTGACCACCGCCAGCAGCTTGATGTTGCAAGGCACCACCGAGCCGCCCGAGCCGATGTTGTAGAACTTGCCCAGCGTCAGCAGCACGCCGAAGTTGTTCGTCCCGCTGGACTGCCACTCCGGGTTGTTGTTGAAGGTGAAGTTCACCGTCGTCTGGCCGTTGAGCTGCACGCCCGCCGTGTCGGCGCTCGCGCTGATCGCGGTCACCCCCGGTGCCAGCACGCTGATGCCGTTGTACAGGCCCGTGGCCGGGCTCGGCGTCTGGTAGTACGAGTAGTAGAAGCTCGTGTCACCGCTGCCGCCGCTGCCGCTGCCGCACCACGCCGGATCGCCCGAGCAGCTGAAGTTGTCCAGGTTGCTGCCGTTGTACGAGAAGTACGCGCCACCCTCCACCGTGCGGTTGCCGCCAGCGAAGCCCGACGAGAACACCACCGCCGTGGGCGCACCGCCGGTCACCGAGAATGTGTTGGTCACCGAAGGCGCGGGGGCATAGGTGCCATTGCCCGACTGCGCGGCGGTGAGCGAGCAGGAGCCCGCAGCCACCAGCGTCAGCGTCGTGCCGCTGACCGTGCACACGCCCGGTGTGCTGGAGCTGATCGCGACCGGCAGACCGGAACTCGACGTGGCCGACAGCGCGGGCGGCGTGCTGCCCAGTGCGAGGTTGCCGGGCGATGCGAAGGTGATGGATTGCGACGCGAGGTAGTCCTTCGACAGCGTGGCGCCGGCCGTGTTGGCGTTGCCGGCGATGTCGGTGAAGCTGCCCGCCGCGACGCTCACGCTCATCGTGCCGCCGACCCCGGCCAGCGGAGTCACCACCACGGTGGCCTGCGTGCCGCTGAGGCGCGTGAAGGCGCTGGCCGTGCCGCCGTTGACCACGATGTCGGTGGCGTCGAAGCTGGTGCCGACGTCCTCGTTGAACACGAAGGTGAACGTGACCGGTCCGGTCGCCTGAGGCGCGGAGACGTCGCTCGCGATGGCGACGGTGGGAGGCGTCGTGTCGGGCGTGGCGCTCGGTGGCGGGTTGCCCACCGGCGGCGGCGGCGGTTCGGCATCACCCCCACCGCAGGCAGCGAGTACGCCAGTCAGCACGAGGGCTGCGAGGGGCTTGAGGGTGTTCGCGTGCGTCATGTCAGTTTGTCTCCAGGCGACCCGAGCGGGCCGGTTTCGCGAATGTGTGAAAGCGCTTTCAGCGAAAGGTAGCTTTTCGACCGATGGATGGCAAGGCGCGGACTCTCGATGCTTTCCCTAGGCTGCCGTCACGGGCTGCGGGCCAGGGCGCCGGGCGCGACAGTCAGCGTCTGCCCGTCGCTGAAGCGCACGGTGAGCGATGACTTGCCGGCGTTGTAGGCGAGGTGGGTCTTCTTGCCGTCGGCGCGCTTGAACACGGCATACAGCGGCGTGTCGGCGCGCACGCTCAAGTCGGGCGTGCCGAGCTCGTTCAGGCTGAGGAGCCAGTGCAGCGTGTGCGAGCGCGTCTCTCCGAGTTCGACCGCGCCCCAGCGGTTCCAGCCCGCGAGCGCCGGCCCGGGGTCGGCGAGCGACTGGTACTTGGCGAACACGTCCTGCCAGATGTCGGGCGGGTCGACCTTCTTCCCGCGTGCGGCCCAGACGGCCTGCTCGTCCTTGAGCGTCGAGAGGTTCTTGCGGATGTACTGCGGGTTGCCACCCATGTAGGTCGACGCAGTCGTCATCGGCAGCAGGTTGATGCCGGTGATCTGGCGCGGATCGTCGGTCCACCAGGTGTTGTGGATGTACTTGCCGCCGAAGAGTTGGGCCACGTCGACGTTCTTGTACTCGGGCGCGAGCACGAGGCCGTGGACGTCGAACCAGTAGTGATCGATCGCCTGCGCCTCGGTGGCGTAGAGCCAGGCACCGAGATCGCGCAGTTCGCGGTTGCCGCTCACCTCGCCCCAGAGGATGAGGCCCACCCAGGCGTTGATCGCCTCCGACGACGACTCCTGGTTGTTCCCGTTGATCCCGTACTCGCCGACGCCACCCAGACCGTTGGCCCACGAGTGGCCTTCGTAGGCATCGAAGTTGCGCAGGAAGGGGAAGTCGGCGCGGCCGCGCTCGGTGGTGCCGATGTCGGCGACGAGCAGATCGACCATCGCGCCCCAGCGCTCCTTGGTCGCCCACGCCGGATCGCGCAAGGCGATCTCGGCGGCGGCGCGGATCCAGTAGCCGTACCAGAAGTGGTGGTCGTTGATTTCCTCGATGGCGAAGAACTCGTTCGGGTAGCTCGCCACGGTGCCGAGCGCCCGATCCACGAAGAAGTAGCGTTTCGAATCGCCGCCCGAGAACCACTCCTCGATGCGCTTCTTGAGCATCGCGAGCAGCTCGTTGCGCGCGTCCATGTCGCCCTGCTGCTCGTGCACGTCGAGCAGCTTGACGATGCGCTGAAGGCCCTTGCCCTGCCAGTACGCACTCTGACCCTCGGGCAGCATCAGGCGGCGCGCGTTGCGCTTGTCGGCCTTCATCACGTCGACCAGTTCATCCTTGCGCGTCGTGTCGCCGACACGTGGCCAGTACGGCACGAACCCGACGTACGGGTAGGTCGTCTTGAAGCTCGGCGCGGCGAGCAGCCGGACCTTGCCGCGCACAGTGTCGTAGGCCGGGCCGAGCTTGCCTTCGACCGACGCGTTGTTGAACCAATGGTGCGGATAGAGCCCGTACAGCGTGCCGTTGTCGGCGCCCTCCATCGCCTGCGTGCTGGCGGTGAAGGTGGTCTCGACCTGGCTGCCCGCCACGTCGTAGCGCCACTGCACGCGCGTGCCTTGCACGAACGCATAGGCATGGCGCGCGAGCAGCGCCAGCGAGTCGGGCTTGTCGTCGGGCAGCACCGCCGCGCTGACGTAATGCTTGCCGGCGGGCAGGCGCGCGATCCACTCGGTGGCCGACACCGACTCCCAGCGCGCCCCGGTCGGCGCAAAGAGCGCATAGGCCTTGCCTTTGACGCGCAGCGCGAGCACGCGTGCATCGGCGCCGCCGTCGAAGCGCTCGCCCGCAGCGGGCAGGCGCACGCGCAGGTCGCCACGGGTGAGCTGGACGTAGGCGTACGGGTTGCCATGGGCGACGGTGACCCTCATGTCGTCGGCGCCGCGCGCGAACGAGATGTCGATCGAGAAGTCGCCCACGCCCGCCAGCTTTGCCTGCCCCGGTTCGAACGCCGCGGGCGCGAGCACGAGCGGGTCCCGGTGCGGGTAGGCGATCTCGGTGTCGCGCCGCTCGGTGGTCGTGACCTCCTTGCCGGGCAGCGCCATCTCGAAGCCTTCCGCGGTGGTCCGCACCGTCATCGGCTGGACGAAGATCGGCTGCGGCTTCGCGTTGAAGATGAGCGTCGAGTACCACTGGCTCGTCGGCGCCGCCTGCTTGAGCATGGCCTCGGTGCGGTAGGGGGCAGCGGGCAGGCCCTTGTCGCCGGACTTGGGCCCGAGGTGGTAGCTGCCTTCGCCCACCCTGACGGGCTGCGCCGACACGCCGCGCAGCGAAAGCGCCAGGCCGAACGCGAACCAGAGCGTGAGGCGGACAACCAACTTCAAGGAGGCCATGCGGGCACCTGCCGGGGGAAGCGATGGACATCATTCTGTTTGAAAGCGCTTTCATGACAGCTATGGTTTTCCCGGTGACGAACCCGCGAATCGCCCGGTAAGCTTGAAAGCGCTTTCAAACCTGACCCTCCGAGCCTCCTGTCCAACCCTTGCCGAGCGAGACGCCATGCCATCTCTGCACAGAAGCCAACACCGGATCGCGGCGAAGGTCCGCGCGCGCGCACGGTCTTGCGCCATCGCCGTCGCCGCGCTCGGGCTTTCGGGAGCGGCGGCAGCGATCGACTTCGGTCCCTTCAGCCTCACCGGCTTTGCCAAGGCTGATCTCACCCGCATCAGCAGCGAGTGCCCGATTCAGGAATGCCAGGTCGAGAAGTTCGCCAGCCGCGAATTCGTCTGGTCGGACGAATTGGTGCAGGGCGCGGGCTACGGCAACGGCACGACCCACGTCACGTTGCTCCAGCCGTACCTCGGCGCCAAGTTCACCCTGCCACGCGGCTTCAAGCTGTCGGGTCTGCTCAGCCAACGCTGGCGCGACGGCAAGACCGACTTCAAGGGCTTCTGGTACGACAGGAGCGTCAGCCTCGCTCACGAGGACTACGGCACTCTGACGGTCGGCGCGATGCAGACGCGCGCGTGGAGCATGGCGGACTACCCGTTCGGAACCGACATCGGCGTGGGCGACCCTTGGGCTTCGTCCGGCGCCGGCTACGGCCTGCTCACCCGCTCCATCCGCTACACCTCACGCGTGTTCGACGTCGCCGAAGGCGACTTTGTCGCCGAGGCCACCTACGACTTCGGGAAGAGCGGGTTCCAGCGCAACAAGCCGCGCTTCTGGGAACTCTGGTTCCTCTACCGGCGCGGCGACCTGGGCATCGACGTGATGCTCCAGGAAGGCAAGAACGGCCCGCCGGTCTCGTTCGGCCATGCGCCGTTCAGCAACCTGTTCTACGACCCGCAGTTCGACCAGAGCCTGGGCGGCTCCAGCCAGGGCATTGCGATGCTGATGGCGCGCTATCGGCTCAACGCCAAGCTCGAGCTCTACGGCGGGCTGCGTGCCAACCGCTGGAGCGGCGCCTATGCCGTGTTCCTCCAGTCCAAGGCCGTGAACCCGGGCGGCTTCGACATCTGGAACAACCCCTTCAACGTCGATTGGAGCCGCGACCTCGGCGGCGGCGTCTACAAGGGCCACGCCGCGCGATCGATCGACGTCGTCGCGGGCGGTCGCTACAAGTTCAACGACAAGCTGGCGGGCTATGGCGGGATCGTCCACCTCGGCACCGCCACGACGGACAACCCGACCGAGCGCGGGCAGTCGAACTCCGCCACCTTCAGCGTCCTCGGTGTGAGCTACGACGTGATTCCGGGCCTGCGCGCGAGCGCGTCCGTGGGCATGGTGAACTACGGCAAGGTGGGGCTGGCGCCCTTGAGCATGCCGAGCCATCAGGCCTTCTCCGGCATCGACTCGCGCATCGAGAAGCGCGGCAACTGGTTCGGCGTCGGCGCGACCTACACCTTCTGATCTGCAAGAGAGCCCTGCCATGAAGCAACAACGGTTCGGCATCGCCCCGATGCGCGCCCTCTTCGCCTGTTTCGCCGTCGTCGTCGCCGCGCTGCTCGCCTCCTGCGGCGGCGGTGGCGGCATCCCGTACACCGGCGTCACGATCCGGCCCCTCCCTGCGGATTTCACGTCGCGCAAGGCGGTGGCGTACTCGCCCTATCGCACCGCGGCCAGCGAAGCCGACCTCGCGACAGAGGTCGTGCCCAAGGCCAACATCAAGCAGGACCTCGACCTGCTGCTCGCCGCGGGCTTCCGGGCGATCCGCCTCTTCGACAGCTCGGACAAGGTGGCCAGGCAGACGCTCGAAGTCATCCGCGACAACAACCTCAACATCAAGGTGCAGCTGGGTGCGTTCGTGCTGGGCTCCAGCGTTGCGGAGAGCCAGGCCGAGATCGCGCGCTGCGTCGCGCTGGCCAACGCCTTCCCCGACATCGTGCTCGCGGTCAGCGTCGGCAACGAGACGATGGTGAGCTGGGCCTTCAACAGGATCGAGCCGTCGGTGATGGCCGGCTACCTCCGGAGCGTGCGCAGCCAGATCACGCAGCCGGTGACCACCGACGACAACTACGCGTTCTGGGCCAGCGCGCCGACCCTCATCACCAACGAGATCGACTACGCCTCGCTGCACACCTACGCCAACCTCGACACCTGGTTCGATCCGACGCGCTGGGAATGGAAGCGCAAGGACGTGCCCGCGGCGCAGCGCGCCGTGGCGATGATGGATGCCGCGATGGTCGAGACCCGTCGACAGTACCAGGAGGCGCGCGACCATCTCGACGCCAAGGGCCTGAAGTACATCCCGATCATCGTCGGCGAAACCGGCTGGAACGCGGTGGACCTGGGGCGCCAGTTCTTTCGCGCCCACCCGGTGAACCAGAAGATGTACCTCGACCGCCTGCAGGCCTGGGCCACCGAAGGGCGCGCGGGCGGCAACGCTCCGACCCAGGTCTTCTACTTCGAGGCGTTCGACGAAGCCTGGAAGCGGGGCGACGACAAGTGGGGCCTGTTCAACGCGCAGCGCCAGGCGCGCTACGCGGTGCAGGCGCTCAACCCGCCGGGCACCGTCTTCGGCAGCGCGACCTGGACCTATGAGCCGGTGATCGCGGCCAACGATGCCGACGGCAACGGCATCTACACCGACGCCGATGCCACCTACTTCCAGCCGCCGGTCGTCAACGCCGCGGTCACCGCGACCAAGTACACGCTCCTGTCCGACACACCCGTCGGCGCCGACGAACTGCGGCCGACCGGCCTTCGCTGGGACGCCTTCGACGGCAACACGGCCAGCTACGCGGACGTCGCCGGCATCTACGGCCCCGGCGATGCCAGCAACAGCCTGCGCATCACGCCGTCGCCAGCGAGCTTCGGGTGGGGTCTGCTGCGCCAGTCGAACACCGGCGTGACCGAAAACCTCTCGGCGTTCGCCGCCAGCGGCACGCTCAACTTCCAGGTCAGCACCACCTACCCGGGCAAGATCGAGATCGGCATCGCCACCGACACGCAGGATCGCGAAGGTCAGGAGGCCTACCTGCAGCTCGGTGCCGGCGACTACGGCTACTGCAACACCGGCGCCTGGTGCACGGTGTCGATCCCGCTGACTGCCTTCTCCGCCGTCAACCCGAAGATCGATCTCTCGCTGGTCAGCCTGCGCTTCGTCATCGCCGACCGGTACAGCTTCACCGGCAAGCCCACCAGCGCGGGATTCACGAACCCGATCTTCCTCGACGCGATCCACTGGTCGAGGTGATGCTGAGCCGCTTCGTCGTCAGCGCGCGCGACGGCGACCTGCGCCTGGCCGAGCGACCGTTGCCGCCGGCCGGCGAGGGGAGCCACGCAGAGCGAGATCGGCCTCGGCTCGAGGTGCACACGGAACGTCGCTACCAGACCCACCTGGGCTTCGGGGGCGCGTTCACCGAAGCCGCGGCCACGGTCTGGCAGGGGCTGCCCGGGGCCGCGCGCGACCAACTGGTGCGCGACTACTTCGATCCCGTGCACGGCCACGGCTACACGCTGGGTCGCGTCCACATGAATTCCTGCGACTTCTCGCTCGGCCACTATGCGCATGTCGAGCAAGCCGACGACTTCGCGCTGGAGAGCTTTTCGATCGAGCGCGACCGGCAGGCGCTGCTGCCCTTCCTGCGTGCGGCCCGGCGCGCCGCCGGCCGCCCGCTGCGAATCCTGGCGTCGCCCTGGAGCCCGCCGGCGTGGATGAAGACGAACCGCCGCATGGACGATGGCGGGCGCCTGAAACCCGAGTGCCGCGCCGCCTGGGCGCAGTGCTACGTTCGCTTCATCCGCGCCTACGAAGCCGAGGGCGTGCCGATCTGGGGCGTGTCGGTGCAGAACGAACCGGCGGCGCATCAGCGCTGGGACTCGTGCCTGTACAGCGCCGAAGAGGAGCGCGACTTCGTGCGCGATCACCTCGGGCCTGCGCTGCGCGACGCGGGCCTCGGCGACGTGAAGATCGTGATCTGGGACCACAACCGCGACCTGATGGTCGAGCGCGCGAACGTCGTCTATTCGGACCCTGTGGCCGCCGCCTACGTCTGGGGTACCGGCTTCCACTGGTACGGCCCCGAAGACTTCGACCGTGTGCAGCAGGTGCACGACGCCTGGCCCGACAAGCACCTGCTCTTCACCGAAGGCTGCCAGGAAGGCGGGCCCCACACCGGCGAGTGGGCCGTGGGCGAGCGGTACGCGCGCAACGTCATTGCCGACCTCAATCGCTGGACCGTCGGCTGGATCGACTGGAACCTGCTGCTCGACGAGCGCGGCGGCCCGAACCACGTCGGCAACTACTGCAACGCACCGATCCTCGCCGACACGGCGCGCGGAGCGCTGATGCACCAGAGCGCCTTCTGGGTGCTCGGCCACTTCGCGCGCTTCATCCAGCCCGGCGCGCGGCGCGTGCTCACCGATGCCTCGGAGCGCATCGACACCACTGCGTTCGCCAATCCCGACGGCACCGTCGCCGTGGTGGCGAGCAACCCGCACGACGAGGCCCTGCGCCTCGCGTTGGGCATCGACGGCGAGTGGACGGCGGCCGACCTGCCGCCGCGCTCGATCGCCACCTTCGTCACCGAGGCGGCATGATGCGCGGCGACTTCGTCGAAGCAGACGGCCAGACCTGGTACCGCATCGACGGCATCGACGACGCGCCGCCATTCTTCGTCGCGCTGGCCAGCGACAGCGACGTGTGGGCCTTCGTGTCCACCGCGGGCTCGCTGGCCGCGGGCCGACGCGATGCCGAGGGTGCGTTCTTTCCGTACGAAACCGTCGATCGCATCCACCGCCGCGGCGAGCACACCGGACCGCGCACCTGGATCCGTCTGGCCGGCGGCGAGCTGTGGCTGCCCTTCGCACCGCGCCTGACCGGCGGCGGCGGCGCACGCTCGGTGTGGAAGAACCTGTCGGGCACGCGGCTGCGCTTTCGCGAGGAACATCCGTCGGGACTGGTCTTCGAGCACGAGTGGTCGAGCGCCGCAGCGCTCGGCATCGTGCGCACGGCGCGTCTGCGCTCGACGTCCGGCGAGGCGGCAGTGGAGGTGCTCGACGGCGTGCTCGATCTCGTGCCGCCGGGGGTCAGCGTCTCCCACGCGACGACGATGAGCTGCCTCACCGATGCCTACAAGTGGAACGAAGTGGCCGCCGGCGGGCGGCTCGGCCTGTTCTCGCTCTACGCCAAGATCTGGGACCGCGCCGAACCCAAGGAGTCGTTCGAGGCGCTCGTGGCGTGGCACGCCGGCGTGCCTGCGACCACGCGCACGCTGCTGTCGGATGCCCAGGTGGGTTCGTTCTGCCGAGGCGAGAGCATCGCGGCCGAGACGCTGACGCGCGGCCGCAAGGGTGCCTTCCTCGTCCACTTCGCATGCAGCGTCGATGCGCGCGGCCTCGTGTGGCACCAGGTGATCGACTCGCCCTGCACCCAGGTCCAGGCGGCCGAACTCGCGCGCCGGCTCGATGCCGGCGGCGGCACGTCGGCCGAGATCGACGCGGCGCTGGCTGCCAACGATACCGGCGTCGAGGATCTGCTCGCGCGCGCCGACGGCATGCAGCACTCGGCGGATCGGATGGCTGCGGCGCACCACCGCGCCAACGTGCTCTTCAACATCCAGCGCGGCGGCGTCTTCGTCGCGGGCACGAGCTTCGATCGCGACGACCTGAGAGCCTTCGTCGCCCAGCGGCATCGGCCCACGGCCGACCGCCTGGCCACCCTGTTCGAGGCATGGCCGGCACGCGTCGAGCGTGCGCAGGCGCTCGGCGACGCGCGCGCCGCTGCCGGTGCCCACGGGGAACGTCTCGTGCTCGGCTACCTGCCGTTGACCTTCAGCCGACGCCACGGCGACCCGAGCCGTCCGTGGAACAAGTTCAGCATCCGCGTGCGCGACGCGGTGGGCCGGCGGGTGGTCGCCTACGAGGGCAACTGGCGCGACATCTTCCAGAACTGGGAGGCGCTGCTGCCGAGCGAGCCGGCGTTCGCGGGCTCGATGATCGAAGCCTTCCTCGGTGCGATGACGCCCGACGGCTACAACCCCTATCGCATCGGGCGCCAGGGCATCGACTGGGAAGTGGTCGAGCACGAGAACCCGTGGAGCAACATCGGCTACTGGGGCGACCATCAGGTGATCTATCTGCTGCGCCTGCTCGAAGCAGCGCAGGCCCGCGAGCCCGATCTGTTGCCGGGGCTGTGGGACCGCGCGCTCTACAGCTTCGCCGACGTGCCGTATCGCCTGAAGCCGCATGCCGAGCAGATCCGCCATCCGAAGGCGACGATCGTGTTCGACGACGACGCCCACGCCCGAGCGCATGCGCGCGCTGCGCGCATCGGCGCCGACGGGCTGATGGTGTGCGACGACGACGACCGGCCCGTGCTCGGCACACTGGCCGAGAAGCTCGCGATCATCGTGCTGGCCAAGGCCGGCAGCCTGGTGCCCGGCGGCGGCCTGTGGCTGCACACGCAGCGGCCGGAGTGGAACGACGCCAACAACGCGCTCGTCGGCAACGGGCTGTCGATCGTCACGCTCGCGCACCTGCGGCGTTTCCTGGCGTTCATCGCCGCGCTGCCCGGCGGGGAGCGTGCGTTCGATCTGTCGGCGGCCACCTTGGCCGCGCTGCAAGGCTTCCGCGCGCTGGTCCAGGCCACGCCTGGGTCGGCAGCCGATGACCCGGCGGCACGCCGCGCCTTCGTCGATCGTGCCGGAACGCTGCTCGAGGCCTGGCGCGTGGACGCCTATCGCGGTGCGGCCGGCCGCACGCCGGCCCGTGCGCCGGCGGGGTTGCTCGTCGGCCTCGCGCGCGATCTGCTGCCGCTCGTCGACGCCACGTTGCAGCGCAACCGGCGCGACGACGGCCTCTTCCACAGCTACAACCTGGTGGACTTCTCGAGCCCCGACCGCGCCGACGTGAGCACGCTGTACCCGATGCTCGAAGGCCAGGTGGCGATGCTGTCGTGCGGCCTGCTGTCGCTGGGCGAGGCGGTTCACCTGCTCGACGCGCTGTTCGCGAGCCCGTTGTTCGACGCGAGGCGCCGCAGCTTCCTGCTCTATCCGGACCGGCAGCTTCCGGGCTTTCTCGTGCGCAACCGGCTCGACGGCGAAGCGCTCGCGTTGCCGATCGTGCAGCGCCTGCTCGCCGAGCGCCGCACCGACCTGTTGCAACGCGAGAGCGACGGGACCGTGCGCTTTGCGCCCGCGCTGTCCAACCGAGCCGACCTCGAGGCCGCGGGCCGCGACCTCGGGATCGAGACCCTCGCGCCGCTCGGCGACGCCTACGACCGCCTGCTGAACCACCACGCCTTCACCGGCCGCTCGGGAACGATGTTCGCGTACGAGGGCCTGGGCTGCATCTACTGGCACATGGTCGCCAAGCTGCTGCTCGCGGTGCAGGAGCGCGTGTTCGAGGCTTCCGACGCGTCGGCGCCCGAACTGCCCGCGCTGGTCGCACACTACCGTCGCGTGCGCGACGGTCTCGGCTACCGCAAGAGCGCGGCCGAGTGGGGCGCCTTTCCCGCCGACCCGTACAGCCACACCGCGGGCGAGGGCGGCGCGCAGCAACCGGGCATGACCGGCCAAGTGAAGGAAGAGATCCTCACCCGCTGGGGCGAGCTGGGCCTGCGCTTCGAGGGCGGTCTCATCCGCTTCGACCCGGTGCTGCTCGATCGCGCCGAGGTGCCGGCCGGCGGCACGCTCGACTTCACGTTCGCGCGCGTGCCCTACCGCATTCGTCTCGGCTCGGCCGCGTGCCTGCGGACGCTCGCCGCAAAGCGGTGGACCGAGCATCCCGACGCGCGCTTCGATCCGCAGGGGGTCGAGGCGGTCGAGATCGAACTGCCGCCCGGTCCACCCTGACGATCCGAGGAGTCCACATGTCCGCCAACGCCACCCACAAGGTCCCCTTCGGTCAGAAGGTCGCCTTCGGCCTGGGCATGCTCGCCAATCAGATGTTCCCGGCGGCGCTGGGCATCTTCATGGTCGTGCTGGTGCAGGACATGGGCTTCCCGACGTGGATGTGGGGCATCCTGTTCTTCCTGCCGCGTGCGTACGACGCGATCCTCGACCCGATCATGGGTTTCATCTCCGACAACACGCGGTCGAGGTGGGGCCGCCGCCGGCAGTACGTGTTCATCGGCGCGGTGATGCTGGGCATCGGCTTCGTCGCGATGTGGCAGCTCTACCGCACCGACGGGCTGACGCACAACTTCCTCTACTTCCTGTTCTGGTCGCTGGTGTTCTTCACCGGCCTGACCGTCTTCAGCATCCCGTACGTCGCGATGGGCTACGAGATGAGCGACGACTTCCACGAGCGCACCAGCATCATGGCGGTCGCGCAGTGGATCGGTCAGTGGGCGTGGGTCATCGCGCCGTGGTTCTGGGTCGTGATGTACGACCCCAAGTGGTTCCCCAACGCCGACACCGCGACGCGCACGCTGTCGGTGTGGGTCGGCGTCGCGTGCATGCTGCTGGCGATGGTGCCGGCGGTGTTCCTGCCCAGCCGCTCGACACTGAACGACACCCACCTCGTGCCGCTGACCCTGGCCAACGTCGGCAAGGGCTTTGCGGAACTGCTGCACGGCTTCAAGGAGGCCTTCGGCTGCGTGCCGTTCCGCAAGCTCTGCTTCGCCACCTTCCTGATCTTCAATGCCTTCAACACGGTGGCGGCGTTCTCGTTCTTCATCGTCGTCTACCACCTCTTCGACGGCAACACGGCGGCGGCCGGCATCTGGCCGACCCTGTTCGGAAGCATCGGCGCGCTGGTCACCACCTTCGCGGTGATCCCGACCGTGGCGTGGATGTCCAAGCGCACGGGCAAGAAGACCGCCTTCATGCTCTCGCAGGGCATCTCGATCCTCGGCTACTTGTTGCTGTACCTGCTGATGGTGCCTGGCAAGCCATGGATGTTCATGCTGGCACTGCCGTTCTTCTCGTTCGGCATCGGTGGCTTGTTCACGCTGATGATGTCGATGACCGCCGACGTCTGCGACCTCGACGAGCTCGCCACGGGCAAGCGACGCGAAGGGATCTTCGGCGCGATCTACTGGTGGATGGTCAAGCTCGGCTTCGCCGTGGCAGGGTTGCTGAGCGGCGCGATCATGGCATTCGTCGCCTTCACGCCCGGTGCCGCGGCGCAGCCCGAGGGCGCGGTTCACGGCCTGCGCCTCTTCTATTCGGGGGTGCCGATCGTCGGCACGCTGCTGGCGATGTGGTTCATGCGCGACTACGACCTCGACGAGAAGCGCGCGATCGAAGTGCATGCCGAGCTGGAACGGCGCAAGGGCAAAGTGGCCGCGGGATCGTCCTCCCAAGGATCGTCGGGCGCCCGCGCATGGCTGGCCGAGCGCGGCCTGCTGCTGCCGGGTGCGGAACGCTCGGCGCTGGAAGGCAGGCCGACTCACGAGATCGCGGCGCTCTACAAGGCTCAGTTTGGCGCCGGCCTCTACGGCCTGTGCTTCAGCGCCTACGGCGAAGGGCAGCGCGCGGGCGACCCGCTGCAGGCTGCGGCGGTGGCGCGGCGCATCGACCTCATCGCGCCGCACACGCGCTGGGTGCGCTCCTTCGCCTGCACCGAGGGCCACGAGGTGATTCCCACGCTGGCACGAGCGAAGGGCCTGAAGACGATGGCCGGCGCTTGGATCAGCGCCGACCGCGAGCGCAACGAACGGGAGATCGAGGCACTGATCCGGCTCGCGAAGGACGGGCAGGTCGACATCGCGGTGGTCGGCAACGAAGTGCTGCTGCGCGGCGAACTGCCCGAGGCGGAGTTGCTCTCCTACGTCTCGCGCGTCAGGACCGCGGTGCCCGAGGGGGTGCGCGTAGGCTGCGTCGATGCCTACTACCAGTTCCTGGAGCGGCCGGCGCTCACCGCGGCCTGCGATGTGCTGCTGCCCAACTGCTACCCGTTCTGGGAAGGCGCCGACATCGCGCTCGCGGGGCAGTACCTGCGCCGCATGCACGGGCTCGTGAAGGCCGCGGCGGGCGAGGACAAGGCCGTCATCGTTGCGGAGACCGGCTGGCCCGAAAGAGGCGCGCCCGTCGGCGCGGCCATGCCGTCGGCCGAGAACGCGATGCGCTACTTCATCGATGTCCAGCAGTGGGCGCGTGGCGAGGGCGCCAAGCTCTTCTACTTCGCGTCGTTCGACGAGCCCTGGAAGCGCGCGCAGGAGGGCGAAGTGGGAACCGCGTGGGGCTTGTGGGACAAGGACGAGAATCCGAAGTACACCGCCTAGCGGCACCGGAGCACCGGCCATGGACATCGCCCTCATCGCCCACGACCAGATGAAGGACAAGATGGTCGAGCTCGCGCGCGAGTTCGCGTCTTCCTTGCGTCCGCATCGGCTGATGGCCACCGGCACGACCGGAGGAAGGCTGCGCGCGCAAGCCGGGCTCGACGTCGAGTGCCTGCTGAGCGGCCCGCTCGGCGGTGACCTGCAGATCGGCGCGAGGCTCGCGACCGGCCAGGTGCAGATGGTCGTCTTCCTGCGCGATCCGATGACGCCTCAGCCGCACGAACCCGACATCAATGCGCTGGTGCGCGCCTGCGACGTCCACGATGTGCCGTGCGCCACGAACCCGGCGAGCGCGCGCATCCTGCTGCGGAGCCTCGGGGCCTGAGCCTGGCTCTGGCGCGTCACCCCATCCGCTGCACCGCACTCGTCAGCGCCAGCAGCCACATCGCAGCGAACACGAAGGGCAGCGCCTTGGGCGCCCAGCGCGCGCGCTCGGCGATGTGGCTGGGCGGGGCGAGGCTGCACAGGTCGGCCAGGCCCGAGCGGTCGAACTCCTGGCGGATCTGCTCCGCCGTGTCGAGTGCCGTGAAGACCCCCACCCCAATCAGAGCGGCGACGACGATGCCGAAGAGCGGGAAACCCAGCGCGAGCCAGCTGATCGTGTGCGAAGTGTGCGCGCCGTAGGCGGTGAAGAGCAGGCCTTCGGAGAGGATCAGCCAGGTGACGCGCTGGCCGACCAGCATGTCCTCGTGCGTCCACTGCTCGCGCAGCGCGCGGTAGTGATCCCACAGCGCGACGTCGGGCGTGCGGTGCGTGTGCATCGGCGTGACCTCGGGGGTGTTCACGGTGCGGCCACCCGATCGGGATAGATCGACTGCATCACCAGCTTGGGGCGGCGATCGACCGTGAACAGGCCCCAGTGCTTCTCCGGCTCGAGCGGATCGGGCGAGCCTTTCCACGGCTCGTCGAACGCCTCGAAGACGAAGCAGAGGATGCCGGCCCCGCGCGTCCAGTCCATCAGGTCCTGGTAGTAGATCGCCTGCAGTTCCTGCACCGCGTGCTCGGCGTGCATGCCACGCCCGTTGCTTGCGGTGCACCAGCCGGCCTCGGTGATGACGATCGGCTTGCCGGGACAACGCTCGGCGACACTGGCGACGTTGGCCTTGGTGTAGTCGAGCGCCTCGTGGATGTGCTTGTATTCCCACACCGGGTAGGTGTGCACCGAGACGAAATCGAGCTCGGTGACGAGATCCCGCAGCTTGTGCTGCCACGGTACGTAGTTCTCGCAGAAGGTCACCGGCTGCGCGACCGCCGCCTTGACCCGGCGCACGTGCTCGATCATGCGCGGCACGGGCACGTAGTGGTCGGTCCAGTCGACCGTGGCCTCGTTGCCGACCGCGACCGAGAACACGATGGATTCGTTCGCACGCGCCATCGCGATGAGACGTTCGACCTCGGCCTCGTTCTCGCGTCGATTGGCGTCGAGCTGCTCTTCGGAGTAGATGCCGCCCCAGGGGCAGCCGAAGTTGTTCATCTCGGCGCCCAGGTAGGCGCCGAGCATCACCCGCAATGGCAGCTTGTCGTCGCGGATCACCTGCAGAACCCGCTCGGCGTGCAGACTGCAGTCGTACAGGCGCAGCAGTTGCCAGTGGCGTGCGAGCAGGTGCAGGTCTTCCCGGATCTCGGCCACCGAGGGAAAGAGCTTCCTGTTCGGGTCCTGCCCCTCGCGGTAGCCCGAGTAGCAGATCGCATTGCCTTGGGGGAGCGCGAGCATCGTCGTCACGCGAACTTGGGCTTGGCGTCCTTGTCCCACAGGCCCCAGTAGGCACCGACATCGCCTTCCGCGCCGACCTTCCAGGCCTCGTCGAACGCGGCGAAGTAGAAGACTTCGAGTCCGTCGGCTTCGGCCCACCGAATGGTGTCGATGAAGTAGGCCATCGCGCCTTCGGTTGACGGCACGGAGCCATGGAACGCGCTGCCCTGGTCGGGCCAGCCGGTCTCGCTGATGACGATGCGCTTGCCGGGCGCCGCCGCGCGCGTGCGTCGCACCATGTTCTGCATGTAGGCCAGGGCGCCCTCACGCGGGCAGCCTTCCCAGAAGGGGTAGCAGTTGGTCAGCACGACGTCGCAGGCCGCGGTGATGCGCGGGTGCAGCTCGAACAGGTAGTAGGCATCGACATAGCCCACGGGCACACCGGGTAGCGCCGCCTTCACGCGCTCGATGCACTCGAGCAAGGCGTCTTCGTCCATGTCTTCGCGCAGCAGCACCTCGTTGCCGACCGCGACGATGTCGGCGTGTCCCGCACGCGCGACCTCGATGACGCCCTGGATCTCGGCCTCGTTGATCTTCGCGTCGGTGCCGATCCAGGCGCCGACCAGGGTCTTGAGGCCCATCTCGTGCGCGATGCGCGGCGTCTGTTCGTGGCCGTCGGTACACGAGAACGTGCGGATCCAGCGGGTGTGGGGTTGGATGATCTGCAGCCTCTCGCGGATCTGCGCCGCGCTGACCTGCGAACCCGGCGACTGGCCTTCGAGGTAGGGGCTGAAGCACAGGCCGTGCACGCCGCGCCGGAGCACCGAACGGAAGGCATCGCTCAGCGTCTTCCGCTCGACGTCGGTCCAGACCTCTGGCTTGAGGTGCGACCAGGCACCGCCTTGCGCGGCGACGATCGGCATCGCGCCGGAACGCACCTGCACCGGTGCGGGGTAGGCGCCGCTCTCGGCGTCCTGTTCGGGAAGGCGGGGCTTCGACATGGTCGTCTCCAGGTGTCGATGGCGTTCAGCTGCGGCGCTCGGCCACGTGGCCCGGTTGCCAGGGCATGATTCCCTTGCCACGGGTCTTGGTCGGCCCGTAGCCGCCCACCTTGTCGTACACGCGCACGTAGTCCACCACCAGCTCGGCGGGGAACACGGTCTGCTCGTTCGGTACGCCGGGGAAGTTGCCGCCCACGGCCACGTTCATCACCAGGTAGAAGGGCTGGTCGAACGGCGCCGGCCAGGGGTGCAGGTCGGCCGCCTTCTTCGCCTCCACACCAAGGCCCTTGGCGAGCTTGCCGCAGCTCCACCAGAAGTCGTAGGTGCAGGTCTGCACGTCGTCGACGAAGAAGCGGATCTCGCCCGGTTCCCACTCGACGGCGTAGGTGTGCCAGTCGGACACCAGGCTACCCTGGGGCAGCTTGTGCGTGGTGGTGATCAGCGTCCGCTTGGGAAAGCTCGAGCCGAAGTGGATGCTGTTGAGCACCTCTCCGGGCTTCTCGCCGACGATCTCCATCAGGTCGATCTCGCCCGACGCGGCCCAGCCGCCGTACTTGTCATCCACCGGCAGCATCCACAGCGCCGGCCACAGGCCCTTGCCCCAGGGCACCTTGGCACGGAACTCGATGCGCCCGAAGCACTTGGCGAACAGCACCGTGCCGTCGCGCGCCTTGGTCTTCAGGCGCGCCGACGTGTAGCCGCAGCCGTGCAGCGGCGCCTTGACCGCGCGGATGTGCAGGCAGCTGTCGCGCACGACCACGTTCTCGGACTCGTGCGTGTAGTACTGCAGTTCCTCGTTGCCCCAGCCCGGCACCCAGGCGTGGTTCTTGTAGTCGTAGAAGCCGTTGCCGATGTCGAAGTCCCACTTCCTGCGATCGACGGTCTTGCCATCGAACTCGTCGGACCAGACGAGCTTCCAGCCCTTCTTCGCCTTCTTCATTCTTGTCCGCCCTCCATGGCCAGCGCCGCGGTCGATCGCCATTGCTTCTGGCGTTGCAGAAAGTCGCGGTACCAGCGCCCGCTGTCCTTGAGCGTGCGCCGCTGTGTGTCGTAGTCCACGTGGACGATGCCGAAGCGCTTGGCGTAGCCCGAGGCCCACTCGAAGTTGTCGAGCAGGCTCCAGACCATGTAGCCGGCCATCGGCACGCCTTGCGCCAGCGCGTCGCCAACGGCGGCGATGTGCGCGGCCAGGTAGGCCACGCGGTCGGGGTCGTGCACACGGTCGTCGGCCGGCATGTCGCGGAACGCAGCGCCGTTTTCCTTGACGTACAAAGGCGGCACCGGCCACTCGCGGTGCAGTCGCACCAGCAGTTCGGTCAGCCCCGAGGGATAGACCTCCCAGCCCATGTCGGTGAGCGCCAGGCCACTGTGCTCGGCGCGCCAGGAGCCGTCGGCACTGGCGACGTTGCGCGAGTAGTAGTTGATGCCGAGGAAGTCCATCGGCGTGGCGATGGCGGCCATGTCCCCGGGTTCGACGCGCGGTGCATCGGCACCGAGGAACGCGAGCACGTCGGCCGGATAGCGCCCGCGAAACAGCGGGTCCATGTACCAGCGCACGAGGCGTCCGTCTTCCAGGCGGGCATGCGCCTGGTCGGTCTCGCCGGCCGTGGCCGCATGCACCGGCGCCAGGTTGAGCACGATCCCCAGTTGGGCCCTGCAGCCCTCCGCGCGCAAGGCCTGCAGGGCCAGGCCGTGGCTGAGCAGCAGGTGGTGGGAGACCTGGGTCGCGGTGGCGCGGTCCTTGACGCCGGGCGCGAAGTTCCCGACCTCGTGCCCGAGCGTGGCGATCACCCAGGGCTCGTTGTGGGTCGTGATCGCCGTCAGCCGGTCGCCCAGGCGCGCATGGACACCGGCCGCATAGTCGACGAACCGGTGCACGGTGTCACGGCTCGCCCACCCTCCGCCATCCTGCAGCGCGGCCGGCAGATCCCAGTGGTTGAGGGTCAGATAGGGCCTGATGCCGCGCTCGAGCAATCCGTCGACCAGGCGCTCGTAGAACGCCAGCCCAGGCTGGCTCCATGTGCCGCGGCCTTCGGGCTGCACGCGCGGCCAGGACACCGAGAAGCGGTAGGCATCGACGCCGAGCTCGACGATCAGATCGAGGTCTTCGCGGAAGCGATGGACGTGGTCACACGCGACGTCGCCATTGCTGCCGTCGGCGATCGCGCCCGGGAGGCGGCAGAAGCGGTCCCAGATCGACTCGCCCTTGTCGGCGTCGCGTGAAGCGCCTTCGATCTGGAACGAACTGGTGGCGACGCCCCAGATGAAGTCGTCGGGGAATCGGCAATGCGGATCGATGGGAAGGCAAGCGGCGTTCACGAATGCGGTGAGTCCTGCGGTCGAGGGGCGTGCGGTGCGTTCGCTCAGCGCCCGCAGCACGGTCGCTTGAAAGCGCTTTCACAACTGTAGGCGCCGAGGGTTTGCTCTGTCAATCGAGGGTAATTGCGGGGGCGTTCAGCCCGCTGCGGGGCGGGTCGATTCGCGCACGACCAGGCGCGGCGCGGGCACTTCGACGGCAGGTCGCTCGCCGGCCAGCATGCCCAGCATGGCGCGGGCCGAGAGCTGTCCGATTTCCTGGATCGGGTTGTGCACGGTGGTCAGCGGCGGCACCATGTAAAGCGACCCGGCCACGTCGTCGAAGCCGACCACGGAAACATCGTCGGGGATGCGCTTGCCTCGCCGGTACAGGCCGAGTGCGGCGCCGAACGCCATCTGGTCGTTGGCCGCGAAGACGGCGCTGAAGCGAGCCCGACTGGCGAGCAGGCGCTCGATCGCGAGCAGACCGCTGTGCTCGGTGAAATCGCCCGGCAGGACCAGCGCAGGATCGAAAGGCAACTGGGCATCTTCGAGCGCCAGCCGGTAGCCGTTCAGGCGCTCGACCGCGTCCGGATGCTCGGCGTCGCCGCTGATGAAGGCGATGCGCCGGTGGCCGAGACCGGTCAGGTGCTGCACCGCCTGGCGTGCGCCCTCCCGGTTGTCGAAATCCATCGACAGCAGGTTGGCAGCCTTCAGGCTGCGGCCGGTGACCACCACCGGCAAGGACCGAGCCACCGAGCGCAAGGCGTTGTCGGCCAGGCGTCCGGTCAGCACGATCAGCCCGTCGACTCGTCGCGAGCGCAGCACGTCGATGCAGCGCGCCTCTTCGGCCGCATGCCAGTGGCCACTCATGAACAGGGGGCTGTAGCCTGCAGCATCCAGCTCCATCTCGATGCCGCGCAGGGCTGCCCCGTAAAAGGGGCTGTCGATCGCCTGGCTGACGACACCGACACTGAGCGTGCGCCCGCCCGCCAGCCCGCGCGCGACGGGATTGGGAACGAAGCCGAGCTTGGCGATCGCGTGATCCACCGCGGCGCGCTTCTCGTCGCTCACCACCGCCGTGCCGTTGAGGATGCGCGACACGGTGCTCGGCGAAACGCCCGCGTGCTCAGCCACCATCTCCAGCGTCACCTTCGCGGTGAAAGGGCCACTGTCACGCGTTGTCTTCTTGGCCAAGGCGGCACACTCCAAAGGGACGTCCAGCCATGCCGAGTGTAACGGCGTTGACGTGCCATGGAAGCGCTTGCAAAGAGTGGACGGCGCGCCCGCGACGGGCGCGCCTTCACGCTCCCTCCTGGTCGACCTTCAGGTCAAAAAGGGCGTGCGTCTCGGGAGACTCACTCGAGCGCGGAAGCCGACCTCACCCGCTCCTCAGCCGCACTGCCCCACGTACCCGCAGGCGGTGCAGAAGTCGCAGCCGTCCTTGTGGATCACGGTCGGGTTGCCGCACTCGGGGCACACCGAGCCCGCCTGCAGCGCCGGCATGGTGACGGCGTTGCCGGCCTTGGGCGTCTCGAGCACGCCCATGTCGCGCAGCGGGAAGCCCTGCTCGTCGAGCACGCCCAGCATCGCGTAGCGGTGGATGATCAGCCGCGCGAGGTAGGCCACCGTCGAGGGCCACACCTGCTGGCGGCGCTCGCCGTGCGGCAGCCCCGGCACGAAGGCCATGAAGTGGCCCAGCGGCTCGGCGTAGTTCAGCAGCTTGCGCAGCTTCATGCCGATCCAGGCCGGATCGATCACGCGCATGTCCAGCGAGAGGATGCGCGCCAGGCCGTCCATCGCCCGCGGGTAGTTGCCGCTGAAGCCGACCGCGCAGGGGCGCGTGACGGTGGCGCCGTCGGGGCCGGGCAGCGTGACTTCCTTGAGCGTGAGCGTGAAGTTCTCGCCGGTGGCCGGGTTCTCCACGTCGACCGACCAGGCCAGCGTGCCCGAGGGGCCGGTGCGCGGCTCGTCGCGGCTGAACATCGCGTCGATCACCGGCGTGGGCGCCTTGTGGCCCAGGCGCGGCAGCGCCTTCAGCTGCTCGCAGCGCCAGCGCACCACCGCCGCGGTGGCGGCCACCACGCCGGGGAAGAGGCGCTTCTCGCCATGCGGCGGGAAGGCCATCTCGAAGGAACGCTCCTCGGCCACGGTGGCCAGCGCGTCGAGCTTGAGCTGCAGCCAGGCCGGGTCGTTGGCGCGCAGGTCCATCGACAGCGTCTTGGCCATCGCGCCCAGGCCGCGCGGTTGCTCGGCGCCGTTCACCCAGACTTCGAACGGCTGCGGCGCGCCGCCGCCTTCCGGCGCGAGCTCCCCGACGAACAGCGCGAAGCTGCCGAACGGATGGTTGATCATGAAGGTCCAGGCCGGGTTGCCGCCGGGCAGCTCAGGCCGGCCCGGCCAGCGCAGCGACGAGAGAACCGGCGCGGGCAGGCGGTCGAGCGCGAGGCGGCGGTTGGTGTCGTCGATCTGCAGCGGCGCGGCGGCCGTGGGCGCCACGCTCAGCACCGAGCCCAGCACCGCGTTCGGCCGGTACGTGGCCAGGCCCTTCAGGCCCGACTGCCAGGCGTCGAGGTAGAGGTGCTGGAAGTCCTCGTACGGGTAGTCGGCCGGCACGTTGACGGTCTTGCTGATCGCCGTGTCGATGCACGGCGCCACCGCGGCCACCATCGCCTCGTGCGCCTTGGCGCTCATCTCCAGCGCAGTGACGAACGCGTTCGTCAGCGGCGCCTTCTCGCCCTTCAGGTGGCGGTACAGGCGCCACGCGTGGTCTTCGACGGCGTATTCCTTGAAGCTGCCGTCGGGCATGCGCTTCTTGCGCGTGTAGGTCCAGCTGAAGGCGGGCTCGATGCCGTTGCTCGCGTTGTCGGCGAAGGCCAGGCTGATGGTGCCGGTGGGCGCGATCGACAGCAGGTGCGAGTTGCGCAGGCCGTGGGCGCGGATGCGGTCCTTCAGCGGCTGCGGCAGGCGCGAGGCGAAGGTGCTGCCGCTGAGGTAGAGGTCGGCATTGAAGAGCGGGAACGAGCCGCGCTCGCGCGCCAGCTCGCTCGAAGCCTCGTAGGCGGCATCGCGCATCGTCTCGCTGATGCGGCGCGCCATCGCGCGCGCCTCGGGTGTGTCGTAGCGCAGGCCGAGCATGACCAGCGCATCGCCCAGCCCGGTGAAGCCCAGGCCGACGCGGCGCTTGTTGCGCGCTTCCTGATGCTGCTGCGGCAGCGGCCAGACGGTCACGTCGAGCACGTTGTCGAGCATGCGCACCGCCACCTTGGCGACCTTGGCGAAGGCCGCGTCGTCGAACGAGGCATTCGGCTCGAAGGCGTCGCGCACGAAGCGCGTCAGGTCGATCGAGCCGAGGCAGCAGCAGCCGTAGGGCGGCAGCGGCTGCTCGGCGCAGGGGTTGGTGCTGGCGATGGTCTCGCAGTACGAGAGGTTGTTGTCGCGGTTGATGTGGTCGAGGAACAGCACGCCCGGCTCGGCGTGGTCGTACGTGGAGCGCATGATCTGTTCCCACAGGTCGCGCGCGCGGATCTTGCGATAGACCCACTGGCCGTGCCCGGCCGGATCGGCCTTCTGATACGCGCCGGCCGCCTTCTGCGCGGCGCCCGGCTCGGCACGGTGCACGAGCTCGAAGTCGCCGTCGGCCTGCACCGCCTCCATGAAGGCGTCGGTCACGCCCACCGAGATGTTGAAGTTCTTGAGATCGCCCTCGTCCTTGGCGTGGATGAACTCCTCCACGTCGGGGTGGTCGCAGCGCAGCACGCCCATCTGCGCGCCGCGGCGCGCGCCGGCGCTCTCCACCGTCTCGCAGCTGCGGTCGAACACGCGCATGTAGCTCACCGGGCCGGAGGCGCTGCTCTGCGTGCTGCCGACCCACGCGCCGCGCGGGCGGATGCGCGAAAAGTCGTAG
>WBZM01000436.1_pt1 | contig 44408 bp, 44 predicted proteins | sample 5204271 | NCBI WGS metagenome assembly WBZM01 (sample SAMN12344346, study PRJNA552823) | activated sludge metagenome | biome: Activated sludge suspended growth; feature: Nitrification reactor; material: Wastewater; isolation source: activated sludge from nitrification reactor of wastewater... | reverse complement strand
GGTCTCGATCCGGGCAATCGTCTTGCTCGGCGGCGGCGCACCGGCAACCACCATCCGCACCCGATCTCGCCCAGGCACCTCGCCCTCCCAGGACTTGGCCGCGTCAAGGATGGCCGCGACCACAGCGGGTGCTCCGCACAGCAGGGTCACCCCATGCTCGTCGATCCGCCGGAGGATCTCGTGACCATCGACCTTGCGCAGCACAACTTGCTTGACCCCAAGGCCGGCCATCGCAAAAGGCATCCCCCAGCCATTGCAGTGGAACATCGGCAGCGTGTGCAGGTAGACATCGCGGTCGGTGCAACCCAGGTGCAAAGCCATGGTGATCGCATTGGTCCAGATATTGCGATGAGTGATCTGGACTCCCTTGGGACGAGCAGTCGTGCCAGAGGTGTAGTTGATCGCGGCGGTGGCATTCTCGTCGGCCTCCCAGGCCGTGGGCTCCACGCCTTCGAGATACATCTGGGAGTCATCCTCGCCGATGATGAACTTGTGCTCACACTCGACATCGACCAAGTGGTCTTTGAGCTCCGGGTCGACATAGAGCACTCGTGCTCCGCTGTGCTCGATGATATAGCGCACTTCTTCGGCTGAAAGCCGGAAGTTGATCGGCACGATCACTCGTCCAGATCCACACACGCCGAAGAAGGCGGTGAGCAATCGACCGGAGTTCTGTGAGACATAGGCGACCCGATCACCAACACCGATGCCGAGTTGATCCAGCCTCGCCGCCTGGGCCCGGGCCAACTCCGCGACTCGACGATAGGTCGGTGACCCAAGAGATGGTGCTGGCTGGTCGGGCTCATCGACCACACCTGTGCGATCGCCGTACACCGCCTGCGCGCGAGCAAGGAAGTCCATGGCGGAGAAGGGGACGATCATCAGGCACCTGCCTCTAGGTGGAGTGTGAGGGACAACACATTATGCATCCAGGAGGCTGCAGGAGGCACGCACTGGGGCTGACGAACTTCTCGCGCAACTCAGTTGGTGCGGTCGTGTCCTTGGTGTTTGAAACTCAACTCTGCCTGACCCGATCTGGCATGCCAGGCATTAATGGCGACCATCAGCAGTGACAGCGCCACGCAGATCCATCCGATACCGCGAAGCAGACCCACCATGTCGTCAATCGCCCAAAACGAGGCCAGGAAGCAGACCGCCGCAATCACCATTGGAATTATCGCTCTGCGCAGGCCGAGTGCCGCGCCAGCGATCATGCCCCGGCTCATGCATCGGCCCCTTCCTGGAGCACACCCTGTACCGCTGTCGGGTCATCAATGCGATATTTCGCAAAGGCCTGCGTGACAACTTCTGGTTGCACTTCACCACGAGCCGCCAATGCCTGAAGGGCCGCCACGACCACGCTCTCGGCATCGACTTGGAAGTAGCGTCGTGCTGCTGCCCTGGTGTCAGCGAAGCCATAACCATCGGTGCCCAGGACATGGAAGTCAGTTGGCACCCACTTGGCGATCTGGAGTGGCACGGCCCGTTGGAAGTCGGTCACGGCCACGACCGGACCGGTTGCGGAGGCGAGTTGTCTGGTGACGAATGGGGTTGGCCGAGGATCACTCGGGTTGTTGAGCCAGCTCCTCTCGCACTCGATTGCCTCTCGGGCCAACTCATTCCAAGAGGTGACCGACCACAAGTCAGCCGCGACACCCCACTCTTCAGCCAGCATCTGCTGAGCCTGATCGATCCAGGGCATCGCCACACCTGAAGACATCAGTTGTACTCGTGGACGTCCGTCGCCTGGCCCACTGGACTTGTGGAGATAGAGACCTTGCAGCAAGGCCGCAATATCGAGGTCTGCTGGCTCGGCGGGCTGATGCACTGGCTCGTTGTAGACCGTGACATAGAAGACGACATTCTCGCCTTGCGGATGGTCAGGCGTCGAGGAATACATCCGCTGCAAGCCGGACTGCATGATGTGCGCCACTTCGTAGGCAAAGGCTGGGTCATAGTGGATGATCCCCGGGTTGGAGGCAGCCAACAGTGGCGAGTGGCCATCGGCGTGCTGCAATCCCTCACCGGTCAGGGTCGTGCGACCAGCGGTGGCCCCGATCAGGAAGCCCCGCGCCATCTGGTCGGTCATCGCCCAGATGAAGTCCCCGATGCGCTGAAAACCAAACATCGAGTAGAAGATGAAGAACGGGATCATCGGCTCACCGTGCGTGGCGTACGACGATCCGGCTGCCGTGGCCGAGCAAAGAGCGCCGGCTTCGGAGATGCCCTCATGCAACATCTGGCCATCCACCGCCTCACGCCACTTGAGCAGCAAGCGCCGATCGACCGACTCGTACTGTTGACCGCCTGGGTTGTAGATCTTGGCGCTCGGGAACATCGAGTCCATCCCGAAAGTGCGATATTCATCAGGCGCAATCGGCACGATCCGCTTGCCGATCTCCTCATCCTTCATCCAGTCGCGCAGTTGCCGCACCAAAGCCATGGTGCTGGCCACCTTCGTCTGTCCGGAGCCGGTCTTGAGGTCGGCGTAGATCTCATCGCCGGGCACCTTGAGTTGGCGGCCCTTGACCTCGCGCTTGGGCAAGGGGCCACCCAGAGCCCGGCGGCGTTCGAGCATGTACTGGATGGCGTCGGAGTCTTCGCCCGGATGGAAGAACGGCGCGGTCTTGTCGGAGTGGAAGCGGTCTTCGATGTCGCGGTCACTCATCGGCAAGCGCAACCGGTCGCGGAATTTGAGCAGCGACTCGAGGTTGAGCTTTTTCATCTGATGGGTGGCATTGCGACCTTCGAGTGCCTCGATGCTCCAGCCCTTGACCGTGTGCGCCAAGATCACGGTCGGCTGCCCGACGTGCTTGGTTGCCGCGTCGAAGGCGGCGTAGACCTTGCGATAGTCGTGGCCACCTCGCGGCAGCTTCTCGATCTGACGGTCACTCATGTGCTCGACCATCTTGCGCAACCGTGGGTCTGGCCCGAAGAAGTGCTCGCGGTTGTAGGCGCCGTCTTCCACTGAGAAGTTCTGGAAGGCACCGTCAGGGGTGCGGTTCATCTGGTTGACCAGCACGCCGTCGACATCTCGCGCCAGCAGGTCGTCCCACTCACGGCCCCAGATCACCTTGATCACATTCCAACCAGCCCCCCGATAGAGGGTCTCGAGCTCTTGGATGATCTTGCCATTGCCCCTGACCGGGCCATCGAGTTGTTGCAGATTGCAGTTGATCACGAAGACGAGATTGTCGAGCTCTTCACGGGGCGGGAGATTGATCGCGCCCAGAGACTCTGGCTCCCCCATCTCGCCGTCACCGAGGAAGGCCCAGACCCGTTGCTGGCTGGTGTCCTTGATGCCTCGGTTGTGCAAATACCGATTGAACCTCGCCTGGTAGATGGCGTTCATTGCCCCCAGGCCCATCGATACCGTGGGGAACTCCCAGAAGTCCGGCATCAGCCTCGGGTGGGGATACGACGGGAGGCCCTGGTGTGGGCCGTGCTGGACCTCTTGACGGAAGTTGAGCAATTGACCCTCGCTCAAGCGTCCTTCCAAGAACGCTCGGGCATAGATGCCCGGAGAGGCATGCCCTTGGAAGAAGATCTGGTCGCCACCGCCGGGGTGATCCTTGCCTCTGAAGAAGTGGTTGAAGCCGACTTCGTAGAGGCTCGCGGCCGACTGATAGGTGGCGATGTGGCCGCCGACCTCAAGACCTGGCCGGTTGGCGTCAGACACCATGACGGCGGCATTCCACCGGATGTAGCTGCGCACTTGCCGCTCAATGTCTTCATCCCCGGGGAACCACGGCTCCTGACCAGGCGGGATGGTGTTGATGAAGTCGGTACTGCGCAGGTCGGGCAGACCCACAGCCTTCTCGCGGGCTCGCTCCAAGAGCCGCAACATCACATAACGTGCTCGGTCTTGTCCCCGCTCATCAACGAGTGACTCAAATGAGGCCAACCAGTCGTTGGTTTCGTCCGGGTCGATGTCGGGCAGTTGTCGCGACGTACCGGCATGAATCACCGGTCGAGGGGAGAGTTGGGGGTCTTGTTCGCTTGAAATCGGTTGGTTCTCGCTCACACATCCCATGTTGTCACCAAATGCCAACGTTCGGTATCTACTGGACAGTAGTCTTGCCTTGCTTGCAAAGTGGGCCCCATTTCCGGTGGACTACCTTTGACATCACTGACTGAAAGCGAGGAACACGGTGACTCCGAGCGCAGCAAGCGCGGATAACCAGGTAGGCAACCGCCTTGGCTTGTCCAAGGGGATGGTTGTCCAAGAGCTTGGCTGGGACGACGACGTTGACGACTCGGTGCGCGAGGCCATCGAGAATGCAATCGATGCCGACCTCGTCGACGGCGATTACGGCGATGTCGTCGAGGCGGTGATCTTGTGGTGGCGCGAGGGAGATGGTGACCTCGTCGACGCCTTGGTGGACACCCTCACTGATCTGGTCGGCGGCGGCACGGTCTGGCTGCTCACCCCCAAGGTAGGTAGGCCAGAAGCAGTCGATGCGGCCGACATCACCGAGGCTGCCCCGATCGCCGGTCTGGCCACCACGACGACCTTCCCGGTGAGTCAAGACTGGGCGGCAACTAGATTGGTGGCACCCAAGAGCCGCTAAGGGAGCATCCATGCCGGACCACAATCCCCCACCACTGCGCCAGTTGAGCCAGCGTGCTGCCGATCAGGTGCTGCGACAAACACGCATGGTCAAGACGATGGCCAAGGCCGGGGTGATCCGCCCCCACAATCCAGTGCGGCTGGCGGCAGCAGCCAAGACGATCCTCGATAAAGGCATTGGCTTCGCCGGCGGAATCGGCGCCCAAGCAGCACTCAATCCTGATCGGGTAGCGGTGATCGACGAGCTCGGCTCGCTGACTTGGGATGAACTCGACAAACGCTCCACCCGCTTGGCCCGTGCCTTGGCCGATCGTGGCGTCACCTCGCGAGACAGCATCTCCGTACTTTGTCGCAACCACCGTTATTTCATCGAAGCATCAACTGCTGCTTCGAAACTAGGCGCAGACATCCTCTATCTCAACACCGCATTTGCGGCACCGCAACTGGCCGACGTGTGCGCGCGCGAGGAGCCCTCATTCGTCATCCACGATCAGGAGTTCAATGGCCTGATGGAGCGCTCACAGATCAACCAAGAGCGCATCTTGGCCTTCATTGACAACCCCCAAGAGGTCACTCTCCCCACGATCGAAGACCTGATCCAACGCAGTTCAAGCCGAGCCATGACCAAGCCACCGCGGCTGTCGCGCCCGATCATCTTGACCTCAGGTACGACCGGCACCCCCAAAGGCGCCCCCCGATCAGAAGCCGGCCTCGATGGCGCAGTTGCACTCCTGTCAAAGATCGACTTCCGCGCAAATGGCGTCACCCATATCGCCGCGCCCGTATTCCACACTTGGGGCTGGGCCCACCTCAACCTCGCCATGCTCTTGAGCTCGACGGTCGTGCTTCAGCGCCGCTTCGATCCCGAAACCTGCCTAGACCTACTTCGCCGATATCAATGTGACACCTTGGCAGTCATCCCAGTCATGTTGCAGCGCATCCTGGCCCTCCCCGAAGACAAGCTTCGCGGCGACTGGTCCTTCCTCAAAGTCGTGGCAGCCTCCGGCTCGGCCTTGCCGGGCAATCTCTGTCTGGAGTGGATGGATCACTTCGGCGACAATCTCTTCAACACCTACGGCTCCACCGAGGTCGCCTGGGCCACGATCGCGCGACCAGATGAGTTGCGCATGGCGCCCGGCACTGCAGGCAGACCGCCGTACAACACAGTGGTCCGGCTGTACGACGAGCAGGGCAACCCTTCTGCCAAGGGTGCTCACGGGCGTATCTTCGTAGGCAACTCCATGCTCTTCGGCGGCTACACCGGCAAGAGTGGAGGCACCAAGGAAGTCATTGACGGGCTCATGTCGACCGGTGATGTAGGGAGCTTCGACGAGCACGGGTTGTTGTTCGTAGAAGGCCGCGACGACGAGATGATCGTCAGCGGTGGCGAGAATGTCTTCCCGGCCGAGGTCGAAAACGCCCTCTCTCGTCATGACTCAGTGCATGAGGCCGCAGCCATCGGCGTACCAGATGAAGAGTTCGGGCAGCGGCTGCGTGCGTTCGTGGTGACCATCGATGAGGTCAGCGAATCCGACCTGAAAGATTGGGTCAAGCAACAACTGGCTCGCTACAAGGTGCCGCGAGAGATCATCTTCATGGACGAACTCCCCCGCAATGCCACCGGCAAGATCCTCAAGCGCGAACTCAAGGAATACGACCACTCGTGAGCCTCACCATTGGCAGCCCCGCCCCCGACCTCGTGTTGCCCGACCAGTATGGAGCTGAGTTTTCTCTGTCCGACCTACGCGGCAAGAAGGCCCTGCTCTTGGTCTTCTATCCCTTCGCCTTCTCCGGCGTGTGCACCGGAGAGCTAACCGGCTTTCGTGACCAACTGGAGAAGTTCGAGACCGAGCACACCACTTTGGCGACCGTGTCATGTGATCCGATGTTTTCGCTACGAGCCTATGCCGATGCTGATGCGCTGTTCTTCCCACTGTTGAGCGACTTCTGGCCACACGGTGAGGTCTCACGCACCTACGACGTCTTCGACGAGGCCAAGGGGTGCAGCACACGGTCGTCGTACGTCATCGATGCCGAAGGCATGGTGCGCTGGGCTGTCCACTCACCCATGGGAGTGGCCCGTGACCTTCATGAGCAAGCGCGAGCCTTGACAGCAGCTGTCTAGTCCACCAAGTCCGTTAATGACTAAACCTATGGCGGATTGAGGCAAGTTCGGCAATCATCGATCTATCGCGATCGCTGGTGACCCGAGACGCCAGCGGTCGCGATTTCCATTCCCGGCATACACTCCCCTAGGCTGTCTGCGGCCCACTGATTGTGTGGCCGATGAGGGCGTATAGCTCAGCGGTAGAGCTCTGGTCTTACAAACCAGCGGTCGCAGGTTCGATCCCTGCTGCGCCCACCCAAAGTGCATTACTAAACAGAGACCGCCCGCCGCGGTGTAGGCGTAGGTCGTTCATCTCGGGTTGATGGCGAAGTCCAATAGCGTTCGTGATCGTTGCCGATCTTCAGACCACTGCGCCCAAAGCGACTTTGCGGGCGCCCCCGATGCATGGCGGCCCTTGTCGGTGGTGATGGTTAGCCTGAGCAAGCAGTAACCCCGGAGACTTGCTCTCGCAGAGGCCTTCCGGGGTCTTCGATATTCAAGTTACCACGGGAGAGACAACAGTGATTGTGAACGAGGCGGACCCGGCACGCGTCGCCGTTGCGCTCTCGCCTGAGCGGCTTGTGCCTTAACTCCGAGCGGCGCACGGTGAGCTCGACAAGGCGCTTCGCCTCTACGAATGGAACCTCGCCGTATCGGGTGGCCTCTACGAAGCTCTCGGCATCCTTGAAGTCATTCTCCGTAACGCCCTGGGTGCACAGCTCGCCACGCACCACGGCACCCTCTCCGGGCACTGGTACGACGACCCGCTCGGCGTACTTTCCAGCCTCGCCCACGAGGACATCGCCGCCGCCCGTCGTCGGGTGCGGAAGCGGCGCCTTCCCGAACCTTCAGCCGCAGAGCCGCGCTGTTGTCTACCGGTCTCTAGACGAGCTACACACGGTCAGGAACAGGATCGCCCACCACGAGCCGGTCCACGGCCGAGACCTGACCGCCGACACGCTCACCATCTACCGGCTGCTCGACTGGATCGATGCCGACGTCCGCGCCTGGGCAGTGTCGCTCTCACGACTTCAGCCACTCATCGCCGCCCGTCCGAACTGACATTGCTGATCAGCGGATCATCCGGCTCTCAAGGAGGAAATCTGTGGGACCACTCAACTGTGGTCGACGATCCATTGTTTGGTGAACTCCGCCTCAGCCCGCACCTGATCAAGAGCCTGACCACCGGCAAAATCAGCGATCTTGCCGCCGATCAACGGGATATTCACCTTCACTTCGCCGATGACGTGATGGGCACACCCTGACTCGGTGGGCTCAAGACGCAAAGTGCCTCCAGTGGTGCTAGGTACCCCAACGGCATCGGCTTCCCAAGTGCCTTCACGGGAGCCGTCTGCACGGGCCGTTCCCCACTGTTCCGTCTGCACAATCGTGTTTTCGGGCTTGAGGACCTTCTTGGCGAAACCTGGCACATTCATGGCCACAACTCGACGTACGACGAGATGCTGCCCACCATTGGTGGTGTCGTTCTTCTCCACGTCGGCGCCAGCAGAGCCAATGGCTTCATATTTTGCCTCGATGAAGGCAGGGTCGGCAAAGATTGCGAAGACCGTCTCTACATCGGCGTTGTACTCATAGATCTCGTGGAATTTCATGAATGAATATCAACACATCCGCGATCAAATGTCGCGCCCTACTTGCCACCAGCCCTTCGAAGTTCGCTACAGTCCCTGCCGTGTCACCCGAAACAGCACTGGACGAGATCGCAAAGCTCATTGAGTTGATCGTGGGCACGCCCGCAAGCGCAGTGCAGCCAGACCAGGCCTTCGTCGCTGATTTGGCCGTTGACTCGCTGTCAATGGTGGAGTTGTTGGAGGGCTTGCAAAACGAAGTGGGTTTGACGCTCACTCCTCAAGAGGTCGCGCAGGTCAAGCGGGTTAGCCAACTGATGCGGTTTATCGTGGAGCGTTGCTGAGCACTCCCCACGCGTGTGTGGGCCCTCCCAAGATGGGTCCACACACCCCGAAAGCGCAGGGGTGTTGACCTCAGACGACCTTGTGCATCCACCTGACGGGGGCACCATCGCCGGCATAACGGAATGTCTCAAGCTCGTCATCCCACGCTCGTCCGAGCAGTCGGTCTATCTCCAACTCCAAGGTGGTCTCACCAAGAGCTGCCTTGACCACCGCAGCCTTAAGTCGGTCTTCAGGGATCATGATGTCTCCGTGGAGTCCGGTGACGGCATGGAAGACACCCAGGTGCGGGGTATAGCAGTAGCGCGCGCCCTCCGTGCTGGGCGTGGGCTCCTCGGTTACCTCGAATCGCAAGTGCTCCCAGCCGCGCAGGGCACTTGTGATCGCGGCAGCTGTGCCGGCATCGCCTACATAGGAGAACTCCGCGCGATAACTCCCAGACTGAGCTGACTGCTCGGTCCATTGAAGGTTTGGCGCAGCATGAAGTACGCCGCCAATCGCCCACTCGATATGTGGGCACAACGCAGACGGCGCTGAGTGGATGTAGACAACTCCACGAGTCGCAAACTGAGTCACGGCTGACCTCCGGTTCTTTACCTACGGCGTGAGTTACGCCTTCCCCAGCGGACTCAACGAGGTGTCAGGAGTTGTCAGTGATGTGACTGATGTGAAGTTATGTGCCCATTGTGACTCAAATGGGCCCCGTAATCCAAGACCCTGTGCCGATCAGGTCGATTTCTTTGCTGATTTCTTCGCTGGACGGGGCCCAAGCACCAAGGTCTTCTTCAAGATCTCCGTGGCCAAACCCAGACCACCCAAGTGCGACTCGCCCTTGATCTCGGTGAACTTGACCGACGGAAGGCGCTCAGCCATGTGCTCGCCGTGACGGAACGGGATGATGTGGTCGGCATCGCCATGCCACCAGTGCACAGGCACCTCGACATCAGCAGCTTCGAAACCCCAGTGGCGAGTAAACAAGATGATGTCTGACAGGGGCGCACTCATCTGGAAGCGCGAGCCGTTGAGCAAGTCGTCAAGGAACATCGCCCTGAACTCCGGGCGGGCCAACAATGCCTTGTCGCCGGTGGGCTGGACGGCAGCATAGGCATCTAGGAATCTCCCCGCTGCTGGACGCACTACCCGGATCGCTTGGGCCAGCACCACCCCCAGCGGCACCCGAGCAAGCGACAAGATAGGTGCGGCGTAGGGCGCCAACTCGACAACGCCACCACGGATCGCATCAACCCCGATCGTGGGCGCCACTCCCCCGATCACCCCCACGCCATGGATCCGGTCTGGAAATGCGGCCCCTGCAGCCAGTGCATAGGGGCCACCACCGGACAGGCCGATGATGTGAGCCTTGTCGATCGCAAGTACTTCCATGAGTCGCTCAAGATCCGCGGTCCACTCATACACGTTGTCGTATAGATGTGGGGTCGATGATCCGATGCCTGGGCGATCGATACCAATGATGCGGATGTCGTTTTCGTGGGCATAGGCCCTGGCCTCAAACGGAATCTGCCGGCGGGCGCCGGGAGTGCCATGCATCCAGATCACAGCATTGCCGCGCGGCACGCCATACTCGGCAAAGGAGAGGCGCCGAGCGTTCAGGACGGCAACAGAGCCTTCAAGTCGGGGGCGATCAATGCGACTACTCATGGGGCAGATTCAACCACTGATGGGCTGACCAGACACAATGAGCACCATGGAATGGCTCCTGCTCGGCATATCCTTCGCCTTGATCTTGGCCTGCGGGGTGTTCGGAGCCGCGGAATACTCACTGGTGGCTGTAGACCGGGCTTCAGTCGAAAAGTCCGCCGCTGCAGGAGATCGACGCGCACGCGGGGTGATGTCCGCGCTGCGCACACTATCGACACAATTGTCTGGGGCCCAGATCGGCGTCACCTTGACCAATCTGGCAATCGGTTTCTTGGCCGAACCCGCACTGTCCAAACTCTTGGCGCCGCTGATGGAGCACGTCGGGATCGCCGACGCTTGGGTAAGCATCGTGTCAGTTGCGCTGGCGGTGTCGATCGCGACAGTACTGACCATGATCCTGGGAGAACTCGTACCCAAAAAGCTCGGCATTGCCATCCCGATGCGGGTTGCTCTGCTGACCCAAGGCTTCATCCGGCATTTCACCTGGCTGATGACCATCCCAATCAAGGCACTGAATGGGTCTGCCAATGCCATCGTGCGAGCCATGGGCATAGAGCCCCAAGAAGAGCTTCGCTCTGCTCGGACCTCAGAGGAGTTGGCCTCGCTGGCCACCCGCTCGGCTACAGAAGGCACCCTCGACAGCCAGACCGCCCAGCTCGTGGAACGCTCGGTGGCTTTCGGGCCGCGAACCGCCGGTGAGATCATGACCCCGCGACTGCAGATGGCCTCGCTCGACGCCACCGCTACCGCTGCTGACGTCATAGCCCTCACAGTGAGCACCGGGTTCTCGAAATTCCCCGTGACCAAGGGTTCATCTGACACGATCATCGGCTCCTGTCATGTCAAACAGGCCGTTGCAGTGCCAAGGGCACAACGAGCTTCCACACTTGTCCGCGATTTCATGGTCGAGGCCACGATCGTGCCAGAATCACTGCGTCTTGACCCCTTGCTCACCCTGCTTCGCGGCCAAGGTTTTCAGCTCGCCGTAGTCTCCGACGAGTACGGCGGAACCGCCGGCGTGGTGACCTTGGAAGACGTAGTCGAGGAGATCGTGGGCGAAATCGCCGATGAGCACGATCGGATCGGCTCACGAGTGCGCCAGCGCCCCGACGGGTCCTGGATCGGATCGGGACTGCTCCGCCCAGACGAAGTAGCCAAGGCCACCGGGATCACCCTGCCAGAGCACGAGTCCTACGACACCATCGCAGGCCTATTGGTCAAGGAATTGGGCAGAATCCCTCGACGCGGGGATCAGGTCAGTATTGCGCTTCCCGTCGAGTCTTCCGATGACGACGAAGACAAGCTCAGCGAGCACGCCGTATTACGGGTCGAGCACATGGACGGTTTACGCGTCGACCGGATCACCATCAAGCGGGTCGAAGGGGATCTGCGATGAGTCCCGCTGCCTCAATCACACTCGGCCTCGCTCTGCTGCTGGGCAATGCCCTCTTCGTGGCGTGTGAGTTTGCCATGGTGGCCGCTCGGCCATCCAAAGTCGAGCCACTGGCGGCCGGCGGCTCCAGACTCGCACGCACGACTCTCGTAGCCATGGACCAACTCTCCTATCTCATTGCGGCAGCCCAACTGGGCATTACCGTCTGTTCCCTGGGCCTGGGCGCCATTGCCGAGCCAGCCTTGGCTCATCTGATCGAGCCCGTGGCACTCGCAGTTGGCCTGCCCAATGGTTGGATCCACCCTGTCGCCCTGACGATCTCGATGCTGATCGTGATCTATCTCCACGTCGTACTCGGAGAGATGGTGCCCAAGAACCTCGCCCTAGCCGGCCCCGAGCGCGCGGCGATGATCTTCGGGCCGCCCATGCTCGCGCTGGTCACGATCCTCAAACCAGTCGTGGTCGTCTTGGACTGGGTTGCTGACGTCTGCATCCGGCTGCTCCGTGTGCAACCGAAGAGTTCCATGACCGCCGCCTATACCCACGATGAGGTCGGTGCCTTCATCGATGAGTCACAAGCCGAGGGGCTACTCCACGAGGGTGAATACGAGCGCCTTTCCGGCGCCTTGGGATTCACTGAGCACACGGTCGCTGAGATCTCGATTCCCTTGTCCGAACTGCACACCATCAGCAAGGGTGCCCGCGCCGCTGAGGTAGAAGCTGCTTGCGCTGAGACTGGGTACTCTCGTTTCCCCGTGGTGAATGAGGCGGGCGCTCCGATCGGCTATCTCCACATCAAGGACACTCTCCAGGTCGACCCAACAGGTAGGGCGCGGATGGTCGAGGACAAATGGATCCGCCCGTTCGCCACCGTCCGCCCCAGTGACACACTCCTAGACGCACTGAAGACCCTGCAGGCCAGGGGTGCCCACATGGCGCGCGTGGTGGCTGACGATGGCGAGGTCGTCGGAATGGTCGCCTTGGAAGACGTGATCGAAGAGTTGGTCGGGGAGATCCGCGACGCTGCCCACGCCTCGCACGACTAGGCAAGTCCAACTGGCAAACCGGCCAACCTTCTTGTGGGTCCGGCAATGAAGACATGCTCGACATTGCGCAACCGCTTAACCTCGCCGACCTTCTGGCCGGTTGGCGAATGGATTCCGATTTGGGCTCCGACATAGCGCTTGTAGTCAAAATCAAGGATCCGCACTTGCTCGTGGCCCACCGCATCCAAGGCTGCCACCATCTCATCCCTGGAAATCCAGGATTCGTCGTTATATGAGACGACGACGATCTCGGCACGCACCCGCTGCAGTAGGTCAGCGAAGGCGGTCGCCATGGTGGCCTTGGCATTGAAAACACTCTTGGTGGCATCGTCACGGGCATCCACCCGTTTGCAGGCGATCCCGTAGTGCTCGGGTGCATCCCACCTGATCAAGGTCTCCCAGACGTGATAGTTGGTGAAATAGCGATGCTGGTTGTAGGGCGGGTCGAGATAGGCGAGGTCTACCTCATCCAACTGCTCGACCACATCCATGGCATCTCCTTGGACTGCTGTACCTGCACCCGCGATCAAGTCGGGCTCTTTCAACTCCAGTGGATTGAACGACCGTGGTGCCCATTGCTTGAGATAGGCCATCTGAAGCCCTGTTGTCGAGTCGACCCGATCGGCTGCCAAGAGCAGACTGGTCAGCAATAGTGGCCGCAGCCACCCGTCGGGGTGCGCGCGATCGATTTCATCGCGGATGGCATCAATTCGAGCACCGTTTTGCGGTTGGAAATATCGGGCCTCGGTGCAGAAGGTCTGGGTCACATAACCCTCCACACCCGGAAGGGCGTTCAGCCTTTGGATCTCATCTCTCAGCACCGCTCGGTCGACCTGATCTAGGTCTGTGGCCACATAACAGTCCGCCAGAACCTTGCTATAGGAGGCCAAGTCGACAGCTGTGGTCTTGATGCCGCGTCGCTTGAACTCCTGGGCGACCCGCGTCGTACCGGTGAACAGGTCGAGGGCGGACGTGACCCCGAGGCCAGTCGCGATGTCCCCCAGGACCGGCACCAAGGTGCGTTTGGATCCGAGGTACTTGATCACTCCTGCGACGACTCGCGATTGGCCCGTCGCGCCGCATCACCAATCTCGAACAACTCGGTGCCGAAGGTGCCGATGGCGCCGGTGATCTGTCGGATCGTGCCGACCACGGCTCCAGTCACCTCAAGTACCAAACGCGCCCCCGCATCAACCGCTTGCTGGGCAGCATCCTTGCCGATCTCGGCCTTGCCGATCTCATCCTTCATATGTCCATCTTCACGCTGCGATGGGCCCCTCGCCAAGTGGGTCTTGCAGTTTGGTCGGCTCGGTTGGGTGCTTCTTGCTGCCCGGCAAAGCCAAACGGAAGATCTTGGCGAAGACACTGCCGAGCTGTTTGTGCAAGGGGCCGGTGTTGTAGGGCAAGCCGTAGCGCGTGCAAATCTCCTTGACTTGCTCGGCAATCTCTGGATAGCGGCGAGCCGGAAGGTCAGGGAAAAGGTGATGCTCAATCTGGTGAGACAGATTGCCAGTCAAGATGTGGAACAAATGCCCACCGGTGAGATTTGCTGAGCCCAACAATTGACGGTAGTACCAATGACCACGCGACTCCTCGCCATCCTCATCCAGACACTCTTGTTCGGTGAAGCTCTCTACCCCCGCAGGGAAGTGCCCACAGAAGATGATGTTGAAGGCCCAGACATTGCGCACCAGATTGGCCGTGGCATTACCCGCCAAAGTCAACGGGAAAAGTGGCCCGGTGAGCGCAGGGAAGATCAGGTAGTCCTTCAACAGTTGATTGCGATATTTGTGTAGCAAGCCTGCGTGCAATTTCTTGGTTTCGGCCCAGGTCTTCTCACCGCTCCAGATCAGATCGACCTCCAGGTCATGAAGCGAGACTCCCCATTCGAAGAGCAGCATCAGCCCGAAGGCAATCACCGGATTGGCCAGGTGGTGGGGGCGCCACTCCTGACCGTCATCCATCCGCAAGATGCCATAGCCGATGTCGCGATCCTTGCCCAAGATATTGGTGTAGGTGTGGTGGATGTAGTTGTGGGAGTACTTCCACTGGTCGCTAGGGCAGGCGTTGTCCCACTCGAAGATCCGGGAGTTCAGCCCAGGATCTCCCATCCAGTCATATTGCCCGTGCATCACATTGTGACCGATCTCCATGTTGTCCAAGATCTTCGACAACGACAGGGAGGCAACCGCAAGCGGCCATGCAGGAGGCAGGTAGAACAGAGCCCTGCCTGCCAACTCAAAGCCTCGTTGGGCCTTGACCACTCTGCGGATGTAGTCGGCGTCTTCTTCACCGAGGGTGGTGATCGTCTGGCGCCGAATGGCATCCAATTCATCACCGAAATCGCGCAATTGCTGATGGGTCAGTCTTGGTGTGCTCACAGCTTCTTCTCCTTCACAGGTTGATGGTGCAGTTGCCTAGTGGTGCGCTCACACAGATCCGGATTTCTTCGTCGGGCAAGTCCGACTCAGCGCCCGTCAAAACATTTCGCACCCGGCCGTCGGCCTTGTGAGCCACGCATGAGAAACAGATGCCCATGCGACAGCCTGATTCAGGGGTGAGCCCCGCAGCTTCGGCTTGGGCAAGGATCGGCGCCCCTGAGTTGGCGACCTCAAGATCTGAGGCGGCAAAACGGATGGACCCGCAAGCTTCACCACAAGCATGGCTGGGCAGCTTGAAATACTCCACGTGCAGCTGATCACTGTCGGCAAAGGCCGCTTGTACGAGTTCGATCAGGCCTTGCGGCCCGCAGGCGTAGGTCGCCATATGTGCATACCTCGGCACGACAGCCTGCAATGCCGATTGGGAGAACAACTGCTCACCGTAGAAGAGGTGCACCGCGACCCCGTTGTCGGCAGTAGCGATCTGCGCCAATTCGGCCGCGAAAATCTGGTCCTCGGGTGAGCGGGCGTAGTGCAAGAAGACCACCTTGCGACCGGCGTGACCGTCGTACCCATCGCGCAGCAGGGTACGCAACATGGACATGGCCGGGGTGATGCCTGACCCACCCGTGATCATCAGGATTGGGTGTGGGCTCGGGGTCGCGGGGGTGCCGGGCAGCACAAACTCTCCTTCTGCCTGACCCAAGTGCAATAGTTGCCCGACCTCGGCATTGACCAGGCGCTTGGACACTTCTCCGTCCTCGTTGGCTCGGATGGTGAGCGTGAACTGCTCTCCGGGGCCACTAGCTGCTGAACTGATCGAGAAGGTCCGGGTCAAGCGTCTGGAGCCAGGCACCTCTAACCCCACCGTGACATGTTGACCGGCCATGTGGCCTAACCAGGTATTGGTGGGCTGAAGCGTGATCGTGGCCACCTGAGCCCCATCACTCGCGGGATTTTCACGATGTACGTCGATCACACGGGCACGCACATCATCGGCGGCCCACATCGGATTGACCAGCTCTAGATATCTGTCCACACGGTGTGGCCAGGCAAGCGCCGCTACGACCTTGGATCGCAATAGATTTTCAGCAACAGCAGACACCATGACTCCTTGCTTTCAGTGAACATCTGTTCACTCATATATTGACGGTGCCCGCTGACCACGTCAACCAAGAACTGCTGTGAGCCCAGTCACCGCCTGAGATATGGTGCACAGGTGAGCACTGACCCGGCAGCACCTGTTAGCCGCAGCCAACGCAAGGAGCGCACCAGAAGCGCAATCTTGGACACTGCACTCACCTTGTGTGAGGACGAGCCTCTGGCTGCATTGTCATTGCGCGCAATCGCCAAGGATGTAGGCATCGTGCCCACTGCCTTCTATCGACATTTCGAATCAATCGAAGATTTGGGTCTGGCCTTGATCGAGCTTGCCATGGCCCAGATACGTGAGTTGTTGCGCCAGATTCGAATCGCAACGCTGGATAGTGACGACCCGGTCAACGACACCGTCGAGATCTTGGTCACCGACCTGAGGTCACACACAAGGATATATGGATTCGTGGTTCGAGAGCGGGTCGCCGGCCCGCCCCGAGTGCGTGAAGCAATGTCGCATGGGCTCGACTTGATCACTCGCGAGCTAGCCACCGATCTCGCTCGGCTCCCCCACACCCGAGCGTGGGCCACCGAAGACCTCACCACCTTAGCCGCTCTCCTGATCGAGCATTCTCTGAGTGCAGCCATCGCCACACTTGCGACCGCTCCTAGCGCAGACTTGGTTTCCAGACTGCACACACAATCTCGAATGCTGCTCATTGGAGCCCGAGATTGGGAGTCCGCGTGACAAACTCGACCGCATGAGATCTCATTGCGCACTGTATGTCGATGCGGGATATCTGCTCGCTTCGGCCGCCACCTTGATGACCGGCACCTCATTGCGCAGCGGCATAAACGTCAATCACGAGCGCTTGATCAATGCTTTGGTGGACAAAGCAGAGGCTTCGTCTGGCCTGCCCCTACTCCGAGTTAATTGGTATGACTCTGCCTCACGGGGCATTCCAGACGAGACCCAAAATCGGATTGGCCTCTTGCCGAGAGTCAAGCTCCGGTTGGGCCGAGTCGGTTGGGACGGCGAGCAGAAGGGCGTCGACTTGCGGATCGGCCTCGACATGGTGGCTCATGCCCGCAACGGAGCAGTCGATGCGATCTTTCTGGTCTCGGGAGACGACGACCTGACCGAGGCGGTCGAGGAGGCGCAGGGACACGGCGTACAGGTGATCGTGCTGGGTGTGCCCAATCAAGCAGGTCGGGCCCACGCGGTCAGTCGCCACCTGCAAAGAGAGTCCGATGGGCTTGAGGTGCTCGACGCCGCGGTGATCACCGAAAACGCCGTACGTGCGGATGTGCCGGCCAAAGCCGAGCCAACTCCGAGCACGACTGTGGATACACCCACTTCGGACAAGCCGACTGCGCCGACGCCGGCATTGTTGGCTGGCAAGAAACCCCTGCCACCGACCACCACCACACCGCCACCGAGACCCCAGGACGTCCTCGTCTACTCATCGGCCACTGGCGCAGGCGGCGGCTATGTCGCCGAGCAGCAACCTGATCACGCTCAGATAGATCAACAGATCCGCAAGGTGGTCGATCAGGTGCTCAACACCTATCTACGTGGAGCGGGGCCGGCCGAGAGAGCAGCCCTGACCCAGTCCCGGCCGATGATCCCGCGAGAGGTTGATCGCGCGCTCCTGCACGATCTGTGCGAACTGCTGGAGATCTATGATCTCGACGACGCCACCCGCAATGACCTGCGTAGTTGCTTCTGGCGCACCTACGACGAACAGCACGCAGACAGCGCTAGGCCAGCCACCGTCGAATAACCTGACTTGTTGGTCTAGCAACCACCTCTGACCTACCGTAGAGGGATGCCCGCACCCACGCCTGTCCGCAGATTGCTGACCGCCCTGCTCGCCATCTTGATCATGTTGGCCGGCTTGGCGGTGCTCTCCCCTGCGGAAGCAAGGAGTTCGGTACGCAGCTTTTCCCACATCGATCGGCGAGGAGATGCCCCAAAGGGATTCGACATCCGTCGTGTGGACGGCTATATCGACAACAACTCCCTCGTGGTGGTCACGAAGATCCGTGGCCTCAAGCGGTGGGGTCGCCTGCAACTCGGGCTCGAGTCACCAGACCAGCAAAATCTGCTGACCATCTTCCATGACGACTATGGCAATCTGAAGCTGACTTCCTTCCACCGCGACGCCTGGGCGCCCTTCTCCAAGTGGTACGAGATCGAGAACTGCCCGGGAGCCCGGATCACCTGGAAACGCGGCAAGGCAGGTCGAATCACAGCCATCATCCCGCTTGACACCTGCGCCAAGATCGCGGGCCTCGCCGAGGCATCTGCAAATCTCACCTTGGTCACCTTCAAGGGAGTTGGCCCCAAGCGTCGCGACTCTGTGAACTCCCTGTCGCCTGGCGGCTGGTAGGGCGGGTGGGACTCGAACCCACGACCCAAGGATTATGAGTCCTCTGCTCTAACCAACTGAGCTACCGCCCCGCGACCAGACACCGAGCCGAGCATAGTCATCGGCCTTACTCGCCACGCATCGGGTTCCTGATAAAACACCTTCCCTCAAGTGGACTAATCGGACATACTTGGACTTTGAGGCGATCACAAGGGGTCACATGTCAGTTGTCGAAGGTCGGTTGAGACGACGCCGCAACAAGCGACGCCGTCGGCGTCGGCACGCGATTGTCCGTCCGACACCACCCCAGACACCACCACCAGCCACACCACCCACCACCACGCCGTACGTCGGTCCGCCGCTGGCTGAGCCGATCACGCTCAGCTATCCGCTGGTGCTTCCCGATGGCAAGGCACGGCTCTTCCTCAACAGATTGGGCACTGGCTATACACCTGTGTCCATGGCCCGAATGACAGCACTTGGCGGACCGGATCAATGGTTCGAAGCACAGCTCGCCCCCGACTCTGTGCCAGAGAGTCCGAAGGCTGCAGAGATCGACAATTGGTTTAGCCACCTGAAGCACTCACCTGCTCAGATCGCATCAGACCACAAAAACTCGGTGCGCAAATACTGGGAACACAACTTCGATTTGGCCAACTGGATGCTCATGCGTCGGATCTACTCCGAGCGAATCGTGTTGGAGCAAATGGCGACTTTTTTGGGCAATATCTTGCACATCTCATCGCAGGAGGACAGCACGGCTCCCTATCGCTTCGACTACGAGCAGACCATCCGCAAACACGCCTTCGGACGCTTCGAAGATCTGCTGATCGAGGCTTCACTGCATCCAGCAATGCGGATGTACCTCGACAATCGATTGTCGGTGAAGGGCAAACCCAACGAAAACCAAGGCCGTGAGCTGCTAGAGCTGCACTCTGTGTCACGTACGGCCGCGTACACCGAGGCAATGGTGCTGGACTCGGCAAAGATCTTGTCTGGATATACCGTCGATTGGGGCAAGACCTATAACGCCTATTACGACCCCAACAAGCACACGACAGGGCCGGTCAGCGTCTTGGGATTCAGCGATCCAAATGGTTCAGCGGATGGCCAAAACGTGGCTATCCGATATTTGAAATATTTGGCCAATCATCCCAGCACTGCCCAGACACTCGCCCGGCGGATGGCGACCTTCTTCGTCTCAGACCAGCCATCCAATCAACTGATAAACCTGCTGGCGGCGACCTATTCGAGCTCAGGTACCAGCCTGAAGGCGATGTTGCGGAACATCGCGAGTTCACCGGAGTTCCTCAACTCCGAAGGCTCCAAAGTCCGCTCCCCCGCAGCCGACTTCATCGCTGCCGCTCGGGTACTCGGCACCGACGCCAAAGCTCCCACCGGCGATGGCGCCTATGCATATTCAGCCCAATGGGCTCATGGAGAGTTGCCACTCGGCTATTGGCCTCGCCCCGACGGGGCTCCCCTCCGCAACGATGCTTGGGCCTCACCCGGACGGGTGCTGCGCTCATGCGGCGTACACCAAGATCAGGCCGGAGGCTATTGGCCCACAAAGGATGTCACCTATCGTAAGGCCTCCTCATGGGTGCCGACCGCGTCATTGACCTTCCAAGACTTGGTCGACCATCTGTGCCGTGCCTGGTTAGGCCGCGCCAGCACCCCCCGCCTGCTGACGATCGCCACGGAGGTCACCAAGATCCCGGCCAGTCGCATGATGACCACGAGCAATTTCCCTGACTGGCAGCTGGCCTATTTAGGCCAAGCGCTGCTCTCCACCCCCGAACACATGACGACGTGATCGCTGATGACCAACTGCTGCAATGACTACAACCGCCAAGCCGAGCTAAGCCGGAGAGGCTTTTTGAAGGGTCTCGCCGCTGCTGGCGCTGGCCTTGCCGCCACCCAACTTTTCGGTGAGACGCTGTTACAGACCTCGTACGCCGCACCTACTGGCGGCAATACCCTGGTCGTGTTGTCTCTGCGTGGCGGCATCGACGGATTGGGCGTGGTGGTGCCCCACGGCGATCCTGGCTATTACGCGGCTCGCCCAAACACCGCCATACCCGCGCCTTCGACTTTGGCGGCGAATGCCCTTTTTGGCTTGCATCCAGCAATGGCCCCATTACTGCCCTATTGGACTTCTGGCGAATTGGCAGCTGTCCAGGCAGTAGGGATGGCCGTGCCCAATCGCTCGCACTTCAGTGCGATCGAAGAGATCGAGGATGCTCATCCCGGATCGGAGGCCCGTGTCGGTTGGGTCAACCGGATGATCGGGGCCGCCGCATCGCACACACCCTTGGATGCAGTGCAACTCGGCGACCAGATCCTGCCAACCGCACTCACCGGTCCAGCCAGCGCCTTGGCCGCTGACGGACTGGAAGATCTGATGCTGCCCGGCGCAAAGAACAACCCGGACCGGATCTATCCATCCATGAATGCGGCTTGGTCGACTGACACTGGGCCACTCGGGCGCAGCGCCAGAGAGGCGATCGCGGTCTCGTCAGGACCCGGCGCCAAGGTCAACGGCACCGCCGCCAGCTCCGCGTCGTACCCAACGAGCTGGCCCAGCACGGAGCTCTCAAGCGCGTTGAAGTCAGCGGCCAAGATCATCCGGGCTGATGTCGGCTGTGATGTAGTGGCGATCGATTATGGCGGCTGGGACATGCACAGCGGCTATGGCACGGTCTCTTCTGGATCCATGGAGACCTATGTCGGCGGCTTCGCCAGCTCCTTGGCTGCCTTCCTTGATGACCTGGGCCCGTTACGCAGCAAGGTCACGGTCGTCACCATCTCGGAATTCGGCAGGCGAGTCGCCGAAAATGGCAATCGCGGCTTCGACCACGGCTGGGCCAACATGATGTTGCTCGCCGGTGCCGGTGTGAAGGGCGGGCAGTACTACGGCAACTGGCCGGGGTTGGGCCCGGCAGCACTCATCGAGGGCGACCTGCAGGTCACCACTGATTATCGCAATGTGCTCGGCGAAGTGATCACGAAGCGATTCCCTGGCCGCTCGATCAGCGAGGTCTTCCCTGGCCTTTCCTATGCCCCTTTGGGCCTGCTGGCTTAGCTCGACGTCGAGGCGGACGCCACTCATCGCGGCGAATGTCTATCAAGACACCAGAGATGCGAGTACTGGCCAGCTTCTTGAGCGTCTCCTTGGACAGGTCAGCCGGCAACTCGACCAATGAGAAGTTGGGCTTGATCTCGATCCGGCCGAAGTCCGAGCGACGCAAGCCCCCTTCATTGGCCAAGGCTCCCACGATCTGGCGCGGCTCAACCCGATGCCGCTTGCCGACCTCAATGCGCCACTTGACTCGGTCGGCGTCGTCGCGCTTGGAGTCACGCCGTTGTTTGCGCTCCTGCGGCGCCTCGACCTGCTCGACCATCAACAACGGCTCCCCGTCTTGGGCGAGTACGGCGATTGCCGCAGCGATGTCGGTGGCCGGCACGTCATGCTCACGTTCGTAGGCACCGATCAGCTCTCGAAAGACATTGATCTGGGCATCACCCAAGGCCGCGGTGATCGCTTCGGTGAAACGCTGCACCCTGGTGGCGTTGACATCTTCGACACTTGGCAATGACATCGGCGCCAGCGTCGTGCGATTGGCCTTCTCAATCATCCGAAGCAGATGAGTCTCACGAGGAGTCACGAAAGAGATCGCGGTACCTGACCTGCCGGCGCGACCAGTGCGTCCGATGCGATGCACATAGGACTCAGTGTCGGTGGGGATGTCATGGTTGATCACGTGACTGATCCGCTCGACGTCAAGGCCACGGGCCGCTACATCGGTCGCCACAAGGATGTCGAGTTTGCCCTTGCGAAGCTGCTCCACGGTGCGCTCGCGCACCGGTTGCGCCATATCACCATTGATGGCGGAAGCCTCGAATCCACGGGCTCGTAGCCGCTCGGCCAACTCCTCCGTGGCCTGCTTGGTGCGCACAAACACGATCAACGCATCGAAGTTCTCAACTTCGAGGATCCGGGTAAGGGCATCTAGTTTTTGAGCGTGGGCCACCTTGAGCATCCGCTGATCGACATTGGCGGCCGTCCGGCTCTTCGACTTCACCGTGATCTGGGTGGCACCGGGGGCAAACCGGTCGGCCAAACGCTTGATCGAGTTGGGCATAGTGGCCGAAAACAGCGCCACCTGCTTCGACTCCGGCGTCTGGGCCAGGATCGTCTCAACATCTTCGGCGAAGCCCATGTTGAGCATCTCGTCGGCTTCATCCAGCACGACAAAGGCCAGCTCACTGAGGTCGAGGGTGCCCTTTTCTAGGTGATCCATCACGCGCCCGGGCGTACCAACAACCACGTGTACGCCGCGGCGCAGCGCGCTGAGTTGCACGCCATAGCCTTGCCCGCCGTACACCGGAAGCACATTTAGGCCCTTGATCTGCGAGGAATAGCGCTCGAAGGCCTCAGAGACCTGCAAGGCAAGCTCACGCGTAGGGGTCAGGACCAACGCCTGTGGGCTCTTTTGTTTTAGATCAATGCCAGACAAGATCGGTAAGGCAAAGGCAGCAGTCTTGCCAGTGCCTGTCTGCGCCAATCCGACCACATGATTGCCGGCGAGTAGGGGCGGAATCGCTTGGGCCTGGATCGGCGATGGAGTCTCGTAGCCCACATCACGAAGAGCCTTCTCCACTCTTGGGTCTAAGCCGAGGTCATCGAATCGAGCGACTTCTGGCTGCTCTTCGGAGTCATTCACCTGCCTAGCTTAGTGGTCAATGACCCCTAGAACGCTAATCTTCTCGCTCATGAGCATCTCCACAGCTGCACTGACCCCGATGCAGGGCCGTGATCCACAAGAGAGTGGTCGGGTCGCCACCCCACTTGAACTCCTCTACGACCTTTGCTTTGCAGTGGCCTTTGGCATCGCGGGCCACCAGTTTGCTCACCTGTTTTCCCAACACCACTATCTGGCGGCTTTGACCGGCTTTGGTTTTGCCGTGTTTGCAATCTGCTGGTCTTGGATCCAGTTTTCGTGGTTTGCCTCAGCCTTCGACACCGATGACTGGCCTTATCGGATCACCGTGATGGCTCAAATGGTTGGCGTCGTGATCGTGGCACTAGGGCTGCCCGTTGCCTTCGCCTCGATCGAGGCTGGTGCGTCCTTGAATATCAAAGTGACCGTAATGGGTTATGTGGTCATTCGCGGAGCCCAACTCCTGAACTGGCTTCGGGTCTATCTCCAAGATCCGCAGTATCGCGGTCTGTGCATCCGCTATATGTCGACCCTGGTGATCAGCCAAGTCCTGTGGCTGCTCTTGGCTTTTGCTCCGCTAACCTTGGCCCAAACTGGATGGATCTTGCCGATCCTGATGGCATTGGAAGTCACTGGGCCGATCATCGGTGAAGGTCGAGGCGACGGCACGCCCTGGCATCCCCATCACATCACCGAGCGCTTCAGCTTGTTGTTCATCATCACTCTAGGTGAGGGCGTGATTGGCACCGTCGCCTCGGTAAGTGCGGCAAACGAGGGTGTCAGTTGGACTTGGCAACCAGTCGTTTTGATCGTCTCTGGCCTACTCTTGGTCTTTGGACTCTGGTGGATCTATTTCACCTTCCCCTGGGCCACCATCATCTCGCTGCGTCCGGATGTGCGCTTTACCTTCAGCTATGCCCACATCCTGGTGCTGGGCTCGATCGCGGCCACTGGGGCTGCCCTGCAGATTGCTGGGGCCACTATCGAAGAGGGCTCCGCACACGTCTCCGCTACCCTCGCGGCAGCCGCCGTCGCAATCGCGGTCGGTGTCTACTTGGCGACCGTCTTCATCCTCTACGGAATCTCGGTGAGATCGAAGCAGAGAAGTCACTTCGTGCTCTACGGATTGTCGTTCCTAGTACTGCTCAGCGCAGTATTCCTGGTCAGCCAAGGCATTGATCTACCTTGGGGCCTACTCGCCATTGCCTTGGCCCCAATGATCACCGTGTTGGGATATGAAACTCGGGGGCACCAGCAGGTCAAAGACACCTTGGCGTCGATGGGTGCTTGAAGAGAGTGGCTCCCCCGGTTGGACTCGAACCAACAACCCTCCGGTTAACAGCCGAATGCTCTGCCAATTGAGCTACAGGGGATCGCGCTCGCATACATTAGCAAGGATGCGCGCCAGTTGCTAAATCACCCATGGAATCATTGACCCAACTCGTGTTTTGCGACCTGAAGGGCCTCCTCAACCGCTGCTTTCACCTGCGGGGATTCGGGATCAAGTCCCTCATCGAAGACCGTCATCCAGACGAGTGGCCCAGAGACGGGATTACGCCGGGCAAGCACTCTGAAGCCTGACCCTGGGCTGACCTCGCCTCGCCGTTGCACGATGATGCTCGCGGTGATCCGCTCGCGGATCAACTGCAAAAGACGCGCTGAGTCATCAAGCTCAAAGCTGATCGTTTCGGTGGGTTCACCATATGGAGCCAGCAGCCTGATGCTCAGCACACCAGACTCACCATTCCAAGAAGCATCTTCAATTTGATCCCAGCCAAGATCTCGCACACTCGTCGCAACGACGAATAATCGACCACGGGTGCCGATCAGCCACCGTCCATCGCGCGCCTGCGCCGCAGCCAAGGCTTGGTCGCCCCGAGGGATCTCCAGCAACTCCAAGACTCGCCTGGGAAGTACTGGTGCGAAGAACTTCACTGCTCCTCCAAGGCGAGCTCACGTAGCTGTCGACGGGTCTGCTCCAAGGCCACGAGCTCCCCAAACATCCGGTTGTATTCGGTCACTTCTTCCAGCGGATTGGTGCGTTGCAGCTTCGACTTGAGCTCCGCTATGCGTCGCATTGTCGTGACTTCCCTGAGCCGATAGACGTGCTGATTGGCATATCCAGCATCAGGCGCCTTCCTGCTCAGAATCGACTCCACTGCCAGGGCCGTGATCAATGAGCGCACCAACTCGTCGTCAGTTGCGGAAAGCATCTGGGCAGACCACGAATCGATCTGGTCGGCTGCGGCCACACCACCGGCGGCAAGACCGGCCTGCCAAACGCCCGCATACGCAGGATGGGTGAAGTCATTGTCAGCGACATCGTCAACCTTGCCGACCAAGAGATCGGGGCGTTGGACCAGCAATTTGAGGGTCTCGCGTTCGAGGACGAATCGCGGGTCTCTTGGATCCGGGAGCCCCGTAGCGGGTGCGACCGGTCGCACCGGGCCCGGCGACTGGTCTGCACGGCTCGCGCTACGGCGTACTTCACGTTGCACGTCTGCGGGATCAAGCCCGACCATGCCAGCAAGCTCTCGAGCAAAGGCATCAACCTTGGAGCGATCACGCACCGAGTTGACCAACTTGGCCCCCTCACGCAGGGCGTCAATGCGTCCATCGGCACGGTCCAGGTCATAGCGCGAGACCACATTGGCCAGCACGAATCTATAAAGCGGAATCCGTCTAGCGACGAGCTCACGCACTTCGGCATCGCCCTGGCTGATCCGCAAATCGCAAGGATCCATGCCATTGGGCTCAACCGAGACATAGGTCTGGCCAGCGAAGATCTGGTCACCCTCAAAGGCCCGCAACGCGGCCTTCTGGCCGGCCTCATCGCCATCGAAGGTGAAGATCACTTCGCCTCGAAACTCGTCGTGATCTTGCAGCAGACGGCGGATGATCCGGGCATGGTCATCGCCAAAGGCAGTGCCACATGTGGCCACAGCAGTGGGGACTCCCGCAAGGTGACAAGCCATCACATCTGTATAGCCCTCAACAATCACGGCTTGTGATGCTCTGGCGATCTCCCTGCGAGCCAAGTCGATGCCATAAAGCACCTGGCTCTTCTTGTAGATCGCAGTCTCAGGCGTATTCAGGTATTTGGCCTCGATCCGGTCATCCTCGAAGATCCGGCGGGCACCAAAGCCGATTGTGTCGCCGCTGCTATCGCGAATCGGCCACATCAGTCGCCCTCGGAAGCGGTCGTAGTGCCCACGCTGCCCTTGGCCAACGAGACCACTGCTGACCAACTCGGTGTCGGTGAACCCCTTCTGGCTCAAGTATCGGTAGAGATCCTCACCGCCCCGGGGCGACATCCCGATCCCGAAATGCTCTGCATGGCTGGCGTCAAAGTGTCGTTCGCTGAGGAACTGACGCGCTTGTTGCGCTATGGGGCTTGACAGCAAATCGGCATAGAAGGCCTGCGCCAACTTGTGCGCCTCAACGAGGCGCTGGCGGGCCGGGCCGGAATGCTGTCTGGGCGCCCCGCCCTCCTCGTATCTCAGGGTCACCCCGAACTTTTCGGCCAAACGCTCTACCGTCTCGGTGAAACCTAGCCCGTCCATCTCCATCACGAACTTGATCACGTCACCGCCTTGACCACAGCCAAAGCAGTAGTACATCTGTCGGCTGGGGGTGACATTGAAACTTGGTGACTTCTCGTCGTGGAATGGGCACAAGCCCTTTAGCGAGCCCCCTCCTGCCGGGCGCAAGGTCACATATGCAGACACGACATCGTCGATCCGGGCCTGCTCCCGCACCGTAGCAATGTCTTCGTCTCGGATCCGCCCGGTCACGACCATGGAGTCTACGACCGCTTGACCAGTCGCTGGTGCAGCCGGACACAACTGTCGTCGGTCAAGCTGGCAATTTGGTCAATCCAGACTCGCTGTCGGGCCGCATCGTCTGCGGCAGCATCGAAGTCGGCCCTCAACCCCGGGGCTAGATGGTGATCGCCACCGCGCTGCAACTCGTCGTACAGCTCATGGATCACTGACCTTTGCCGCTCCATCAAGGCCAGTCGGTCGGGAGTACGCATCACATAATGCGCAGCCATCCCCTTGAGTACGGCGATCTTGACCAGCGTGCGCTCTGGGATGACCAGGTCGCCCCGATATCTCACAAATGGCTGATCGCCGTGGCGGGCTCGGGTGGCCTCGTGCACTTCACCGCAGAAGACCCCAATCAGGTCGCTGGTCATGTCCTTGAGCGCAGCCAGGCCTCGACGGCTGCCGTCGTAGGGCTGGGTCACCCACGAATCAAGCATCTGCAACTGACTCAGCGCCTCAGCCAGCGCTGCGTCTTGCCCTTCTGGGAGATACCAATCGCGAACCACGCCCCAGACCGCGTCGGTGTCGATCTTCGTGGGGTCGATGTGGCCCCCCACGATGCCATCCTCAAGATCGTGCACTGAATAGGCAACGTCATCACCGAAGTCCATGACCTGCGCCTCGATGCATCGTCGCTCATCAGCGGTTGTGCGCATCCAGTCGAAGACGGCGAGGTCATCGTCGTACACCCCGAACTTGGAGCCGGGCGTCTGTCGCTGCCATGGGTACTTCGTGCATGCATCCAAGGTGGCCCTGGTCAGGTTCAGACCCACAGAACGACCATCTTCATCGGTTGACTTGGCCTCAAGTCTCGTCAGGATTCGCAGTGTCTGGGCGTTGCCCTCGAAGCCACCACAAAGCGCAGCCAGCTCGTCCAGTGCCGACTCGCCATTGTGCCCAAAGGGCGGATGACCGAGGTCATGCGCCAGTGCCGCGGTCTCGACGACGTCTGGATGACAACCCAGCGGATGGGCGATGTCTCGCGCCACTTGGGCCACTTCGAGACTGTGGGTGAGCCGGTTACGGGCAAAGTCATCGGTCTGTGGCCCCACGACCTGGGTCTTGGCAGCCAGCCTGCGCAGCGATGCCGAATGGACCACGCGAGCTCGGTCGCGCTCGAATGGCGTGCGGACCGGGGCGGGCACGCGTTTGCCGGGCTCAGCAACCATCCGCTCCCGGTCGTGCTCGTCGTAGAGATCGTCCCTGACCATGGTTGGAGGCTACCTGCCCATGATGTGTGCCACGATGCAACCTGTGAGCCAACAACCGACGATCACCGTCCACAGCAGTGCCGAAGTCAGCACGCCGCCTGATCGAGCTTCACTCTGGTGGTCCGCGAGCGTGCAGACCAAGAGCGCGGAAGAGGCGAAGTCAGCCATTGCGCAACGACTTGCGATGGTTGACGCCGCGTTGGTCAGTCACGAGAGTGCCATCGTGCAAACCAACCGCAAACTGCACGTGGGTCCGCGGCTCAGAGTGCAGCGCGGCAAGAGCGTGCGTGATGGTTACACAGGCCAGTGCACTGTGCATGTGCAATTGCATGACTTCACCACGCTCGCTGAATTGGTCGGTGATCTGCTCAGCGTGCCTGACTCCGCGCTCTCTGGGCCCGACTGGTCGTTGGAACCCAGCAATCCCGCCTTTTCCGAAGCGCGACTGTCGGCAATCCGCGAGGCCCAGCGGATAGCCATTGACTATGCAGCAGCATTCGGGGCCACGTTGGCGGCCTTGGAGGAAGTCATTGATGATGCCGGCCACCCGATGATGGCACGCACGATGATGCGAGCAAGTTCCCCAGGAGGCGAAGACTTCGAGCTCCAACTCGCCCCTGAACCACAACTTGCCCAGGCCGGCGTGAGCGTCAAATTCTCGATCTCCAAGCCCACCGTTGAGGCCCTCAGCGGGGCCATCTAGGGGTGCTCGGCTGACGAGTCGAGAGCCTCTGCCCGGGCTCCTACTCCGGGTCAGACGGCGAGGTCCCGGCGACGGAACCCGGTGAAGCCGATGGCGAGGAGGCCGAGGGTGGCCAGGCTGATCCAGCCGAGGCCAGTCCAGTCGGGGTTGGTGGCGGCGACATTGGGGATGTGCCAATAGGGGCTGATGGCCAAGGCCCAGTCGGGCAGGTTGAAGGTGTGCCCGAGCAGGGTGAGTCCGAACGAGGCGAGCACACCAACCCACGCGGCGAGGGTGACCAGGGGTCGCGCTCCGACGACGGCCACGGACACGGCAACGACGGTCCACGCCGCTGGGATGGTGGCGACGGCCTGGAGCAGGGCGTCGCCGAAGCGGACGCCGATGTCGGCCGACGATGCCAGGGAGGCGATCAGGGTGCCGGCGATCAGCAGGTAGAGGGAGGGGGCGAGCAGGGCGAGGATGGTGTGACTGGCGTAGTAGCGGGGTCGACTGCTGGAGGTAGCCATGATCGGCTCGACTCGGTCGGCCATCTCCTCGGAGCGGACCTTGACCAAGGTCTGCACGCCCGGGATGGCAGCCAGGATCCCGACCAGGCTGAGCAGGGTGACCAGAAACGCGCTGACCAAGTCCTCGCTGCTGGTGGCGCCGGCAGCCAATATGGTCTGCACCGTCGGGTTATCGGCGAAGATGTCGATGACCGAGGTGGCCATGTAGCCGAAGACGACCCCGATGACGGCGAACGCGACCGCCCAGGTGATCATCATTCCCTTGTTGATCCGCACCGCCAAACGCCAAGTGCTGCGGTCGGCGCCTCGGGCGGGGCCGGGCTTGGGTGCAATCGCGCCAGCCCCAAATTCTCGGCGTGCCTGTAGCGCGGATGCGGCGGCGAGCAGGGCCACGGTTAGTGCTACCGCGAGCAGCAGTGGCCACCACGTGTTCTGGTAGTTGGGCTTGGTCTCGGTCATCCACGCCAGCGGGTTGAGCCAGATCATCCACGCCGGTGCGTCCAGGGAGTAGGCGACACCGCGGGCCAGGAAAAGCGTCCCGAGTGCGCCTACCGCAAGCGAGTTCGAGGTACGGGCCTCAGACCCGATCTGGGCAGTGACCGCCGCGATGCCGGTGAACATCCAGCCGGTCGCGGTCATGGTAGCGGCCAGTAGGGCGGTGTTCGCCGCGCCGCCACCCAAGGCGATCGTGACCAGCCAGGCGCACAGCCCGAGCAGCGACTCTGCGACCAGGCACATCGCGACCGCCGAGGCCAATCGCGCAGATCGGCCCATGACGCCAGAGGCGAGCAGTTCAGCCTGCCCGGAGTCCTCCTGCGCCCGGGTCGCCCGGGTCAGCATCAAGATCGCGCCCAAGGCCGCGAGGAACCCGCCCAGGGCCAGGCTGCGCCAGGCGTTGAACCCGTCGGTGGTGGTCAGGTCGAACGCGGGGCCGAAGATCAGCCCGATCGCCGGGTTCGCGCCGATCGCCGCGGCGAACGCTTGTCGCTCCTGCTCGGTGTTGAAGATGTAGGGGTAGATCATCGACGATGCCGACAGCGCGGTGGCGATCAGGATCCACGGGGCGAACATCCGCCCGTCGTGGCGGAACGAGGCGCGCAGCAGCGGTGCGGTCCCTGTCATCGGCCCGCCGCCCCGGACACCCGCGAGCGCGGTGCTCATCGCCCAGTACCCGGATCCGCCGCGTCCTCGTCGTAGAGCCGCAGGAACAGCGACTCCAACGACGGCGGCTCGACCGTCAACGACGTTATCCCCAACGGGGTCAGAGCCGCCATCGCCTCGCCGATCCGCAGGGAGTCCACCGTGGCCCGCAGCCGCGACCCGTCCACATGGACATCGTGCAGCCCAACCAGCACCTCGCCCGGCGGCACCACAGACAGTTCGGCGTGGATGGTGGTCCGGGTCTGCCCGCGCAACTCGGCCAAGGTGCCCTCCTGCACGATCCGCCCGTCACGGATGATCGACAGCCGATCAGCCAGCGACTCCACCTCGGCCATGATGTGGCTGCTCAACAGCACCGAAGCGCCATTCGCCTTGGCCTCACCGATCACCTCCTGGAAAACCCTCTCCATGAGCGGATCCAGCCCGCTGGTGGGCTCGTCGAGGATCAGCAACTCGACGTTCGAAGCCAGCGCGGCCACGATCGCCACCTTCTGCCGGTTGCCCTTCGAGTACTGCCGGCCACGCTTGGTCGGATCCAACTCGAACCGCTCGACCAGCTCCGCCCGCCGCGCCTCGTCCAATCCCCCGCGCAGCGTCCCGAGCAGGTCGATCGCCTCCCCGCCGGTCATCCCCGGCCACAACGACACGTCCCCCGGCACGTAGGCCAGCCGGCGGTGCAACGCGACCACGTCGGCCCACGGATCCGCGCCCAGCACCCGCACCGAGCCTTCGTCACCGCGCAGCAGGCCCAGCAGCACCCGGATCGTGGTCGACTTGCCCGCACCGTTCGGGCCGAGGAACCCGTGCACCGTGCCCCGCCCCACCGCCAGATCCACGCCTCGCAACGCCTGGAACCTGCCGAACGACTTGGTCAGGCCATGTACCTCGATCACCGTCTCAGCGCTCATGGCCACCTCCGGGTGTGCGCACGAATGTCCACCGGGCGATCCGGCACCCCATCTAATCCCCACCTGGGGAATTGACGCAAGCACGTCTTCATCCGGCCCCACTAACCGTGGCAGATCGAATAGGCCCGCACTGAATGCCACCATTCAGCCATCAAAGGAAAGCCCCCGATCAACCGATTGCCATGAAGGTCTCGGCCGAGTCCATCCAGAAGCCGAGCCCACCTAGAAGCCGAGCCCACCTAGAAGCCGAGTCGCCGCAATTGCCTTGGATTCCGCTGCCAGTCCTTGGCGACCTTTACATGCAGATCTAGATAAACGGGAGTGCCCAGCATTGCCTCGATCTGCTTGCGAGCAGTGGACCCCACTTCACGAAGTCGTGATCCCTTGTGCCCGATGATGATCCCCTTTTGCGAGTTGCGTTCAACGAAGAGATTGGCGTGCACATCAAGCAGCGGCCGATCCTCACTGCGCCCCTCGCGTAGGCCCATCTCCTCGACCACAACAGCAATGGAGTGGGGCAGCTCGTCGTGCACCCCTTCCAAGGCAGCCTCCCGGATCAGCTCCGCAACGATCATCTCTTCGGGAGCATCGGTCAACTCGCCATCTGGGTAGAGCTGGGGCCCCAGCGGCAACTGCTCAATGAGCAGGTCAGCCAGCAGGCCCACTTGGTCACCGGACTTCGCCGACACCGGCACGATCTGCGCCCATTCGATGCCGGTCTCCTCAGCCAATGCTTGAATGGCCAGTAGATGCTCAGCCAGTCGATCGGGCGCGACCAGATCGGTTTTGGTCGCCACGGCGAACTTGATGGTTCTGCGAGCTTGGGCCAATTCCTTGACCAAGAATCGATCACCAGGGCCGGGCTTTTGGTCCGCAGGGAAGCAGACCGCCACCACATCGACCTCGGCCCAAGTCGTCTTGACGAGGTCGTTGAGTCGCTCACCCAACAAGGTTCGTGGCTTGTGCAGGCCGGGCGTATCAACCAACACCAGCTGCGCGTCAGGGCGATGGACAATCCCGCGTACGACGGTCCGAGTGGTCTGCGGCCGCGAAGAGGTGATCGCCACCTTCTGCCCGACGATCGCATTGGTCAGGGTCGACTTGCCCGCATTCGGTCGCCCCACGAAGCAGACGAAACCCGAGCGATGTCCAGGCTCAGTCATTGGGTCCTCTTCCATGGCGGCCGGGGCTACGCCGAGCCGTGCCCCTGGCCTCACTCCAGTAGCCCATCACGTCGTACTCCGCTGAACTCCAGCCCATGGTGTGGCGAGCAAATCGTCGTAGTTCGCGCATCTGGGCGGATTCACCGGCCATCCAGAAGTAGCCGGGGCTCGGCTGCCACTCCACACCAGCCACAATCTGGGCCAGATCGCTCTCACCTGGCGCGCACTGGTGCCAGGTGACGTCAGCATAGTCGGGGAAATAGCCTTCGATCGGCTTGGGCGCCTCGGCATGGATCTTCACTTCGAGCTCGCACTCCTCGGCTATCCGCGCCATGGCTGGCAAGGCCGTGAGATCGCCAGCCAAGACGACCCAGCGGGTTTCAGGGGCAGGCGCAAACGAGCCCTTCGGATCGGTGAGGCCCACTTCGTCACCCTGGCAGGGGCCACTGGCCCAACTGGTGACCAAGCCCTCCTCGTGGATCACCACGTCAATCACCAGTGTGTCTTGCAATGAACGGATCGTGTAATAGCGGCTTTGGTACTGGCCCGGCACCACGAGTCCGACCCATTCGTCCAAGACACCAGTAGTCTCCAAGCCCGGACTTGGCCGCAGTGTGAGTCGGACCAAGTGTTCGTCAAGCATCGTCTTGTCGACAACGACCGCTCGGTGCTGGGCTCGTGCATTCACTTGAGCAGACTAGCGATCATGGCCCATTGAGATACATCTTGGTCAACTTGAGCCGACCGCGCTTGCCGGGGCCTACGTTGGCGACATACATCCGACGCTGGGCACATCCTTCGGCAGACTCGCGGCATTCGGCGCGCTTCGGATAGCCCGTTTGCCCTGCCCGCCACGCGTGGTAGACCAAGTGCAAGCGGCCACGCTTGTCGAAGAACGGGCTGGCCCCGCCTGGCCCAGCCAAGCCCCACTTGCTTGCCATGAAGGGAGCCTTGCCGATCCGTTTACAAGGCCCCATCGGGCTCTTGCACTTCGCGAGGCCAGTGGCATATTGGGCCGTGCCATAGTCATTGCCGGAGTAGAACAACCACAAAGCCCGGCGATAGCGCACCATGGCTGGGTTCTCCACAATCGTCCCTTCCCAAGCCAACTTGGGAGCAAGCAGCGCCTTGACTGGCCCGGTCAAGCTGAAAATGCCCGCGTTGTTGATCAGCCTGGCGGAAGCGAGTACGGCATTGGAGTCACCCTTCCAGAGCAGATACATCCGCTTCTTCTGGACGAAGATGAAGGGATCGATCACCCCCTGACCAGCTGGGCACACCACTGGATTCGGGTTGGGGTCAGCAAAAGGACCGACAGGGCTGCTGGCAACGGCAATCCCTATACACCGCCGTGAGCCATCAGCAACGGGTGAAGAGTAGGCCGCCAAGAAGTAGGGGCCGCGACGAATGACATGTGGCGCCCACGTCGACCCAAATGTACGCCGACCAACCTCTCTGATCCGACTCCAAGAGCCCGTGGTCGGCATCGCGTCGTTGAGCCACCAGCGATTGGGGTCATTGGAGGCTCGGGCTGTCCAGGTCAGCAGGTCGCGCGATTGCAGGACAGGGAGATTCAGATAGTTGATCGTGGTGCCATAGGCGTAATAGTTGTGACCCACGCGGACCACAGTGGGGTCAGGGAAATCTCCTGAGTAGGGCAGGCTCGCTTTGAAGGCATCACTGCCAACTGGTGCCGGTCGCTCCACGCGAGCTCGAGCCGGGAATGCCCCCAGCAAAGAAGCAACCAGCAACGTGGCCAGCAACAGCAGGAACAGGCCCAGGCGTGGGCCAGGTTTGACCCTAACCACGGTTGACCACCAGCAGGCTTCCATCTGGAGCGGCAGTCAATGTGGCCACGTGGAGGTGTCGCTGCGCACATCCCTCTGGGGTCCGCAAACACCCTTTGTTGTTTGGATAGCCGAAATTGCCCTGGCGCCAGGCCGCATATGCCAGCCGTAGTCGACCCGCCCGATCCAAGAAGGCACTCGCCCCGCCGGGGCCGTCAACGCCGGCGCCGCTGGTCAACACTGGGGAGTTGGCTGCTCGCACACACGGCCCCAGTTGTGATTCACAGATCGCGTAGCCGGTCGCATACGAAGGCTTGGCATAAGAGCCTCCGGAGTAGAAGAGATAGAAGCGATTGGCAAAGGCGACCATGGATGGGTTTTCGATCAAGATCCCCTCCCACGGCTGCTCGGTCTGCAGGAGAAGCACCGGGGCACTCCCCTGGGCAAAACCGGTGCCAGCGGCATTGAGTTGTTGCCCATATATCTGTGCGGGCAGGCGTTGCCGCGGCGCTTGCTCGGTCTTCCAGTACAACCATGGTGTCCCTGCAGGGTCGATGAAGATCGCCGGATCAATCACCCCTGTGTTGGGTGGGCAGATCAATGGGCTCGCGGACCTGTCACGGAATGGGCCCGCTGGTCTTCGGGCCACAGCAACCGAGACGCAGTACTTCTTGATCAGGTCTGGCCCCATGGCCTGACCTGCGACCGGAGCCGAGTAGGCAAGCACGAAGCGTTTGCCGATGCGGGCAACGCTCGGCGCCCAAGTGTTGGCAAACCACCGTCGGCCCACCCGCCTTGACTGCACCCACTTGCCGGGCGTCGGGAAGGCATCGTGAGTTCCTCGCCGTTTGGCAATGACCTTCCAACGAGACAGGTCTTTCGAAGTGATCGCGGGTAGATTCAGCGATGCCACAGTCGTGGAATATGCGTACCACTTCTTCCCGACCCTGAGCACACTCGGATCAGGGAAGTCTCCTGCATAGGCGCGTTTCGCAATGAATCGATCACTTCCCACGGGTGCCGGCACTCGAGGTACCGCAGCGGACTCGGCGGCGAGCCCCGCCATCACGACCAAGATGAGCCCAACTCCAACGAATCGCAGGCTACGCACTGGATCCATCAGCCTCAAGACAGCTTGTCCTCGACAAGCACGCCGGATGAGTCCACTCGGCGTACTGGGACTCCCTGCCCGGCGAACTCGAGTACGACGATTAGATCGGCCTGGGTCAATGGCGAATCCGCGTTCAGGAGCACTGCTTCCAGCCCTTGTGCCCCGCTGGAGATCGCCATCGAAACCGCCGCGCCGATCGCGCTCACCTGAAGAGATGGCAACGACACAGCCGCCGCCGCATAGGTGCGGCCATCAAGATCCCTGATCGCCGCAGCTCCATCCACGCCAGTGCGGGCTCTAGTGGCTTTGGCGAGTACGACGAGCTTGTTGTCTTCTGCATCCACCCTGACATGTTAGGGAATGGACGGGCTCAATCCGGCTCTTGATCGAGTTTTCTGACCAGCACGGACGTAATCCGGCGGCGCCGATCAGTGGCTTCTTCAGCCGTGAAGGAAAGCCCGGATAACTCCACCCGGGCCCCGGCCAAGGGCACTCGTCCAAGATGCTTCGCCATCAGACCGCCGATGGAGTCGACGTCTTCGTCTTCGATGTCGACGCCGATCACGTCAACCAGATCATCGACTGGGAATCTGGAGGGAAGCCTCAGCGTGCCATCGGCTAGGTGCTCGACACCGACTTCGTCATCGAATTCGTCGGTGATCTCACCGACGATCTCCTCCAAGATGTCTTCGATGGTCAAGATGCCCGCCGTGCCGCCGTACTCGTCGACTGCAACTGCGATGTGGCGGCGCTGGCGTTGCATCTCACGCAACATGTCATCAACTGGAAGCGTGTCAGGCACGTGGATCACGGGCCTCATCAATGAGTCGACCTGCTCGCTGGACTCGGCGCCCTTGTGGTCGAAGACACGCTTGCTGATGTCCTTGAGATAGGCGAAGCCGATGATGTCGTCGAGGCCATCATCGACGACAGGCACCCTGGAGAAGCCACTTCGCAAGAACAACGACATTGCTTGGCGCAGGCTCTTGTGCCGCTCAATGAAGACCACATCAGTGCGGGGCACCATGACCTCACGCACCATGGTGTCGCCCAACTCAAACACCGAGTGGATCATCTGGCGTTCTTCAGACTCGATCAGGCTGGATGCCTCTGCGATGTCGACAAGTTCTCGAAGCTCTGCCTCGGAGGCAAAAGGGCCTTCAGAAAAGCCTTTGCCCGGGGTGATCGCATTGCCGATCAGGATCAGCAGCGCGGTTATGGGGCGCAAGAGCCCAGAAACAAATCCCACTGCTCCTGCAGCACCCAAAGCGATCGAGTCGCTGTGTTGGCGGCCAAGCGTGCGTACTCCCACACTGATCACCACAAAACTCACTGCAACCGCCAGGGCAAGCGTGCCCCAGATCGCCTCGGTGATGCTGAACCCACTCGCCTCGACCAAGACGAGCGCGGTGATCACATAGGCCGATGTCTCGCTAAGGATCCTCAACAGGGTCAGCGTGCCGGTGAACTTCGGCGGGTCCTCTAACAGAGCAACCAAGCGCTTGGCTCCGGGCCGCCCCTGGGTGGCCAGTTCTTGTGCATGCGCACGCGAGTACGACACAAGTGCCGACTCGGCCAAGGCCAGGAGCGCCGAAAAGCACAGCAGCGCAATGACCCCGACAATCCACTGGATGGGAGCCGACAGATCAGGCGACATGTTGGCCGATCACTCGGCAATCGGCGTCAGTGACTGTGCCCATGCCTTCAGCAGTTGGGCCTGGAGGCCAAACATTTCCTTGTGCTCGTCTGGTTCGGCATGGTCATAACCCAGCAGGTGCAAGATCCCGTGCACGGTGAGCAGATCGATCTCATCGGTCACCGAATGCCCCGCCTCAGTTGCCTGTCTTGCAGCAATCGCAGGGCACAACACCAAGTCCCCGAGAATGCCCTCTTCAGGGTCTTCATTGACCAACCCGGGACGCAACTCATCCATCGGAAATGCCAAGACATCAGTGGGGCCGGTCTTCTCCATCCACTTCTCGTTGAGTTCGCTGATCGTGGCTTCGTTGACCGCCCTGAGGCTGAGCTCAGCTTGGGGATGGATCCGCAATTGATCCATCACAAACCTGCACAGGCGCTGCGAGCGCCGACTGTCAAAGTCATCACCTGACTCGTTCATGATCTCGATGCTCATCAGTCGGTCACCGCTCCCTGCTCTTGTGAGCCAAGGACTTGGCGTCGTACTGGTCATAGGCGGCCACTATCTTGCCCACCAGACGATGGCGCACGACATCATGTGCAGTCAATCGATTGAAGGAGACGTCTTCGACATCGGCCAGGATGCCCTCAACCACGCGTAGGCCGCTATTGACCCCACTCGGGAGGTCGACCTGAGTGACGTCGCCAGTGACCACAATCTTGGAACCAAAGCCCAGCCGCGTCAAAAACATCTTCATCTGCTCCGGGGAGGTGTTTTGGGCCTCGTCGAGGATAATGAAGGCATCGTTGAGAGTGCGACCACGCATATAGGCCAGCGGAGCCACCTCAATGGTGCCGGCAGCCAGCAACTTAGGGATGCTCTCGGGGTCAAGCATGTCGTGAAGTGCGTCGTACAACGGCCGCAAGTAAGGGTCGATCTTCTCGCTCAACGTGCCCGGCAAGAACCCAAGCCGCTCACCAGCCTCCACTGCCGGGCGAGTCAGGATTATCCGGTTGACGGACTTGTTCTGCAAGGCCTGCACTGCCTTGGCCATCGCCAGATAGGTCTTGCCGGTGCCAGCAGGGCCAATCCCGAAGATCACCGTATGTTTGTCGATGGCATCCACATAGCGCTTCTGATTGAGCGTCTTTGGTCTGATCGTGCGCCCACGATTTGACAAGATGTTGAGCGACAAAACGTCTGCTGGACGCTCGTTCGTCTCGGCGCGCAACATGGTGATCACTCGTTCGACGGTTTCGGTGGAGATCCCTTGGCCCGTGCGCAGGAGGATGACCATTTCATCAATTAGGCGCTCCACCAACGCCATCTCAGCAGGGTCACCAGACAAGGTGACCTGATTGCCTCGCACATGCACTGCACAGGAGAAGGCAGACTCGATCAGGCGGAGATTGGCGTCTTGAGGGCCCAAGAGGGTGACCATGTCGATCGAGTTGGGTACGACGACCGCATGGGTGGTTCCGACAGGCATGGCGTGATTAGTCATATGTGTTCATATGTTACGGCAAGGCCAAGTCTGCCCGCGGCATCCACATCATCCCGGAGGCCACCCCATCTCGCGCCCTCCCAAGAGGTGGAAGTGCACATGGAAGACCGTCTGTCCGACCCCGGCCCCGGTGTTGGCCACGAGACGATAGCCCGGATCGCCCTCTGCTGGCCCACCTGCCTGGGCCAACCCCAGACCGGCTGCGACCCTCCCGGCAACAACCAAGATCTCAGCAGCAGTCTGTGGCGCCTGGGCGCCAAGAGCGGCCGCATTCTCGTAGTGACTCTTGGGGATCACCAGGAGATGGTGAGGTGCCCCCGGGTTGAGATCGGAAAAGACGAGCACCTCGTCGGTCTCATGGACCACTTCGGCGGGGAGTTCGCGGGCGACAATCTTGCAGAAGACGCAATCAAGTTCAGTGTTCACACCGGCACCCTAACCGCAATCAATCAAGACCAACGGCCACAATGGGCAAGTAGCGCTGCTCCAGCGGCCACGCCGGCGGTCGACGTACGCAAGACCGAGTGGCCCAGGCGACGAGTGCGCTCGGCGCCAAACATGGTGATCTCCTCAGGGCTGATCCCGCCCTCAGGTCCCACTACAACGACGATGCGTCCGGCAAGGGCCATTGGCATGGAGATCAGCGGCTCAGTGGCTTCCTCGTGCAGTACAAAGGCGTGGTCGGCCTGATCGAGCAGCGCGGCGACTTCAACGCTGGTCGCTGGCTCCCTAACCAACGCGAAGTGAGCACGTCTGGCCTGTTTGCTGGACTCAAAAGCCGTCCGCCGCCACTTCGCCAAGGACTTGTCGGCCCGATCGCCTCGCCACACGGCCACCGATCTCGAGGCAGACCACGGGATGATCTCGTCGACGCCTATTTCGGTGAGCATCTGCACTGCCAACTCCCCCCGATCACCCTTCGGGATGGCCTGTACGACGATCAACTGCGGCTCCGCATTGGGCACCTCCTGCAACCGGGTCACCGTTACAGCCATGCGGGTCTTGCCGACTTCCATGACCTCACAAATGGCGACAAGTCCGTGGGTGTCAGTCAGCGACACAAAGTCGCCGGACTGGAGTCTGCGCGCCTTCGTCGCATGGTGGGCCTCGGCTCCTGACACTTCGAGCAAGGCGCCGACTGTGGCACCCGCCAGGTCGGCAACGAAGACCGGAAGGGTCACTTGAAGGCTTCCTTGAAGCGCCCGAAGACCGACTTCTGATGCCGGTGCACTCGGCCTTGTGGACTCTCCTCATTGCGCAGCGCAGCGAGCTCCTTGAGCAACTCGACTTGTCGGTCATCAAGGCGTTGTGGGGTCTCGACACTGACCGTGACGATCAAGTCGCCACGCCCCTGGGTGCGTAGATGCGGCACGCCCAAGCCACTCAATCGGATCTCGGTGCCACTCTGGGTGCCAGCTTTGATGTCGACTGTGGTGGCATCCGCAGACTCCGTCGGGCGCTTGTCCGCTGGCAGATCTGCCTCGAGCAACGGCAACTGGACTGAAGTACCCAAAGCAGCAGCCGTCATCGGCACCGTCACCTGGCAACGGAGATTCGTGTTTTCACGCAGATAGGTCGGATGCTCTGAGACGAGCATCTCGACGTACAGGTCACCAGAGGGGCCACCGCCCGGGCCAACTTCGCCTTCACCAACCAACTGCACCCGGGTGCCGGTGTCGACCCCTTGCGGGATCTTGACGCTGATTGATCGTCTTGACCTGATCCGCCCATCACCGCCGCACTCACGGCATGGTGAGGGGATGATTTCGCCGTAGCCTCGACATGGACCGCACGGTCGGAGTGTGCGCACTTCGCCGAGGAAGGACCGCTGCACATATTGCACTTCGCCTCGGCCATGGCAGGTGTCACAGGTCACCGGTGTGGAGCCTTCGCTGGCTCCACTTCCCGAGCAGCTGTTGCACAACACCGCAGTGTCAACCTTGAGTTCCTTCGTGGTGCCGAAGGCAGCCTCGGCCAACTCCACCTGCATCCGCACGAGCGCATCCTGGCCCCGACGCATGCGCGGGCGCGGCCCCCGACTCTGGGCGCCACCACCGAAGAAGGCATCCATCACGTCGGTGAAGGAGAAGCCTGCGCCACCACCCCCACCGGCACGACCGAAGGGGTCGCCACCCAAGTCATACATCCGACGCTTCTCGGGGTCTGACAAGACCTCGTAGGCGTTGGTGACTTGTTTGAAGTGCTCTTGCGACTCAGGGTCAGGATTGACGTCTGGGTGATATTGCCGAGCCAGTTTGCGATAGGCGCGCTTGATGGTGTCGTCATCGGCGTCTCTGGCCACACCAAGCGTTTCGTAGGGGTCGTTGCTCACTTGTTCCTCATGACTTCTCAAGAATGTGGGAGATATAGCTGGCGATGGCTTGCACCGCTGACATCGTGCCGGGGTAATCCATCCGCGTGGGCCCAACGACCCCAAGCGCTCCGACGGGAGTCCGGCTGGGCCCGTAACCAGTGGTGATCACCGACGTACTTGACAGCTCTTCCACCGGACCTTCGGAGCCAATCTGCACGCGTACGGCGCTGGCATGCGCTTCACCAAGCAGTCTCAGGAGAACGACTTGCTCCTCAAGGGCCTCCAGCATGGGACGTAGCGTCGCTTCGAAGCCTTCACCGAAATGAGCCAGATTGGCTGTGCCCCCCACAACGACACGCTGATCGGCCACCTGACTGGAAAAGGCATCCATCAGGCACAGCGCCACCATCGCCCCTGCTGCTTGATGTTGTGGGGCAAGCCTTGTGCTCATCAACTCCAGACCAGCGACTGCATTGCTGATGGTCTGCATGGCCGCCGCTTCATTGACTCGCAATCTCAGGCTTGCGACCAAGTCATCATCGACCTCAGTAGAAACCTCCACGACCAGTTGCTCGACCCTGCCTGTGGACAAGATCACCACGAGTAGCAGTCGATTGCTGGCCAGGGCGACCACCTCGACATGTCGGATGATCGACGCCGACATGATCGGATACTGGATGATCGCGACCTGCTGGGTCAACTGGGCGAGCAGGCGTACCGATCGAGCCATGACCTCGTCAAGATCGTGGGCACCTTCCAAGAACGACTCAATTGCGCGGCGCTCGGCAGCGCTCATCGGTTTGATCTCGGCCAACTGGTCAACGAAGAATCGATAGCCCTTCTCCGTGGGCACCCTGCCGGCACTCGTGTGCGGATGGGCAATCAGCCCTTCCTCCTCGAGCGCGGCCATGTCATTGCGAATCGTCGCTGAAGAGACCCCCAGTCGATGACGATCCACCAACGCCTTGCTGCCCACCGGCTCACGAGTCGTGACGTAATCCTCGACGATGGCGCGGAGTACAGCGAGCCTGCGCTCCTGCATCAACCACACCTCCACTCAGCTACTTGCCGAACTGTCTAATCACCTGACTGTTTGGCACTCTATCGCTCCGAGTGCCAATGATACTCGGCCCATGACTACGTCGCCTCGACTCGTGTCACCCAGGTCACCTTTGAGTCACCGCGTGGCATCCTGCGACCACCTGCCCTGTTGGCTTAACGTCGGTCGATGAACTCCAGAGCACCAGACCGCTATGGCAGCGACGCACTGGCCGGAGACTGGCGCCGCCCCAAGCGAGGGCTAAGCGTCGAGGTCGAGGCCCTGCCGGGCATGGTCGTCGAAGAAGTCAGTGATGACTTCGTCGGCGAGGTCATCCGCGTTGAGCGAGATCTGGGCACGGTGATCTTGGAAGACAGGCGAAACCGGCGACGCACCTTCCCGCTGGGGCCCGGCTTTTGGCTGGACGGCAAGCCCGTCACCTTGATTGCACCAAGTCGACGAGCTGTCCCTCAGCCAGCCAAACGCACGGCCTCCGGGTCAGTCGCTGTCACAAATCAGCGCGCCCGTGTGGCGAGGGCAAGTCGGATCTTTGTCGAGGGGCGCCATGACGCCGAGTTGGTGGAAAAGATCTGGGGGGATGACCTGCGAGTCGAAGGAGTGGTGGTCGAGTACTTGGGCGGTGTTGACGATCTTGGCGCCCACCTGGAGAGCTTCAACCCGGGGCCTCAGCGACGTGCCGGAGTACTCGTCGATCACTTGGTTGCTGGATCAAAGGAAAGCAGGATTGCAGCTGAGGTGGCAAGGAGCCCGATTGGCAAACATGTGCTGATCGTGGGCCATCCCTTCATCGACATCTGGGCCGCGGTCAAGGCCGAACGCATCGGGCAGGCGGCTTGGCCCGCCATACCCCGAGACACGGAGTGGAAGCACGGCGTCTGCAACGCCTTTGGCTGGCCACACGAAAACCAGGCCCACATCGCCAAGGCCTGGCAGTTCATCTTGTCCAGGGCAAACTCCTACGCCGACCTGGAACCTGCCTTTCTGGGCAGGGTTGAGGAGTTGATCGACTTCGTCACGGCTCCGGGCCAGGTTGACATCTGCGTCTAGCTAGCTGATCTTTCCGATCCCCGGCAAGAAGCGCCCGGTCGTGGCTGCATAGGCACGGTAGTTGGCGCTTGAGTCGATCAAGTGTGGTTCCTCGACTCCCCTGACCAGCAATTGAACAGCCGCAAGGAGCACCGCCCAACCCATCACGGTGAAGGCATTGGGAGCCATGAGCAGGCACCCGATGGTGCCAAAAATCATGAAGGTGTAGATCGGATTGCGCACCAATGCAAAGGGCCCTTTGGTGACGAGCTCGATGTCTTGACCTTCTTCGACCCCAAAGCCCCAGGATTCACCCATCACCGTCTGTGACCACCAAGCGCCCACGGCACCGACCATCCCGAGCAACACCGCAATGATCACAGCCCACATCGGGATCACGTCAAAGTCACCGTAGCCAAGCGAGCCGTAGACGAAGCCAGCGAAGATCATGACAAAGCCGCCGACGAAGCCCAGATCCGCGAGAAGTTCCCCAACGCCCATCGTGCGTCGCAGGCCTGCAACTCCGGTGGATCCGGTGGCCCTTCGATGCAGGAAGATCCGGAAGGCGACCAAGATCAGCAAGGCCCCGCCAAACCCGAGCAGACCCAGGCGAGCAACAAACACGGCGTTCATGACTCCAACCTCACAACAGACTCCTGGCCACTGCATCACCCAATAGCCGCCCACGCTCCGTCAGAGCAACCCAGCCCTGCCCCCCGGGCAATCGCTGCACCAGCCCGTCATAAATAACCTGCGCCAGTTTGTCGCGATCAAGGCGTGACGCGTCAAGTCCTTCACGCAGCCGAATGCCCAGCATCACAGCTTCCATGGCCTGCATGTCTCGATCAAGCGTCTCTTGGCCCGCGATCGGTTGCTCACCCGCCTCGAGGGATTGGGCGAAAGTACTTGGGTGTTTGACATTCCACCAGCGCACGCCAGCCAGGTGGGAATGAGCCCCCGGCCCGACCCCCCACCAGTCATCGCTGTGCCAGTACAACAAATTGTGCTGGCATTGTGAGTCGCGGTCACGGGCCCAGTTCGAGATCTCGTACCAGCTCAGGCCTGCCTGCTCAAAGGCTTGATCAGCGATCAAGTATTTGTCGGCCAAATCATCGTCATCAGGGGCTGCCACCAGACCCTGCTTCACCTGCCTGGCCAAACGGGTGCCCTGCTCAACGATGAGGCTGTACGCCGACACGTGGTCTGGCTC
>WBZM01000659.1_pt1 | contig 44456 bp, 46 predicted proteins | sample 5204271 | NCBI WGS metagenome assembly WBZM01 (sample SAMN12344346, study PRJNA552823) | activated sludge metagenome | biome: Activated sludge suspended growth; feature: Nitrification reactor; material: Wastewater; isolation source: activated sludge from nitrification reactor of wastewater... | reverse complement strand
GTGAGTATGATAGCTCCGTGGTAGGCGTGTTTTCTTACTGAAAATAAAACAGTGGGTGTAGGTAAGATATCTCCATCTATTACATTTATGCCTATATTACTTAATTCTTTTATTATTACTTTTTTTATGATAGGACCACTTTCTCTACCATCTCTTCCTATGAGTATAGTAGGATTTTCTTTTTTAGTTGTTTCTTTAGTAAAAAGAGCAAAAGCTAATGCATAATTTCTGACTATATCTTCAGTCAGGCTTTCACCCCAGACTCCTCTGTATCCAGAAACATTTAGTTCAGCTTTTAGTGGCATAATCATATATATTATAACTGATTTTTACACACAAGTTAATGACTATTGTGTTAATATAAACTTATGGCAAATTATGCAGAAAACAGGAAAGCACGCTTTGATTATGAGATTTTAGAAAAGTACGAAGCGGGGATAGAGCTTTTGGGGATAGAAGTAAAGTCTGTCCGTTCTGGTAGGGTGTCTTTGGACGGGTCCTTTGTTATTGTGCGTGGGGGAGAAGCATTTCTAATAAATGCAAATATCACACCTCTTCAGCCAAAGAATGCTCCAAAAGATTACGACCCTATGAGAAATAGGAAAGTTTTATTAACCAAGAAAGAACTAGTAGAGCTAAGTGAAACAGAAAAAAACAGGAGTTTGACAATAGTGCCACTTAGTATGTATAATAAAAACAGGAAAGTTAAAGTAGAGATAGCTTTGGTTAAAGGTAAGAAAAACTTTGATAAAAGAGAAACTACTAAAAAAAGAGAGACAGATAGAGAAATTCGTAGAGAGTACAAAGGTCGTTGAAAATAAGAGGTCATATTTGCCCCTCGCGATTACGCTCGGGACAAATTTTACTTCGTAAAATTTGGGGATGCAAGGCATAGACAGAGAATTTGCTTTTATAGACGCATGTCGAGGATGAACATAATCTCGTAAAAATTTGTTCAAATGTTAATTGCAAAATTAGCTTCAAAAGTAAAAGCATCAGTTTCTCCATACTTTAGTATGAAGGACTTTGCTTTTGCTCCGGCTTTCGCTTAGTCGAAACTGGCATCAGTTTCATAGACTTCCGATATATGAAGCTTGGTGTAATATCATCGGGATAAGCTCCGACACGGCTTACCGTCGGGGACGAAAATTTAGAGCTCGATCGAAAAACATTTTTCTCGTTTAATAGTTTTTTGATTTAAATTTACAAATGAGATAAACATGTAGACCTCTATAAAAAGATTTTCTGCACGCGGGTTCAATTCCCGCCATCTCCACAAAAATAAGGAGTTTATCGACTATATTTTTGTAGGACTCTGAGGAGTTTTGCGACGAAGAGTGGTTAATGCTATTTTTAGAAATTTCTTTTTAGTACTTTTTGTGTTAGTATTCTATTACTATGGACTTTAATTTTTTAAATCAAAAAGAAGATAAAAACAAGAAAAAAGAAGAATGGGACAAGGCAGGTTCTAAATTTATAGGGAGTATCGCTTCTTCAATACTTATTTTTATGCTTATAACAGCTTTGTATTTGGCTTTTTCTGATAAATCAAAACCAACTGCAAACATACCAATATCTGAGCTTGCAAGCAGTGTTTCAAAAGGAGAAGTAAAAAGTATTCTAGTAGAAGGAAGCAAGCTCACTATCACATTAAATAACGATGAAGTTAAAAAATCTAAAAAAGAGTTGGAATCATCTCTTTCAGAAACCCTTTCTAACTATGGAGTTTCTAAAGAATCTTTAGAAAAAGTTTCTCTTGAGGTAAAAGACGAAAGTGGGTTTGGTTACTGGTTGTTAAACATTTTACCATTTGCTTTACCTATCGTATTCATCATATTCTTTTTCTGGTATTTATCTCGCCAAGTAAAAGGTGCTGGTATGCAAGCATTTACCTTCGGGCAATCCAAAGCCCGTATTACTGACCCAAATGATAAAAATAATAAAATAACATTCAAGGATGTGGCTGGAGCGAAAGAAGCAAAAGAAGAATTGAAAGAGATAGTAGATTTTCTAAAAAGCCCTAAAAAGTTTTTAGATATAGGAGCTAGAATTCCAAAAGGTGTAATGCTCACAGGAGCTCCTGGTACTGGTAAAACATTGCTAGCTAGAGCTGTGGCAGGAGAGGCTTCTGTGCCGTTTTTCCATTTGTCTGGTTCAGAATTTGTGGAGATGTTTGTAGGAGTAGGGGCAAGCCGAGTGAGAGACCTTTTCAAAATGGCAAAACGATCTGCTCCAGCTATAATTTTCGTAGATGAGATAGATGCAATAGGTAGAATAAGAGGGGGAGGCTTTGGAGGGGGAAATGACGAAAGAGAGCAAACCTTAAACCAGATACTTGTAGAAATGGATGGTTTTGAGCCGAATGATAAAGTCATAGTTATGGCAGCTACAAATAGGCCAGATGTATTGGACCCAGCTCTTGTGCGACCGGGGCGTTTTGACAGAAAGGTAGTGCTTGATTTGCCAGATAGAGCTGACAGAGAAGCCATATTAAATATTCATGCAAAAAAGAAGCCTCTAGCTGAAGATGTAAATCTGAAATTGATAGCAGAAAGAACACCAGGATTTTCTGGAGCAGACTTGTACTCGCTTATGAATGAGGGTGCAATACTTGCTGCTCGCGAAAATAGAAAAAAAGTATTTCAATTTGATTTGATAAGAGCTATAGAAAAAGTAATGCTGGGTCCAGAAAGGAAGAGCCATCTTCTGTCTAAAAAAGAAAAAGAAATAACTGCTTATCACGAAGCAGGTCATGCTTTAGTGGCGTCCGTGCTTCCTTATGCTGATCCTGTACACAAGGTATCTATCGTGGCTCGTGGTTCTGCGGGTGGATATACTTTAAAGCTACCTATCGAAGAACGAAAACTTCAATCTAAAAAAGAATTTATTGACGACATAGCTATGTCCCTTGGAGGTTATGTAGCTGAGCAGATGATGTTTGGAGATATTACCACAGGACCTTCTTCTGATTTGCAAGTAGCTACAAACTTAGCCCGTGCGATGGTTACAAGATGGGGTATGTCAGATGTTATTGGGCCTGTAGCTTTGGCTTCTTCAAAAAGAGAATGGTCAGAAGGTGGCGAAAAAGAAATGTCAGAAAACTTAGCTATGGAGGTAGATAAAGAAGTAAAAAGGATAATGACAGATGGACTCAAGTCTGCTGAGAAAGTATTGAAAGAAAATAAGAAAATATTAGATGCTATCGCAATAAAGCTTATGGAAGTCGAGACATTGGAGCAAGATGAATATGAAAAGATACTGCTTGGGCACGGTATAGCTTTAAAGAAGAAAGAAGAAGTGAAGGTTGCTTAAATATCAAATTTTTAATATATTATTCTTATTGTAACCAATAAGAATATATCCGCTCTTAGCTCAGTTGGTTAGAGCACAGAGCTTATACCTCTGGGGTCCTTGGTTCGAATCCAAGAGAGCGGACAACAAAACCTCCTTTTGGGAGGTTTTAATCTTTATGAAATAATTTACACTTTTTAGTGTAGTATAAATAGATGGAGGTTTTAGAAAAATCAGACGAAGAAATAGTTTTGATGGTAAAAGAGGGAAATAAGGAAGCTTTTGGAATTATAGTAGATAGGTACCTATTAAAAATAAAGAGGTATGCAAAGAAATTTATCTTTGACAGGGCTGATGTGGATGATTTAGTACAAGATGTTTTTTTGAAAGCCTATATAAATATTTTTAGTTTTGATGATGAAAAAAAGTTTTCTCCTTGGATTTACCGGATAGCTCATAATGAATTTATAAATGCAGTTCGAAAAAAGATGCGAGAAAAACTTTTCCCTGTAGATTTTGATGTATTCTTTCCTTATTTAGAAGCTAAAGAAAATGTGGAGAAAGATCTAGATGCACTTTTTGATCAAAAGTTTTTGGATGAAAATTTACAGAAATTGGATACGAAGTACAAAGAAATAATAATTTTGTTTTTTTATGAAAATTTAAGTTATCAAGAAATCGCTGATGTACTAGAAATACCAGTGTCTACCGTCGGTGCAAGGCTTGGTCGAGCCAAAGAAAAGTTAAAAACTTTTATTAAAAATCGTTATGAATGAAAAAATAAAAAGCATAAAAGAAAAAGTTATTGAAAAAATAAACTCTGGGCAGATTTATATGAAACCAAAGTGGTTTTTTGTTGTTCGTTTTGTATTTCGGATAATCTCTGCTTTCATAGTATTTTTTGCAATTCTATACATACTGTCTTTTGTAGTTCTAGTTTTCAAAGAAAAAGGGCCGATAGATGTGCTAGGTATGGGGACTAAAGGGGTGCATATCTTTATAAGCACTATGCCTTGGCTTTTGATGTTTGCCTTTTTGGTTCTTCTTATTGTACTTGAGTTTTTGGTTCGAAAGTTTGCCTTTGTTTACAAGAAACCTCTTTTGTATTCTATATTTGCTTTGGTTTTCGTGGTGTTGTTAGCGAGTTTTGCTTTAGTGAAGATAGATAGGGATTTTAAATTTGCTCGCTTTGGTGAAAGACCAGAAGTGCCTTTCTTTGGTCCAATAAACAAGCATTATAGGGGGGAATACGACAATAGGCCTATGAATAAAAGAATATATAAAAATAAAGAATTTATGGAAGATAAAATGTTTAGACGAGAGATGCCACCAGATGAAATATTTTTCAGATAGTATTGTAATAATAAGTGCAGTAGATATCACTGCATTTATTAACTAAAAAATAAAAAAATGACTAAAAAGAAAATATTAACTTATGGTTCTATATTAGCACTCACTTTGTTCTTGGGTTTTGGTGTTTCTTCTGCAGATGCTTTCTTTGGTGGTAAAAATATTACATCAGAAGAAAGAGCCACAATGACTCAAAATATGTTTGAAGAACAAGCAAAACTTTTAGGTGTTTCAGTTGATGAGATAAAGACAGCCTGGGCACAAGGTCAAAATATGTGGGAACTTGCAAAAGCAAAAGGAATATCAGAAGACACTATAAAAGCAAAGATGCAAACATTAAGAAAAGAGAGAATGACAGAAGAATTGAAAGTGTTAGTTTCTAAAGGCATAATCACTCAAGCTCAAGCTGATTTAAGGATAAAGAGTATGGAAACTATGTCTCAAAATATGAATGGTAAGAAGCTTGGAGGTAGGGGAGAGAAAGGCCGTGGGATGGGTTGGATGCCTGGGATGTTTAATTTCTAAGATAGATCGTTTTAGATAAAAATACTCTAGCAGAAACTAGAGTATTTTTATTTTATTCAAAATGAAATTCTTTGACCTTTTCTTTGACTCTTTGCCTAAGTAGAGGGTATTTTACTAACTCAGCATCTTTCTCAATTATTTCCATAGCCTCAGTACGAGCTGCCTCAACCATCTTGATGTTTCTTATTGCTTCCATACCTAAATCAGTAATACCCCATTGTTTTGCCCCAGAGAGCTCTCCAGCTCCTCTTAGGCTTAAGTCTAGTTCGGCCAACTCAAAGCCATTTTTGGCTGTTTTTAATGCCTTGAGTCTGTCTATTGTTTTAGTGCTTTTTGCTTCTGCAAAGACATAACAATATGCTTGGTGGTTGCTTCTTATGACTCGCCCACGAAGCTGGTGCAATTGGGCAAGACCAAATCTCTCTGCCCCTTCTATTATTATAATAGTTGCGTTTGGTACATTTACACCTACTTCTACTACTGAAGTGGCGCACAGGATATCAATCTTTTTAGATTTAAAATCTTCCATAACTTTTTCTTTTTTTTCTTTGCTCATTTTGCTATGCAAGACATCTATCTCGTATTCACGAAATACTTCTTTTTTAAGCCTCTTTGCTTCAGCTGTAGCTGATTTTACATTTAGAGCGAGTTCCTTGTCTTTATCTGCATCAAAAATACGAGGGCAGATGACATACAATTGTCTGCCGGCTTTTAGTTCTGTTCTTATTTTTTCATATACTTCATCTCTCTTATCTGGGGTTATTATCTCCGTTATTATGGGCTTCCTTCCCATTGGCATTTCTTCAAGTAAAGATAAATCTAAATCTCCATATATAGTGAGAGCAAGTGTACGGGGGATGGGAGTAGCTGTCATTGAAAGGAGGTGAGGAGCCACTGAATTATTTTCCTCATCTTTTTTTACTAGGCTTTTTCTTTGATTGGTACCAAAACGGTGCTGTTCATCTATTACCACAAAAGCTAAATCTTTAAACTTTACAGACTTTTGTATTAGGGCGTGAGTACCTATGAGGACGCTTATCTCTCCACTTGCAACCCATTTTAAAAGTTGAGTTCGTGAGATATTTGTCCAGCTTTCTATATTTACTTTTGAAGGGAATTTTCTACACCCAGAGCCAGTAATAAGCCCTATATTTATAGGCATATGTTTAAAGTATTTTATAAAGGATTCAAAATGCTGAGTGGCAAGTATTTCAGTCGGAGCCATATAAGCTACTTGTAAATTCCCAAAATTCTGCGGAACACCATTTCGGGATGGTCTTTGGTTTACAACAGCATTTGTCACTGTGGCTGCCACTGCTGTCTTACCGCTACCTACATCTCCTTCAAGGAGTCTGGACATTGGGCTTGGTTTTTTTAAGTCTTCCAAAATTGTTTTTATGGAATTTAGTTGAGAGGCAGTAGGAGTAAAAGGGAACATATCGATGAATTGTTTAGTGGTTTTTGTATCGGTGTTTATTTTAAATGATTTGTTTTTCCTGTATTGCCATTTGTCGTGTTGTCTTTCTAGTTGTATGAAAAATACTTCTTCAAAAGCAAATCTTTTTTTTGCAGACTCTCTGTCTTTTGCATTTTTCGGTAAGTGTATCCATACTAAGGCTGTCTGTAATTTTGGTAGATTATACTTTTCTAGTATGTATTCTGGGATATAATCAGCTGTGCTTTCTAAAGTCTTATCTTGAAATACTTTTTTTATGGCATGGTAAAACCACTTTGAAGTGATGCCGTTTGTCTCTCGGTATATAGGGTATGAAGTGCTCTCATTTAAGGTGTCTCCATTTTTAAAAAGGTTTTTATGTATATCTATTGGTAGTATTTCTGTTTTTTCAAATTCTGGGTTTGCTATATATATTCCTCCCTTGCTCTCTGTTACTTTTCCTGTGAGTTTCACATTTTCACCTTCTTTTATCATTTTTGCTAAGTAAGCCTGATTGTACCAGATTATTTTTATCTTACCTGTGATGTCAGAGATATCTGCTTGTGCCATAGGTATTCTTGATTTATAGCCTTTTTTAATTTTTAAACCAGTTACTTTACCATACACAGTACTCATATCTCCCGCTTTTAATTCGGTGATACTTTTTATTTCTGAAATATCACTGTACCGGGTAGGGAAATAAAACAACAAATCCGCAACAGAAAAAAGGCCTAGTCTTTTTAGAGCCTTTTTTTGTTTTTCATCTAGACGAAATTGTGCCTCGATCCTGTCAGAAAGTTGCATTGATTAAATCAAAACTTTGATTTTTTCTGCTAGTTCATCCAAGGTGAAATTGGACTTTACCATAAATTCGCTTATGCCGAGCTTGTTTGCTTCCTCGATGTCTTTTTCCTCAGAGAGATTTGAGAATACGATAACTGGAATGCGTTTTAGATTTTCATCTTCTCGAATTTTTTTCAAAATCATAAAACCATCAACATCTGGCAAAAGTAAATCAAGAAGCACCATATCGGGCTTAGTATTTGCATTTAGTATTTTAAATGCTTCTACACTATTTGATGCAGTCAATACATCATAGCCTTCTTTTTTGAGTTTCTTTGCTTCCAACCCTTGCAAGAAATCGTCGTCTTCTATTATTAGAATCATTTTTGCCATATTTTTATATAAAGCAATTATATAATACTTCTTTAGGGTGGTGCAACCTTTATTGCTTAAATGTGGGGATTGTAAAGAAAAAAGTGGTGCCGTCTGTCTTGCTACTTTCAAACCATATCTTACCTCCATTTTTCTCTACTATGTTTTTCACTGTGAAAAGCCCTATACCAGAGCCTATGGCTTCCTTTTTTTGAGCTTCTTTATCACGGTAGAATTTCTGGAATATCTTTGGTTTACCTTCTTCTGATATTCCTATACCTGTGTCTTTTATAGATACTTGTAGTAAGCCGTCTATTTCTTTTAGAGTTATAAATATTTTCCCATGCATATTGCTGTACTTTATGGCATTTTCTAAAAGATTTTGGATTACCAATCTTATCTTATCTTTATCAGCACTTGCTGGGCGAACTTTTACTAATGGTTTTAAAAATATTATTTCTATACCTTTATTGTATGCTTCTCCAGAAAAGTCGAATATTGTGCTATCTATCATCTCTACCATATCTACTTTTGATATGATATATTCTTTTTCGATTATGTTTTCTGCCTTGTTTGCAAGCAAAAGGTCACTCACTGTGGCTATAGCTCTTTCGTTTCCTTCATAAGCTTTACGCATCAGACTTTCTTGTTCAGCTGTCAGTGTGCCTAGATCTCCATCTAAGAACATTTTTATGATCCACTTTAGTGCAGAAAGGGAAGTGCGTATCTGATGTGCACTCAAAGACACTATGTCTGACTTTCTAGAGTACATATTCTTAAACCGGTCATTTTCTTCCTCTAGATTTTTTATTTTTTCTTCTGGATTCATTACGAATGTAATTATAACATTTAAATAAAGTTGTATATAATATAAATATGGAAAAGTTCTGGAGAGTTTTCACTAGTAAAAAAGATATTAATGTTAGAAAAGATGATAATAATGAAAAGTATGAAGCTCATGACGGAGGGGCTCATTATATAGGGAATAGCCCTGATGATGTTTTTAATTCAATAAAAAATACTCACCCAGAAGCAAAAGCTGAATGGATAAATAACAAAGAATTACGAGAATTTTTAGTGATTGGTCCTGACAATAAAGTGGTAGAAAAGATTGAAGCTTCTGATTATTCAGAAGCAAGCGACATAGCTTTTGAGAAGTATGGTAGCAATGTTTTTGTAACTGATAAAATATACCCCACTAATCACCCTACAGATGATTATTATATTTAAATTTTGCGGAGAGAGTGGGATTCGAACCCACGGTCCTGTTTAAGGGACGACGGTTTAGTAAACCGTTGATTTAAACCACTCATCCATCTCTCCGTATATTTCGCTTTGCTCAAACGGAGTCGCCTTTGGCGAACCGATGGAATTGTGGTCGGCATATCTGCCGGCTCGGACAGAAGCAGTTTTATCCTCGCCCATCTCATCCATCTCTCCTTTGTATTTCTCAATATAGCATAAAATGAAAAAATAGTAATAATGTGCTAAAGTATGTATGTTTTAGGAGACGTGTCGGAGTGGTCTAACGTGCCTCTTTGCTAAAGAGGTAGGGGCTTTATACCCCCTCGCGAGTTCGAATCTCGCCGTCTCCGCAGATTTTGTTTCAGTTGCTAATGAGTTGTATAATATTCATGTTATTAACCCAAAGTTTTTTATATATAAATTTTAGCTAAGTCAATTAAATTAAAAAGATGAATAAAAAAATCGAAATTACAGCAGAATACTTTCGTAATTATAGACAAAAACTAGGTTTTACTAATCAGTCTGATGTTAAAAATTTTTTTGGTGCCAAAGATATAATACCCGCAGTAGATTTAAGATATATTTCACTTCTAAATGAAAGACTCTATCGTATTTTAGACAAATTAAATTCTGTTGTTTCTCCTGAAATAAGAATTGACAACCTTGATGTTTTTAAAAAAAATCATATTGATAGGACCTTTGAAATTATGAAAGAAAGTAATATTTTATCTGTCTTAAATAATCAAGGAAGAAGACCAGAGCAAGTATATTATTCTTGGATGAGAGGATATATTCTTTCAAATTATTTCTTAAAAGCCTTAAGCTTAGTTTTTGGAGTTGATATCTCTAATATAGATTTAATTGGGGACGACGATCTAAAAAATATTGAAACATTTAAGAGAACACCAAAAGCAGATTTAGAGATTAAGTTCAGCAGGAAAGAAAAAATAAGAATTGAAATGCAGTCTGGTTTTACAGGTATTAACGATATAAAACAACATAAAGTCTTAGAAGCAAAGAGAGTTTTTCGTGATTTAGGCATTCATACGCTCGCTATTCACTTTGATTTGTACAATGGGCAAGTTGCCTTTGTTAAGTTAGATGAGATAGAAGATGATAGTATAAACTGGATTACAAGACAACAAATGGAGGGTCAAACTGTTTTTAACATTGATCAAAATTATTTTATTTGGAAAATCACAGAAAAGCCAATAAAATATAAGGAAATTAATTTTGATTAGATTGTTCTATGAGTAAAATTAAGAAATTAAAAGTTATAGATTTGTTTTCCGGTGTTGGTGGTTTAAGTTATGGATTTGCCCATAATGACGATTTTGAAATTATAGCTGCAAATGAGATTTTGCCAAATATGGCAAAAGCATACTCATTAAATCATCCTACAACCAAGGTTTATACTGAAGATATTAAGTATTTTAATGCAGAGAAAGTTGAAAAAGATCTAGGAATTAAAGTAAGTGAAATTGATATAATTATTGGAGGACCTCCTTGCCAAGCTTATTCTACTGTTGGCAAAAGGTTGATTGACGACCCAAGAGGTAAGTTATTTCAAGAGTATTATCGTGTTTTAAAAGAATTTAATCCAAAACTTTTTCTTTTTGAAAATGTTAAGGGTTTATTATCTATGCAAGATGGAGAATTGTTTAAAACGATAATTTCTTTATTTGAATCTTTGGGCTATAAGGTTAAATACAAGATTCTTAATGCTGCTGATTATGGTGTTCCACAGATAAGAGAAAGGGTAATTATAATTGGTTCAAAGTTAAAAAGTGAATTTGAATACCCTGAACCAACTCACTACAACCCAGATGGAGAAGTAAGTTTGTTTAAAAGCAATATGAAACCATACTTAACTCTTGAGGAAGCAATTAGCGATTTACCTTTTATTAAAACAAACGAAGAGAGCCTTGAATATGTTAGTGAGCCTAAAAATGATTTTCAAAAGTTAATGAGAAGTAATGCCCCTAAAATATTGATGGATCATAACTCTCCTAAAAATAATATAAATTTAGTAAAAATAATGGAGTTATTACCAGATGGCGGAACACCTGAAGATTTGCCGGAGCTATTGCGTCCTAAATCTGGTTTTAAAAATACTTACTGTCGTCTTTGGTGGAAAAGACCCTCAACTACAATAACTAGAAATTTAAGTACCCCTTCTTCTTCTCGTTGTATTCATCCAAAAGCTCCTAGGCCGCTTACTACAAGAGAGGGAGCAAGAATACAATGTTTTCCAGATGATTATAAATTTTATGGTTCACGAGGTGATAAAAATTTACAAATAGGGAATGCTGTACCAACTTTTCTATCTAATGCTCTAGCTAAGTCTATACTAAAAGTTTTTTCTGATATTTTATAGTATTTACGATTAAGTTTAGTTAAGCAAGAACGGTTCTTGCTTAGTTCTTTTTTATAATTTTATTTAACACCCCCTTATTTTTTACTATGTTTTTATAATCCCATTGTATTAGTGAGGATTTTTTGAGCCATCTTTTTAGATGTGTGATTTTTATTTCTTTTACATCTGTACAAAATATCTCAGCAGCTTTGAATCTGCCTTCAGGCTTCAAATCTTTCTCATCAAAACCTTGACCAGAGAAAAACATAAGTGAGACTTTTCCATTTGCTCTCACGGAATAAGATACAATCGGATTGCCTTCTAAAAACCATACAGGGCTACCGTGCCAGATTTTCGATTCACTTCTCTTTAAATTTTTATTTATATTTGTTTGGAGAAAATCACAGACCGCTTTTATATTTTTTGTTTGCAATTTATTGTACTGTGATATTGTTGTAGCTTTAGTTTTTTGCATTTTATTTATATTTTTCTTACCAATACAGAATGTGTCTCTGTCATAGGTTTTAGGTTTGCAAAGAGGAGAATTCCTAAAGACAAAAGTGCTAAGTTTTTGATTATATATTGACCGATAAGAGAGGGGACCAAGAAACCATCCCAAGTGTGTTCTGGAAGCATATAAAGGGGCATAACTGTAGTAAATAAGTGAAAAAGAAGAACTGCAAAAGTTATCCTCTCTACTTTTGGGAAAAGTATCATTATTCCTATAATCACTTCAAACAATCCAAAAAGTCTTTGAAATGTATCAGGAGCAATAAAATTCAAAAAAGTCACATCTAGTAAATCTGTCACCAAAGGCCCTGCTGGGCTTAGTAAAAAAACTTTAAGAATTCCAAACCAAAAAAATAGAATAAACAAAGATATCCTGCTTATGGTAAGACCATTTTTTCTCATCCAGAGTATGGCTTGCAAGTCAAAGTTTTCTAATTTGTTATTTTGTGTTTCCATTTTTGGTGATATTAATTAGATGTTTTTAATTCCTCCCTCAATTCTCTAAGTAAGAATATGCTAACATCATCACAGGTGTCATCTTTTCCTTTACGGAATGGTTTTTCTAATACTTTAATAAGACGCATTGTATATAAAAGCAAATAGGAAAGTAATCCGACTTCTATGATGCCTGTGTACAAATCAGTCTCGGAAAATACTAGCAACAATATGACAAATAATACAATAGACTCCACAAGTACTGTCACCGAAGGGATAAACTTGGTTTTTTGGATATGATATACACGCAAAAGAAGTTTCCTCAGCTGGGCTTGTTCAGATTTTATTCTAGTCATATAGTTTGGAGGTACACCTCTTTTTTCCATATCGTCAAAAACCAAATCAAATTCTTTTACAGCTTCCAAAGCACAATCCATATGACTATGATTTTTCACATCACTTAGCCCGTATTCAAATTCTGAGATGAATTTTATAGCTATGTCTCTTGCTTTTTTATTATCAAAAGAAGAATCTTTTCTTTTCAATGCATCTCCTTCGGCTATTATGCTCTCCAATGAAGAACGAATCTCCGCTGGTATTTTCTCTACTTCCTTGTAGTCAGAAAAAACTCCAGCTAGTAGAAAACCAGTCACAAATATCGAGCTAGAAATCACACTACTTATCAAAGCATTTAAGGCAATAAATTCTAGGTGAAGTGTGTTCACGAAGAATTTAGCAAGCATTACAAGAAGTACGGCAAATAGCACCGTTGAAGCTATATAAATCTTACCCATTTTTTGTTTCAATGTTTGTTCTTTTTCCATAAACCCATTATACAAGATTTATTTGTTTTTTATAATTTATGATATATTTACAATATGACTTTTGGTGAAAAAATAAAACAAGCAGTATGGCGTTTTGTGTATAGATTTTTTGTTAAGATTAGAAACTTCCTATTAAAAACAAGAGTCATCTATCACGAAAAGGGAAGACAGCCGTACCATATAGGCTGGCTTGCACCAGGCAAAACTCTAGAACAATTGAAAGTTCATTTGCACGGGGAGTGGGGTTTTGGAAATCATTTCGTGGCGTGGATAGATGAAGGGCAAGTTCTAAGCTGGAGAAAACTAGTTGATTTTAACGATCAATACCACATAAGAGTTTTTAATGATGGAGAGATAAGAGGTCATTTTGAATACACTCCAGAAGGGCATCCGATAGACCACTTTATAGAAAAAGGGGAGAAAGAAGCCCAGATAGATTTTTTGAAATTCTTAGGAGAATTTGTAGTAAGTAAAAAATATGTATCACATTTAGAGGTGGATCCAAATTCTTTCAATCCAGAATCAGAAATAACTATAGATAAAAAAGACTAATCTGCCATTTTTGACTCCGGGAATACCATGTCCCAAAGTTTACCAGCTACATTGTTTGGAGCTCCAAACAATGGGTAATGATGCAAGTCTATAAAAGGCAAACTATTGCATTCTATAATACCGGTGCGCTTTTGCTCACTCCAAGGTTTACTAATGTCAGGCATTATAAAGTCCACTCCTACTACATTGTTGTCTAAAAACTTTGCCACATGTTCTAGGATCGCCTTATTTTCTGGATGAATTTGGTCAGTCACTTCGCTAGTAGTACCTCCACAGCTTCTACTTGTCTTTTGAGAAAAAGTAACTACGCGGCCTTTTTCTGGTACATCGTCCATTGTTATATTTTGTCTTTTCAATTCCTCTTCCTCTTCTTTATCTAGAGGTATTTTATGAAATATTGGCCCACTTCTTTCTTTTCTGCTATTTTCTTGTTCAAATAAATCTCGCAAAGTCCTCACTCCATCACCGACAACTTCTGGCTGATCTCTTCTCACTACTCCTACCAATTGTTTATTTATCACAGTACCTCTAAAAAGGTATCCATCAAGCTCTTCTTCAATTACCACAAAAGGGGAAAGCTTTTGTGCTTTTTTAAATCCAATCCTCAAGTCTTCTTTTGTATTGAGGTGAATCATAGTGTGTCTGCTTCTTGAACCAAGGTTTGGTTTTGTTATTACTGGTTTCTCAAGGCGGTTAAATATTTTCATAGCCTTATGAAAAGTGAAAGCAGTACCCCCATCTGCCACAGGCAGCCCCTCTTTTTTAAATTTGTCTTTCATTATTCCTTTATCATCCATCCATTTTAGTGAATTAGAATTTGCTGCATCTAAACCCGGTAATCCATCAAAAGAAATAGTTTTTCCGTTGTATTCAGCTACAAACATATCTCTGATAGGGCCCATATTAAATTCATACATTTTTATATTTCTTCTTTTTGCTTCATCCCAAACACATTTTGTCCTTAGACTGTCTTCTTCGGTTGGTCTGTAAGTAAAATGAGCTAATCCGCAGGCATTCATAAATTTAAAGAACGGTATAGGAGAAATATTTAGAAGTATTTTTGCTAATCGTCCAAAAAACTTCTCTGCAAAATTAAAAAATGGTTCACTAAACCAACCTAACAGTACAGAAGTGTAGGCTACCCAGTGTATTTCTTGTGCGGGTTCACAATCTTTACAATGTTTCATAAAAATTATTATATCAGAAATCAATGCGCTATGGTAACAGCTATTATTTTCTTTGCACCCATTTCTTTCAGTACTTTCCTTGCTTCGTTTAGAGTAGCACCAGTGGTGATAATGTCATCTACCAAAATAATATTTCTGCCTTTTAAGGAATTTTCGTTTTTTATTCCGAAAGTACCTTTTAGGTTTTTTAGTCGGGTGCTTCTATTTTCAATGTTTGCTTGATGTACAGTATCCACTTTTTTTACTAAAACATCTTTTATTACTTCAAAAGTATTTTGTTTGTTTTCTTTACCTATCCTAATCAGTGCATTGCAAATAAGTTCGGATTGGTTGAATCCTCTTTCCTTAAACCTTTCTTTAGATAGTGGTATAGGCACCAACACTGGTTTAGTAAAGTTTTCTAAAGTTTCCAAGTCTGAAAGCTCCTCCATCAGTTTTAAATAGATTGGTTCAGCAAAAATTTCAGCAAGCTTTCTTTTGTTTTTATACTTTAAAAGCCAAATAGATTTTTTTACGACAGGATGTCTATAATCAAAAACAGGGAATATCCATTTTGCACACTCTCTTTCGGCTTGAGGAGAACTTGAAAGGCAAGAGGAACACAAATAGTAGCTACTCTTACCACAGCCGAGGCACTTCGTGGGAAATATTATATCTAGTATAGTGTCTAGAATATTCATATATGTTATACTTTAAAAGTATTTTAACACCAGATTTAACTTTAAAAAAGAATGGACAATCCTTTCAAAAAAATAATAGACTCAGCTGCAAATTTTTTAAGCAAAGAAGATAGCGTAAATGCAATAGGCATAGATATAGGTTCTTCTGCTATTAAAGTGGTAGAAATAAAAAAGAAAGCTGGGAAGGCGGTGCTAGAGACTTATGGAGCTATAGCTCTCGGCCCTTATGCAGAGGTGGATATAGGCAGAGTTACAAATTTACCAGTTGAAAAAGTTATAGAAGCCACAAAGGAAGTGCTCAAACAATCAGGAGTTACAAATAATTCCGTGGCTTTGTCTGTGCCAGTGCAGTCTAGCTTAGTATTTACTATCGAGCTACCTTCAAATATAAAAGAAGAAGAATTAAAATCTATCGTAGCAACTGAAGCAAGAAAATATATACCAGTACCTATCACAGAAGTGTCTTTAGATTATTTTATTTTGCCAAAGAAAGAAGTGTCCTTTGAGGAAGCGAATAATCCAGATGCATTAATTACTCCAGCTACAAAAACAGAGATTCTTGTAGTAGCTATACAGAACGATCAAATTTCCAAAATGCGTTCTATAGTGTCTCAATGCAGTCTGGATTCTTCATTTTTTGAAATGGAAATATTTTCTTCCGTTAGGTCAAATTTTGAACATGAGCTTTCACCAGTATTGCTGATGGATTTCGGTGCTTCAAGAACTAAATTGTCTATCGTAGAATTTGGTATGGTAAAGTCTTACCATACAGTAAATAGGGGAGGAGCAGACATAACAGACTCTATCTCAAAATCACTCACTATCCCTTTTGCTAAAGCCGAAGAAAAGAAAAAAGAGTTTGGTTTATTTGGTGATCCCGCAGATAAAAATTTAGCTGAGATTATAAAAGTACACACTGATTATATTTTTTCTGAGACAAATAATGTGCTTTTAGGTTATGAAAAGAAGTACAATAGAACAATAAGCAAAGTCATATTTACTGGGGGAGGTTCTCTTTTGAAAGGATTGAAAGAGGTGGCAGAAAGTAACTTTAGAGCCGAGATAGAGATAGGCCATCCATTTTCAAAAGTAGGTGCTCCGATATTTTTAGAGAAAGTTTTAGATACAACTGGTCCAGAGTTTGCTGTAGCGATAGGGCTTGCTTTGAGAAAATTACAATAATTTCAATTTATTGTGCAAAAAAGCTTTGATAATAGTAAAACATATTGTTATACTTAAATAGATAGATGGAACAAAATTTTCAAACATCATTCATACCTAAAAGACCGATAGTAGAAGATAGGGCAGTAGCAAAGCCCGTTAGTCTTTTCTTAATTATTTCCATTGTAATTTTCTTTACAATGGTTGTTGCATTTGGAGCAATGTACTTTTACAAAGCTACTTTAAGTAAAAATATAGTAGCTATGAATAGTCAGTTGGACATAGCTAAAAATAGATTTGAACCAGCTAGAATAAGTGAACTTCAAAAACTAGATAAAAGACTTCGTGCTTCAAATCAGGTGATATCAAACCACATAGCTGTTTCTCCTATATTTGAGGCACTAAGCAAAATTACTCTAAAGACAATTCGTTTTACAAACTTTAGCTACGAATTTGGAAACGAACAAACTGATAAGATTTTAGTAAAGCTTACAGGCCAATCTGTAGGCTACAGAGCTATAGCTTTACAAGCTGATTTATTTTCTAAAAATAAAAATTTTATAGATCCTGTTTTCTCCAATTTAACCCTAGACGAGAAAGGAAATGTTTTATTTGATTTAGAATTTTCTGTGGATAGGAGTTTTGTGGATTATAGGCAGACATTATTAACTCAGTCTAATAGCGATACACAATAATATGTTTAGAGTTGCAACACCATTAATACTCATAGGCATTTCAATCGCAGGTTTTTTGATGTTTGTGAATCCTATGTACAAGGAAGTGTCTTTATTAAAGACAGAGATAAATTCGTACAATGAAGCATTGAACAACTCAAATGTATTAGATAATGAAAGAGATAAACTTACAAAAAAGTTTAATTCCATTGACCCGGCAGATTTAGATAAATTGCAAAAACTTTTACCAGACAATGTGGACAATATTCGTCTTATTCTAGAAATAGAAAAACTAGCTTCTCCTTATGGTATGGTACTCAAAGATGTAAGATATGATACAGAAAAAAAAGATGATAGTACTAAAACTGGAGTGCTTCAAGCCGGGCAGGGTATAAGTAATTTAGGTAATGCTGATTATGGTGTTTGGACTCTAGAATTTTCTACTGAAGGTTCTTATAAAAATTTCTTAAATTTCACTAGGGACTTAGAAAATAACTTAAGAATTGTGGATGTGTCCTCTATTCAATTTTCTTCAATCAATGACACAGTAAAAAATACTTCAGAGACATACAAATATGCTTTTAAAATTAAAACTTATTGGATGAAAAATTAATATGAATCAGAAGCTAAAAAATGTAATATTGTTTATGGTTATAGCTATCATTATGATAGCTGCGTATCTTGTTTTTATAAAAAAAGATAAAGAAGAACCGAATCTAGTAACAACTTCAAATGACCTAAACACAGAAGCTTTGGGTAGTGAACTTGATACAAATAATATAAAACAAGAATCAGAAGTAAATAATGTTACAGGAAGTTTTCTTTCACTTCTTCTAAATGTAAAGAGTATCTCTTTGGAAGATAAAATATTTTCTGATATTGCTTTTATAAGTCTAAAAGATTCAAGCATATTAATTACACAAGATGGCACTGAAGGAAGACCAAACCCATTTGCTCCTATTGGTACAGAAGTAAACACTTCTCTTCAAAATCTAAATAAGCCTACTACTCCAGAGCCACTGCCAGTTTCTTCTACTGAAAATACAGTCCAGTCTGATTTACCTACACAGCCTGCTTCTACTGCTCCTACTACAGGCACTACAACCAAGCCAGTAAAAAATTAATTATTTAAATATGAGTTTTTTAGAAGAATTAGCACAAAAAGGCATAATAGGACAAGGCCAAATAGTTGATATAAAAAATATAGCCCAAGAAAAATATGCTGGGGATGTTGAACAAGTGCTTCTAGACAATGGCTTATCCGAAGACACTCTTCTACAAGCAAAAGGAGAGTATCTAGGTATGCCTACTAAAAAGGTAAATGTAAAAGAAATATCTTTTAATGTTTTAAAATACATCCCCGAAGATTCGGCCAAGCATTATCATTTTGTTCCTTTTGCTTTGGAAGATGGTGTTTTGGAAGTTGGTATTACTGATCCAGAAAATGTACAAAGTACTGATGCGTTACAATTTATCTCAAATAAGCTCTCTATACCTTTTAAAGTTTTTCTAATAACCAAGAGTGATTATGAGAGAGTTATGAGTAGTTACAAAGGGCTTTCAGTGCAAGTGGAAGAAGCCCTTGATCAATTTAACCCAGAAGATGGTCCTTCTGGGGAAAAAAGTGATAACAACGATGATGATTTAGGTAAAGAAATAAAAAGTGTGAATACGGTAGATGAAACAAAAATTGTCGAAGATGCTCCTGTAATAAAAATAGTGGCAGTTGTTTTGAGAAATGCTATCGAAGGAAACGCTTCGGATATACACATAGAGCATACTGGTCAAAAAGTAAAAGTGCGGTACCGTGTGGATGGTACACTTCATACCTCAATAATGTTACCTACAAATGTACACAGTGGTGTAGTTGCTCGTATTAAGATTTTGTCTAAATTAAAATTAGACGAAAAGAGAAAACCTCAAGATGGTTCTTTTAGTACTGTTGTGGACGGAAGAAAGATAGATTTTCGTGTATCTACCATGCCTGGTTATTATGGAGAGAAAGTAGCTATTCGTTTACTTGATTCTGAAAAAGGAGTTAAAACACTTGACCAGCTTGGTCTATCCAAAAAAAATGTTGATCTAGTAAGAGAGGCTATCGCAAAACCATATGGGCTTATCTTAGTTACTGGTCCTACTGGTTCTGGTAAATCTACCACATTGTATTCATTAATGAATGAGCTTGATAAAGAAAAAAGCAATATAGTTACACTAGAAGACCCAGTCGAATATCATATGCCTGATGTAAACCAATCTCAAGTTATGCCAGAGATAGGCTATACTTTTGCTTCTGGTTTGCGTTCTATTTTAAGACAAGACCCAGACATAATAATAGTAGGAGAAATTCGTGATAAAGAGACAGCTCAGCTGGCTATTCAAGCGGCTTTGACTGGACACTTGGTTTTGTCTACTTTGCACACTAATAATGCTGTAGGAGCGATACCTCGTCTTGTGGATATGGGAGTGGATCCATATCTAATTGCCCCTACTTTAATACTTTCTGTTGCTCAAAGACTTGCTCGTCTTACCTGTCCTTCTTCTAGGAAACTTGTGCCTATGGACCCAAGCTTAAAGCGTCAATACGAAGAACAATTTAAAGATTTACCAGAAGAATTTAGGAAAGAAATAACTGTCAAAAGTGAAATGTATGAGACAGTGCCTTCAGCAGATTGCCCTTCGGGCACAAGGGGACGTGTTGCTATCTTTGAAATGTTTAAGATAGATAAAGATATACAAAATATAATCTTAAAAGACCCTGTAGACACGACTATATACAAAGCTGCTCGTGCTAAAGGAATGTTGACAATGAGAGAAGATGCTATGCTTAAAGCAATGGAAGGAGTAATACCAATGGTTGAAGTTTATAATTTTAATAATGAGAATGAATAATTCTGTTTCAGTAGATAATTTATGGAATGGTTTCTAATCGCTTTGGCTGCACCTTTTTTGTGGGCATTGGTAAATATATCTGATCAATATTTGATAGATAAATATACAGATGGGGAAGAAAAGTCTCCAGGGGCCTTAGTACTATTCTCTAGCTTAACTGGCATTATTTTTCTTATTTCTATATATTTTTTTACTGACGATGTCTTGTTAATCCCTTTACTAGATAAGTTATTGTTATCTTTGACCGGGGTGCTTACCATAATCTGGGTTATTTTATATTTGTTTTCTTTAAAAATAGAAAAAGTGTCTAGTATCGCTCCTTGGTTTTTGACGGTACCAGTATTTGGTTATATTTTCGGTTTTCTATTTTTAGGGGAAACTTTGACTAAAACTCAACAGATAGGTTCTGTAATTATGTTTTTGGGAGTCATATTACTTTCTTTGGATTTTTCTGATGAAGATAAAACAAACTTCAAGTGGAAAGTGGGTTTATATATGTTGCCAGCCTGTCTACTGATCGCTCTTATAGGTATTGTGTTTAAATATGTTACAGTAGCGGATGATTTCTGGGTATCTTCTTTTTGGGTTTATTTTGGGCTAACTATAGCTGGTATTTTTATATTTATTTTTACACCCAAATATCGCTCATCGTTTTTGCAGATGATAAAAAAAGGAGGTAATAAGATTCTTTCCTTGAATCTTTTAAGTGAATTGATTTCAAACATCGGGAACCTTCTGACAAATTATGCCACTCTTCTTGCCCCTGTGGTTATGGTCTACTTAGTAGAAAGTTTCCAGCCAGCTGTTCTTTTAATTTTAACTATTATCTGTACTCGATTTTTCCCAAATATTATCACAGAAAATATGTCTAAAAGGGTACTTGTACCAAAAATAATATCAATTGTAATAATAATATTAGGTAGTGTGGTTTTGTTTATATAAAATTGCTGTTTTTATTGGTCGTTTTGTATTATAATTTATAATAAATAATATTATGGAAGGAGAAAAGAAAAAAATTTTAATAGTAGATGATGATGGTTTCTTATTGGATATGTATGCTTTTAAATTTAGCCAAAATAATTTTGAAGTGTACACCGCTACAGATGGAATTAAAGCATTAGAAAAACTAAAAGCTGGTTTAAACCCAGATATCTTGCTTATAGACATAATAATGCCTGGGATGGATGGTTTTGAAACACTAGAGCGTATGCAAGAAGAGCAAAGTTATTCAATTATTACAAAAATAATCTTGTCCAATAAAAGCCAACAGTCAGATATGGATAGAGGAGCATCTTTAGGGGTTTCTGGTTATATTATCAAGGCGAACTCTACACCAGCAGAAGTTATATCTCAAGTTATAGATATTTTATCAAAAAAGAAAGTTAGTTAGAGTATTAAAAATATGGATTATAAAACAAAGCTAGAAGAATTAATTTTAAATGTAATACACGAAGAAGGCTCCGATTTGCATTTAGGAGCAGGTAGAGTGCCAGCTATTCGTGTCTCTGGCGAACTTATATTTCTTGTGAGGTATCCTGAATTAACTAAAGAAGATATGGTAGGTATTTTGAATGAGATCTTAGGTAAAGAAAAGTTGGCAAGATTTATGGAGGAACAAGAAGTTGATTTTTCTTACGATTTTAAAGGACAAGCAAGACTTAGAGGAAATGCTTTTTTTCAAAAAGGCCTTATCAATATTGCTTTTCGTCTTATTCCTAAAGTAAAGTCTCTGTCTGATCTTAGGCTTCCTCCTATCATTGCAGAGATCGCAAGAAAGAAACAAGGATTTTTCCTTGTAGTTGGTCCTGTAGGGCAAGGAAAATCCACCACGATTTCTTCAATGATTAATTTGATAAATAACGAACAGACAAAACACATTGTAACCATTGAGGACCCTATTGAGTTTGTCTACACTCCAAATAAATCTATAATCAATCAAAGGGAAGTAGGTATTGATACAAAAGATTTTCCTATTGCATTAAAGTCAGTATTTCGTGAAGATGTGAATGTAATAATGATAGGAGAAATGAGAAATCCTGAAACTATCGCTACTGCTGTCACTGCCGCTGAGACAGGGCATTTAGTATTTTCTACTTTACACACAAACAATGCTTCACAGACGATTGACCGTATCATTGACTCATTTCCAGGGTCACAACAAGATCAAATAAGAATTCAATTAGCATCAAGTCTTTTGGGTATTTTTTCTCAAAGGCTTGTACCTAGAATTGCTGGAGGGTTGGTGCCAGCTTATGAGCTCTTAATAAATAATAATGCAGTAGCAAACTTAATAAGAGAAAAAAGAACTCACGAAATTGATGTTGTTATAGAGACAGGTATGGAGTCTGGGATGATTGACTTAAACCACTCATTATTAGAGCTTGTAAGAAATGGGGAGATTTCTATCGAAAGTGCTTATCAGTATTCATTAAACCCAAAAGGTTTAGAAAGAATGTTATAAAAAATATATGCTTTTTACATACAAATCAGTAGATGATAAGGGTATAAATAAAGAAGGCGAGATTGATGCTCCGAATAAAGATATGGCTATTTCTGCGCTTCAGAGAAGAGGCTTCATTATATTGTCTATAAATGAGGAGAAAGAAAATAAATCTCTCCTTGAGCTTTCTTTTTTTGACAAAGTAAAAATGAAAGATGTTGTTATTTTGTCTAGGCAAATATCTACACTTTTCGAAGCCCAAGTTTCTGCCTTAAAAGCATTTACTATGCTTGCTTCAAATACAGAAAATAAAATTTTAAGAAAAAAATTAAATCAAATAGGAGATGATTTACAAGCCGGGGTTTCTATTTCTGGAGCTTTGACAAAACATCCGGATGTCTTTTCTGATTTCTATATAAATATGGTGAAAGCAGGTGAGGAGACAGGTAAGCTAAATCAGACATTTTTGCATTTAGCAGAGTATTTAGACAGACAATATGCATTAACTAGTAAAACTAGAAATGCTTTAATTTATCCTGCTTTCGTTATTTTCACTTTTATTGTAGTTATGGGGCTTATGTTTGTCGTTGTTATTCCGAAACTTTCAACGATCCTTTTAGATTCTGGTCAAGAAATACCAGCATTCACGAAGATGATAATAGGTATCTCTAACTTTTTCGTTAATTATGGTTTTATCGTCATTATATTCACAATATTATTAGGTTTTTGGTTGTGGTGGATATCAAGATCTAGCGCAGGTAAGGCCTATATAGATAAAATTCGTCTATCAATACCTGTTGTTGGAAATCTTTATAAAAAACTATTTCTTTCAAGAATCTGTGACAACTTAGATACAATGCTTGTCTCTGGTATTCCAATAATAAGATCTATAGATATTACTTCTGAAGTTGTAAGTAGTTTGGTCTATAAAGAAATTCTAAAAGAAGTGGCGGATGGAGTTAAATCAGGGTTGTCTCTTTCTCAATCTTTTGAAAAGTACCCAGATCAAGTGCCTGGGATAATGGTACAAATGGTAAAAGTTGGGGAAGAAACTGGATCATTAGGTCAGATACTAAAAACTTTATCTGATTTTTATAAAAGAGAAGTAGACGATGCTGTGGACACATTAGTAGGTCTTATAGAACCTATAATGATAGTGGTTCTTGGGTTGGGTGTAGGAATATTGCTTGTTTCTGTGCTCGTACCTATCTATAACTTAGCTGGGGGGATAAGTTAATTTACACATTGTGGATAACTTGTTTGCATATTTATATATATGTTTATGGTATAATATTTGAATAAAATAAGTCGAAATTATTATTATTAGTTTATTAAAAATTAAAAGTATTCTTTATGAATAAAATTAATCTTAAAAAAGGTTTTACATTGATAGAACTTTTGGTTGTTGTTGCAATTATCGGTATTTTAGCTTCTGTTGTCCTTGCATCTCTAAACTCTGCTCGTTCAAAGGGAGCTGATGCTGCAATTAAGGCAAACTTATCAAATGTTCGTGCTCAAGCAGAAATAATATATGATACAGATGGTGACTATGATGCTGTTTGTGGAGCAAACTCTGTAACACAAAATGCAACAGTAGCTTCTGCTGTAACTTCTGCTAACACTTCTTCTGGTGGAACAGCTGTTTGTGGTAAGCCAGCTTCTGGTGCTGCATCAGCATGGGCTTTGTCTTCACCTTTGAAGACTTCAGGCCACTGGTGTGTTGACTCAACTGGTGCTTCTAGAGCTATATCTGCTGCTATTGCGGGTACTGTAGTAGTTTGCCCTGCTTCCTAAACTAATACTAGTTTAATATAAAAAACCGCCTAAACGGCGGTTTTTTATATTTTATGTGTTATAATTGAATTGAATCAAGTTTATTTTTATTAAATTAATCTATTTATTCATGAATAAAATTAACCTTAAAAAAGGTTTTACATTAATTGAATTACTTGTGGTAGTTATAATAATTGGTTTGTTATCGGCTATTATCGTTAGTTCCGTAAACGATGCTCGTAAAAAAGGAGGTGATGCTGGTGTAAAGAATAATTTATCAGGAGCTCGTTCTCAAGGAGAGGTTTTTTATAGCACAAATACATCTTTCCCTAATTCTTATACAAGTGTATGCACGAATGGAGTAGTAGGAGGTGCTCAAGGAGTAGGGCTTGCAGTACTTACAGCTTCAAAAGCTGTTGGCTTGTCTTCTTATAGCACAAATACAACTGGTACCTTGACTACAGCTACTTGTAATGACAGTTCTTCTGCTTGGGCAGCGGAAGTCCCATTAAAAGGAGGGGGTATGTGGTGTGTAGATAGTACCAGTAAATCCATAAAAGAAGCTTCTTCTTCTCTTTCTTCTGCCACAGATTATACCTGTATATAAACATATAATATGAATATATTTTTTAGCATTGCGTTCGGAATACTTGGTTTAATTGTTGGGAGTTTTTTGAATGTGGTTATTTTACGGTTGAATACCAATAAATCATTGGGGGGAAGGAGTGGTTGTATGGTTTGTCAAAAGTCATTACCTTGGTATGAGCTTATTCCTGTATTTTCCTTTCTTGGTCTGAAAGGTAGATGTAGTGGTTGTAAAACTAAAATATCAATTCAATATCCAATTGTAGAGCTAATTACGGGAGCTTTGTTCTTGTTGTTGTTTCTAAAATTTAAAGATTTATTTTATACGGATACTTTAAATTTTTCTATATCTTATGCTTATTATGTTACAGCTTTTTCTTTGTTAACCGTTGTAACAGTATATGATATAAAACATAAGATAATACCGGATTCTCTCTCATTTATTTTCGGTAGTTTTGCCTTTGTTGGAATATTTTTCTTTGATTCTGGCGTATTTTACCCGCACCTTCCTGAGATTCTTCCATTAGTTGGAAGTTTGTCGGTGGCCTTATTCTTTGCTCTTTTATGGCTTGTTTCTTCTGGTAGATGGATGGGTTTTGGTGATGCAAAACTTGCTTTAGGTTTAGGTTTTTTACTCGGTTTTCCGGCTGTTATTTCAGCTGCTTTTATTGCTTTTTGGTCAGGTGCTTTAATAGGTATTTTCTTAATTTTACTTAAAAAGATTAAAGGTATAAAAAGCGAAATTCCTTTTGCCCCATTTCTTGTTTTTGGCACAATATTTGTATTCCTTACCCAGATAAATTTATTTAGTTTATTTTAAAAATGTTAGATAGAATTTCAAAAAAGAAAGGTATGACCTATGTAGAACTAATAGTAGTCCTATCTATATTTTCTGTTATTTCTAGTGTTACACTTTTTAACTATAGGATTTTTCAACAAAGAGTAGATATAAAAAATTTAGCAAATGATATTGCTTTAAAGTTTGTTGAAGCACAAAAGTCTTCTGTGTCTGGTAAACTACCTCCAACTTTACAACAACCAACAAGCCCTTCTACTTGGAAACCGTCTTACGGGGTCTATATTAATTTATCTAACGGAGCAAATACTGGTAATAATTTGTTCTATTATTTTTCTGATTTGAGTCCAGCGACTCCAGACAAAAAGTATGATGAGCTTTTTATTTGCCCAGCTAGTGAATGTTTAGAAAAAATAAGTCTAACAAAAGGGAATTATATAAGCGAACTTCGAGTTTTTTATAGTGACCTTATACTACCAACGGATGCTGTAATTAACAATGCTCATATTACATTTACTCGACCAAACTCTGGAGCATCGATCAAATCTATCCCTGATTTAGTAAGGCCTGTAGATTATTTGAAAATTACCTTAGCGACCCCGTCTGCTGGTGTTAATGCTGTTATAAAAGTATATTCTTCTGGTAGAATTGATATAGAATAAAATGAATAATTTTTTAAACAAAAACAAAGGATATACGATAATCGAAACAATGATAGCCATATCTTTATTTCTTATTATTATAATGGCTGGCATGAATGCTCTGCTTAATGCAAACCTAATTAGTAATAAATCTCAAGATATGCGTTCGATAATGGATAACTTAAGTTTTATATTAGAAGATATTTCTAGAAATGTTAGAACTGGGTACAATTATCACTGTGGAGATTTATCATCCATTGATGTACCTCTTAGTTGTGCAAATGCAGGAATATTAGCTTTTGAAGAAACTCATGGAGATACGGGTACTATTGCCGATCAATGGGTCTACAAAATAGAATCAATCGACGGAGGGCTTACATATAATATAAGTAAATCTGTAAGTGGTGGCATTGCTGGAAGTTTTGTTCAGCTCAACTCAAGCGAGATTGTGCTGAAAGCTTCTTCTGGTTTTTCTGTATTAGGGGCGGAGCCACCTATGGGGGACTTTCAACAACCAATTGTTATGATTCGATTGGTTGGAGAAATAAGGTATAAAAATACAGTTACCCCGTTTTCTTTACAAACTTCAGCTAGTCAAAGATTAATAGATCTGGATATATAAATGAATTTTTTAAATTTTAAAAGTAAAAGAGGTTTTACATTGATTGAAACTATGGTTGCGATATCTATTTTTACTTTTTCAGTATTGTCCTTGGTGATAGTTTTATCTAGCGGATTGGCAAATGCAAACTACGCTAAAAAAAAGTTGGTAGCTGCTTATCTAGCACAAGAGGGAATAGAATTTATGAGAAATATGAGAGATACATATGTATTATATGAAGCACCAAATACAAATGGTTGGAATGATTTTCAAGTAAAAATAGCACCTTGCGATGAATCTACCTCTAAATCTTGCTACTTTGATGATCAGGCTTTAAATTTTGCTGATACCACACAACCCATAATTGATGTACCTATAATAGAGTGTGTTTCCTTCTGTCCAAATCTTTTATACAACTCATCGACTGGCAGGTATAGCTATGCTGTTGGAGGAAATGACTCTGGCTATTTAAGAAAAATAGAGATATTGAATGTAAATGACAATGAAGTTAAAGTGACTTCCACTGTTTATTATGCGACAGGTTCAGGTGTCAAAAGCATAGCTTTTTCAGATCATCTTTTTGATTGGGCAAAATAATTATGTTTATAAAAGATATAAAAAAAACAAATAAGAAAAGTGGGTTTGTAATGTTATTTTCTATTATATTAGCAAGTATTATTTTGTCTGTTACTTTGGGTTTAACAAACATTTCTCTTAAAGAGTTAAATTTCAATACTTCAGCCAAAGATTCAAATGACGCTTTTTTTGCCGCAGATACAGGTGCAGAGTGTGCCCTTTACTATGACCTTATAGGTACGCAAAGTTTTTTCGGAATTGTAAACCCGATAGGTCAACCAGGAACAGCAGTCAGTACTTATTGTGCTGGAACGGCTATTAACTTAAATAATGGATCATCTGTTCCAGACCCAGTAGGTCCTTGGACTTTCTATGTGTACCCTCTAGGAGAAAGTGGCAAGGCTTGTGCTATTGTGACTGTTTCTAAAACCACAAACCCAGATGCTACTTCTATAGTTTCAAAAGGCTACAGCACAGGTGGAGACACTTCTGATTGTACTTCAAGTGTCCCAAATAGAGTCGAAAGGCAAGTTGAATTAAACTATTAAATTTTTAAAATATGGCTAAAAGTGAAGTATCAGAAAGAATTAAGAAATTAAGGCTAGAAATAGCTCGTTTAAGAGACGCTTACCATATAGCAAATGATCCATCTGTCACGGATGATGTATACGAGTCTTTGCAGAAAGAATTGAAGGAATTATTGGCAAAGCATCCAGAGTTTGCGGATTTGAATTCGCCTGAAAATAGAGTTGCTGGAAAGCCTTTAGAAAAATTTGAGAAGGTCAATCATAAACACCGCATGCTTTCTCTAAATGATGTCTTCGGTGAAGAAGAATTGGTTGATTGGGAAAAAAGAATAAAAAAGTTGTTGCCAATCGATTCTAAGATAGAGTACTTTTGTGAGATAAAGTTCGACGGACTAGCGGTGTCTTTGATTTATGAAAAAGGTAATTTTATAAAAGGAGCCACTAGGGGAGATGGCTTTGTAGGTGAGGATATTACAGAAAACCTAAAAATGATAAATACTATACCCCTTACTTTAAATGAGCCTGTGTCTTTGGAAGTAAGAGGAGAAGTATTGATGAGTAAAGATATTTTTGAAAAGCTAAATAAAAAACAAAAAAAAGAAGGTAAAACACTTTTTGCAAATACTAGAAATGTTGCAGCAGGGAGCTTGAGGCAATTAGACCCAAATCTAGTAAAAGAAAGAAATTTAGATTTTGTTGCATATGATATTTTAGATTTAACGAATTTTGATTCAAAAAATTTACACTCAGACCAACACCAATTACTGAGAAAGTTTGGATTTCAGACAGGAAAATTTGAGAAGATTTGCAGCTCACTTTCCGAAGTAATGGATTTTATAAATATGTTTAGTAAAAAAAGAGAAAGCTTTGTTTTCGGTACTGACGGAATAGTGATATCTGTAAATGATTTAAAGTTGCAAAATATTTTAGGTGTTGTCGGGAAAGCTCCTCGTTATATGGCTGCTTTTAAATACCCAGCCCTAAAAGCTACAACTGTTGTAAAAAATATAAAAGTAAATGTAGGAAGAACAGGTGTCCTTACCCCTCTTGCGATATTTGAGCCAACACAGGTAGCAGGCTCTACTGTATCCAAAGCCACGCTTCATAATTTAGACCAGATAGAAAGGCTTGATTTAAGGATAGGCGATACTGTGGTTATTGAAAAAGCTGGAGATGTGATACCGAAAGTTGTGGAAGTGCTCACCAAGCTAAGGACAGGTAAAGAAGTAAAATTTAAAATGCCAAAAGTTTGCCCTACTTGTGGTGGTGAAATAGCTCAAAAAAATCTTTCTTCAAACAAGGCGAAAGAAAGCTCAGTCGCTTTTTATTGTGCAAACAAGAAATGTGGAGCAAAAAATGAAAGATACTTAGAGCACTTTGTAAAGATTTTTGAGATATATGAATTAGGACCTAAAATATTAAAAAGATTTAAAGACGAAGGGATCATCACAGATGCTGCTGACATTTTCACACTTAGCAAGGAAGATATAGCTATACTAGAGAGGTTTGGGGAGAAGTCTGCTGAAAATATAATTAATGAGATTGAATCTAAAAAGAAAGTATCTCTCGCTAGGTTTTTGTGGGCACTAGGTATTCTTCATGTGGGGGAGGAGACAGCTCGTGATCTGGCGGAGCATTTTAGTACTCTGGATAATCTCATAAATTCTTTACAGAACAATGTGTCAGAAGTAGATAATATAGAAAATATAGGTAGTGCTGTTTTGAAAAGTTTACAAAACTTTTTCAACGATAAAAATAATATAAATTTTATCAAGAAACTAGAATCAAATGGAGTAGTTATAGAAAAAGTTGAAAAAATCAAAGGTGGTAGATTTTCAGGACTTCACTTTGTGCTGACTGGGACTCTCTCTACTTTGTCTCGCGAAAAAGCCAAGGAAAAGATTGTTTCTCTTGGGGGTAAAGTGGTAGGCTCTGTATCAAAAAATACTTCTTATTTAGTAACAGGAGAAAATCCAGGATCTAAATTGAAAGATGCGCAAAAGCTAGGAATTGAAATATTAAAAGAAGAAGAATTTATAAAATTAATTAAGTAGCTAATTTTGGCGGAGGGTGAGGGATTCGGCTACTACATAGCCAGGTATTTTTCGACAAATTTTCTATAAAATTTGTAAACCGAAAAATCTTTCGAATCCTCACAAAAGCAAAGTACTTTGCTTTTTACCCTAGCTTTCGCAAGGCTCAAGCGGAGGGTGAGGGATTCGAACCCTCGATGCCCGTAAAGACATACAGACTTTCCAGGTCTGCGCACTAGACCGCTATGCGAACCCTCCATAAGATACAATTTACATCAAATTTAAAATAAATGCTATAATTTATGTATGGACACTTTAATTCATGCAGATATATTCTTTTTTATAACAAGTATTGCGGTTGTTGTGCTTACAATACTTTTTGTTATTGCTTTGATTTACTTTATTCAAATTTTGGTAAATTTTAGAGATATATCAAAAATATTAAAAAGCGGAGTAAATAATGCAAGTGAAAAGGTAGAAGAATTATTAGAAAATTTAGCGGATAATCCAGTTTTTAGGTTTATTTTTGGGGCTAAGGCAAGGAAAAGAAAGAGTTCTAAAAAAGAATAGTGTTATAATATATTTATTAATAATTTAAGTAAATTTTATGGTTAAAAAACAAACAAACAAAAAAACAAATGTAGGTAAAGCGGTAGCTATGGGAGCTGGGGTGGCTGCACTCTCAGCAGCAGCGTATTTATTATTTGGGCCCGAAGGCAAAAAGAATAGAAAGAAGATTAGCGGCTGGGCTACAAAGATGAAGGGAGAGATGATAGAAAAGTTTGAGCAAATGAAAGAGGTCACAGAGCCTATGTATCATAAAGTAGTAGATGAGATTTCTTCTAAATATGCAAAAAAAGGCGTAAGTCAAGAAGACATAAACGAGGTTGTGTCTGAGTTAAAAAACCATTGGAAAGCACTTACTCGTGATGCTAAAAAATTAGTAAAGAAGGCAACCAAAAAACCAGCTAAAAAATAACCCAGTGCAAAAGGTAGTAGTTATAAACAAAAAAGAAGGAGAGACACCGCTTGAAGCTGTGTCTCTTTTTCGTAAGAAGCATAAAGAGTATAAAGATACATCGATGACTTATGCGGGAAGGTTGGACCCTATGGCTTCTGGACTTTTGATTATTCTTGCAGGGGAAGAGTGTAAAAATAAAGAAAAGTATTTAAAGTTAGATAAAGAATACGAATTTGAAGTTCTTTTTGGTTTTGCAACAGATACTTATGATATTTTAGGAAAAGTTACAGCAAGGCAAGTTGACACGAGGTTGGATAAAAAAGAATTAGAAACTAAAATAAAAGAAAATTTAAAGTACTTTAAGGGAAAGCTTGTCCAAAAGTACCCAGTTTATTCTTCTAAGACAGTAAAAGGTAAACCATTGTTTATGTATGGAAGAGAAGGTAAAGATGTAGAAATACCAGAGAGAGAAATAAATATTAGAAGGTTAAAGTTTTTAAAATTAAGAAAAATAAATTCCGATAATTTACTTAAAAATATAGAAAAAAGAATACTTAAAGTAAAAGGAGATTTTAGACAAGAAGAAATTTTAAAAAAGTGGCAAGAGGCTTTAGTAGTAGGCAGCAATCCATATTATTATTTTATAGCTAGTTTTAAGATAAAATGTAGTTCTGGTACATATGTGCGGGGGATAGCAAATTCTCTAGGAGAAAAGATACTTACTAAAACTCTGGCTTATTCTATAAAAAGGACAAAAATTGGCAAATATGTTATCTTGTAAGGATGGAAACGCAAACAATATTAGGTATTTTATTCGGGGTTGTCGTGGTAGGTTTTTTGGTAGCTGATTTAGGATTTTTTAATAAAAAGAGTCATAAGATTGAGTTTAAGCCAGCACTTTACCAATCAATATTTTGGGTTGGGATATCGCTTGTTTTCGCTGGTTTGATATATTTTTTTCTAGACAAAAATACTGCAGTAGAGTTTTTGAGTGCTTATGTCACAGAAAAAATGCTTTCTGTCGATAATCTGTTCGTGATAATGCTTATCTTTAGTTATTTCAAACTAGATGAAAAGTACCATCATAGAGCGTTATTCTGGGGTATATTAGGAGCGATAGTATTTCGTGGGGTTTTTATCTTGGCCGGGTCTTATATAATAAATCAATTTCATTGGGTACTTTATGTTTTTGGGGCTGTGCTTTTATATACTGGTATTAAGTTGTTGGGGGATAAAAAAGAAGAACATATAGATTTTAAACATAGTAAGGTAATAAAGTTTCTTCACAGAGTGCTTCCTTTTACCGATAGTCATCACGGTGGAAAGTTTTTTATAAGAGAAAATGGAAAACTGTATTTTACTTCATTGTTTATGGTGGTAGCTATGGTAGAAGCCACAGATATAGTCTTTGCTGTGGATTCTATCCCTGCAGTGTTTTCTATATCTCAAAATTTGTTTGTAGTTTTTACCTCTAACATCTTTGCTATTATGGGACTACGAGCATTGTTTTTCTTACTTGAAAATATACTGCATCGTTTCCATCATCTCCAAAAAGGATTAGCAGTGATACTCTTATTTATTGGTGCAAAGATGCTGATCGGTATATTTGGCTTGCATATATCTTCTCTCATTTCATTTGGAGTTATAATGCTTGCCCTTGCAACTTCTATTGTGTTATCTCTGGTTTTCCCTAAGAAAATTTAACTTAAATCTATTTTTGCTGATTTAATCAATATTTTATTTTCTGTATCTTTGTTTTCGCTTTCAAACTTTTTTACTGTGTCAGTTATCCAAGATGGTATTTCTTCTTCTTTTTCAGTTATATAATTTATTATAAATGGATTTTCCTCTGTTATTTTTTCTTTCATTCCATGATCACCAAAAGCAATACTTAAAGCGACAGCCAGTTCTCCTTTTGTAGTTTCTTCACCAAAAAATCCGTAATCTAAAGTAAAACCTGGTGGTAGTAATTTATTTTTTTTGTAATTGAAAGCTTTTTCTGTGGCATTTACATAGAGTACCATCGCATTGTGGTATTCTAGCGGTCGTGTCAGGTGTGCCTCTGCTTTTTTGTCACTTGGGTCAGCAATCTCTAAAACACTGCAGTCCATACCCAATTCTTCTTTTAGTTTTTTAGCTAGATCTCTAACAAAACCATCAGCAGTTATTTCCGGGTTGTCTTTTTTTGCCAACGAAGCAGCTCCACAACCTACATGCCAAGTTAAAGTTTTTATATTTTCTTTTAAAGCTGGTTTGTTTTTAAACAACTCCACTACTTTGTCTACCCCCAACAGTATTCCAGAACCAGCAATATTTACTGTGTATACAGGCTCATTGTCACCGTTAAAAGAATGTGCGGTACATCCTTCATCTATACAGATTAGAATAGAAGGCGTGCCAAAGCATTTTTTATTAATAATATTTTCTAAACCAGTAACCTTAAAGTAAGTATATTCTTTCGGTATTTCTTTGTTTATCATTCCCGTATTCATAAATTCTCTTGGCATAGCTTTAATTTTTTTAATAATAAACCCTATTCTAGCATTTTTTTTATAAAAAATCACTTTTTCTTTTAATTTCAATTTAGATATATAATACATCTGTATGTCAGACCAGCGCCTCTTTGAGGAACAATACAAAAAACTAAACACAGCTCAAAAGGAAGCAGTGGACTCTATAGATGGGCCTGTTATGGTGGTGGCTGGGCCAGGTACAGGTAAAACTCAAGTACTTTCTATAAGAATAGGAAATATTTTAAAAAATACAGACATAAAGGCTGATAGTATTTTATGTCTTACTTTCACGAACTCAGGTGTGAAGGCAATGAAAGAAAGGCTTAGGAAGTATATCGGCAAAGAAGCAGGCAAAGTAAACATATCCACATTTCACAGTTTTGGTATGGATATAGTGAAAAAAAACTTTAGGGTTTTGGGATTGGACGAAGAACCGAAATTGATGGATGAAAAAGATGCCATAACTCTTTGTGACGATGTTTTAGAAAATAATAGCTGGGAATATCTAAGACCGAGAGGGGACTCATCTAGGTATTTTAGAGATTTAAAAAGTCTAGTTTCTCTTTTAAAGAGAGAGAGACTGACCCCAGAAGATTTTGAAAGGGAAGTAGAAGAAGATATAAAAAAAATAAAAAGTGATGAAAACAATATTTCTACTAGGGGGGCTAGTAAAGGTGAACTAAAAAAAGAAGTTTTAAAAAAAGTCGAAGGGTTAGAGAGAACTCTTGAAGTGGTAAAGTTTTATACTTTATACGAAGAATCCAAAAAAGAAAAAGATCTTTTTGATTATGATGATGTTTTGGAAGCTTTGGTAAATATAGTAGAAACATCCGATGATGTAAAATCACAAATCGCAGAAGATTATATGTATGTGCTTATAGACGAACATCAAGATTCCTCTGGTGTACAAAATAAATTTTTGGAAATTGTCTGGGGTGAGGTAGAAAAGCCAAATATTTTTGTAGTGGGGGATGATAGACAGCTTATTTATGGGTTTGGTGGTGCTTCACTTTCTTACTTTGAGAATTTTAAACATACTTTTGGAAAAGCAAAACTTATAACACTCGTAGAAAATTACCGCTCAACTCAAGGTATTCTGGACTCTTCTCACAACTTACTGAAAAGTTCTTTAGTTGAAGAAAAGTTGAAAAGTAATACTAATCAAAACCACCCACTTCGTCTGATTGAGGCTGAGTATGCTAGAGATGAAATACTTAGAGCTGGTATAGAAATAAAAGATAAAATAAAAAGTGGGCTGGATTCAAATGACATAGCTATACTTGTGCCGAAAAATAGACAGGTAAAAAGTACAGTGATGATACTTAAAGATATGGGTGTACCAGTGGCTTCTTCTTCCACTCTAGATTTTTTTGATTCAGAAGTAGCAATTTCTTTTATTAGAGTTCTAAAGATAATATCAAATCCAAGTGATGGTGTATATTTGAGTCAATCTTTTTTTGACAGGCTTTCTGGTATATCAGTTTTAACTGCTTACGAATTTATAAAAGAGAAAAACATGAAGGAGTTTTCTCTATTGTCGGTAAAAGAAGAAAGCTCCACATTGTTCAGTCAAGAAAACGAAGTAAATAATTGGGTAAAGAAGTTAAAGGTATGGTTATCAATAAGCTCTGAGTTAAATTTGTACTCATTGATACAAAAAATAGGTAAAGAATTTCTTTTGGACACATCTTCCTCTCACGAAGAATTGACTCTAAGGATTGAGGTTGTCCGCACATTATTACACCTTGTATTGATGCAGATAGAAAAGAACCCAAAGCTCACACTCTCTCAATTTTTAGAATTCATAGACAGAGTAGATTCCTATGGCGAAAGTATCCCTATAGCTTCTTTTGGTAGAGATGAAGGAGTAAAAGTGCTTACCTTGCATGGGTCTAAAGGATTAGAATTTGATTTTGTTTGGATAGCCCATATGGATGAAAAGTCTTTTTCTAGTTCAAAAAAAGGAGGGTTCACATTACCAGAGAGCTTGAATGAAAGAATAGAAAAAAAAGACGAAGAGGTTTTAAAAAGAGAGCTTTATGTGGCTATTACTAGAGCAAAAAGATTTTGCAATATATCTTACTCTTTGTATTCATACACAGGAGCTACTCAAGAATTGGCACATGTTGTTTCCGACATAGAAGAAAGTTTTGAGAAAGTTTCAGCTAAAGAAACAGAAGAGTTTATTCTTTCAGACAACCCTCGTCTGTATGTAGAAAAACAAGAAAGTGAAGATATTGGTTTCAATATAAACTCTTTAAAAGAATTAGTCCGTAGAGATTATTCTGATCGTAAAGTGTCTGTGTCACTTTTAAATAATTTCTTTGAATGTCCTTGGAAATGGTATTTTAGAAATTTACTTTCACTACCTGAGCCAAAGAGTGAAAGTTTGGAATTTGGGAATGTTGTACATTCATTCATAGATGCAGTTTTGAAATTAAATAAAAAGCCAAGCGATGATGAATTGAAAGAAATAATATCAAAACAAGTAAAAAAGTCTAATTTTGGCACTGATTCAAAACAGAAAGAATTTAATAAAACTGCATACAATATTTTGTCTGAATGGGTCTCTAGTAGGTTGGAAAATATTAGTAAAAGTAGAGAAAATGAGCAAAGTGTGTCTATAAATGATGATAGATTTACTCATTTAAGTATTTACGGAAAGATAGACTTGATAGAACATTTAGAAAAAGGATTTGTACGAGTCACTGATTTTAAGACAGGTAGTCCAAAGAAAAAAAGTGATATAGAAAAGCGTGATGAAGATGGTAGGATGAGTGGCTACTTGCGTCAGCTCGCTATGTATTCATATCTTTTGAATACAAATAAAAAGTGGAATGTAAAAGTGGTAGAATCTATGTTGGAGTTTGTTGAAGCTAAAAAACAAAGCGAAGTATTTTATAGAACACAGATAACAGAAGAAGAGATTGATCTGCTAGTGAGAGATATAAAAGACTACGATGAACTTCTAAAAACTGGCGGTTGGGCAGAAAGACCTTGTAATTTTAACAACTATGGCAAAGCCGACTCCGTCTGCGAATATTGCAAAATGGCAGAGATTTATAAATAAAACGAAATTTTTGTAATTTATACTAAAATGTATTAGTATAAAAAATATGCATAAAAAGGTTAATTTAAAATCTAAAGAGGAGCTTTTGGAAGACTTAAAGAAAGAAAATTTTAGCAGAAAGACTCTGTCTTTTTATAAATATGTAAAGATAGAAAATCCAAAAGAGATGAGAGATTTTTTATTTGATAAGTTAAATGAACTCAAATGTTTGGGCAGGATATATATAGCAAATGAAGGTATAAATGCACAGATGAATGTGCCTGAACACAACTGGTCTTCTTTCGATTCTTTTATTCAAGGGATTAAAGAGTTTAGTGGCGTACCTTATAAGATAGCAGTGGAGGAGAAAGATAAATCTAGCTTTCTTAAGCTCATCATAAAAGTCCGCCCAAAAATTGTAGCTGATGGTTTAGACGATAGTACTTTCGATCCTTCTAACACTGGAGAGTACGCCACCGCAGAAGATGTAAATGAGATGATTGATCGCGGGGTGACTGTGATAGATATGCGCAATATGTATGAAGCAGCCATAGGGCACTTTGAAAATGCAAAGCTGATGAATGTGGACACTTTTAGAGAGCAATTACAGAAGGTAACAGATATGTTTAAAGATAAAAAAGATGAAGAAGTTTTGCTTTACTGTACGGGAGGTATTCGTTGTGAAAAGGCTTCAGCTTGGATGAAGCACAATGGTTTTAAAAATATAAAGCATATAAAAGGAGGAATTATTGAATATGCTCATAGGGTAAAAGAAAAAGGTTTGCAAAATAAATTTAAAGGTAAAAACTTTGTCTTTGATGAGAGGATGGGGGAGAGGGTTGGTGATGAGATTATTTCATTTTGTCAGGTTTGTGAGAAGGTAAAATGTGATGATTATATTCACTGCAAAAACACTTCTTGCCATATACTTTTTATTTGTTGTAGTGATTGCGAGTCAAAATTGAAGGGGTATTGCAGTAAAGTTTGCCATATCTGTGATAAGTTTCCTAAGAAAATTAATCAATTTTTTATCGGAGGTAATAGGCAAAAACACCAAAATCAATTCAAGAAACATTATAAAAGGTAGTAATAGTTTCTTTTAAAACATATATATATTTGGTATAATCGGCTCATTAGTATTTAATATATAAATATATGCCAATAGTAGATATACATGGTAAAAAGGTTCACATAAAAGAAGGTAGTCAATCAGCACATCATGCAGTAGAATATTTAAAAAAACTTGATGAAAGTGAGGCGCACAATTATTTTCACATGGCTTCTACTAACAAATATTCACATTTTGAAACCCCTCGTCACGCAGATACCATAAAAGCTGGTATCGAGCACGACATGACATTAGAGCATCAAAATGATGGGACATATCTTTTAAGAAAAAGAACACAGCATTAGTAAAATGTCTGAAATAAATAAATCAACAGAACACCCTCTTTCTATTTTAGCCAATCAGGCTTATCAGGTTTTTTCTGATCTTGGTTTTGAAATAGTTTCTGGCCCAGAGCTTGAAAGTGAGTGGTATAACTTTGACGCACTAAATGTGTCCAAAGATCATCCAGCTCGAGATATGCATGATACTTTTTGGATAAAAGATAAACCAGGAAATGTTTTAAGAACTCATACCACAAATGTGACAGCTCGGGCTATAGAGAAAGCATACAAAGAAGGACGCATTCCTTATGCTTGTATTTCTGTTGGGAAAGTATTTAGAAACGAAGCTACAGATGCGACTCACGAAATGCAATTTTTCCAGATAGATGGTGCTATGATTGGTGAAAATATATCCGTAGCTGATTTGAAAGGAGTGCTAACTCATTTTTACAAAAAGATGCTAGGTGATGATGTTGAGATGGAGTTTCGCCCTAGTTTTTTTCCTTTCGTGGAGCCAGGACTTGAGGTTTGGCTTAAATTCAAAGGTAAACCACTTGAGGTGATGGGGGCAGGTATGCTACACCCAAATGTTATAAAAAATTTAGGTCTTGATCCAAAAAAGCATCAAGGTTTTGCTTTTGGTGGAGGGCTAGACCGTATAGCTATGATTAAGTGGGGAGTTTCAGATATTAGACTTTTTTACCAAGGAGACTTGAGGCTTAATCAATTTTAATTTATGAAAATTTCTTACAACTGGCTAAAATGGTATATACCGGGAATTCCTGAAGCAGATAAAATGTGGGATATTTTCACATATCATCTTTGTGAAGTAGAAAGTATAGAAAAAACAAAGGAAGGAGACACTATTTTCGATATAAATATTTTACCAAATAGAGCACACGATTTACTCTCTCACCAGGGGATAGCTCGAGAGCTTGCTTCTCTTTTAAATATTTCATATGTTGACCCTACTCCAAAATATAAAATTCCTGAATCAAAGCCTACAAATTTACAAATAAAAGTAGAATCAGATAAATGCCGTAGATACACTGCACGAATAGTGCGAGATGTAAAAGTAGGGCCAAGTCCAGAATGGGTAGTAAATCATCTGGCTTCTATTGGGCAGAGAAGTATAAACAATATGGTAGATGCAGCAAACATCGTTATGTATGATTGCGGTCAGCCTATACATGTTTTTGATTTAGATAAAATAAAAGGCGGGCTTATTATTCGTGAAGCAAAAGAAGGTGAGGAGATAACTACTTTAGATAATAAGCAAGTAAAATTAAAAACAACTGACCTTGTAATAGCAGACGAAGAAAATGTGCTAGCTATAGCAGGAGTAAAAGGAGGAAAGATAGCTGAAGTAGATGAGAATACAAAAAATATAATAATAGAAATAGGAAACTTTGACCCGACAAGTGTACGAAAGACTGGCCGCGGGGCTGGAATATTTACTGACGCTTTAAAGAGATTTGAAAATGATTTGTCGGGAGAGTTGTGTGATTTTGCAATGCTTGAGATGTCTGGACTTCTTGTAGAATATGGTTGTGCTAACTTTGAAGATATTATAGATATATATCCAAATAAACCAGTTGAGAGAAAGCTTTCTTTTTCTATAAACAAAATTTCTAAAATGTTAGGTGTTGAAATAAAAGATGAGCAAGTAATAGATCTTTTAAAGAGATATAATTTTACATACACCCAAAAAGGAGATGTTTTTGAAATAAATGTCCCACCTATGCGTTTAGACTTGCAAATAGAAGAGGATATGGCTGAAGAAATAGGTAGAATTATGGGTTATGACAAAGTAATACCAAGAATTCCTAAAATAGATTTTAAACCCCAACCAAATGAAATATATAATAAAATAGTCTGGGCACGAGACACTCTTTTAAAGTTGGGTTACTCTGAAGTTATGACATATGCTTTCTCTGATAAAGGAGAAGTTGAAGTATTGCAAAGTGCATCAGATAAAAAGTTTTTAAGAACAAATTTGAAAGATGGTCTTACTGAGAGTTTAAAATTAAATCGCCTAAATCAACCGTTACTTAATTCGAAAGAAATAAAAGTATTCGAGATAGGTACTGTGTTTAAAAAAGATAAAGAAGAGATTCTTGTTGCATATGGAGATAAAAAAGAAATAAAAGAAATGAGTTTGGAAGAATTTATCCATACACAGCCTGAGTTTGATTCTGAAAGCACAAATATTTTCTTGCTAGAAAATTTCTCTGCTCGGCTCAGTCGGCCTGCGCAAGGCTTTCATAACCAAACTTCAGCTTCATATTTTGTTGCGTGGTCTGTATTTCCATTCATTGTTCGAGATATAGCAATATGGGTGCCAGAGAGTGAAGGTAAAGAAAAGTTAGAAAGTTTGCTAAAAGAAAACATGACAGATCTATGTATAAAAGGCCCAGAATTGTTTGATTCCTTTACTAAGGAAGGCAGAACTTCATTTGGTTTTAGAATGATTTTTCAGTCTTACGAAAAAACACTAACAGATGCAGAAGTAAATAGGATTATGGATAATATAACTGAAAAAATAAAGGCAAATAGCGTTTGGCAGGTAAGGTAATTTTTGCTATAATACAAGCACTTATGGCTAAAGAAAAAGATAAAAAAGAGGGGAACTATGGAGCTGAGAGTATTTCCGTCCTAGAAGGATTGGAGCCTGTCAGAAAACGCCCTGGAATGTATATCGGTACTACTGGTCCAGATGGATTGCATCACTTAATATGGGAAATTTTTGACAACTCACGCGATGAGGCGATGGGAGGTTTTTGTAATGATATTGAAGTAGTTTTGTTGCCAGAGAACAAAATAAGAGTCACAGATAATGGTAGAGGTATTCCTACTGATATTCACCCAAAGACAAAAGTATCTGCTCTTGAGATGGTAATGACTACACTTCATGCCGGAGGAAAATTTGGAGGCGAAAAGAGCGGTTATAAGGTTTCTGGAGGTTTGCACGGAGTAGGTGCTTCTGTGGTAAATGCACTCTCTCTTTATTGTAGCGCTGAGGTTCATAGAGATGGTGGAAAATTTATGCAGGAATACTCTCAAGGAAAGAAAAAAGGAGCTGTCAAAAAAATAGGCTCATCTAAGCTCAATGGTACTATCATAACTTTCAAACCAGATGTGGAGATTTTTGGAGATATAAAATTTGATTTTAGTACAGTGGTCACTCACTTAAGACAGCAAGCATACTTAGTAAAAGGTTTAAGGATTTCTATTATAGATGCGAGGGAAGTGGACACAAAGTATGAAAAACAGGATTTCTTCTATTTTAGAGAGTTAGATCTAGAAGTACCCTCTACTACTTTTTATTTTGAAGGAGGGCTTTCATCCCTTGTAAAATATTACAATAAATTTCAGAAGCCTATCCAGAGCAATATTTTTTATATTGAAAAAGAAGTTGATGGTGTTGGAGTGGAGATAGCACTCCAATATGTGGATGACATAGTGGATCGTATTACTCCTTTTGCAAACAATATTTACACCCCACAAGGAGGTACCCATGTAACTGGTTTTAAGACTGCGCTCACCCGTACTCTAAATACTTACTGTAAAAAGAATGAAATGATGAAAGATTCCGAAGGAGGTTTCACTGGAGAGGATGTTCTTGAAGGTCTTACAGCTGTTATTTCTGTGAAGCTTCAAGAGATTCAATTTGAAGGACAGACAAAAGCTAAACTTGGCTCTATGGAAGCTCAAGGCGCCACGGCTACTGTGTTTGGCGAGGCGTTTGCTGCTTTCCTTGAAGAAAACCCAGATGATGCAAAAGCCATAATAAATAAATCTATACTTGCGTTAAAAGCTCGTAAGGCAGCAAAGGCCGCAAAGGATTCTATCCTCCGTAAAGGAGCGCTAGAAGGTATGACTCTCCCTGGAAAGCTTGCCGATTGCCAGAGTAAGAGTGCAGAAGAATCAGAGTTGTTTCTAGTAGAGGGAGATTCTGCGGGAGGATCTGCAAAACAAGGAAGAGATAGACGCACTCAAGCGATACTTCCACTTCGTGGAAAAATACTGAATGTAGAGCGTGCCCGCATAGATAAGATGCTTGCTTCAAAAGAAGTAAGAGCACTTGTCATAGCTATGGGTACTTCTATTGGAGATACCTTTGATCTGTCAAAAATGCGTTACCATAAGATAATTATTGCTACAGATGCCGATGTGGACGGATCTCATATCCGCACACTTTTGCTTACCCTTTTCTATAGATATTTTAGAGGTGTTTTAGATGCTGGGTATATTTATATAGCTCAACCACCACTTTACAAGATAAAGAAAGGTAAATCTGTATCTTATGCTTATACTGACGAAGAAAAGCTAAAAATAGTTGGTAAGGAATCTGATGTAGTTGAGATACAACCCGCTGATGCTGAAGTGTTGGAGGGCGAGGAAGTAGAAGAGAGTGAGGAAGATACAAAGAAGAAATCAAACAAAGTACATATTCAGCGCTTTAAAGGTCTCGGAGAAATGAACCCCGAAGAACTTTGGGAGACTACAATGGACCCAGCAAATAGAGTACTTAAGAGAGTGGACATAGCAGATGCAGAAGAAGCAAATAAAGTGTTTGATATTCTGATGGGTTCTGAAGTCCCACCTCGCAAATCTTTTATCCAATCAAATGCAAAGCTCGCAGAGATTGATATATAAATTAAAAACCCTCATATGAGGGTTTTTAATTAAACGCTTAGTTTCTATTTTTTATTTCTTCCTCTATTTTTGAAGTAAACACATCTATTGTCATTTCTTCTTTTGTCCCGTCTCTTTTTTCTATTGTAAGAGTTCCAGATGCAACTTCTTTATCACCTAGTACTATTACATAAGGAGTCTTTTGTGCTTTTGCATGGTTTATTCTTTTACCTAAAGAATCTGTTCCATCTTCTAATTCAACTCTAATATTTTTATTTTCAAGCAAAGCTTTTATTTTTTCGGCTTCACTGTTGTGATTTTCTCGCACTGGCACTATGGCGACTTGCACAGGTGACATCCACACAGGGAATACACCAGCAGTATGTTCTATAAGCACAGACATAAATCTTTCTATAGATCCCATTATAGCAGCATGAATCATTACGATTCTCTCTTGTTCTCCTTTTTCGTTTATGCAGTAGAGGTCAAATCTCTCTGGCATATTCATATCTAACTGGATAGTAGCTACTTGGTGGTCACGACCTATTGCATCTTTTGCTAAGAAATCTATTTTTGGTCCATAGAAGGCTGCTTCACCTAGAGCTTCAATCGGTGTTTCACCATTTTTCTTTATTATTTCTCTTAAAGAGTTTTCAGAATTTTGCCAGACTTCTTCTGTACCGAGGTAAGCACTCATATTTTTAGGATCATGCATAGAAAGGCGAGGTTTTAGAATAAAACCAAAAGAACCATAGAAAGTTTTCACGATGTTATAAATTTTAGCTATTTCTATCTCTACTTCCTTTAACCTACAAAACACATGAGCATCGTCTTGAGTGATAGACCTTACGCGGGAAAGCCCACCAAGTTCACCTGTTTGTTCGTCTCTATAAACTTTTGTTGTAGAAGCATATCTTTGAGGTAATTCCTTATAACTCCATTGTTTTCGGTTGTATATTTGAGTGTGGTGAGGGCAGTTCATTGGTTTCATTGCAAATTCATGACCTTCGCGTGTGTTTATTCTAAATAAATCGTCCTTAAATTTATCCCAATGCCCTGAAGTTTCGTAGAGTTCTTTCTTAGTTATGTGTGGTATGTCTACTCGTACATAACCCACTTTTTTTCTAAGTTCCCATACAAAACCATCTAATAAATCTCTTACTAAGGTTCCACGAGGTGTAAAGAGAGGAAGCCCTGCTCCTACTAATTCAGAAAAAGTAAATAAATCTAAATCTTTGCCAAGTTTTTTATGGTCTCTTTTTCTAGCTTCTTCTCTTTGTGCTAAGTATGCATCAAGTTCTTCTTTTGTATTAAATGCTAATCCGTAAATACGAGTAAGCATTTTATTTTTTTCATCACCCCTCCAGTAAGCTCCGGCTACACGGTCTAGCTTGAATGCCCCTATATTTATTTCCTTGCTAGGATTTTCTAAGTGCCCACCACGACAAAGGTCAGTAAAACCTCCGCAAGTGTAAGTAGTTATTTTTTCACCTCTGTCTGATATTTCATTTATTAGTTCTGTTTTATAAATGTTCCCAGCAAAAAGTTCTAAAGCCTCTTCTTTTTTTAATTCTTTATGTGTAAATTCTACCCATTCTGGTAATTTTTTTACCATGATTTTTTCAATTTTCTCCAAATCCTTATCGCTAATTTTTTCTTCACCAA